>ENA-OQQU01001958-OQQU01001958.1-human-gut-metagenome-genome-assembly--contig:-NODE-1958-length-10257-cov-29.398647_pt1 | contig 10257 bp, 8 predicted proteins | sample MGYA00243233_ERZ505096 | MGnify/ENA primary metagenome ERZ505096 (study PRJEB26097, sample SAMN02712159) | human gut metagenome | biome: Gut microbiome | host: Homo sapiens | place: Denmark... | reverse complement strand
CCGAAGCTGTCGGTGAAGCACTGCTTCAGGACGGTCGCGCTGTCCAGAGCGGTGGTGGAACCGGCCAGGATATGGTAAGAGCAGTGCACCGGGAAGGTGACGCCGATGGCGCTCAGCTCGTCCATGGCCTGCTTCTTCAGGTCGGTGATGTCGCCGTTGTTGGCGCGCAGACGCTTCATGGTCTTGCCATCATACTTCTCGCCGTCCAGACCCAGCTCCTTAGCGACCAGGCTGGTGTAATCGGTGCCGTCGGTGGTGTAGCACAGGCCGCTCATGGTAAAGAAGTCGTTCTCGCACTTCAGCGGGTTGATGGGGTTGTAGCGGGCGTAGAACTTGGACAGCTCCAGACCCTTGGAGAAGCACTGGCGGAATGCCTTGTTGGCGATGGCCTTGTTCCAGTTCTCATCGGCGGTGCCGTCGGCCTTGCGCTTGTCGTAGTTGAAGATGAAGCAGTAGCTGAACTTCTTGGGGCGCTTCTCGCACAGCTGCTGGTTGAACACGTTGGAAGGATCGGCCTGGATGGTGGCGATGCTGCTCTCGCCCAGATCGACCTCGTCCAGCTCACGGTTCTCGTACAGCTGCAGGCTGATGGAGCCATCGGAGATCATGGTGATGGTCAGGCGCTCAAAGCGGCTGACGTTGGCTGCATCGTAGTAGCTGGGGTTAGGGATATAGCTCTTGGTGTTGCCCTGGATATACTCCTCGACGACGTACGGGCCATTGTACCACATGGTAGTGTTGTCGCAGCCGCGGAAGCCCTCGATGCCCAGCTCGTCGAGCAGGGCGGGAGCGACGGGGTAGAAGCTGTTGTAAGCCGCCACGGTGTCGAAATACGGGCAGGGATCCTTGCAGGTGAAGACCAGAGTGTAGTCATCGGGAGCCTCGATGCCGACACCGGCAGCCAGCATGTCCTCATAGGTCATGTCGGCAGCAGCGTCGCCGGCTGCCTTGGTCTGCTCGTAGTAATCGGCAGCGCCCACGACGGTATCGTTGGGCATGGAGGTGTTGTTGGCCTCATTCTTGTAGGAGTTCATGACCCACTCGAAGCCGACCAGGAAATCCTTGCTGGTCAGGTGATCCTTCACCTCGCCGTTGGCATCGACCCAATCGACGTCATCGCGCAGGTGGAAGGTCCAGACGGTGGAATCGTCGTTGTGCTCCCAGCTGGAAGCGATGGCGGGCACGACCTTGCCGTAGCAGTCGAAGCTCAGCAGGCCGTCCCACAGGTTGGTGATGACGTTGGCGTCGGAAGCCTGCTGGGTGTACAGCATGTTCCAGCTCTCCAGCTCGCGGTTGCCGCTCTCAAAGGAGATGAACTCCTTCAGCGGGGTGGCACCGGTGGTGTTGGGGGCTGTGGCACCGCTGGTGGAAGCAGCGCTGCTGCCGTTGTCGGACTTGCCGCCGCATGCGGCCAGCAGGCTGGCTGCGCCGACCATGCCTGCGCCCTTGAGGAAGCTGCGGCGGTCGAGCTTGTGAGACTCAAAATTGATACTCATGGATGGATCCTCCCAGATCTCTGGCACAGGCGGTCTGCCTGCGCCGTTTTTTCCTATTCCTGAACGAGTGTGGCCTGTCCTCCACGAAAAAATGCACAGGAAGGGCAAAAGTCGCACTTCGGATATTTTAGCACTGTATTGAAAAGAAGTCAATGGATTAAAGCAATGAATTGGAAACAAAAGGGTGACAACTGCTCTTGTATGAAAAGCAGAAGCGGAAAAATGCAAAAGAATCCAAATCGCCGGGTGGCTGCGGGAAGCAGCAGGCTTCCAAAGAAAAAAGTGGACTGTTTTTTCACCACGGACGATTCTGCTATCTTTTTTCATAAAAACATGCTACAATAAAATGTATCTGTATCGGAATAAGGAGCAAACCATGAAAAAACTACGCGCGATGTACAAAGGCTATATGCTTCATCCCATCTTATATAAAACTGTGACCCGCACTTCCATCGTGGCTGTGCTGATGCTGCTGTGGGAGCGGTATGTCAGCGACGGCACCTTCTCCATGTGGGAGGCACCGGGCTTTCTGTGCGGCGTGGTGCTGCTCATCTGGGCGTGGGTGGACTATATGCGGCTGGACGGCCTGACCATCCACCATCTGCTCGAAGAGTTCAAGGGGATCAAGCCGCAGAAAAAGTTCCACGCCACCCGCTCCATCATGGACTATGCCGACGAGAAGATCGTCTCCTTTGAGGAGCTGGAGCCGGAGGAGCGCACCTATTGCAGTATGCTCTCCAATCTGGTGCTGGGGGTGCCGCTGGTGGTGGTGGCACTCTGCATCAGCTTTTTATAAGGAAGGGTGCAGACCATGGAGAAACCGCACAAGCAGCTGGTGGTGGGCATCCTCGCCCATGTGGACTCCGGCAAGACCACCCTTTCCGAAGCCATGCTCTACCGCGCCGGTGCTATCCGGAAGCTGGGCCGCGTGGACCACAAGGACGCCTTTCTCGACACCGAAGCGCTGGAAAAGGCGCGCGGCATCACCATCTTTTCCAAACAGGCCCTGCTGACGGCAGGAAACACCGACTTCACCCTGCTGGATACCCCCGGCCATGTGGACTTTTCCACCGAGACCGAGCGCACCCTGCAGGTGCTCGATTATGCAGTGCTGGTCATCAGCGGCACCGACGGCGTCCAGAGCCACACCGAAACGCTCTGGCGTCTGCTGCGGCGGTATCACATCCCGACCTTCGTTTTCCTCAATAAGATGGACCTGCCCGGCCCCGGCCGGGAGGCGCTGCTGGAACAGCTCAACCATCGGCTGGGGGACGGCTTTGTGGATTTTGGGGCCGATGCGGCCGCCCGCGACGAAGCGCTGGCCCTCTGCGACGAGCGGCTGATGGAAACCGTCCTTGACAAAGGGGAGCTGACCGATGCCGACATTCTCCCGGCCATCGCCCGGCGGCATGTTTTTCCATGCTGGTTCGGCGCAGCGCTCAGGCTGGAGGGTGTGGACGAACTTCTGGCCGGGCTGGACCGCTTCACCCGCCCGGCTCCCGCGCTGGAAGCTTTCGGTGCACGGGTGTTCAAGATCTCGCAGGATGAGCAGGGGGGCCGGCTGACCTGGCTGCGTGTGACCGGCGGCGAACTGAAGGTCAAAGCCCAGCTCACCGGCGAAGTGGACGGGGAACCCTGGGCCGAAAAGGCCAACCAGCTCCGCCTTTACTCCGGTGCCAGGTATACGCTGGCCGAGCGCATCGGGCCGGGGCAGGTCTGCGCCGTCACCGGCCTGACCAAAGCCCGCCCCGGCGAGGGTCTGGGCGCAGAGCGGGACGGCGACCTGCCGGTCCTGGAGCCGGTGCTGAGCTATCAGGTGCTTCTGCCGGAGGGGGCCGACGTCCACGCAGCCCTCGGCAAGCTCCACCGGCTGGAAGAAGAGGAACCCCAGCTCCACGTTGTCTGGAACGAGACGCTGGGCGAGATCCATGTCCAGCTCATGGGCGAGATCCAGCTGGAGGTGCTCCGGAGCCTGCTGGCAGAGCGCTATGGGCTGGAGGTGTGCTTCGGCCCCGGCGGCATTTTATATAAGGAGACGATCACCGAGGCCATCGAGGGCGTGGGCCACTATGAGCCGCTCCGCCACTATGCCGAAGTCCACCTCAAGCTGGAACCTCTGCCCCGCGGCAGCGGGATGCAGTTTGCGGCCGACTGCCGCGAAGAGGTGCTGGATAAGAACTGGCAGCGTCTGGTGCTGACCCATCTCGAAGAAAAACAGCACCTTGGTGTGCTGGCCGGTGCCCCGCTGACCGATGTGAAGATCACCCTCATCGCGGGCCGCGCCCACCTGAAGCATACCGAGGGCGGCGATTTCCGGCAGGCGACCTACCGCGCGGTGCGGCAGGGCCTGATGATGGCCGCGCAGATCCACAAAGTGCAGCTGCTGGAGCCGTGGTACGCCTTCCGGCTGGAACTTCCGGCCGAGAATGTGGGCCGTGCGATGAACGACATCCAGCAGATGGGCGGCAGCTTCGACCCGCCCCAGACGGCCCCAGATGGTCAGACGGCCACCCTGACCGGCACAGCCCCGGCCTCCACGATGCGCAGCTACCCGATGGATGTGGTGGGCTACACGCGGGGCCGGGGGCACCTGAGTCTGACGCTGGATGGCTACCGCCCCTGCCACAACACCGACGAGGTGCTGGCGGCCATTGGCTACGAGCCGGAACATGACCTCGACAACCCGGCGGATTCGGTCTTCTGCTCCCATGGGGCCGGGTTCGTGGTGCCCTGGGAACAGGTGCGCAGCCACATGCACGTGGACAGCGGCTGGGGCAAGACCGCCCGCCCGGCGGAAGAGGCCGCCACCCGGCCCCGCCGGATGGCCGCCTACCGCGCCACGCTGGAAGAGGACGCCGAGCTGCTGAAGATCTTTGAGCAGACCTATGGCCCCATCAAGCGGGACCCGCTGGCCGCATTCCGCCCGACCCGGAAGACCGAGCGCCCGGATTTTGACGCCGAGCAGTGGGAGATCGCGCCCGAATACCTGCTGGTGGATGGCTACAACATCATCTTTGCGTGGGATGAGCTGAACGAGCTCTCCAAACAGAGCCTTGATGCCGCCCGCAAGAAGCTGATGGACATCCTGTGCAACTATCAGGGGTTCAAAAAGTGTGTACTCATCCTCGTGTTCGATGCCTACCGTGTGCCGGGCAGCCCCGGCGTCATCGAGCAATACCACAACATCCACGTCGTCTACACCAAGGAGGCCGAGACGGCGGATATGTTCATCGAGCATGTCACCCATGAGATCGGCAAGGGGCGGCGGGTCCGCGTGGCCACCTCCGACGGCATGGAACAGATCATCATTCTGGGCCACGGTGCCCTCCGCGTCTCGGCCCGCATGTTCCATCAGGAAGTGCAGGAGGTCGAGAAGGAGATCCGGAACTATTTGCAGGGAGAGGTGTAAACCTTATGAAAACAGACGCCGCGTATGTTTGGACGTGTCTTCGCCCCCGCCCGCGGGACAGCCACAAAGGCACCTTCGGGGCCGTGCTGGCCGTGGCAGGCAGCGCCAGCTACCGGGGCGCGGCAGCGCTGGCGGTGGAGGGCGCTCTGCGCACCGGTGCGGGCATCGTCACGCTGGCCAGCGTGGAACCGGTGCTGGCGGCGGTGTCTGCCCGCCTGCCGGAGTGCTGCCTCTGCCCCTGCGAGGCCGGGGCCGAAGGCGGCATCGCGCCGGAAAACATCCCCCGCATCCAGCGCCAGAAGGCGACCGTCCTTCTGCTGGGGCCGGGGCTGGGCTACACGGCCCAGAGCGCGGCCCGCGCCGCCGAGACCCGGACGCTGGTGCAAACGCTCCTGCCCGGTTTTGCGGGCAGTGCCGTGCTGGACGCCGACGGCCTGAACGCCGCCGCCGACCTGCTGCAAGCTGGAAAAACGCTTCATCCGAAGGGCGAACTGATTTTAACGCCCCACCCCGGTGAGATGACCCGGCTGACCGGGCTGTCCGCTGCGGCCATCCACGCCGACCGGGAGGGCACCGCCCTGCGGTTTGCCAGAGCATGGAACGCCGTGGTCGTGCTCAAGGGGGCGCAGACGGTTATCGCGGCCCCGGATGGCCGGTGCCGGGTGAACCCCACCGGCAACCCCGGCCTGTCGCGCGGGGGCAGCGGCGATGTGCTGGCCGGCATGACCAGCGCCCTGCTGGCCTGTGGGCTGCCTGCCTTTGAGGCCGCCGTCTGCGCGGTCTACCTTCACGGGGCCGCTGCCGACCGCGCCGCCGCCGTGCACGGCGAAGCCGGGATGCTCCCGCACGACCTCTTTGCGGCCCTCGGCACCCTATTTGCCGAGAACGGCCGCTGAACCAGAGAACCAAAAGAAACGCTTCCTTTCCGCCGGATTTGTGTTATACTGGACGTGTAACCAAATCTGCTGGAAAGGGGCGTTTTTTGTTATGGTTCCTGCGCTGGAAAAGATCATCCAGGAGAGCGACAACATCGTCTTCTTCGGCGGTGCGGGTGTCTCCACGGAGAGCGGCATCCCGGACTTCCGGAGCGTGGACGGGCTGTATCATCAGAAATACGATTACCCGCCCGAAACCATCCTGAGCCACACCTTCTGGGAACAAAATCCAGAGGAATTTTACCGTTTTTACCGCGATAAGCTCATCGTGAAAGGGGCAAGGCCCAATGCAGCCCATCTGCGGCTGGCCAAACTCGAACGCGAGGGCAGGCTGAAAGCGGTCGTCACCCAGAACATCGACGGCCTGCACCAGGCGGCGGGGTCCAAAACGGTCTATGAGCTGCACGGCAGCACCCTGCGCAACTACTGCACCGGATGCGGCAAGTTCTACGACATCGACTTCATCGCCAACAGCACCGGTGTGCCCCGCTGCCCGGACTGCGGCGGCATCGTCAAGCCGGACGTGGTGCTATACGAAGAGGGGCTGGACGACGAGGTCGTCTCCGGGGCCGTGCAGGCCATCCGCCGGGCCGATACCCTCATCGTGGGCGGCACCAGTCTGGTGGTCTACCCGGCGGCGGGGCTGCTGCGGTATTTCCGGGGCCGGCATCTCGTCGTCATCAACATGCAGCCCACCCCGGCGGACGAAAGCGCAGACCTGTGCATCGCCCAGCCCATCGGGCAGGTGCTCCGCGAGGACGTGGAATTGGAGGAGAAGCGATGAAAGCCGTCATTCTGGAACGCTATGTCATGCACGAGGGCGACCTCGACTGGTCGGGGGTCAAGGCCCTCATCCCGGATACCACCAGCTACGTCCGCACGGCCTACGAGGAGATTGCGCCCCGCATCGGGGATGCCGAGGTCGTCTTCCTCAACAAATGCCGGATGGATGAAGCCATTCTGGCCCAGTGCCCGAACCTGAAGTTCGTGGGCATCATCGCCACCGGCACCGACAATCTGGATCTGGACGCCTGCCGCCGCCATGGCGTGGCTGTGGCGAATGTGCCCGGCTACTCGACCTACAGCGTGGCGCAGATGACCTTCAGCCTGCTGCTGGCCATCGTCCAGTGTGCCGAGCGGTATGACCGCGCCGTCAAGGACGGCCTGTGGCAGCTGGACATCCCGACAGACTACGGCCTGCTGCCCCAGATGGAGCTGTACGGCAAGACCTTCGGCATCTACGGCTACGGCAGCATCGGGCGGCAGACGGCCCGCATCGCCAGAGCATTCGGGATGCGGGTACTCGTCTGCACCCGGACCGTCCGGCCGGAATATGCCGCCGACGGTGTGGAGTTCGTGCCGTTTGCCGACCTGCTGAAGGAGAGCGACGTCCTCAGCCTTCACTGCCCGGCCACGCCCCAGACGCGGGGGCTCATCGGTGCGGAGGCACTGGCGCAGATGAAGCCTGGTGCCATCCTGCTGAACACCGCGCGCGGTGCCCTTGTGGACGAAGCAGCGGTCACGGCGGCGCTCCGCAGCGGGCAGCTGGGCTTTTACGGGGCCGACGCCTTTGCCACTGAACCCCTCCCGACGGACAGCCCGCTCCGGAAGGAGCCCCACGCCCTCCTCACCCCGCACATTGCATGGACGACAAAGGAAGCGCTGCAGAACCTGATGGACATCACCACCCGGAACCTGCGCACCTTCCTGGACGGAAACGGCGAGCACATCGTCAACCGATAACAATGAAAAAGGAGAACGAATCATGCAGGCAACCATCCACAACGAATTTCTGACCCTGACCGTGGACACCCTTGGCGCGGAGGCCGTCAGCCTGAAGAATGCAGCGGGCGAAGAGCTGCTCTGGCAGGCCGACCCGACGGTCTGGAAGCGTCATGCGCCCATCCTCTTCCCCTGGACGGGCAAACTGCCCGGCGGCACCTTCACCCATGGAGGCAAGACCTACAAGGGCGGCCAGCACGGCTTTGCGCGGGATCTGGAGCACACCCTGCTCCGCGCCGAGGGCGACACCATCGAGCTGGAACTGCGCTCGGACGATGCGATCAAGGCCGAGCGCTTCCCCTTCGATTTTGTCCTCACCAGCACCTTCCGGCTGGAAGGAAAGACCGTCCACCACACCCTGACGGTCGCGAACCCCGAAACCGCCGCGGAGGAGCTACGCTTCGGCATCGGCTACCACCCGGCCTTCCGCATCCCCTTTGATGCCAGCCACACCACCACCGATTATGAGTTCCGCTTCGACCAGCCCGAAAGCCCGATGATCTTGGACGCTTACCCCAACGGCCTGCTGACCGGCAGGTGCGGCTACCGGTGGAAGAACGTCTCCGCCATCCCGCTCACGGACGACCTCTTCGCCAACGACAGCTTCTGCATGGCGGGCCTGCGCACCAGGACGCTGGGCATCTACGAAAAGGACACCGGCCGCCACATCGTCTGCAACGTCGAGGGCTACCCGTATTCCCTCATCTGGTCGGCCCCGGCAAAGCCGGTCCGCTTCGTCTGCATCGAGCCGTGGCAGTCCCTGCCCGGCGCCGAGAACGATCCGCAGGCCTGGACCGAACGCGCTGCCGCCGCCTGCCTCGCCCCCGGCCAGCACTGGGCCACGACCCTGAGCACGACGTTCGAGCGCTGAAGCAAAATTTGGCAAAGAATCCGGAAAACCTCTTGACAGTGGGGACGCAGCCTGATTTAATAAGACCCGATAAAAGGGAGTAAAGGGCGCTCCGCAGGGTCTGCGGGGTGCTGCATGGCAGCGTCATCACGGCAGAAATGCCCGATGTCATGTGTTCGCTTGAGACTTTTGTCACAGACAGGGTGCTGTGGCAGGAGTCTCTTTTTTCTTGCCTTTGGCACCGGAACACGAGGAGGTAAAACTATGAACTTTCTGAACACGTTCGCCGGGCTCTTTTCCAATTTCGGGAATCTGACCTGGCAGATGGTGGTGATGTGGGGCATCGGTGCGCTGCTCATCTACCTTGCCATCGCAAAAAAGATGGAGCCGAGCCTGCTGCTGCCCATGGGCTTTGGTGCCATTCTGGTCAACCTGCCCCTGTCGGGTGCCATCACCCAGGGGGAGACCGTCGGCCCCATTTCGGCCCTGTTTGAGGCGGGTATGTCCAACGAGCTGTTCCCGCTGCTGCTCTTCATCGGCATCGGCGCCATGATCGACTTTGGCCCCCTGCTGGAAAAGCCGTGGCTCATGCTCTTTGGTGCGGCAGCACAGTTCGGCATCTTTTTCACGCTGTTCCTGGCGGGCTTCTTCTTTGACCTGAAGGATGCCGCGTCCATCGCCGTGATCGGTGCAGCCGACGGCCCCACCGCCATTTTCGTGGCCAACACCCTCAACTCCCAGTACCTCGGTGCCATCATGGTGGCTGCCTACAGCTACATGGCGCTGGTGCCCATCGTGCAGCCGCCGGTCATCAAGCTGCTGACCACCCGGAAAGAGCGCCGCATTCGGATGTCTTACGAGAAGGGCAGCGTTTCCCAGCTGACCAAGATCCTGTTCCCGATCGTTGTGACCATCATCGCGGGCATGGTGGCTCCGGCCAGCGTGGCGCTGGTGGGCTTCCTGATGTTCGGCAACCTGCTGCGGGAGTGCGGTGTGCTGAATGTGCTGAGTGAAACGGCACAGAATGTGCTGGCGAACCTCATCACCATCGTGCTGGGCCTGACCGTGGCCGGGCAGATGACCGCAGACAAGTTCGTCCGGCCCGATACCCTGCTGATCCTCGCACTGGGTCTGGTGGCCTTTGTCTTTGATACCGCAGGCGGTGTGCTGTTTGCAAAGCTGCTGAATCTCTTCCTGCCGGAGGGCAAAAAGCTGAACCCGATGATCGGCGCTGCCGGCATCTCGGCCTTTCCCATGAGCGGCCGCGTCGTCAACAAGATGGGCCTGGAAGAGGACAACCAGAATTTCCTGCTGATGTACTCCATCAGCGTCAACGTTTCGGGGCAGATCGCGTCCGTCATTGCAGGCGGCCTGATCCTGACTCTGATGGCCTAACGGAGGTGTGTTTATGCTTCATCTTTCTTCGTGGATGACCACTCTGCCCATCATGGTGATCGGAATGGTCGGCATCATCCTCGTCATCGGTGTGCTGGTCCTGGCGGTGATGCTGCTGAACCGGCTGACGGGCCGGAAATAAAACCGGAAAAACAGAAAAGGCGATGCAGTCGTACAAAAACTGCATCGCCTTTTTGCTTGCAAAAAATTACAGGGCCCGGATGGCGGTCTGGATGCGCTCGGCGGCGGTCCTGGTCTTCTCCGCATCGCCGAAGGCGGTCAGGCGGAAATAGCCCTCGCCGCATGCACCGAAGCCGACGCCGGGGGTGCCGACGACGCCGCAGTTCTCCAGCAGCCAGTCGAAGAACTCCCAGCTCTTCATGTTGCCGG
>ENA-OQQU01001955-OQQU01001955.1-human-gut-metagenome-genome-assembly--contig:-NODE-1955-length-10262-cov-9.127755_pt1 | contig 10262 bp, 7 predicted proteins | sample MGYA00243233_ERZ505096 | MGnify/ENA primary metagenome ERZ505096 (study PRJEB26097, sample SAMN02712159) | human gut metagenome | biome: Gut microbiome | host: Homo sapiens | place: Denmark: Copenhagen... | reverse complement strand
TTGCCCAGAAGGGCGAGGGCAGCGCCAGCAAGGGCCGCATCGTGCTGGCCACCGTGAAGGGCGACGTGCACGACATCGGCAAGAACATCGTCAAGGTCATTCTGGAGAACTACGGCTTTGAGGTCATCGACCTGGGCCGCGATGTGCCGGTGGAGACCGTGGTGGACACCGTGCGGGAAAAGGATGTGCATCTGGTGGGCCTTTCGGCCCTGATGACCACCACCCTCAAGAGCATGGAGGAGACCATCGCCGCCCTGCATGCAGCCAAACTGGACTGCAAGATCATGGTGGGCGGTGCCGTGCTCACCCCGGAATACGCCGAAAAGATCGGCGCAGACTGGTACGCCAAGGACGCCAAGCGCAGCGCCGACATCGCCAAGGAATTCTTTGGGGTGTGATTCCTGCAAAAACAGAGAAGGAGAAAACCATGAAAAATACGGCTTTCAGCCTGATGACGGCATTGCTGGCAGTGATGAACGAAAGTGAACCGAAAGACCCGTACTATGTGCTGGCGCAGTATTTTTTGTATCACTTCGACCAGCTGCGGGATCTGAACATCTACGACGTGGCGGATGCCTGCTATGTGTCCCGCAGCGGCATCCGGCGGTTCTGCCAGTCCATCGGCTTTGACAACTTTTCCGACCTGAAGGCTGAGGCCGATGAATGGAAGCGCCAGTGCAACTACTTCATCGGCTACAGCGTGCGTCCGGACTACAAGGAACACCTTTCCGGCAGCATCGGGGAGATGATGGAGGAGATCAACCGCATTGCCACTCCCGCTGTACTGGATAAGCTGGCCGAAAGTATTCATGCCAGCCGACATGTGGTGCTCTTCACCTCGGATTTTTCCGGCATGGCGGCTCGCAGCTTCCAGCAGTCCATGGTGGTCATGGGCAAGCTGGTGCAGATCGTGTCCGATGCCCACTATACGCTGGATTATCTGAAAGTGCTGACACCGGAGGACCTGCTCATTACAGTTTCAGCCACCGGCAACTTTGCCACCCTGATGGAGCCAATGGTGCAGAAGGCTGCAGCCTATAAGGTGCTGGTGACGGTCAACCACGCCATAAAAATGTGGAAAAGCTACGATCAGGTGATCTACCTGAGCGAAAAGGACAACAGCGGTGCCCGCACGGTGTACTCCCAGTATGGTATGACCTATTTCTTTGATATCCTGTACAGCTACTATGTGAATAAATACCGGGAGACTGACCTGCTGCAGGGTCCAATTTCTGAACTGCCTTTGTCGGACTCTCAAAAAATGCGGGTGCAAAGATGTGCAGAATGACGGGTGAAACCGTGGAACTGCTCAAAAACAAAAGAATAAATTGTTCAACCATCCAAACGGGGTTCGCATCGCGAACCCCATTTTTTGTCGGAGATGTGTTACGATAGTCCTGCAAAGAATTGAACCCGCGGGGGCTTCTGCGACGGCAGAACAGACTGACAAAGATGGAAAGGATCACACTATGTATTACGGACACAACCCCAAATTCCCGGACAACTTCATGTGGGGCGCTTCCAGCGCTGCCTGGCAGGTGGAAGGCGGAGTCGCCGATGGCGGACGCACGCCGGCCATCATCGACCTGAACTCCAAGACCAAGAAGCCGTTTGCGGATAACACCTATGCGGCGGATCACTATCATCACTACAAGGAAGATGTGGCCCTGATGGCAGAGTGCGGTTTCTCCAGCTATCGTTTCTCGCTCAGCTGGTCCCGCATCATCCCTCATGCAGACGGCAAGGTGAACCCCGAAGGCATCGCGTTCTACAATGATCTGATCAATGAGCTGGTGGCCCACAACATCACCCCCATCGTTACCCTGTATCACTACGACCTGCCGGTCTGGGTGGATGAGCTGGGCGGCTGGAAAAGCCGCGACACCGTGGAAAGATTCGAGCACTACTGCCGCGTCTGCTTTGAGAACTTCGGCGACCGGGTCAAATACTGGCTGTCGCTGAACGAGCAGAATATGCAGATCTGCTATGGCAACTGGCTGGGCGTCAGCAAGGGCTGTGACGACTGGTTCAAGGATCAGTGGAAGATCAACCATATCATGAACCTGTGCCATGCCAAGGCTGTCAACGCCTGCCATGAGATGGTGGCGGGCGGCAAGATCGGCCCTGTGCCCGGCTGCGTGCCCATCTACCCGGAGACCTGCCGCCCCGAGGATCAGATCGCTGCTATGAACGCCGAGGAGTTCACCGAGAAGTTCTGGATCGATACCTATGTTTACGGCGAGTACAGCAACTTTATCAAGCACTACTGGAAAGAGAACGACATCGACATCGGAATGCAGCCCGGCGATGCAGAACTGATGAAGAGCGCCAAAATCGATTTCATCGCCGTCAACTGCTACCGCAGCAACGTTGCAAAGTATGCGCCGCATGACGCAAAACAGCAGGATTATCTGCTGAATAAGAACGGCGTCAAGGGCCAGATAGTGTTCCCCGTGGAGCCGGGCCGCTACGCTCTGACCCGCAATCCCTATGTCGAGTACACCGACTGGGATTGGGAAATCGACCCCTCCTGCCTGCGCTATGAGATGCGTTACCTGTGGGATCACTATCACCTGCCCATGATGATCACCGAGAACGGTTACGGCGCCCATGAGACGAAGGACGCCGACGGCCAGGTGCACGATCAGAGCCGCATCGACTACTTGCGGGAGCACATTTATCAGCTGGGCATGGCCATCGAGGACGGCTGCGAGGTCATCGCATACAACCCCTGGTCCTTCACCGATCTGCTGTCCACCGGCAATGGCATGGCAAAGCGTTACGGTCTGGTGTACATCGACACCACCGATGAGGAGCAGAACGCGGCCAAGAGCGTGGAAGAGCTGTCCATGAAACGTATCCGGAAGGATTCCTTCTACTGGTACTCCAAGCTGATCCGTTCCAACGGTCAGGACTGGGGAAAGGAGATGCTGAAATAATGGCAAAGAAGGATTATAAGGCCATGGCAGTCGGCATCATCAAGCAGGCCGGCGGAGCGGACAACATTGTCAGTGCGACCCATTGCATGACCCGTCTGCGCCTTGTACTGCGGGATAGATCCAAGTTTGACACCGATGCCGTCAAGCAGGTGCCCGGCGTGCTGAACGTCATCATCCAGAACGGCGAATATCAGGTGGTCATCGGCCAGGATGTCCCTGACCTGTATGAAGAGGTCGTCAAGATCGACGGCATCCAAGCCGGCGGCAGCGTGCAGGACGATGAGGCCGCAGCCAAGGATCTGGCACAGGATCACGGCAACATCGGCAACGCGATCCTCTCCTTCATCGGCGGCACGTTCGGCCCGGTGATCCCGGTGCTGGTGGCAGGCGGCCTGACTGGTGCGGTGCTGTCCCTGCTGACCAACGTGTTCGGCGTCTCGGCGGAGTCTGGCACCTACACCATCTTCTACGCCATCAACCAGGCGACCTTCTACTTCCTGCCCATCTTCATCGGCTTTGCAGCCGCTGCCCGCCTGAAATCCAATGGTTTCCTGGGCGCATTTCTGGGCGCGATCCTGCTGTACTCCAGCATCAACGGTGCCGAAGGTCTGGACTTCTTCGGCATCCCGGTGCAGGCTATCAGCTATAACAGCACCGTGTTCCCGGTTATTCTGGGCGTGCTGTTCATGAGCGTGGTCTACAAGTTCCTGCAAAAGCATATCCCAGTCTTTCTCAAGACCATCGTCGTCCCGCTGCTGACCATGCTGATCACGGTGCCTGTCACCCTGATCGTTCTTGGCCCCATCGGCAACACCGTGGGCACCTGGCTGGCAAACGGTGTTTACGCTCTGTACCAGGCAGTTCCCGCGCTGGCCGTCATGGTCATCGGCATCACCACCCCGCTGATGGTTTTCTTTGGCATGAACAACGCCACCTACCCTGTGGTCTTTGCCCTGATGGCAGCTGTCAACTCTGACCCGCTGATCTGCACTGGCATGGCTCCCGCAAACGTGGCCGTTGGTGGTGCCTGCTTGGCCGCATCCCTGCTGTCCAAGAATGTGGAAGAAAAGTCCGTCAGCGTTTCCGCCGGTATCACCGCTCTGTGCGGCATCACCGAGCCGGGCGTCTACGGTGTGCTGTTCCCCAAGACCTACCCGCTGATTGGCGCTATGATCGGTGGCGGCATCGGTGGTCTGTTGGCCGGTATCCTGGGCATGACCCAGTACGTTATCTCCACGCCGGGCTTCATCAGCCTGCCTGCCTACATTGACCCCACCGGTTCCAGTTACAACCTTATCGTCTCGGTCATCGTGATGATTGTGGCTGTGGTCCTGGGATTCGTTGCAACCTACGCACTGGGCAAGCGCGCCGAAGCTAAGAAATAAGCCCCTGCAACAGGAAGAAAAGCAAGATCCCATCTGCAAAAGAAGAGCCGCTGCATCACACAAGAGAACGACGCGGCGGTTCTTCTTTTTTCGGCCCTCACAGGGAAGTGCTGTGGTGGGCCGGTACCGTAAAGTGTGGCCGACAAAGCAAATAAAAACACCTTCCATTGGAGCCGTTCTGCTCCAGCGGAGGGTGTTTTGCATTATACGCTTTGTTTTTTCTTAGACTTGTTTGCCAGGCTGTCAACGAGCCACGAGGCGAAGAAACCCAGTGCAATGCCCAGCACAAGGCCGCCCAGCACATCGGTGGGGAAGTGCACATACAGGTACAGCCGGGTAAAGGCGATGAAAGCCGCCAGCACCAGCGCGGGGACGCCCAACTTCCGGTTTTGCAGCCAGAGCGCAAAGGCTGCCGCAAAAGCCGAGGCCGTGTGCCCGGAGGGGAAGGAGTGCCCGTGGGGACGCTTGACCAGAATGGTGATCGCCGTGTTCACGTCGCAGGGGCGGGGCCGGGCGAACAGCGGCTTGAGGATGCAGTCCCCGGCCACCAGATACAGTACCAGCGCCGTGGCCATGGCGCACCCGGCCTTGCGGGTGCGGCGGAACAGCAGCAAAAGCAGCGTGAACGCGATCCAGAGCTCACCGTGCTCACCGGCGTAGTTGAGAAAGACGGCCAGCGCATCCAGCACCGGGTTGTGGAACTGCTGCAGCCAGTCCAGAAATGCGAATTCAAACGGCATAAAGAACCTCCTGTCTGTTGGTTCTATGGTAACACATCTTCCGGCCCACCACAACCCGGCAGGCAAAAAACAGGAGTGCAGAAATAAGCTACATCTGTTATATTGCTGTGCAATATTACAATACGGAAAGCAAAAACGCCCGCTCCGACGGCAAAGGCCGGAACGGGCGCAGGATGCGAGAAAATCAGAGGCCCATCTCGGGCAGGGTGGGGTAGCTGTCGATGGCACCGTGCTTCTGTACGCTCAGGCCGCAGAACCGGTTGGAAAAGTCCAGGTACTCCTTCAGCTTTTTGCAGGACAGCTTTTCCAGCTTGTCCACCGTCACGCCGTCCCGGCTCAGCTGCCACAGGAAGGAGCCGATGAAGCCGTCGCCCGCACCGGTGGTGTCCACGGCCCTGACCTTCTGGCAGGGGGCAAAGGCATGGGCGGCGCGGGTGTAGGCGTAGGCCCCTTTGCTGCCGCAGGTGTACAGCACCAGCTGCACGTCCCCGGCAAACAGCTGGGGCAGGGCGGCTTCGATGTCGGCGGTGCCGGTGAGAAACTCCAATTCCTCGTCCGAGACTTTCAGGATGTTGGACAGCGGCAGGAACTGCAGCACAGTCTGGCGCAGCATCTCCCGGTCGGGCCAGAGGGGGAAGCGGAGGTTCGGGTCAAAGCTCACGATCGCACCGGCCTCCCGGGCGGCTCCGATGGCGGCCAGATGGGCGTGGCGCATGGGGCTGTCCACCAGCGAGACGCTGCAGAAGTGCAGGGCAAAAGCGTCGCGGAACCAGGCCAGGTCGATCTGCTCCGGGGCATACAGCAGGTCGGCCGAGGGCTTGCGGTAAAAGCTGAAGGTGCGGTTGCCGTCCTCCTCCAGGCTCACGAAGGCAAGGGCGGTGTTGGCCTTGTCGGTGAACACCAGATGGCTCAGGTCGATGCCGCAGGCTTCCAGCTCCCGTGCGATCTTGTGGCCGAAGGGGTCATCGCCCAGCTGGGTGAGAAAGCTGCTGGCACCGCCCAGACGGGCAAAGGCAGCGCAGACATTGGCCGGTGCGCCGCCGGTGCGCGGGCTGAAGGACGGCACCTCGTCAAAGGTGCATCCTACGCGGGACGGGATCATGTCGATCAGCGCTTCGCCGATGGAAAACAGAGTATTGCCGGGCATAGAAAACCTCCAGATCACAAATTGCAGAGTTCACAGGCTGCCCCGGTCAGCTTTACGCTCACGTCGCCGGGGGCAGGGTAGTACCGGGTGCTGAACACCGTGGCTCCCCCGTTCAGGAAAATTTCCAGCGAGGAATTGTCGCCCACCACCCGCAGGCTGCGGCAGGGGGCTGCCAGCCGGGCGCGGCGCACGGTGCGGCCGTCGGCCAGAGCGGGGTCGGTGAAGCGCAGGGTGCAGGTGCAGTCCTGTTCAGTATACACCAGCTGCACCCCCTGCGCAACCGTCAGGCAGAAGTCTCCGGCGGGTGCGGCGGTCAGGTCAAAGCGCGGGGCAAGGAACACTTCCTCGCCGCTGGCGGCATGCAGGGCGGCAGCGCTGCGCTGCGCGTCCAGCTCCGGCACCGGGTTCTGCAGCAGGGTGCCATCCGGCCCGGCCGTCAGCACGCGGGGCACGGTGAAGCAGTGCTGCCAGCCGTAGGCCACGGTGGGTGCGTTGCCGTAGTCGGCGTCCGGCATGCCCATCCAGCCGATCTGGATGCGGCGGCCGTTGCCGTCCACAAAGCTCTGGGGGGCGTAATAATCAAAGCCTGCGTCCAGCTCGTGGAATTCGCTCAGGGTGCAGTCCCCGCGCCAGTCACCGTAGATGGCAAACCAGCCGCAGCCGTAGACGTTCTGGCACTGGATGCCCTGGGGGGACACCGCCAGATACCACTGCCCGTCCAGACAGAACAGGTCCGGGCACTCCCACATGTAGCCGAAGGGCTCCGGGGTGGTCAGGGTGTTGATGTGGGTCCAGCGGAGCTTGTCGGTGCTTTCCAGCACCAGCACTTCGCCCTTGTCCTCCAGCGTGCGGGCACCCAGCACCATGTAGTACCGGCCTTCGTAGGCGAATACCTTGGGGTCCCGCACATGGCAGGTGAGCCCGGCGGGATAGTCGCGGTTAGTCAGCAGGCACTGCTTGCTGTCGAGGGTCACGCCGTCCTTGCTGACGGCCAGGCAGACGTTGTGCCCGCGGCCCTCTTTGATGTAATCGAAGTTTCCGGGGTGCTTGACGTTGCCGGTGTAGTAGAGGTACATGGTGCCATCCTCCACCAGGGCCGAGCCGGAGTAGGCACCGTGGCAGTCAAAAGGCTCGTCTGGATAGAGCATCACCGGCAATTGCTCCCAGTGGAGCAGGTCGGTGCTGACGGCGTGGCCCCAGTGCTTGACCCCGCCGTTCACGTCGAAGGGGCCGTACTGGAAGAATGCGTGGTACTGCCCGCCGTAGACGCACAGGCCGTTGGGGTCGTTCAGCCAGCCTACCGGCGGCTGCAGGTGGAACCGCTGGCGGTGGGGGTCGGCGGCGGCCTTTTCCGCGCCGAGGGATTCCACCAGCGGCACCAGCTTTTTCAGGTCGCGCTGGAGTGCGTTCATACCTTGACCTCCTCAGGGCTCCAGATGACCCAGGTCACGGCGAAGGACACGCCGAAGGAGATGGCCATCATGATGATGTACTGCAGCGGCATGTGCAGGTGCAGCAGGATGCCGAAGATGCCGGTGACGCCGGTGCCGGTGGCACCCAGCCCCACGATGCTGGCGTACCATGCGCCGCAGGCACCGCCCAGCAGGCCGCCGATGAAGGGCTTGAAGTAGCGCAGGTTCACGCCGAAGATGGCAGGCTCGGTGATGCCCATGCAGGCGGACAGGGCAGAGGGCAGGGCCATGGACTTGACCTTGGTGTCCTTGCTCTTGAGGGCCACGGCCAGAGCGGCACCGCCCTGTGCCACGTTGGCGGCGCTGGCCAGCGGCAGCCAGTAGGTGTAGCCGTAGCGGGCCAGCTGGCCCAGGTCGATCAGGGTGTACATGTGGTGGATGCCGGCCACGACGGTGACCGCGTACAGGCCGCCCATGATGAAGGAGCCGATGCCGTAGGGCAGGGTGATGAGGGACTGTACGCCGGTGATGATGCCGTTTTCCAACTTGGTGAACACGGGGCCGATGGCGGCCAGGGTCAGGTAACCGGTGACGAACACGGACACCAGCGGGGTGACGAACAGGTCAAACATGGCGGGCACCACCTTGTGCAGCCGCTTTTCGATCTGGCACATGAGCCACACGGCGATGATGACCGGGATGACGTGGCCCTGATAGCCCACCAGCGGCACCGAGTACAGGCCGCCGAACACCGGCTGCATCACGTTGACGCCGTTGGAAACGGTCCAGGCGTTCTGCAGGTCGGGGTGGATCATGATCATGCCGATGACTGCACCCAGATAGGGGTTGCCGCCGAACACCTTGGCGGCGGAGTAGGCGATGAGGATGGGCAGGAAGGTGTAGGCCGTATTGGAGAACAGCTTGGCGAACACATACACCGAGCCGGTGGTGTCGATGTTCAGGAAACCGTTGTTCACCATGAAGTTCAGCGCTTCCATGATGCCCATCAGGAAGCCGGAAGCCACGATGGCGGGGATGATGGGCACAAAGATGTCGCCCAGGGTCTTGATGGCCCGCTGATACCAGGGTGCCTTGGCGGCGGCCGCCTGCTTCACGTCCTCCTTGCTGCCGCCCTCGATGCCGGCCAGCTGGATGAACTCGTCGTATACCTTGTTCACCGTGCCGGTGCCGAAGATGATCTGCAGCTGGCCCTGTGCCTCAAAAACGCCCTTGGCGCCCTCGGCGCTTTCCAGCTCCTGCTTGTTGACCTTTGCATTGTCTGCGATGACCAGACGCAGGCGGGTGGCGCAGTGTGCGGCCGACACGATGTTGTCTTTTCCGCCGATGCAGTCCAGAACCTGTTGTGCTGCGTGTTTGTAATCCATAGTGCACTTCTCCTTTGCTTGATGCTTCCTCTTTCTGCGCTGCAGGGCAGTTTTGGAATTGACTTGACGCGCGGGGTGTGCTACAATACCGCTTTGTGTATGACAATTTCCGGGAAAAAGGGAAAACCAAGATGAATCTGACAAAGCAGTTCTTTAAATATGTATCGCAGAATATTTTCGGTCTGCTGGGCACGTCCTGCTATATTCTGGCCGATACCTATTTTATCTCGCAGGCGGCGGGCACGGACGGCGTGACCCTGCTCAACCTCTGCCTGCCCATCTACAACTTCATTTTTGCCATCGGTTCCATGATCGGTCTGGGTGCGGCCACCCGCTACGCCATCCTCCGCGCACAGGGCGAGGAGCGGGCGGCACAGCGGTATTTCTCCAATGCCGTCTTTTGCGCCTGCCTGCTGGCCGTGCCCTTTGTGCTGGTGGGCATCTTCTGCCCCGGCACACTGCTGCGGCTCATGGGCGGCGATGCCGGCATCGTGGCGCTGGGCATCCCCTATGCGCGTATCTTCCTGCTGTTTACGCCCTTTTTTATGTGCAACTACATCGTGTCGGCCTTTGTCCGCAACGACGGTGCGCCCTCGCTGGCCATGGTGGCCACGCTGAGCGGCAGCCTGTTCAATGTGGTGTTCGACTACATCTTCATGTTCCCCATGGGGCTGGGGCTGGCCGGTGCGGCACTGGCCACCGCCGTTTCGCCGATGCTCAGCATCGCCATCTGCAGCCGCCACTTCTTCCAAAAAGACAACACGGTGCAGTTCGTGCGGCAGCTGCCCTCGGCAAAGCTGCTGGGGCAGAGCTGCCAGCTGGGCATCTCCGGCTTTGTGGGGGAGATGTCCTCCGGCGTGACCACGACGGTGTTCAACTTCCTGCTGCTGGGTCTGGCCGGGAATGTGGCCGTGGCGGCCTACGGCGTCGTGGCAAACTTTGCGCTGGTGGCCACCGCCATTTTCAACGGTGTGGCCCAGGGTGCCCAGCCGCTGGTGAGCCGCTGCTACGGCCACAGTGACCGCGCCGGAGCCCGGAAGCTGCTCATTCTGGGCAGCTGCACCGCGCTGGCACTGGCGGCCGTGCTGTACGCGGTGGTGTTCGGCATGACTGATACGCTGGTGGGCTGGTTCAACAGTGAAAACTCGGCGCAGATGGCCCGGTTTGCCCACAACGGCATGCGGCTGTACTTCGTGGGCTACTTCTTTGCCGGGTTCAACATCGTGGCGGCGGGCTACCTGAGCGCCACCAACC
>ENA-OQQU01001887-OQQU01001887.1-human-gut-metagenome-genome-assembly--contig:-NODE-1887-length-10516-cov-4.483415_pt1 | contig 10516 bp, 9 predicted proteins | sample MGYA00243233_ERZ505096 | MGnify/ENA primary metagenome ERZ505096 (study PRJEB26097, sample SAMN02712159) | human gut metagenome | biome: Gut microbiome | host: Homo sapiens | place: Denmark: Copenhagen... | reverse complement strand
CTAAAAAACTACAAGTATTACTGCCACCTTTACCATCCCAAAGAGAACCCGGATGATTACCTTTTCTATCCGACTGCAAAAGTTGGCAGAGAAATGATGTCTGAGGACAACGTGCAGCGCATCCTGAAAAAGTATGGGGACGCCGCCCGATGTTCCAACCCAAAGTTGCCTTCCATCCATCCGCACCTTCTCCGACATTCCTATGGGGCGCAGCTATACAGGCTTGGGGTTTCTCTCCCGGAGATAGCAAAACTTCTTGGGCATGAGGATGTTTCCACAACAGAAATCTACGCGGAGACCGATCCTGAAATGGCGGCAGAGGCCATTTCAAAGATGTTAGGCAAACAGGCGGTAAGGAAATGGGACTTCCTTACCGAAGATGAAAAGTTAAAAATCTTAGGACTAAAGTAGCTCAGAATTAGGCCGATACTTTCTTGCTAAACATAGTGTAAACACCAGCTTTCACAGAATTTATCGGTCTTATTTTTTACGAGGCATTAAACACGTTAGACCGACATCGGTCTAAGGTCTTCAATGCGCACTGACCTCTCATCCCCAAAACAGCAGCAAAGGTTTCTGGGACAGCTTATCCACACTGCATCCACAAGCAATCCACAAGAAATCCACAGACACTGCAAAGACTGTGGAAAACAGCGGCGCAGGAAGCAAAACCTATGCGCCGCAGGAAGGAGCAATAGGCAATGGCATATGTCTCGATTCCTAAGGACTTGTCGCGCGTCAAGTCCAAGTTTCTTTTCAACCTGACGAAGCGTCAGGTCGTCTGTTTCGGGCTGGGGGCGCTGACAGGCGTTCCCGCCTTCTTTCTGGCGAAGGATGCGCTGGGTGTCAGCCCTTCGGTGCTGCTCATGATGCTGCTCATGCTGCCGTTTTTTCTGCTGGCGATGTTTGAACGGCATGGGCAGCCGCTGGAAGTGCTGATTCGGCATTTCATTCAGGCGCGATTCGTGCGTCCGCGCATCCGCGTCTGGCAGAACGACAATTTCTATCAAACGATTGAGCGGAGTATCCGCAATCAGCAGGAGGTGCAGAAGATTCTTCGTGGCAAACAAAGAAAAAATCAAGCTGACAAGGGCTGAGAAACGGCAGCTGCAGGCACTCATGCGCAGCCGTCAGCAGCGGAAGAAACCGCCGCATTCCGTGCAGGAGACGATTCCGTATGAGCGCATGTGGCCGGATGGCATCTGCCGCGTCAGCCCAAGTTACTACACTAAGACTGTGCAGTTCTGGGACATCAACTATCAGCTGGCGCAGAACGAAGATAAAAGCGCCATCTTCGAGGGCTGGTGCGACTTCCTGAACGCCTTTGACAGCAGCGTGCACTTGCAGCTCTCGTTTCTGAACCTGACAGCGAATGCGGATGCCGTTGAGCAGCGCATTCTGCTTCCCGACAAGGCGGACGGCTTCGACGCAATCCGCCGCGAATACACGGAAATGCTGCAAAACCAGCTTGCCAAGGGCAGCAACGGGCTGAGCAAACGAAAGTACCTGACTTTCGGCGTGGAATCGGAAAACTACCGGACGGCAAAGCCGCGTCTGGAACGCATTGAGACGGATTTGCTCAATCACTTCAAGCGCCTTGGGGCGGCAGCTGCTCCATTGGATGGCAGAGAGCGCTTGAAGCTGATGTACGATATGTTCCATCTGGATGCGCAGACACCGTTCCTGTTCGACTGGAAATGGCTTGCGCCCACCGGACTGCGCACGAAGGACTTTATCGTTCCCTCTTCCTTCAAATTCGGGGAGCGGCAGCGTTTCGACATGGGCAGCAAAGTGAGCGCGGTCAGCTTCTTCTCCATTCTTGCGTCCGAACTCAATGACCGCTGTCTGGCGGAGTTCCTCGCAATGGATTCCTCCCTTGTGGTGAGCTTTCACTTGCAGGCGATTGACCAGACCGCAGCCATCAAGGACATTAAGCATAAGCTCACGGCGCTGGATCAAATGAAGATTGATGAGCAGAAAAAAGCCGTCCGCGCCGGATATGACATGGAAATTCTGCCGTCTGATTTGGCTGCTTACGGCGGCGAAGCAAAAAAGCTGCTGGAAGAATTGCAGAACCGCAACGAGCGCTTCTTCTTGGCGACACTGCTGGTGATGAACACGGCGGACAACCACCATCAGCTGGATTTGGACGTGAAGCAGGCGCAGAGCATTGCTTTGCAGCACAACTGTCAGCTGATTCCGCTGGACTACCAGCAGGAGGATGGCATGGTATCCTGCCTGCCGCTGGGCGAGAACCAAATCCAGATTCAGCGCGGACTCACCACTTCGGCGGCGGCGGTCTTTATGCCGTTTACAACGCAGGAATTGTGTCAAAACGGCGCAGAAGCACTGTATTACGGCTTGAATGCGCTGTCAAACAACCTGATTATGGTGGATCGGAAACAGCTGAAAAATCCCAACGGGCTGATTCTGGGTACACCCGGTTCAGGCAAATCCTTCTCCGCCAAGCGCGAAATGAGCAATGTCATGTTAGCCACGGACGATGATGTTATCATCTGCGACCCCGAAGGCGAATATGCACCGCTTGTTGCGCAGTTCGGCGGGCAGGTCATTCAAATTTCGCCGACCAGCAGCAATTACATCAATCCGATGGAAATCAACCTGAATTACAGCGACGATGACAACCCGCTGTCGCTGAAATCGGATTTCATTCTGTCCTTGTGCGAGCTGATTGTCGGCGGGCGGGACGGCTTGCAGCCCATTGAGAAAACGGTGATTGACCGTGCTGTCCACATTGTGTATCAGCCGTACCTGAATGACCCGCAGCCGGAGAACGTGCCGATTCTGGAAGATTTGTACAACGCGCTTCGTCAGCAGACGGAGAAGGAAGCGCAGACGCTGGCAACGGCGCTTGAAATCTATGTGACGGGCTCGCTGAATGTGTTCAACCACCGCACGAATGTGGATGTCAACAGCCGCATGGTCTGCTATGACATCAAGGAGCTGGGAAAGCAGCTGAAAAAACTCGGTATGCTGATTGTGCAGGATCAGGTCTGGGGGCGCGTGACGGCAAACCGCAGTGAAGGCAAGTCCACCCGGTATTACATGGATGAGTTTCATCTGCTGCTTCGCGAGGAGCAGACCGCTGCTTATTCCGTTGAAATCTGGAAGCGATTCCGCAAGTGGGGCGGCATCCCGACGGGCATTACGCAGAATGTCAAGGATTTGCTGGCCAGTCAGGAAGTCGAGAACATTCTGGAAAACTCCGACTTCATCTGCATGTTGAATCAGGCATCCGGCGACCGGGAGATTCTGGCGAAGAAGTTAGGCATTTCGCCGTATCAGCTATCCTACGTCACGCAGAGCGGCGAGGGCGAAGGGCTGCTGTTCTACGGCAATGTGATTCTTCCATTTCAGGATCACTTCCCGAAGAATACCATGCTGTACAAGGTGATGACCACCAAACTGTCGGACAAGGCAGTGCAGAATGAACATTAAACACAGGAGGTGCATTCCATGACATATGGTTTGGTGCTGGGCAGCTGCATTTTCTGCACCGTGCTGACGCTGGCAGTGTACGCGCTGCTGCGTGCGGCAGCGGAAGCAGACCACGGGAGCGAGGAAATGTATCAACGGATGCAGCATAAGGAAGGGCGGCGCTGATGGAAAAGGAGCGCCATCGCGGCACATCCCGCTTGCAGTTCAGCAAGGAGGAACAGATGCAGGCAGTACGCGCCGGTCAGCCTGAAAGAAGCCATTCGCCGCTGCTTCACCAAGGTATTCATGCAGCCCATGCTCAACTCCATCATCAGGCGGCAGAAGCCAATGAGGATGAGAACAGCGCTGTGCAAGCCGCGCTGACAGCAGACGACATGCAGGAAGAAGCGTTCCGGGCGGCGGCGCACGCGGGGAAAGCCCCCAAGCGGCACAATGCCCGCTGGCAGCAGAAACGCGCCATCCGGCAGGAATATGCAGTCGCAAAATCTTCCCGCAGTCCAGCCAATCACATTGCTCCCGCGCCGAAGGTAGCAGCAAATGCAGTTTCCAAAGCCGAAAACATCAAGAAACGGCTGCGACAGACGTTCGCCCGCCATCCGACGGCTTGGGCGGTGCTTGCGCTGGCGGCGCTGCTCCTTGCGGTGATGAGCAGCCTGCAATCCTGTACACCGCTGGCGCAGTCGGTGCTGGAATCCATCGTGATTGGCACTTATCCGGCGGAGGAAGCGGACGTAAAAGCGGCAGAAAGTGCGTATGCCGACATGGAAAGGCAGCTCAAAGAGGAAATGAGCAATTACGCCCGCAATCATCCGGAATATGATGAAGTGCAAGTGGATGCAGACGAAATTTGGCACGATCCCTATGTGCTGATTGCCATCATCTCCGCCTGCTTCGATGGGCAGGATTGGACGCTGGAAACCGCTATGCCGGTGCTGGACAAATACTTCAAGCTCCAGTACATCGTAACAGAATCCGTAACGACGCAAAGGAAGTACCGCACGGAAACCGAGCAGCGGTACAACCCGGAAACAGAACGCATGGAGACAGTGACGCTTCGCGTACCGTATGCTTATACAGTCTGTCATGTGCGGCTGGAAAACAGGAATCTGTCGCATCTGCCCGTTGTCAGCATGAGCCATCACACGATGGGCATGTACGCGCTGTACATGGCGACGCACGGCAATATGGAGGGCATTTTCCACGGCAATCCTTACGCTGTCCCGCTCAAAGACCCCATGCTGTACGACATTCCCGACGAGACGCTCGCAAGCAGCCCGACTTTCGCCGCACTCATGGCGGAGGCGGAAAAATATATCGGCTATCCGTATGTCTGGGGCGGTGCATCGCCCGAAACCAGTTTTGACTGTTCGGGCTTTGTCAGCTATGTATTCACCAATTCCGGCGTATACAATACGGGCAGACTGGGCACAAAAGGACTGCGGAGCTTGTGCCGGAATATCCCGGTGGCGCAGGCAGAACCGGGCGACGTGGTGTTCTTTGAAGGCACGATGGGCGATGGCGTGGATGGCATTACGCACTGCGGCATTTATGTCGGCAATGATATAATGATTCACTGCGGAAGTCCCATTGGTTACGCGAATTTGAACGACGCCTACTGGAAAAGTCACTTTCATTCGTTCGGGCGGATGCCCGGTCTATAACCATTTTCGGGGAGTCCAGCGCATGGACTCCCTTTTTCCTACCCAATTTTGATCCACATTTGAAAGGAGAACAATATGCAGAGAAACATGAACCGTTCGATTCCCGCAGGGGAAGCAATGGATATTGCCAAGCAGGTGCTGATTGCGATGCTGATGCTGATTCTGCTGTCCGTGCTGATTCCTGTGCGGGCGGAAGAAGCGGTATCCCCGATGATTGTCAGTGAGACGGCGAACAGCACCGAATATCCTGCGCTGGAAGCGGATATTCCCGTCATCACCTCGGAGGGCAAAAGCAATGTGAAAATCGCCGGGGTCAAGTCGAAAAACAAGCTGGTGCGCTACACCATCCCGGAAACGCTGCTCCGGGCGGACGAAAACTTTCTGGCGCTGATGGTGGAAGCGGAAAAATACATCGGCTATCCGTATGTATACGGCGGCAGCAAGCCGTCCACCGGGTTTGACTGCTCCGGCTTCGTGTGCTGGGTATTCCGCCAGTCGGGGGTCTATGATACCGGTCGTCTGGGTGCAAAAGGGCTGTATTCGCTCTGCACGGATGTCAGTCGAGACGAGGCGCGCCCCGGCGACTTGGTATTCTTCACGAAAACGATGGGCGCAGACGTGAAGGGCATTACCCATGTGGGCATTTATGTCGGCAATGACATGATGCTTCACGCGGGCGACCCGGTTGGTTTTGCGGATTTGCAGAGCGACAAATGGGCGAAGAAAATCTATGCCTTTGGCAGACTGCCCGTCCAGCAGGGAGCGCAGGCGGATGAGTGAACCCAAGAAACGCTATCCCGCAGACCGCATCAAGCTCCATGCATTGCTGGAACGGAAAGAAAACGAGCTGTGCCGATTAACCGAAGAGGTCAATCAGCTGCGTGCGCGCGTGAAAGAAGCAGACCGCACCGCCATCAATGCCACCTGCGAGCTGTATGCGCTGACGCCGGAAATGCTCTCGACCTTCCTCAGCACGAAATTCGGCACGCAGGACAATGCCCCTGAAATCCCCGCTGCACCCCAATTGCCCGAAGGAGAAAATGAATGAAGCGAAAATGGAAACAATGGACAGCCTTCCTCTGCCTGCTGATGCTGCTGGCGGCGAGCCTGCATCTTGCGCAGGCGGAAAGTGCGCCGACGCAGGAAGAATGTGCCCCGTACCGTATTGTGCTGACAGCCCCCGGCGGCTGGAACCGCAGCAACAGCGCCATCATCACGGTGAGCGTGAAGGACGAGCAGAATCTTGGCTGGTACCAAATGGCGTACCGGATGAACGATGGCGACTGGACGGACTGCGAGCAGCTGTTTGACAAGGGCAAGGCGGAAATCGTGGTGCATGAGAACGGCACGTTTACCTTTCGCATCACCGACCCGCACGGACACACGTTTGAAGAAAGCACCCGCGTCGCTGTCATTGACCGAAGCGCACCGACCGTGAAAGCAAGCATCACCGGGACGACCTTGCAGGTAGAAGTGCAGGACGACCTCTCCGGCGTGGCAGGTGTGCAGGTCAACAGCATGCTTTTCACCGAGCAGCAGGCAGGGAGCATCATCCGGATTGCGCTGGATGATACGCTGGCGCGGTACGACACGCTGTCCATCCGCGCTTTCGACTATGCCGGGAACTTCTCCGAGCCTGTGCTGCTCAATAATCCCTGCTACGAAGATGCCGTGCGGGTGACGGCAGCACCGACCAATTCGCCGAAACCGACAAGGCAGCCCAATTCTACGGAGAAAATCACCATCCAGCCGACGGCAACGAAGCGTCCGAACGGGCTGGGCGGCTCGCTGATTTACGTTAGCGAAGAAACTGCGCCGACAGCAGCGCCGACACAAGCGCCGTCCCCGACACCAGTCATCCAGTACGTTCCTATCGGACCGGGAATGCCCTACAAGGCGGACGGCAATGCCCATACGCTGGATGTGCTGTACAGCGCTGCGACCAACAAGCAGTTCATTACCCTGCAAAGCAAGAACGGCAGCACCTTCTACCTCGTTATCGACTACGACAAGCCCATTGACGAGGAGACGGAAATGTACGAGACATACTGCCTCAATCTGGTGGATGAGCGGGATTTGCTGGCGCTGCTGTCCGACGAAGAGAAGGAAGAACTGCCGACCCCGTCGCCCGAAATCATCTATGTAACGCCTGTCCCCACGACCGTGCCGATGCCAACTGCCGTGCCAGCTGTGCCGGACAAGGGAGGCAGCTCCGACCGAATGACGGCAGTGCTTGCGCTGGGCGCTATCCTGCTGCTGGGCGGCGCGGGTGCTTTTGTGCTGGTGAAGTACCGCCAAACCAGCGCGCGGCATCGGGCAGACAACGATTTTATGCTGGATGACGACGACGAAAGTGCCGAATAAGGAGGAGTCGCATGGAATTGTATATCGCAGAAAAGCCCAGCGTGGGGCGCACCATTGCCAGCGCCATCGGCGCAAACGAGCGAAGAGACGGCTATTGGGAGGGAAACGGCAGGATGGTCAGCTGGTGCATCGGACATCTGGTAGCGCTGGCGATGCCGGAAGCGTACCGCAGCGATTATCAGCGCTGGCGTTACAGCGATTTGCCCATTCTGCCCGAAAAGTGGCAGTACACCGTCGTCGCGGAGACGAAAAAGCAGTTTGACCTTCTCCGCCGCCTGATGAATGACAGCCGCGTGACGAGCCTTGTCTGCGCGACCGATGCAGGACGCGAAGGCGAGCTGATTTTCCGGCTGGTCTATGCAATGGCAGACTGCCGAAAGGAGGTGCGCCGCCTCTGGATTTCCTCAACAGAAGAAAGCGCGATTCGCCAAGCCCTTTGCCGGATGAAGCCGATGCACGACTATGACAATCTGTATCGGACGGCGCTGTGCCGCGCACAGGCGGATTGGCTGATTGGCATCAACGCCACGCGCCTGTATTCGCTGCTGTATGGGCGGCCGCTTCCGACGGGGCGCGTCATGAGCCCGGCGCTGGCGATGCTGGTGCAGCGGGAAGCGGCGATTGCTGACTTTCAATCCACCCCGTTCTTTGCCGTAAAGCTCGAAACTGACCCGCTTGCCGCAAAGTCGGAACGCATGGATGACCTGACCGAAGCCCGTACCCTGCTGGAATGCTGCAACCAAGCGCCGTATGCAGTGGTGCAGAAGATTGCACGCAGGCAGCGCAGCGAGCATCCGCCGCTGCTGTATGATTTGACCACGCTTCAGCAGGATGCCAACCGGCTGTTTGGCTTCACTGCCCAGCAGACGCTGGATTACGCCCAGAGCCTGTACGAGAAGCAGCTGCTGACCTACCCGCGCACGGACAGCCGGTATCTGACGCAGGACATGCAGGAGAAACTGCCGGAACTGGCTGCCCGCGTGTGCCGTGCGCTGCCTTTCGCATCCGCCTTGGAACTGCACCTGCATCCCGAACGGGTTGTGGATGACAGCAAAGTCAGCGACCACCCCGCCATCATCCCGACCGCCGCAATGCCTGCTCAGGCGCAACGCATCAATGCCCTGACGACGGGCGAACGCAACTTGCTCCACCTCGTCTGCACCCGGCTGCTGTGCGCGCTGGAAGAACCTTTCGCATATGAAGAAACAACCGTCACGCTGCTGTGCGGTGCGCATGAATTTTCTGCAAAGGGCAGACGGATTATCCAGATGGGGTGGAAGCACATTTGGTACACCTTCCGCGGAAGCCTTGGCGGACGGATGAACGAAGAGGAGAAGATGCAGGAAAACGTCATCTCGGCTGACCTTGCAGAAGGCACGAAACTGCCGATTCGTCGCGTATCCATTGAGGAAGGCAAGACCACCCCGCCGCCGCATCACACCGAAGGCACGCTGCTGCACGCAATGGAAACCGCCGGTGCAGCGGACATGCCCGAAAATGCGGAGCGGAAAGGTATCGGCACACCTGCCACCCGTGCTGCCATTTTGGAGAAACTGATTGAAACGAAGCTGATTGAGCGCATCGGGGAAAAGCGGAAGAAGGTGCTTGTGCCGACGACCAAGGGGAAAGCCCTTGCCGCGGTTCTGCCGGAAAGTCTGCGTTCACCCCTGCTGACATCTGCATGGGAGCAGCGCTTGCAGCAAATCGAACAGGGCGCAGAGAAGCCCGAAGATTTCATGCGGGATATTCAGGCGTTCGTCAAAGAGCTGATGGTGAATCCGCAGCGCGCTGGACATGCGGAGACGCTGTTTCCGCCGCTCCGGGAGAAAATCGGCAGCTGCCCCAAATGCGGTGCGGCAGTCACGGAGCATCCCCAGGGGTATCTGTGCGAAAACCGTATCTGCGGATTCGCACTCTGGAAAAAGGGCGGTATCCTTGCCCATGCGGAAATACCCCTGACTGCTGCCGAAGCAAAGACGCTGCTGACAAAGGGGACTGTCCGCAAAACCGGCTTGCACTCCACCCGCACCAACGCCCGCTATGATGCTGTGCTGCATCTTGATTTCGACAAGGATGGCAGGGCAATCCTGCGCCCGCGCTTTGACTGATGAAAGGATGATAAAAATGAAGAAACTCATGGCGCTCCTGCTCGCGCTGCTGACCTGCTTTGCCGCTGCCTTGGCGGATACTGGAAGTAGACCGGAAATTCCGCAGGGAACGCTGAATGCTGAGGTAATGTCGTTTACGCCGGGGCAAACCTATGCGGTGTATTCCGCGCCGGACAGCAGAAGCATTCGCGGTGCGAAGGGACGCGCGCGGGTCAGCACCAACGGCTGGATTCAGGTGTTCGGTGCGGAAGGCGACTGGCTGCTGGTGCAGTATGCCATCACTCCGGAGCACTGCCGCATCGGGGATATTGACAGGAACGCACTGCCCCAAGATATGGTTGTTCCCCCGCTGGCGCTGGAAGCTGTGCCCGCCATCGTCAGCTATGACGTTTCCGTAACGGATGACCCGCTGATGAGCCAGACGCCGCTGACCCGCCTGACGGAAAACACCAGCGTGACGGCGCTGGCGAGCATGGGCGACTGGACGTACATCGAAGCGGGTACAGGCAAGAGCCGCTTCCGTGGGTTCGTCCCCACCGAGTGTCTGCTGGGAACAGTTACCGACACCCGCGAGGCAAACCGTGCCATCCTCGGCAGCTGGAAGCTGTATGCGGGCAGCTCCGTGGATGCGGAACAGATGACCTTCCTTGCGGATGGCAGCATGACGGGCTGCGCGGTGCTGGCAGACGGGACGCGCGCTGATTTCTGCGGCACATGGGAGATTCAGGAATACGATACCCGCCGCGAACGCTACTGGAACGATTCGGAGTTTGAACTGACGCTTTCGCGCGGCAGCGCTACGGAACAGTATGGGCTGCGGATTTGCCGCCAGATGACGGCGGATGGCGGATATAAGTACGCGCTGATTCTCTCCGACGGCGCAAAGGAAAGCAGCATGGTACTGGAATAAAGGAGGCGTGATTT
>ENA-OQQU01001881-OQQU01001881.1-human-gut-metagenome-genome-assembly--contig:-NODE-1881-length-10551-cov-3.118712_pt1 | contig 10551 bp, 9 predicted proteins | sample MGYA00243233_ERZ505096 | MGnify/ENA primary metagenome ERZ505096 (study PRJEB26097, sample SAMN02712159) | human gut metagenome | biome: Gut microbiome | host: Homo sapiens | place: Denmark: Copenhagen... | reverse complement strand
CATATACAACTAAAGACATTACAATCTTGGGAACAAGGTTGGAGAAATACTCCAGAGTGTATTTTGTATATGGTTCAAAGAATTTTAGAATTAGAAAGTGAAAAATAGCTTTCAGAAAGGAGATTACACTATGAAATTAGTATCAAGTTATGCAGTGGAAATAAAACATATCAATAAAATGTTTCGAGATACTATAAAAATCTATAATGATGCAATCTCCTTTTGTATAAAAGCATTCGAGGAGCATTGGGAAGTTCTTGAAACTTTAGATACAGGTAATAAGGAAAGGTTTGCCTATGCAGATGCTCTCATTCACTCTACTAGGTCTAACCAAGCATTATATACAGAGTTTGGCATTAAGTTTCATAAAATGCCATCGTATTTACGTTTCGCTGTAATCAATACGGCATTGGGGTATCTCAGTTCTTATCATAGTAATCTTGATAATTGGGAGTGTTCTAACACAGATACCAAACCACCAACATTACAAACTCGTCTTAATAAATTACCTACATTCTATAAGGGTAATATGTATCTTGATGATTGTGATGGCGATGCAGTAAGGCTTAAGCTTTTTGCAAATAATGACTGGAACTGGGTAACAGTTCAGTTAAAACATACTGATGTTGTAAGCATACAGAAGCATATGCAGAATGCTAAGATGTCAGTTCCAACATTAGAAAAGAAAAATAAGAAGTGGTTCTTGAGGTTTGCTTTTGAAGAGCAAGTCCAATTAAACAAAACACCATTAGATGAGCAAAAAATCTTAGCTGTTGACTTAGGTATCAATACAGATGCCACTTGTTCAGTTATGAATATGGATGGTGCTATCCTTGCAAGAGAGTTTATAAATTTTGCAAGTGACAAAGACCAGCTATACCATACGCTGAATAAGATTAAGAAAGTTCAGCAGAAATATGGCTCTAATAATACACAAAAGTTATGGAGATATGCAAAGTTTCACAATGAAGAACTTGCAAAGAGGATTGCAAATTCTATTGTAAATTTAGCGGTCAAGCTTAAGTGTAGTGTTATTGTTTTTGAGTATCTTGATACAAATGGTAAGAAACATGGTTCTAAAAAGCAGATACTACAGATGTGGAAAAAGAATACCATCCAAAAGATAGTTGAGCATAAGGCACATATAAATAGTATTCGAGTATCAAGAATTTGTGCTTGGAATACAAGTAAGTTAGCTTTTGACGGTTCAGGGGTAGTTCTTCGAGGTAGAGAAGCTAATTTAGGCACTTATGAGCTTTGTAAATTCTCCAATGGTAAAATCTACAATTGTGATTTGTCTGCATCCTATAATATAGGAGCCAGATATTTCATACGTGAGATACAGAAAATCCTGCCTGTGAAGGTATGGTCTGACATTGTGGCGAAAGTTCCAGAATGTCAGAAAAGAACGCAATGCACTTATAATACTCTTTTAGCGATAAATGATGCAGTATAAGTAAGGATTCAGTCATCTGTATAATAACTTGGATGTGGTAAAGCATTTCGTCAGAAGTACAAACTAAGTCCAAGCTGAATGTATAGATGAATAAGCTGTCATAGGTAAGGTGGACAGCAGAGTCCCCTATGCTAAAGCATAGGGGAGTGTTCAAGTGCGAAGAAAAGTAGGTCAAGATAGCTATGAAGTAGTCGACACTACAGATTGGGTATCTGAGGTCTATACTGCGGAGCAGTTAATGCAAATCAGTAAACAGGTCAAAATAAATGGTGTTACTCCCAGAGGGGTATCCATAAGGGATTTTATCAGTATTGTCAAACAACGTGCAAGATTAGCAGGACAGCGTACTTTTGTTTTAGATAATGGCTGTGAGTGTCTTATCGGGCTGGATAACAAGCTTTATTTGATAAAGATACGTCCGCAGGGAGATAGAGTGGTGATACCACCGTTTGTGTACCATCTTTACGACTATCTCGGTACAGATGGGTTTAATCGTGATGATTATACTCAGGCTAACATTTATAGCTCTAAGCCTAGGTGGACAACTCCGCTCAGAGACGTGACACAGGATTTGACCTTGGTTTGGGATTGCGAGCATACCAGAGATTTCAGAGAGATGTTTTACGATTATAAGGGAAAGCAACTAACGCTGGATTTCAAAACTTCGCCAGATGTGACGTTATCTTTTCTCTTTAAGGGCTGTGATAATCTAGAGAAGGTGACTTTTGGGCATCGCTGGAGAACTTCGGCAGTGAAAGAATATAACAGTATGTTTTTCGGAACGTCTAAGCTTAAGAGCATTGATTTTGGCAGTATATCTTTACCATTGGTAAGAGAGTATACACTGTTTACAGACTCTAGTTATGCTTACGATGAACCTATGCCATTTCTTAAGAATATTATTGTTCCCGATGAGCAGATGCAGTTTGTTGTGCTATTTGCACTAGATGCGTATAGCATAAAAGACTGTAAAGTAAGTATAGTAGGAGATGAGAACTAAATGTTTATGTGAGTGCTGGGGTATCTCCTGTAATAGTCATATCGGTGAGCCGATAACATATAAGTTTAAATTATGATATAGGAGTGAGAATATGCTACCGAAGCCAAGAGATATAAATGTAATATTAAGAAAGGGCATAGAGATGCATTGCTCTGATATTCATATAGCTACAGGAGCACCGCCTAAGTGTCGTGTGTATGGAGATTTAAAAGAGATGCCATATGACACTATGTCCACTCAGGATACAATGAATTTACTTAATCCTCTTATGGATGCCTATGCGAGAACGAAACTTGACTCTAATGGTCAGTGGGACATGGCGTACAGTATACAAGGGGTATCGAGATTTCGTGTAAACATATTTAAGCAGAAAGGTGCTTATTCTGCTGTATTTCGTGTATTGGCATCTACTGTACCACCTGCTGAGACACTAGGTTTACCGTTAAGTGTGTTCGAGTTGACAAAGAAGAGACGAGGCTTAATTTTAGTTGTCGGTGTTACGGGTAGTGGTAAGTCAACTACGTTGGCTTCTTTTGTGGATGTTATTAACAAGAATATGCCAAAGCATATTATAACGCTAGAAGAACCTATTGAGTATCTACACTGGCACAGCAAATCTATAGTATCGCAGAGGGAAGTGGGTAGTGATGTAGCAAGCTTTAATTTGGGGCTTGAGGCTGCATTGCGTGAAGACCCAGATGTTATAATGGTCGGAGAAATGCGTGACGAAACGACAATGAGAACAGCGTTACTGGCGGCAGAAACGGGTCATCTGGTTCTGAGTACACTTCATACAATGGGTGCGGCTGAGACTGTAGAGCGTGTTGTCGATACCTTTCCAGAAAAGATGCAGAAACAGGTGCGTAACCAGTTGGCTACAACTCTTGAAGCTGTTATAGCACAGCAGTTACTTCCGAAGAAAGACGGTAGTGGGTATGTTGTTGCGTATGAGCTGATGTATCGTAATCGAAAGGTACAGGAGTTCATTCGTAGCGGTGATGTTTTAGGTCTTGAGGATTATATGCAAAGCGTTGAGGCGGATGACGAAGGTATGATTAGAATGGACGATTGTATCTTTAATCTGTTTGAGTCTGGTGTTATTTCTCAGGGTACGGCATTAGCGTATGCAATAGATAAAAAATACTTACAGAGTTTGATTAGTTAAGGAGAAACGGGTATGGATAATGTAAGAGAAAAGTGGAAAGAGTGCAGAAAGACTTTAACACTCGATAATCGTTTTATTCTTTCGTGTATTGTGTCTGCACCAAACGAGACTCCGAAGTATGGTGTTTTAGACTTAGCAGATTTTCAAGAAGAGTATTACACCATCCAGGAGTTAAGTTCAGTGCTTGACACTGGTGTACACATTAGAGGAGCAGAGCCAGATGGAACGGGTATCTCTATTAATGCAGTGGATGCTATTTCAGCCATAAAAGATACGTTCAAGTATAGGCTGTGGATGCTTAATGGTTGTTTCTTTGAGAGCCGTTCGGGTATGCTTTTCAAGGTAGATAAAAATGACGTGTATCTGCTTGATATTAACACTACCAGACAGGAAGTTGTTGTGCCAAGTTTCATAACAAAGATAGCAATCGGGTATGATTGCAATCATTCTATTACTTTGGGTGCATCTGAGCCTATTTTAGTTGAGAATGGCTGGGCGTATAGAGATGGCTCAGGTATTTTGCGTACTACGACTTATATAACTGCTAGGAGTTTGATTGCTCAGGGCAAATCGTTCTCAGAGTTACCATTCAGGTCGCCATTTTCTAAGATAAGTAAGTTAAAGCGAGTTACATGGCATTGTTGCCGAGTGCATGATTTAAGTCTTGCCTTTGCTTTTACAAATGTACCTAAGCTGAGTTCATTGGTGTTAGATGTTTGGACTGTTGGTGATGCTCCTATATTGCTTGGTGCTTTTGATTTTATGAGCAGAAATAGAGCGTATAAGTGTTCTCCGCATTTTAATACAGTTAATGCTACTAGGGAGAAATGCAGAGAGTATATCGAGCAGTATTTTGAGGAAACAGAGGATGGCGGGTGGAGAAGAAAGGCATTACAGTGACTTAGGGGTATCTCTTTACTTGTAAAATTTAAAACTCATCACATCAGCAAGAAGTGTGATGAGTTTTTATTATACTTCTTGTTAATAAATTTTATTGTGCGGGGTGAAAGGTATGTATTTCGTGAGCAGAACTACGCCAGAAGGTAAAGTATTTATAGGAGATACAAAAGATTGGGTTGAGGAAGAGTGGGCATTTGATGACTTAGCAACTCTCCTAGCTAGGGGTATTGAAATAAAGGGAATAATGCGAGAGGTAAGCAACAGATATGCTGTACTGCCTTGCTCACAGTTATCAGCGTATGCTAAGTGGATGCGTATGTGCAAGAAGAAGAGTCTAGCTGGGGTACAGGAGCCGTTGCATATTTCGTGGGACGGCGGTGCTAGATTTACTCTTGACTCTATAGACGTTAGTAATTGGGTCAATGATGCAAGTTATGAATATACAATCCCTAGTTTCGTTACACATATCGGTGAGGAGCTATTTCAGACGGAGACGCCTAAGAATATGCCTGCTAGGGTAAAGATTGTTTGGGATAAGTGTCGTTGTACAGATTTGAGCGATATGTTTGCTCATTTAACCTTGAAGGAATTGATTGTAGATATAGATACTCGTAGGGTATCGAATATGTCTTATATGTTCAATGATACGAAGTTGAGATGTCTTGCTTTATCGAACAGATTTGATACCTCGAGAGTAACCTCGATGCAGGGTATGTTTGATGGTTTCTTTATGGTTGCAGGGGCTGTAACGTATGATTTGATTTTGCCTGACTCATTTGTTACGTCTAATGTTAGAGATTTTAGCTATATGTTCAGGTATTGTGATTTACGAAGAGTGTATATGCGTAAGCCATTTTCTTTTAAATCTGCTAAGACGGTATATAAAATGTTCGATGGGTCTTCAATAGATGACGGAGAGTTTCCTTTTGCGAATGAGTGGAAATTACCTACATGGATAGATACACGAATGATGTTTAACAACTGTCGCATGAATATTCCAAAACAATTTTTATAATATTAGGTGGTGTTTTCTGTGTTAAAGCCGAAGTATGTGAGCTTAACGCATACAGACGATAATAAGCATTGGATTATCTTTGATATTCATAATTTTGTGCAACGTATAGTCACAAATGATGAGTTAAAGGTTCTCAGTGAAGTAGGCTTGCTATTAGACAGAGTTACTGGCAATAAGGAGCTTATTGACCGTATTTGCATAGAGTATCCAAAGGTTGGTGTTCTTCGGAGACGTTGTCTTTTGTGCGGTAAGCCGTTCACTTGTGTCTTAGTATCTTCAGACGGCAACGAGTACGGGTACTCCTCTTACTATCCAAATCGAATGTGCTGGATAAAGCTTAACCCAGTAGATAACGTGATTGCATTTCCAGCGATAGTAACAGAAGTAGGAAGTTTGTCTAGTTTATTTCGGAAGCCGATGTCATCTCACACAGCATTTTCTGTAATTGATAATGATAAGGCTTTTGTTGTTATTAAAGATGGAGATGTGTCTGTGGAGTACTGTAGGAAGAACCCAGAGGGGCTTGATTCAGCAGAAATAAGGTACTCTAAGAATTTTGCAGGCAGTATGAAAATTGAGGCAACTCGTTGGAGCTTAACAAGTGGGGCTGGATTGAGTAAAGTGCTTAGAACTGCTTCAGTGCCTGTCACGGATGTTTCAGTAAATTTTGAGGCAGGGAGAGCTCTATATTTATCGGATTTATTTACGAGTTTATCTTCATTACGCAGTGCAAGATTTAACTCAAGTGCCGAGAGTTGGCGGAGGGTACGTTCAATAGCGGGTATGTTTCAGGCGTGCTCATCGTTAGAGTCAGTGGATTGGGGTAGTTCTGAGATTTTAGTGCATGGGTTGAGTGCTTTGTTCAATGGCTGTAGCTCGCTAGAGAGTATGGACTTGTCTAAGTTTTGGTTTACTGAGGAGACTCGTGCAAATAATTTGTTTTTAGGTTGTAGTTCTCTGACTCACGTTAAGTTATCTGAGAGTATAAATTTTATCTCTCCGTGGAATTGCCATAAAGCATTTGCAAGCTGTCCAAAGTTGAGGAAAGACTGCGTAGAAGGCTTGATTGATGGTTCAGGTTTAGCGAACAGTTTCGACAATCGTTCCGCATTTAGGTAAGCTTGGGTACTCATTATCTGAGAGGAGAATATAATAGAGCTTGTGATGAGAAATTAAGGGAGTGTTAAATTTGTGTGACAATGAACAGCCTGCAAGGTTTATAATAACTGCCGAGCTTGATGATAGGCGTTTGGCAGTTTTAGATTTAGATGATTTTGTTGAGGAATACATCACATTAGGGGATACTCCTACGGATACATTGCATGAACTAATTGAGATTGGAAAGTCAAATAGACCGAAGTTTCGAGTAAGTTCGTTGATAGACGTAGGGTATAGAAACGATGGTACTCCTTGTACTTCGAAGGCATTATATGATGCTGTGTTGCAGTATTACCCCAAGGCGGTCAAGCTTATCAGACGCTGTGTTCTGACGGGTGGGGACAACCCTCTGCTTATAATTAGGGCTAAGAATGGTGCTACTTATGGTATCGCTCAGAAGGACGGGGGCGTGGTTAAATCTCCTGTGCAGATTGCCACTACTATACATGAAGATGGGGTACTCTCTTTACCCACATTTATCAGGTCTGTGGCATTTGACCCACATTCAACATCTAGGGATTGTACGCTACATTATAGCCCAATTATAGATGTAAGAACGGGTACGCTCGTTAAGTCTATAGAGGATTTGTGCAGTATAGATATTTCTACTGCGTGTCAAACTAATCAGTTGACATTTAGGTCTGAGTTGTGTCAACTTCAACGTTTACGTGAGTTGGTTCTCAGTCCAAGTGCGGCATTTGAGCGTAGACACAAGAGTACAAGTTCAAATGGTTTTACGATAACTGTGGATTTAGTGTATCCTTGGAACTTGGGTCGGAATATTGATTTATACGGCTCTTTTGAGGGACGAAAAAATTTAACTGGAGTATACTTCAGCAAAAGAACAAGAATGAATGTGGTTTCATGTAGACATACTTTTCGTGACTGTAGCTCTTTGCGTGAGGTAAGTATTAATAATATAAGCACAGCAGGATGTAGGGATTTTTCATGTATGTTTTATGGCTGTAGCTCTCTAGTTGATTTAGATTTGTTTCGTTTTGATTTCGGAGATGCGGAGTCGCTATTCGGTATGTTTATGCGATGCAAGAGTCTTCGCCATATTTATTTCAATGATTTATGTTCAGATGGTGCAGATTTTTGTGAATATGATTGTATGTTTCAGGACTGTGATAGCTTACGCCCAGAGAATGTTGAGGGTATCGGAAGTCCAGTGCGGATATCGAGTTCTGTGATGCACGAGCTGTGCGATACCGTGGAACAAAGGGGTAGAGAGTGAAAGAGGGTATTAAAGTGACTGCCAGATTTGTAGTAACTGCTAAGCTCAGTGAGAATAAAGTAGCAGTTTTAGATTTGAAAACATTTGAGGAAAGATATTATCCTATTAAGAAGCTATATCGTTCTACGAGAATATCTTCTCCGAAGGATGTTCTGTGGTTGGTGTCGAAAGATGCTGAGAAGGAGAGTGTCTGTTCTTCTCGAGCTTTGTTTAATGCTATCTGTGATTATCATTCTGATAAAGTTGGTAAAATAGCTAGGAGGGCAATATTAGCTGGCGAGGCTGTATTGCTTGTAATCAGAGCGGAAAACGGCAACGAATACGGGGTATCTGCAGATGAGGTTTTTGATTGTCTACATAAGGGTAATTTCGGTGAGGACGATAAGCAGGACTTACAGAAGTCACCGTTTTTGCTTTCAATGAGGGTATCAGCGAAAGCAGCGAAAGGGGTAGCGTCTATTCCGACTTTTGTCAGAAATACTATTTTTGATATGGTGTTATCTCAATGTGATACCTCTGAGAACTTGCCATATATGTTGCTCTTTTTGGATTTATGTGAGTCGGGGGAGTTCGGTCACATTACGAGTTATGACCCTGCATGGTGGGGTCATTTGCTGACTATACAATCAGCTTTGTGTTTGCTCACGGAGATGCGACCTCTCATGGAAGAAGTAATTGGTGGGTACGATAGCAGTATTCCAACGGTAGTTGTAGATTTGAATTTTGCTTCGAGCATACGTATGTCACACAAGATAAACTGGAAGCGTGCTTTTTCTGGGCTTTTTATGAATAAGGTATCTTTTACTTCGAGGTCTAGATGTGATGCACAGACGTTATACGCTATGTTTGAAAATTGCAGAGATTTGCAAGAGGTAAATTTAGGCTATGTAGATGCTACGGGGTATGTAGAGCCAGAGAGTGTTGCTACAACATCTGTGGATTATTCTGTTAAGCATCCTGTGCATGAAATGTTTAATCTTACTCCGTCTTTGAGAGATGTCAAACTTGGGCATATCTTAATTTCTTCTTGGGATGATTTAGCAGAGATGTTTAACTTTCGGGAAGAGGGAGTACCATATGTGATTTGGACTCCGAAGGTAACGGGAGGGGTATCCGAGGATGCTATTGAGCAATGGTTGCGTAAGTACCGCAAGGAGGGAATTTGATGACTGCTAGATTTATTATAACTGCCAAGCTGAAAGACAAGGTTGCAGTACTGGATTTAGATGATTTCATTGAGGAGTATTATCCTGTGGAAGTTATACAAGATTTGATGTCAAGAACTCCAAGTCAGTTTATTTCCTTGGTTTCTTTGCGGGCAGAGACACATTTTTGTCGGGTATCTGCATTGAGTTCTTGTATTGCTGAGTACTATGCACAACAGACTTGCTCAATTTCAGGGAGAGCTAAACTGGCTGGTGTGAAGGCATTATTGTATGTTGTAAGAGCCAAAGACGGTGCACTGTATGCTTTCTCTGCGAGCGATAATATTTGCGTAGCGTTTGAGCTACCGATAATACCAAAGCAGCGTAATGGTGTAGTCAGAGTACCTACTTTTGCTACGAATTTCGGGTACTACAACTCATAATTCCCATTTCAAAGGATAATGTTTGCAGAGATAAAAGCAAGAAATGGGGGTACTGCTCCAGTAAATGTACGTACCATTGGGTCTGAGCATCTTGATGTAGTATTCTTAAATGAGAGTAACTGTGAAAAGGTAACTTTGTCTAGTGAAATGTTAAGGACACATGATTTGGTGGATATTGTACGTGGGTTGCGAGATACTTGTGTTAAGAACCTTTTCTTAGACTTGGTCAGACCGAATGAGGCATCACTTGCTTTTCATAATGCCTTTGAGTGCAATTCGACAATAGAGACAGTAATATCTTCGCCTAGAATGACTTGCAGAGCGGAAGATTTTCATTGTACTTTTGCTGGTTGTTCTTCATTGGTATATGTAAATCTAGGGAGTATGAATACTTCAGCTTGGGGTATTTCTTCCTTAGACCATATGTTTGCTGATTGCACTTCTTTAGTTAATGCTGATTTGCGTTGGTTAGATAGGTCTATGGTAAGGAATACAACGTGTATGTTTTATGGGTGTAAATCCTTACGAACAGTTGATTTTCAGCGAGGAGTTAAGTTGAATTTCGACTTGAGTTGTTATAATATGTTTGAAGGTTGTGACCAGCTCTCTTTGAGTGGGGTAGGGGTAGATTCGAGCCTGTCTTTGATAAAGGAAGCTGCCATTAAGTGGATTAGGAAACGAGATAGCAATAAAGAAGTGAATAGGTGAAATTAATATGTCGGTGCATAGATTTGTTTTAGTAGATATAAATAAGGATGAAGATAGATATTCGGTACTCGATGAGTTTGACGGTGTTATTGAAGATTATACCTATTCTGCTCTAAGAGATGCTATTGCTTCATCAAGGAGTAAGGATGGTATTCAGAGCTTATTTATTGCTGGAACGTGTTTATTGAAAAGCGGGATATTACACACTTGGGTACGCCATGCTTTTTCTACGGAGAGCCTAGATTTATTCATTAAGTCGGTTGTGGCGGATGCGAGTGTATATGGTGACTGGGAGTCGCCTGAGAAGTCGTATGCTGAGCTATT
>ENA-OQQU01001871-OQQU01001871.1-human-gut-metagenome-genome-assembly--contig:-NODE-1871-length-10594-cov-27.503843_pt1 | contig 10594 bp, 12 predicted proteins | sample MGYA00243233_ERZ505096 | MGnify/ENA primary metagenome ERZ505096 (study PRJEB26097, sample SAMN02712159) | human gut metagenome | biome: Gut microbiome | host: Homo sapiens | place: Denmark... | reverse complement strand
CATGCGCACGGAGCGGGCCATGCCGCCGCCCGATGCCGCCGTAATACTGTCAATGTGTGCGATGGCCGCACTCTGGTCTGCCTCGGTCAGGCTGTCTATATGTGAAAGTTCCGCCTCCATGCGTCCGCCGCAGGTGCAGGCCATGAGCGCAAACATTATTGTCAGAAAAACAAATGCATAACTCTTCATACACCTGCAAAGATAATAAAGATAATGCAAATCGAGTGCAATACAAAGCGTTTTTAAGTGAAAAACGAAAAGTGAAAAGTGAAAAATCCAAATGCGGATTTAAGTGAAAAACGAAAAATCCAAATGGACATTGAAATGAAGAACGAAGAGAGAGAGAAATCATAAGAATGAAAAATGCAGGATGAAAGATGTTGCATCTTCACTTTCTCATCCTGCATTATTCAATTATGCTTTATGTCTGCTATAAATATAAGACTGAAAAGCAAATACGTTTTCAGCTATAAATCGAGACCGAAGCTGAAGGCGGCTACAAAACGGCATACCGACTTTCCATTATTTGTTGCCAGGCATCACACAGCGCAGCCATTGACGGGAACACAAGACTGGCCCCCTCGTCGGCAAGAGCCTTGTCAGGAAGCGGACCGGTATTAACGCCTATCGTGAAAATGCCGGCAGCCACACCGGCACGCACGCCGAGCGGGGCATTCTCTACTACGACTGCCTCATTAGGTTTGACACCGGCCTTCTCAAGTCCGCGCAAATAAGGCTCGGGATTGGGCTTGCCGTGGACAACGTCGAAACTTGTAACCATAAGCTGCGGAGTCACCAAACCGGAATAATCGTCTATCAACCTTTTAAGCAAACTTTTCTGTCCACTGCCGGTAACAACGACAATCTTAAGTCCGCCGGCCTTTATCTTGCGCATCAGTTCCTCAGCACCGTTCATCTTTTGCGCCTTTGGACACTGACGGAAAAAATCGGCCTTTACCTCATACATTTTGGCGGCCTCATCGTCACTAAGTTCCCTGCCCCATTGGCGGCGCGCCACCAGCTTTATGGTTTCAACCCCACGCATGCCTTCGTAGGCATAAGCCTCATCAGGGGCGATATTGAGTCCGAACTTCGCCATCGACTCGTGCCAACTGCGCGCATGGTTGGGCATGCTGTCATACAAAACTCCGTCCATGTCGAAAAGCACGGCCTTTGGCTCAAATGCGTTTAAGCCATGACTTTCAACATACCGCCTTATTTCTGTTTCAAACATCTCAAATAAAATAAAAATGAAAAAAGTTCTTGCTGGAATACCTGCCGCGAATAAAAGAAGGTTTCGGGCTGCCCCATACCGTAATAGTAAAAAGCAAAAAGGTAAAAAAGCCTTGACATGACATCAAAAGTTTTTTACCTTTTCACTTTTCTTGCTTTCAGCTATTATTTCTCGTTAGCCAGTCTTTCCTTTATGGCCTTGCTCTCAGCCTCGTATCCGGGTTTGTCGAGAAGGGCGAACATGTTCTTCTTATATGCCTCAACACCAGGCTGGTTGAACGGATTAACTCCAAGCACGTTGCCGCTTATACCACAGGCAATCTCGAAGAAGTAGATGAGCTGACCCAGATAATATTCGTTCAGCTGCGGAACGCTTACACGGATGTTGGGAACACCACCGTCAACGTGAGCCAGGCGTGTGCCAAGTTCAGCCATCTTGTTAACTTCGTCAACGCGTTTGCCTGCAAGGAAGTTCAATCCATCAAGGTTCTCCTCGTCGTTGGGGAAGAGCAGTTCACGGTTAGGCTTCTCAATGCTGATTACGGTCTCGTAAATTGAGCGCTCGCCCTGCTGTATCCACTGACCCATTGAGTGCAGGTCGGTAGTGAAGTCGCAAGATGCCGGGAATATGCCCTTGCCATCCTTGCCTTCGCTTTCGCCGTAAAGCTGCTTCCACCACTCGCTCATAAAGTGAAGCTTGGGCTGGTAGTTAACCATTATCTCAATCTTCTTGCCTACCTGATCGTAAAGAGCGTTGCGCACGGCTGCATATACAGCTGCAGGATTCTCCTCGTACGGAGTGTCCTTGCCGCAAACCTTTTCCATATCTGCAGCTCCGGCTACCAACTGGCGGATATCAAAGCCGGCGCATGCAATAGGCAGCAGACCAACGGGAGTAAGCACGGAGAAACGTCCGCCTACGTTGTCGGGGATGACGAAAGTCTTATAGCCTTCCTTGTCAGCTGCTGCACGTGCGGCACCCTTCGTTGCGTCTGTTACGGCAACAATGACTTTCTTAGCCTCTTCCTTGCCGCGCTGGTCTTCGCACTGCTTCTTGAGCAGACGGAAAGTAAGCGCTGTTTCGGTCGTTGTACCTGATTTTGATATGTTGATAACACCAAACTTCTTGTCCTTCAGATAATCAGTCAGTTCAGAGAGATAGTCCTCACCAATATTGTTTCCGGCGAAGAGAATCGTAGGATTCTTCTTGTCGCCTACGAGCCATGCGAACGAATTGCCCAACGCCTCAATCACGGCACGTGCACCGAGATAGCTGCCGCCGATGCCGGCAACAACGATTGCCTCGCACTCCTGGCGCAAGGTATCGGCACAAGCCTGTATCTCATCAAGGAAATCCGATGTGATTGACGACGGAAGATGAAGCCATCCCAAGAAATCGTTGCCGGGGCATGTGCCATTTTCCAAGGCCTCTTGCGCAGCCTTTACTTTCGGTTCGTAAGCCTTTACCGTACCCTCTGCGAGGAACTGCAGGGCTTTTGTTACATCTAACGAAATATTTTTCATCTAATTTAGGTATTATGATTCTTATCTGAAAGAATCGGTTAATAATTTAATTTCAATCTGAGGACTGATACGTTCGTAAAGGATATTGTAAACGGCGTCAAGTATCGGCATGTTGACATGGCTGTGCCTGTTTATCTCCTTCATGCACTTAGTTCCGAAATACCCTTCTGCTATCATCTCCATCTCTATCTGCGCACTCTTCACACTGTACCCCTTGCCTATCATCGTACCAAAAGTGCGGTTACGTGAAAAGTTTGAATAACCGGTAACAAGAAGGTCGCCGAGATATACCGAATCAGTTATATTTCTTTCAAGAGGATATACCGACTTAAGGAAGCGCGACATTTCCTGCACGGCGTTTGCCATAAGCACCGACATGAAATTGTCTCCGTACTTCAGTCCGTTGCAGATTCCTGCCGCTATGGCATAGACGTTCTTCAACACCGACGCGTACTCAATGCCAATCACGTCACTGCTTATTTTTGTCTTGATGTAGTCGCATGAAAGCAAGTCAGAGAAGGCTTGCGCCTTGTCGCGGTCGCTGCAACCTACAGTCAGATACGACAAACGCTCAAGGGCAACCTCTTCAGCATGGGACGGACCGCCCAGGCAAGCCAGGTTGACATAAGGCACATCATACACCTGGTGAAAGTATTCGGAGCAGACAAGGTTTTCGTCCGGCACTATGCCTTTGATGGCCGTCACAAGGAACTTGTCCTTCAGCCTCACACGCAACTTCTTCAAGTGGTTCTTTATGTATGCAGAAGGCGTCACGAATATCAGCGTATCGTAAGCCTGCACAATCTTGTTGATATCGCTGTAAAAGCTTATCTCACCAATATTAAAGTGTACACTTGTAAGATATGCCGGATTATGCCCCAGTCGCTTGAAATCTTCAATGCGGTCGTCGCGGCGCATATACCAACCGATGTGATGCGTATGCTCCACTACAATCTTGGCTATGGCGGTAGCCCAGCTTCCGCCGCCTATAATCGCTATTCTTCCGCAATCGAACATCCTTTTACTCTTTAATTGACAATCGAGGGTGGATGATTTGGAATCCATGATTATCACACTACTCCGGCCCGGCATTTGCGGATGATGATTACCTTTACCTTGATGCCTGCATTTCCGGAATCAGGAAAGGCAATCATTGCTCCATGCCTGCCTTTATCAGTTGCCTTTAACGGTAGTAATCATAATCAAGTCCGAATCTCCGCGTCCCGACTATAAATTATTAGCGTTCTCTATCCACCGGGCAAAATCCTCGACTTTAGGATTATCGTAACCCAGCTTGTATTTCTTGTTCACTCCGCAAACGTCCATCTGCAACTTCTGCGGATTGACGTCCTTTATATCTTGCACAAGGTAATATCCGCACTTGTTGAATACAGGCACCCATTCCTCAGACACGCCGATGGCATTCCACTCGCCGACACTACTCTTAGGTGCCTTTTTCTCGGGACGCATCTGCGGGAAGAAGAGAACTTCCTGTATATAAGTCTTACCGGTCATAAGCATAACGAGTCGGTCGATACCGATACCGATGCCACTTGTAGGAGGCATTCCGTACTGCAGTGCGCGCAAGAAGTCCTGGTCGATAACCATGGCCTCGTCATCGCCCTTGTCGGCAAGGCGCATCTGTTCCTTGAAACGCTCCTCCTGGTCTATCGGGTCATTAAGCTCAGAATAAGCGTTGGCCAACTCCTTGCCGTTAACCATCAGCTCAAACCTCTCAGTCAATCCTGGTATAGAGCGGTGCATCTTCGTCAGCGGCGACATTTCAACAGGATAATCGGTGATGAATGTTGGCTGGATGAACGTACCTTCGCAAAACTCGCCGAATATCTCATCGATAAGTTTGCCCTTACCCATTGTATCGTCTATCTCCATACCAAGCTTATTGCAAACTTCGCGAATCTGGCCTTCGTCCATGCCGTTAAGGTCATATCCGGTTTTCTCCTTTATGGCGTCAAGTATCGGCAAACGGCGGTAAGGAGCCTTGAAGCTGATTATCCGACCGTCAATTTCACGCTCGGGCTTGCCGTTTACGGCTATGCAGACAGTTTCTAGAAGTTTCTCCGTGAACGACATCATCCAGTTATAGTCCTTATACTGTACATACAACTCCATGCACGTAAACTCAGGATTGTGGTTGCGGTCCATGCCCTCGTTGCGGAAGTTCTTGCCAATCTCATATACGCCCTCGAATCCGCCAACAATAAGACGCTTCAGATAAAGTTCTGTTGCGATACGCATGTACATGTCCGTATCAAGCGCATTGAAGTGCGTAATGAACGGCCTTGCACTTGCTCCGCCGGGGATGTTTTGCAGTGTCGGTGTTTCAACCTCAGTGTAACCAGCCTCGTCGAGCACTTTCCTTATTGTCCTAATTACCGTAGCACGCTGTAAGAATGTTTCCTTAACGCCGTCGTTTACGACAAGATCAACATACCTCTGACGATAACGCAACTCAGGATCGTCAAACTTGTCATAAGCAACTCCGTCCTTATACTTTACTATCGGTAACGGCTTCAGACTCTTCGACAGCAGCGTGAGACTTTGCGCGTGAACGCTTATCTCGCCCGTCTGTGTACGGAATACAAATCCTGTCACACCAATGAAGTCACCGATATCAAGCAGCTTCTTGAACACCTTATTATATAAATCCTTGTCTTCTCCCGAACAGATGTCGTCACGGGTTACATAGACTTGAATCCTACCTTTCGAATCCTGAATCTCGGCAAATGCAGCCTTACCCATAACACGGCGGCTCATTATACGTCCGGCGATGCACACCTCACGGCGCGGCTCTTCGTCCTTGAAGTCCGCCTTGATGTCAGTTGAAAATGCATTTGTGGGATACTCTGCAGCAGGATACGGGTCAATGCCCATTGCACGCAGTTCTTCTAGACTTTGGCGTCTGCCAATTTCCTGTTCACTTAGTTCTAAAACGTTCATACTTAGACAATATCTTTATTGTGCAAAAAACTCTACGCTAAACGTGCATGCCTGCGTAAATTGTTTTTCTGCAAAAAAACAATACAAGCCACGGGCAACACAGGCAACACTGTTCGCCTTGTGTATGCCAACGTGCTGTTTCTTCCTTGCAAAAATACAAATAATTGGCGACATATACGAATGATTAAGGAAGATTAATTAAAAAACGTATCAGCCAACTCCTTCATCGGCTCAAACCTTCAAGTCTGCACCATGCTCATGAAACAACAGGCGTGGTGCAGACATTCGCTCTATAAACCTAAATCGCATGAAACAAAGTCAACAAACATAAAAAGCCATTAAGCCCGTAAAAGCTGAAACATCGTCTATAATATTAAGGGCGACATGGTTTTATCAAGATTGCATGTCGCAAGGCTTTAAAATGTTAAATATTTGATTTTTATCATTAAAAATTTGCATTTTCAACAATAAAACACTATATTTGCGACATCTTATTTATGATTTCGAACTTTTAACGAAATCGCCAGAGGTTGGCAGCATCCTGCGCCAACCTCTTTTTTTCATGTTTCATTTTACAATTTGTTTTGGAGTTTTCACTTTTAATACGTATATTTGCGAGCATTAACCGACCTGCGCTTATGAAAAAGTTTTTTGTTTTCACATTATCACTACTCGCTTTTTGCATGTTCAATTCATGCGAGAAAGCATATATTGGAGACGAGTCTGATGAGGAAAAAGAAGAGAATATAGGAAACGACAACGGCGACGAGTGGTACGAAGAAGACGTCGAGCACGCGGGCGGAGATGACGGAGAATTCGGCTTGGGCGACATAGTCGATGTCAACACATTCAAGAGCTGCGCCATTTACACACAAGTATGGGTTGAGGGCTACATAGTAGGAGCCGCAACTGGAGCCAACCAGAAATACCGATACGAGTTCGGTCCCGATTTCAGTTTCGATACAGCCATATTAATGGCCGACAGTACAGAAGCCGACGACATTAGCGAGGTGATATCCGTATGCCTCACCAACTGTTCAAAAGACCTACGCGCAAAGGTCAATCTGCGCGACCATCCTGAAAACAAAGGGAAACGCATTGCTGTCTTCGGGTTTCAGGACAAATATCTGAAGATAACAGGAATAAAGAAAATAGACGCATATGAATTTCCGCTTGAATGACGGCCGGCAATAATAATAAATACGGCGACACCTCACGGCGTCGCCGATTTGACATAGTAACTTATATAATAAACCCGTACGAGGTTCAACTGAATACTGACACCACACGCCACAGCCTGCAATTACGGCCGGAGGCTATCAGTTACCGCACATATCACATTAGGATACGGCATGGCCACTGACGGTTTTTACACCCGTGGGGTCTTACACAAAAATACGCTTGCGCCTTTATCCCTTACATCGAGAGATTGCGGCTTATAATCATAAGGCAGGTCTTCTGACTTCGTTCCACTCCCAAGTACCTTCCCACCGTTTACCGGCAGTGGCCGTATTGCTTGAGAGGCATAAAGGAACTTACAGCTGCGAGACAGTCGGGGATTCACACCCCGTTCCCTTTTTAATCGCGTTCATTCGAACCTTATTCCATCCAATTATGACAATGCAAACCGTATCATCTGCACCAGCCAAGTACTACTTGGCAGCATTGAAAGGCCGGCTTGCCTGACATCTTGCAAAGTGTGTCGGCACCTGTAACAATATACGGCAACTACATTTCGCCAATACCGCCGATGCACGACTTTTTCATGCGACAAAGATAGGCATTATTTGTTAAAGTGCAAAAGAACGACAAATGTTTTTACATAATAATTTTGCACAAGTGAACAATTCTTTTTATTTTTGCAAACATAAAGATTAAAAATCAAGTATTAACAACACCTACCTGCCTATCGGAACATCATTACTTTATAAACAACAGAAGAAGTAATAATGGAAAATATCAACACGTTTACTGACGAGGAATTGGCATTGTCATACATAAACGGGAACAACAAAGCTTTCGACGAGCTGTTGGCTCGTACACAAGACAAGTTGTTTTCGTATATATATTTTGTCGTAAGGGATGAAGACAAAGCCAACGACCTGTTTCAGGAAACTTTCGTAAAGGTTATCACAAAGCTCCACCAGGGCCGCTACGTTGACAGCGGCAAGTTCAGCGCATGGATCATACGCATAGCCCACAACGTGATTATGGACTGGTACAGGGACCTGCGCGCACGCAACCTGATTGAGCCTACCGAAGAAAACGACCTTTCAAAACTCAGCACAAACAACGTGCTCGACTCCAATGTGGAAAATCGTTTCGTCAACGAGCAGATAATGACTGACGTAAAGAAGATGATGAACCTCCTGCCGCCCACGCAGCGCGAAGTAGTGTTCATGCGCTTCTACCAAAATCTGTCGTTCAAGGAAATAGCAGAACTTACCGGCGTCAGCATCAATACGTCACTTGGCAGGATGAGGTACGCCATCATCAACCTGCGGCGTATGTCCAAGAAGCACAACATAGTATTGCAGCTCGACTGACAACTGCCGGCATAACAAGAAACGGGACATGCCCGGAAGTCGTGTACGATTCTATATGGCATGTCCCGTTTCTTATTTATGCTTACAGGCTTTTCAGCTCGTGTATCACTTGCTCAGGCGTAGCCGACTTGAATATGTAGCTGCCACTCACAAGCACATCGACACCGGCGTCTACAAGTCTCGGTGCTGTTTCTGCCTGCACACCACCGTCAACCTCTATCAAAGCGTGCGAGCCGGCATCGCTGATCATCCTGCGCAGGCGTTTCACCTTATTTATAGTATTCTCGATGAAAGGCTGTCCGCCGAAGCCTGGGTTTACGCTCATCAGCAATACCATGTCCACGTCAGCTATCACGTCTTCAAGCATGCAGACCGGTGTAGCGGGATTAAGTGTCACGCCAGCTTTCATCCCTGCCGCATGAATCTCATGAATAGTGCGGTTAAGATGCAGACAGGCTTCATAATGCACGTTCATCATCATAGCCCCTACTTTTGCCGTCTGCTCAATGTAGCGTTCGGGACTTTTTATCATGAAATGCACGTCCAACGGTTTTATGCACTTTTTAGCCACAGCCTCGATTACCGGAAATCCGAACGATATGTTAGGTACGAAGTTTCCGTCCATTACATCCATGTGAAGCCAGTCGGCCTCACTGCGGTTTATCATCTCTATGTCCTTATGCAGATTCAAGAAATCCGCCGCCAACAATGAAGGCGATACCAATGTTGCCATAATTATTTCACATGAATTTAGTTAAGACAATAAGCCTCGTTCTGCCCGTTCATCTTTACAACCCTGTACGTATATGCTATCTGCCTTATCAGGTTCAGTGTCTTGCATGACGGTTTTTTCTCTTCTTGTGTAAAATACTTCATAGGCATATTATGTTTTGGTTAATTCTTTATCTATGTAACGTTGCTGATAGCGCATTTATTACAAATGCCCGGAGATATTTTTTCATTTTACCGACATTTAACCAGTCTGCCGGCATGCCGGCCGCAAAAGCGGCGCAACCAGAGGCTTTCCAATATACGGCATCACACTGGAGTACCGCATTATTGGTAGGCCGTGACGACCGTGCTAACCAAAAATACCTATTTTTTATGATTGCAGGTTACGCGGATTTTTTGTTACTTTGCAATCGGGAAAAAGAAACAGTTAACTTTCTTACAACATAACGCTGGCTGACACAATGAAGAACAATAAAATGTACGAGGCCGACGACAAGATGATATCGCTTATCGCCGACAATTACAACATACTGCAAAGCCTTGGCCGTTTCGGCATCAACCTTGGCTTCGGCGACAAGACCGTGCGCGAAGTGTGCGAAGACCAGGGAGTCGACACGTACACATTCCTCGCCGTGGTAAACTTCTCCATCAACGGCTACCGCGACATTGACGACGGCGGACGGTTCTCTATCCCGACACTCCTGCATTACCTGAAAGCATCGCACGAGTATTACCTCAACTTCCAACTGCCCACAATACGCAAGGAACTTGAAGCCGCACTCGACGAACAGGACAACCTGGCGCGGCTCATAATGAAATTGTACGACGAATACGCCCACGAGATTAAGAAACACATGCTGTATGAGGAGAAGACCGTATTCCCATACGTAGACAACCTGCTTGCAGGAAAGGCGAGCGACGACTATGACATGGAAACCTTCTCCAAGCGGCACGGACAGACAGACCTGAAACTGAAGGAACTTAAAAACATCATCATAAAATACCTGCCAAGCGACATTAGGCGCAACAACCAGCTTACGTCGACGCTCTATAAACTTTACAACAACGAGGAATGGCTCGAAAACCACTCGCTCGTAGAAGAAAGCATATTCATTCCTGCCATAAGAAAGCTCGAGAAGAAGTACAAACAGAACGACGTGAGCGCGAAAATATCTAAGATGATAAGCCGCAACCACGACAATAGCGAATCCTTGAGCGACAGGGAGAAGGACGTCATAATAAGCCTTGTACAGGGAATGACCAACAAGGAAATAGCCGACCACCTCTGCATTTCCACAAACACCGTGATAACACACCGGCGCAACATTGCGCGCAAACTTCAGATACACAGTCCGGCAGGACTCACCATATACGCCATTGTAAACAATCTCGTCGACATTTCATCCGTAAAACTTTAAGACTTGCCGACAAGCAGGAATGTCGGAGTTTGTTTCTTCTCTCGCCTTTCACTACCTTTGAATAATGTAGGATGCGGCTCGGAATAATCAAAATGAAAAAACTTCGTTTTTATTTTGCTTCTGCACTCGCCTTTCACTACCTTTGAATAAGATAAGCGGCATCTCGGCAATAAAAGTAAA
>ENA-OQQU01001867-OQQU01001867.1-human-gut-metagenome-genome-assembly--contig:-NODE-1867-length-10605-cov-9.522559_pt1 | contig 10605 bp, 10 predicted proteins | sample MGYA00243233_ERZ505096 | MGnify/ENA primary metagenome ERZ505096 (study PRJEB26097, sample SAMN02712159) | human gut metagenome | biome: Gut microbiome | host: Homo sapiens | place: Denmark... | reverse complement strand
TATGTTCATAACGCAAAAAGCGTTTTGTTTTTTCCGTTATAAATATAAAAGTAATTAAAACGCTTTTTAAAACACAGCCGTACCGACCGTGTTTTAAATCGCATCTTAAAAACCGTAAAAGCCGCAAGGCATAGTTTTACACCTTGCGGGATTTACCGTAACGCTTTTAAAGCTTACTTATTGTTTCTCTCAGCATCAAGCAGAGCCTTGACCTTTATCGGCAGACCGAACAGGTTGATAAAGCCCTTTGAATCTGTCTGATCGTAAACATCGTCCTCACCGAATGAAGCGAAGTCTTCGCTGTACAGTGTGTAGGGTGATGTAACGCCTGCGTTAATGATGTTGCCCTTGTAGAGCTTGAGCTTAACGTCGCCTGTAACAGTTTCCTGTGTCTTGTCAACGAAAGCGTCCATAGCCTCTCTTAAAGGTGTGTACCACTGACCGTTATATACGATGTCTGCATACTTCTGTGCAAGACCGTACTTGTAGTGCTGTGTTTCCTTATCAAGACAGATAGTTTCAAGAACTTCGTGAGCGTGATAAAGGATTGTTCCGCCGGGAGTTTCGTAAACGCCTCTTGACTTCATACCTACAAGTCTGTTTTCAACAACGTCGAACAGACCGATGCCGTTCTCGCCGCCGAGCTTGTTAAGAGTCTTTATGAGCTTTACGCCGTCCATCTTTTCACCGTTAAGTGAAGTGGGGATACCCTTTTCAAAGTGTATTGTAACATAAGTAGGCTTGTCGGGAGCCTGCTCGGGTGAAACGCCAAGTTCAAGGAAGCCCTTCTTATTGTACTGAGGCTCGTTTGCGGGGTCTTCAAGGTCAAGACCTTCGTGTGATAAGTGCCAGAGGTTCATATCCTTTGAGTAGTTGGTTTCACGTGTAATCTTTATCGGAACATTGTGTGCCTCTGCATACTCGATTTCCTGATCTCTTGACTTGATATCCCATATTCTCCAGGGAGCGATAATCTCAAGCTCAGGTGCCAGAGCCTTGATAGTAAGCTCAAAACGTACCTGATCGTTGCCCTTACCTGTGCAGCCGTGGCAGATAGCGTCAGCGCCTTCCTTCTTAGCTATCTCAACAAGTCTTTTAGCTATAGGAGGACGAGCGAACGAAGTACCGAGCAGATAGCCCTCGTACTTTGCGCCTGCCTTGAGTGTGGGGAATATGAAGTCGTTTACGAATTCGTCCTGTATATCTTCTATGTAGAGCTTGGATGCACCTGTCTTCTTAGCTCTTTCTTCAAGGCCTACTATTTCAGAGTCCTGTCCTACGTTACCTGCTACGCAGATTACTTCACAGCCGGGATAATTCTCATGTAACCACGGAATGATGATGGACGTATCGAGTCCGCCTGAATAAGCAAGTACGATCTTTTTGATTTCTTTAGCCATTTTATTATTTCCTTTCTATCTCACAGACGCTTTCGGGCGTTCTGCTTTCTGATTTAACTCACATTGAATATTATACACCTTTTCACATCAAAGTCAAGTATTTTTATGCACAAAACTGCATAATATACTGCATATAGTGAATAATTGTTGAATTTTAGCGAATTTTTATGTATTTTTTTGATTGACAAGCCGTAAATGTAAGGATATAATAATAGTAAAAGGAAATTCAGTCGGAGGAATTATGGAACTTAAGGACAAGCTGGAAATACTTATTAAAAGAAACGGCTATAAAAAGACGGACTTTGCGTCTGCCGTATCCATAACCTACAGAGCGCTTGCGAACTACATAAGCGGTGCAAGGACCCCGAGAGCAAAGACGCTGTCGGATATGGCGGTACTGCTCGGCGTCAGCGAGGAGCTGCTGACAGACGACACTGTGGATCTGATACTGTCAGGCGATGAAAAGCTGTATTTCAACGGCACTTCTCCGACAGAAACAAGAGAAAAGGCCGATGTGCTACTGAGTGAAGTATCGGCTATGCTTGACGATGAGGATTTCACCGAAAATGATAAGACAACTTTCTTTTCCTGTATTGCAGAAAAATATTTTGCAGGAAAAGCAAAAAATCATAAAGAAACTATTGACAATGCAGTATGACGGTGTTATAATACAAACAGTTGAACAACCGTTCAAATGAAATGAGGTTAAAATGGCGGTCAGCAAATCAGAAAAGTCGGAAAATATCACTGCAAAAGACGAAAATGAATTCTGTAACTGCAATGTAATACACGAGGACGTAGTAAACTATGTGCGTGAGAGGATGCTTGAACAGATGCAGTTTGAAAAGCTGTCAATGTTCTTCAAGGCTATAAGCGATGAAACAAGGATTAAAATCCTCTACTCGCTGTCACGCTCTAAAATGTGCGTGTGCGACCTCGCCGCCCTGCTCGGAATGACAGCATCGGCAATCTCTCACCAGCTGAGAGTATTACGGCAGGCAGAGCTTGTTCGCAGTGAAAAGCAAGGCAAAGTCGTTTACTATATGCTCAGCGACAACCATGTAAACACGGTGTTCAGCAATGCGCTTGAACATATTATGGAGTAAAACGGGAAAAATCAAAGGAGATAGCATCTCCTGTTTTTTCGGGCAATACATTTGAACAGTTACTCAATTGTTCAAAACTTCAACCATATCAAAGGTGGTAGCTTATGAAAAGAATCTATATTTTAGAAGGTCTTGACTGCGCTCACTGTGCAGAGGAGATTCGTGCGGAAGTCGAAAAGGACGAACGTGTGAAATCGGCAGGGATGAACTTTATGAAGCAGGAGCTTACCGTTGAAACGGAAAATTCGTGTTCGCCCGATGAACTTATGACAACGGTCACCGAAGTTGCAGCAAAGCACGAACCCGATGTAACCGTCAGGGAAAGACAGACTTTTAAAGAAAAGAAATATATAATAGACGGCCTTGACTGCGCACAGTGTGCGGAAGAAGTAAGAGAAGCTGTTGAAAAATCCGACTATGCGAACGGTGCAAAGATGAATTTCATCAATAAGGAGCTTACCGTAACACCGTCAAGGATAATCTCCGACAAGGAACTGTTAAAGCAGGTAACAGCAACGGTAACTGCCGTTGAACCGGATGTAACGGTCAGCGAAAAGGAAAACCACGTTGAGAAAAAGGTAAGCTATACTAAAGATATAGTCAAGATGATAAGCGCAGGCATTCTGTTCATAGTTGCTTTTATCCTTGAAAAAACTATCGGTACAGAGCAGCTTGCGCCTAAGATAGCAATACTTTCGATGTATCTTGCGGCTTACGTTATCTGCGGACTTGAGGTAGCAATCACTTCAATAAAGGCGATAGCAAAGAAGAATTTCTTCAACGAAAACACGCTTATGCTTATAGCAAGCATCGGTGCTATCGTACTCGGAGAATACGAAGAAGCGGTCGCCGTTATGCTGTTCTACACTGTCGGCGAATTCTTCCAGTCAATAGCCGTGAACAAGTCAAGAAGAAGCATATCTTCTCTTATCAAGACAAAGCCGGAAACAGCCGATGTTCTGATTGACGGCGAATATATAACAGTCGATCCCGAAAACGTTGAAACCGGCAGTATAATAAGAGTAAAGCCCGGCGAAAAGATACCGCTTGACGGCATTGTCGAAAGCGGTAACACATCAATAGATACATCAGCCCTCACAGGCGAGAGCTTACCGAGAGATATAACGGTCGGTGATGAAGTCCCCGCAGGTGCAATCAACATTTCGGGTGTTATCACTCTTAAAACAACACGTCAGTTCACCGACAGCACGGTATACAAAATGCTTCAGATGGTCGAGTCCGCTGTTGAGAAAAAGACAAAGACGGAGAACTTCATCTCGGTATTTGCAAAATACTACACCCCCATAGTCGTACTTGCGGCAGTGATAATATCGCTTATCCCTCCCCTGTTCACAGGCTTTGATTTCATAACGTGGGTACAAAGAGGTCTTATCTTCCTTGTAATTTCATGCCCGTGCGCACTTGTCATTTCTGTTCCGCTCGGATACTTTGCCGGTATCGGCAAGGCTTCGTCAAAGGGCATACTGGTTAAAGGCAGTAACTACCTTGAAGCAATCTCAAAGGCTAAGGTCGTACTGTTCGATAAGACAGGCACGCTTACAAAAGGTCAGTTTGAGGTTACAAGAACAGAGCCTGCAGGAATGAGCAAGGATGAGCTGTTGCGATATGCGGCTTATGCCGAGAGCAACTCCAACCACCCTATAGCCGTTTCGGTAAGAAAGGCATACGGTGCGGATATTGACCAGTCGCAGATTACTCAGTGTAGTGAGATAGCCGGCAAGGGCATCAAGGCTGTGATTTCCGGTGCGACTGTTCTCTGCGGTAACAGCAGACTTATGGCTGACTACAGCATAAACTGCCCCGAAGCAAACGGCACAGTGCTTTATGTGGCTGTAGACAATAAATATGCAGGTCTTATCGAAATTGCAGATATGCCTAAGGAACATTCGGCAGAAGCCGTAAAGATGCTTAAAAATCACGGTGTGAAGGTCGTAATGCTCACAGGCGACAACAGGTCTGCGGCAGCTGCGGCGGCTGAAAAGCTCGGTATCACAGATTACTACGCAGAGCTTCTCCCCGAAAACAAGAGCGAAATTACGCTTAAGATGAAGTCGGAGCTTCCTGACAATGAAAAGGTAATGTTTGTAGGCGATGGCATAAATGACGCACCCGTAATAGCATCTGCCGACATAGGCGTTGCAATGGGCGGCTCGGGCGCTGACAGTGCCATAGAAACCGCAGACTGCGTTCTTATGAAGGACGACCCAATGCAGCTTGCCGACGCATTTGCAATCAGCAAAAAAACAAACCGCATAGTTCTCCAGAATATCATATTTGCACTCGGTGTAAAGCTGATAATTCAGGTACTCGGCGTTTTAGGTCTTGCTAATATGTGGGCGGCCGTTTTCGCAGATGTAGGCGTTTCGATAATCGCTATCTTCAATTCATTAAGACTTATGAGAAAGTAAATAAAACATTTACCGCCCGTGTTTGCTCATTGCATTCACAGGCGGTATTCTTTACTTATTTTTTCTAAGCTTTTTCCTTGTCAGCTCATAACTCATATCGACAAGCATCCTTAGTTTTTCATCGGGTACTCTTTCATCAAGGGCGACCGTTATCCAGTTTTCCTTATTCATATGATACGCAGGATAAAAGCCCTGCTCCAGCCTCAGCGACCCGATAAGGATAGGGTCGCACTTGAGATTTACGACATCTGTAATTTTCTGCCCGTCAAGTCCGAGCCTGCTTTCAGGCAAATCCATTATCATAGCGAACCACTTTTTCGTATCATTATGACGATAAACCTGAAAACCGGGATTCTTTTCAAACAATCTTTCGGCTCTGACGCCGTAATAGTCGGTTATGTATTTGTCAAGCTGTGAACGATTCATTACCGCTCCTTCTTTACCGTGTATATTCCGCCCGCACCGCAGGATACAGCACCGCTTATCTCAAGGTCGGCGAGTATCTCGCTGAGTTCCCCGAATGATAAGCCGCAGGCAGAAAGCAACGTATCAAGCGTTACTCCGTCACTGTTTGAGATGATACCGAGAATTTCTGCGGCTCCCGATGCGTTTTCTGCGGCTTCCGCAATTTGTCCGCTCTGCTTTTCTTCCTTATCCGTTACCGGCTCTGCCTCACTCACATCCGTGTTATCGGTTTCGGCAATCGGCGCTATTATAGGAATTCTTTCTTTTACTGCCGTATCATTCAGTGTAGCAGGCTTTCCCGCTTTTTTCCGCTTTTTCAGCACATTTTCGGGAGTTACTCGGAAATAATCTATTTCCTTTTCCTTATCCTTGACACCTGTAATTTTAAAGCGTGGTGCGTCTGCCGCCTTCACCTTAGGGAGAGGCTTCTTCTCATCTTTTTTCGCAGACTCAGGTTCCTTTACTTCGCAAACCGTCGGCTCATCCTCAGCAGGCGGTGTTTCCCTGACATCCTCGTGCATCACAAAGCTTGTCAGCTGTTCCTTATCAAGATATGTATCATCGATTCTGTCACGGTAAGTCGGATAAAACTCATTGATAATATCATAGAAATCATAAACGGAATGCGCCCCGTCACGCAAAAATCTGATAACACGGCTGTATTTCTTATCCAGCGTATCGTCAGGTATAGTAAAGAATACCTCTCTGTCCTGCTCAAATGCGTGGTTTGCAGTGATAAGGCTTCCGCTTCCGTTGTAGCCGCCTATCACGACAGTACCCTTTGAAAGCCCTGAAATAATACGGTTTCTGAATTTGAAATAATCGGAATTGCACGGTGTATCCGGGAGAAGTTCAGACAGAATAAGTCCGCCGTTGTCGATTATGTTCTTTCTCAGCCCGAATGAATTATTCGGATAATCAATAGTTATTCCGCAGGCAAGCACAGCCACAGTCGGCTTATGGTGACGGATACTGTTGTTGTGTGCTATCCTGTCAATACCCAGCGCAAAACCGCTTACAAGAACAATGTTGCTTCTCGCAAGATTGTAGCAAATATTTTCCGCAAGCCTTATCGCATTGCCAAACGGCTTTCTGGGTCCTACTATCGACACCGCCAGCTTACCCTGCAGGCAGTTTATATCTCCCGCAGTAAACAGCAGAACGGGCGGATTGTATATATTCTTAAGCTGTTCGGGATAATTCCTGTCGTCAATTGTGACAATGCTGATATTATTCCCGGCGCAATAATCCATTATCACCTTCGAGCGTTCGAGCGACGCTCGGCGGACATACTCGTGACGGTTAGAAGGTATATGCGACATATCGCCGCTGCTGATATGCTCATACGCAAGTCTTGCATTACCGTATGCCTTTATCACCTCGTGAATTTTCGGGTTACCGCCGCCGAATATCTGCAACAGATAGATGTAATACTCCATAAAGCCCTCTAAAACTATCGCCGCAAGTATTACCTGCGGCGAATTCTGTCATTAACTGTTTTTCTTGTTATCCTCGTTACGAATCTGTACCCTTCTTATCTTGCCGCTGATAGTTTTGGGAAGCTCGTCAACGAACTCCACTATTCTCGGATATTTATAAGGCGCAGTGTTCTTCTTAACGTAAGTCTGAAGCTCTTTTTTAAGCTCTTCAGACGGTTCATAGCCTCTTGCAAGAACGATTGTTGCCTTTACCACCTGACCTCTTATAGGGTCGGGTGCACCCGTAACGGCACACTCAAGTACAGACGGGTGTGCTATCAGAACGCTTTCAATCTCGAAAGGTCCTATACGGTAACCGCTCGCCTTGATAACATCATCATTTCTTCCGACATACCAGAAGTAGCCGTCCTCATCCTTCCAAGCGGTATCGCCTGTATGATACAGCCCGTCGTGCCATGCCTGAGCGGTAAGCTCATCATCACGGTAATAGCCGTCAAAAAGGCCGTCCTTGCCACGCTCGGCACGGACTACTATTTCACCGACTTCTCCGACAGGCACCGGATTTCCGTCATCATCGACAATGTCGACATCGTAGAGCGGAGTAGGCTTGCCCATTGAGCCGGGCTTAGGCGTCATGCCTACAAGATTTGCAAGCAGTGCTGTCGATTCGGTCTGACCGAATGCCTCCATCAGCTTAAGGCCGGTAAACTCAAGCCACTTGTTATACACCTCAGGGTTGAGTGCCTCGCCTGCAATAGCGGAATATTTAAGACTCGAAAGATCGTAGTTTTCAAGACCTTCCTTTATAAAGAAACGGAACATGGTGGGAGGCGCACAGAATGAGGTTATCTTATAGTTCTGCATTATCCTCAGCATATCGGTCGGTATGAACTTGTCAAAATCATACACGAACACGCACGCACCGAGCGACATCTGACCGAACAGCTTGCCCCAGGCGGCTTTTCCCCAGCCTGTATCTGATATTGTAAGATGAACACCGTCAGAATCGACATTCTGCCAATGTGCCGCAGTCTGAATATGTGCGAGTGCATATCTGTGATTATGGACAACCATCTTGGGATAGCCCGTAGTACCCGATGTGAAATATAACAGCATATGCTCCCTTGTATCCGTCTGCACACGCTCCATAGTTTCGGGCATTCCGGCAATTTCATCATCGAACGGAATCCAGCCGTCCCTGTGACCGTTTGCTATAAATTTAACAAGACCGTCAGCGTGGATTTCTTTCTGCGCCTCATCGACATACTTGGCTATATCGGGATTATAGCCGGTACATACTATAGCTTTTACGCTTGCACGTTCAAAGCGATAGGTAAAGTCGTGTGTTGTCAGCAGATGCGTTGCGGGTATAGCAACCGCACCGAGCTTGATAAGAGCGATTATCGCAATCCAGAACTGGTAGTTTCTTTTCAGTACCAGCATTACCTTGTCGCCTTTTTTTATACCGTATGACTTGAAAAGATTTGCCGCCTGCGTTGACAGCTTCGAAAGCTGTGAATAGGAAAAATCGTGACGGTTTTCCTGAAGGTCGATGTGGATAAGCGCTCTCCTGTCGGGTTCGATTTCTCCGAACTTATCTATAATATCGTAACCGAAGTTATAGTTATCGGGACAGTCTATCTCGAACTTATTCAGTATCCCGTTCTCATCAAAGCCTTCTTTTACAAATCTCTTGTAGTAATTTTTAACCTGTTCCATATACTTTTCTTTCCGTTCCTTTGTTTATCAGATCAGTATCGCCAAGAACTTGCAGTCCTTGCCGTCAACGGCTATCATTCCGTGCGGATTCATGCTGTCGTAATAAATGCAGTCGCCTTCACTTACCGTTTCAATATGACTGCCTATCTGGAACTTCAACGTTCCCGATATTATATAGTCCATTTCCTGACCGTCGTGTACAGACAGGTGTATAGGCTTTTTCTGCTCCTCCTCATCATAAGGAGCTGTTACCAGCAACGGCTCTATTTTCTTGTTTTTAAAAAGATAGGCAAGGTGCTGATAGGCAAATCTTTCCCGACGCTCGATCGGTAAGCCTTGATCCTTACGGACTATCGAATATGTATTGAGCTTAGGCGTAACACCTGTAAGAAGCTCTATAAGCTCAATGCCGAGTGCGTCCGCCGCCTGATTCAGAAATGAAAGCGAAAAATCTTTTTCTCCGTTTTCAAGTGAAATATATTCGTCTGTAGTGACGTTTGTTTTGCTTGCCATTTCGCCGACAGATATATCAAGGTACTCTCTTGTGCTTTTCAGTCTGCCGGATACGTCTTTGATGTTATAATCCATAATGACCTCCGTAACGCCTTGTATTTCCTGTAAATATATAAAGCGTTATGCTTTATTAATTAAGTATACCAAATCACTGCAATAAAATCAATAGTTTTTTGGCGATTTCTCACTAAAATAATATAAAATCAAACTGTCAGTTTATCGGAAATTTTGCTGTAAAGAGTTATCGTTATGCCCTCGGTATCAAGAAGCTCTCTTACAGAGGTATAATCTCCGTGGTCTTTACGGCGCAATATAATATTCTTTGCGATTTCCTCCGTTATTCCCTCAACGCTCATCAGCTCGTCTACGGTAGCTTTATTGATGTTTACCTTACGAGTGCCGTAAGACTCATTTTTAGTGTAATGTCCCGACGAGGCAACGGTAAACCGGTTGCACAGTATCATATATACTTCATCATCTACCGAGCTTATCTCTTTAAGCTGTGACATAGATGTAAATTTCCCGTGCTTTTCACGATAGTTTATAATATCGTGTGCCGTTTTCCGCCCGACGCCTTTTATCTGCATCAGTGTTTCAAGATCTGCTGAATTAAGATCCGGTTTTTGCTCATACGAATACGAGCTTTCATAGTATGAGGTTTCATCCACAGAGAACACCCATGCGTTATCACGCATTACTTTGTCGTTATAGTAATATAAAACAACAGTGAGCATTACGGTAAGGATAAGCACGCCTGCGGCAATTATTATTGCGTTGCGTACCTTTCCTTTCATAATACTCACTCCAAGCCGTTATTTTATTTTGTCCCCGAAAAGAACTTGCAAAAACCGCTCAGCCTGCATTCGCTGCAATTCGGTTTTGCCGCACTGCACACAAGCCGACCGTGCCACACAAGCCTGTGACACATCATCAATCTGTCGTCCGGCTTTATTATTGCGGCAAGCTGTTTTTCAACCTTCAGCGCATCCTTTGTTCCGTCGGTAAGACCCAGCCTTCCGCTCACTCTTATAACGTGTGTGTCACATACAAGAGCAGGCTTACCGTAGAGGTCGCCCACTATAAGATTTGCGGTCTTTCTTCCGACCCCTGGCAACTTTACAAGCTGTTCTATTGTATCGGGAATTTCACCGCCGAAATCATCACGGAGCATTCTGCACATCATAACAATATCGACAGCTTTTGTCTTATACAGTCCGCACGAATGTATATATTCCGCAACCTCGTCAGGCTCTGCCGCCGCAAAGCTGTCAATATCGGGGAATTTTTCGAAAAGTGCGGGAGTAACCATATTTACTCGCTTATCGGTACACTGTGCCGAAAGCCTTGTCGCTATCAGAAGCTCATGCGGCTTTTTATAAACAAGAGCACATTTCACATCCGGATAGCACTCGGCAAGCCCGTCTATAACAAGCTCTGCTCTTTCCTTTTTGGTCATACAGTTCTCTTTTCTGATAATTATAATTATATATTATACTATATCTGCCCCGATGTCAAGTTTTGTCGCAAAATTTTT
>ENA-OQQU01001866-OQQU01001866.1-human-gut-metagenome-genome-assembly--contig:-NODE-1866-length-10606-cov-9.723154_pt1 | contig 10606 bp, 10 predicted proteins | sample MGYA00243233_ERZ505096 | MGnify/ENA primary metagenome ERZ505096 (study PRJEB26097, sample SAMN02712159) | human gut metagenome | biome: Gut microbiome | host: Homo sapiens | place: Denmark... | reverse complement strand
GGTACTAAAGGATTATCTGGCATCTGTGTAACATATGTTTGACAAACCTACATTTCTTTGGCAGCGTTTTTGGTGGATTCGGTATTTGGGCTGCAGGCTGTGGCAGAGGCTGCTGATCCTCGCAACGTCCCTGTTCATCACACACGCCTGATCCGCTCATGCTCCTGTGCTAACTCGCCCTTCGGGCTCAGACAAGCACCCGCATGAGCTGGCAGCGTGTTCTTCACGTCGGTCCTTTTGCGAATGTCCAAACAGCCTCTGCCACAGCCTGCAGCCCAAATACCACCCTAACAACACTGAAAAAAACAGATCAGGCAGGTATGATGAACAGAAACATTGCTGGACAACATATATAAATTGGCAAGTCATGAAATCCAGCTATCGATAAAGCAAGATGCATGTTTAACAGCCGGATTCTGTGACCTGCTGATTTGTATATGGTGTCATTTGCATATGTTTCGTTACGAAGAACACACTGCCAGCGAATGCGGGTGCTTGTCTGAGCCCGAAGGGCGAGTTAGCACTGGAGCATGAGCGGATCAGGCGTGTGTGATGAGTAGAAACATTGCTGGACAACATATATAAATTGGCAGGTCATGAAATCCGGCTGTGTTGAACATGCAATCTTCAAAAATTCTACCGCTGACGGCTTCCTACGACCACGCCTTTGCGGAGGTCTGCAAAAAAGTCCTTCATCAGGCTGCTGCACTCCTCCTGACAGATACCATATACTGTTTCTACCTGATGATTAAATGCCGACATATCGAACATATTAAGGATCGAACCGGCGCATCCGGCTTTCTTATTCATACACCCGATCACAACCTTCGGGATCCTTGCCTGTACGATGGCTCCGGCACACATCTGACACGGTTCTAATGTCACATACATCGTACAATCCTCCAACCGCCAGTCACCGAGTTTCTTTGATGCCTGCTCGATCGCCAGCAGTTCTGCATGCGCCAGTGTTGTCTTCTTCAGATTTCTCTTGTTATACCCCCGTGCGATCACCTTATTATCCTTTACGATCACACAACCGATCGGAACATCTCCCTGAACATAAGCTTTCTGCGCCAGCTTAATTGCCTTTTTCATATAAATCTCATACATCTTCCTGTCTTCACCCGACATCTCAGGTTCTGTCCCTTGCCGATCTACGTATGTATCTTTTACTTCATCTTCCCTGTTCCGTATATTCTGATCATCTTCTATCCCCTGTCCTATTACATTTTCTTCTGTATTCTGTTCCATTTTCTTCTCCATGCCGGCATCCTCCGTCATTCAACCTGCGCTCTTCACCATGCCGGCTTTTTCTATCATTCAATAAACATTATTTTATGCCACAGCTCTTTTTTTATTTCAGATCCACCACCCAGTAGCCAAAGCTTCCTGTCTTGATCCTTGTCTCCTTCACCGGAATAAAACGATCAAATCCAAAGATTCCTGCGAGATACTTCTCTTTGGATGAATACTCTCCCGGCACTCCCAATATGTATCCGTTCGTATCTTCTTCATCAAACAGCACCCTGCCGAGCATCAGATATTTATAACTGTAAAATCCATGTGTCAGGAAGCTATTCACCCCCAACCGCCAGTTATCCATGTTCAGCAGTCCGATATCGTTCGGATTGATCTTTACACACTCGATCACTCCGTTTTCTCCATCCGGACAATTCGGCAGGAGCGGAAGCTTTTCTCGGTTCGCCATCAGTTCTGCCGCTCTTCCGTCTTCTTTCATTGTTTCTAAAACCTCGGCTGCCGTTACCCGCTTCTCCGTTTCCTCATCGGTCTGGGAAAATATCTTTTCATCCGGAGACTCCTCCGATTCCGGCAAAACGGTTTCCGAGTTGTCTGTATCTGTATGTGCCGTTTTTTTCACCTCTGAAGCCATTGTCTCCGTCTCAGATTCGCTGTCCATGTTTTCTGATTCCGCCATCGTCTCGGACACGATTCTTCTCCGATCATACTCTGTTACTGCAATTCCGCGGGCAGCTTCTTCCTCCCGTCTGGCAAATGCCTGACTGTAGTCCACAGTATTATCTGTCCATGAAGAACAGAAAATATCACTTTTTTCTTCGCCCATCCGCCTTATGATAATGCCGCTCCACGCTGTGATCGGCCGTCCGGTCTGATTGACATTATTCCAGTCAAAGGTAAAGCAGCCTTCTCCCCTGCCGGATTTCATGTTCAATTTCCCAAGATACAGAACAGCCGGAATCATACCGTCCGGCACTGCCTCCGGATATTCCTCCGGGTCCGCAAGCGTCTCACGATACAGATAAACCGAATATAAGCCCTCTTTTTTTACCTGATCCTTAAGATTCACCTGCATTTTACCTTTCTCATTCTGCTTCTGCACCTTTGCAAATCCAACATTTTCACATTTATCATAATTGTGATATCTGAAAATATATGATATAAATCTGTTCCAGTAAACCATAGATACCTCCGCCTCTTTTTTCTATCTGACATTTTTCATCTGACAGGAAATCATGTCTGCTTCCGTTATTATCCCTGAAAGACAAGCCTTACTTGTATCTATGCATTTTTTCTGTAACTTATTCCTTTATTCTTCGGAAATAGTATCACTTAACTTTGCAAATTCTGCCAGCGTTAAACTTTCTCCCCGAACATTTGCGGCAAGTCCCATTTTTTCCAGAGCTTTCTCCACCTGTGCTTTTGAATATGGAAGCTCGGGGCTGTTTGCGATTCCGTTCTGTAACGTCTTTCTTCTCTGGTTAAAGGATGCCCGGATCAGCTTGAACATCAGTCTCTCGTCCTTTACCATCACCGGCGGCTCCTCATATCTGGTCAATCGGATCACCGCAGATCCTACACCCGGTCTCGGGATAAAGCAGTTTGGCGGTACATTTGCTGCAATATACGGTTTTGCATAATACTGAACCGCAAGTGACAACGCACCGTAATCTTTCGATCCCGGTCCTACATGCATCCGGTCTGCTACTTCCTTTTGTACCATGACCGTAATTGACTGTAATGGTACATGGCTTTCAAATAAGCCCATAATGATCGGAGTTGTAATATAATACGGCAGATTGGCAACGACCTTGATCGGTTTACCATCGTTTTCTTCCTCAACCAGTCGGTTGATATCTAACTTCAATATATCTTCATTAATAATCGTTACATTATCATATTCCGCCAAAGTCTCCCCAAGGATCGGGATCAGATTTTTATCGATCTCAACCGCGATCACCTTTCCGGCCGACTCTGCCAGATACTGTGTCATCGTTCCGATTCCCGGTCCGATCTCCAGTACCAGATCATCCTTCGTGATCTCCGCTGCATTTATGATCTTTGTGATCACATGGTCATCGATCAGAAAATTCTGACCGAACTTCTTCTGAAATGCAAACTCATATTTCTTTATTGTCTGTATCGTAACCTGCGGGTTACTTAATTTCTCCATGCTCTGTCCTCCATCTATGCATTCTTACGCTTTCATCTTATCACGCAATCATTCTTCCTACGCCTCTGCCTGCATATTTTCTTCCATTCTGTACAGCTTCAGACTGTTTCTGAATGTCACGTCATACACTTCTTCTTCCGTAACTCCCTTTAATGCTGCGATCTCTTTTGCCACATAAGGAATATTAAGGGCAGAGTTCCGTTTTCCACGGAATGGTACGGGTGACAGATACGGCGAATCCGTTTCTAATACGATGCTGGTAAGCGGAATGGCTTCCACCACCTCTTTCAGCTTACGTCCATTGTTAAATGTCACTACACCGCCAACGCCGATATAATATCCCATCTTAATATATTCTCTTGCAATCTCTGTACTGTATGAAAAACAGTGAATGACGCCACCGCAAAGTCTTCCCTGCATCTCTTTCATGATATCCATGGTATCCTTTGCCGCATCCCTGCTGTGGATCACAACCGGAAGCTTCAGTTCTTCTGCCAGCTCCAACTGCTTTCGAAACCAGTGGATCTGCACCTCTTTTGGCACATCCTCATGGAAATAATCCAGCCCGATCTCTCCGATCGCCTTTACCTTCTCATCTGCTGCCATCTGCCGATACATCTCGATCGCCGCATCTGACAGCTCCGGTGCATCATCCGGGTGCGTTCCGATCGCCGCATAGATAAAATCATATCGGTGTGCAAGCTCAACGGATGCCTTTGAGGTCACTATATTAGCCCCTATATTCATTACATATCGGATATCCTGTCTCTGAAATTCCTCTAATAACCGCTCTCTGTCTGTATCAAACTGTTCATCATCATAGTGTCCGTGTGTCTCAAATATCATCTTCATATTCCTCGGTCATTTATTTTCTTAGACTGCTCCAGTCTGTATGCTTCGCTGCATCCCATTCTTCTTTCCGGCTCTCATACTGCTCATTGAACCAGTCTACTGCCGCAAGCTTTCCATCCTCCGAAAACGGAAATTCCTTTGTCAGCTTCTTTTCATCATCCGTATTCTCGTAACTGAACGGCTCCGGCCAGACCGTTGCCATCAGAGTTCCGGCATTCTGTACTTCTTTAGGTTTAAAAAATACATTTTCAAGCGGATTTCTGGCAAGGCGGAACCGCATGCCCTGATAACTTCCCTTAAATGCCTTTCCATACAAATAATAATTAATATGATAAAATGTTGTTTCTTCAATCTTTGGTGTGTCACCCATATCTCTCATCTGCCTTTCATCTGCCGGCACATTTTTCTTCATTCTTTTAAGTATACACTACTAAGATCAGCATATGCAACCAACTGTTGTCATTCTTTACGCCAATCGGCTTCCTTTATGCCGCACAATTCATCTTTTTCTTGCCAGTCAATCCCCATACAAAAAGACCCTTATCCACATCGGTTCTTGTATATCTGCTTCCGCTCCTGTGAACAAAGGTCTTTTCTATGAAAATCTATATTCTGTTTATGCTTCGTCTTTTACCATAAAAATAACTCCGGCTACCTTTGGTCCTGCATTGGAAGCAACCGCTGCTCCGATCTGGAAGAAATCGTCCGGCGCATAACCAACCTTTTCTGTCATCTTGGCAGCCAGTTCATCCCTGCATACATCATCGCATCCATATACGATCTGATATGGCGAACCCGGAAGCATCTCTGCTGCTGAGACATCTGCCATCTTTGCCAGTAATTTCTTCTCGCCGCGGCATTTGAATGCTGTAACGATCTCATTTGCCCATATCTTCATGATCGGTTTTACGCCAAGTGCATCACCGACCAGTGCTGCGGCACTCGGAATACGTCCTGATTTTGCTGCATATTTCAATCCATAAATACCGAAGTAGATCCGTCGTTTCGGAAGAATGTCTGACAGATAAGCAGTGATCTCATCCACTGTTTTTCCTTCTTCTGCCATCTTTGCTGCCTGCACAACCGGATATCCATACTGACCGCTGTATCCAACACCATCAAAGATCCGGATCGTTCCTTTTCCTGCATACTCCGGATGCTCCTCAAAGAATTCATTCTTTGCCATGACTGCATTATCATGGGTAGCAGAACCTTTTTTATTGATGCTGACAAATATAATTTCTGTATATCCTGCATCAAACTGCTCCTTATACAGCTCGTCGAACTGGAATGCTGTGATCTGCGCCGTCTTTGGCAGTTCGTTTGGATTTTCCTCCATTATCTTATAAAAACCGGCATTGTCAAAATCGACTCTGCTCATATAAGATTTGTCACCGACCGTTACCGGAAACGGAAGGATTAATATATTATATTTCTGTTCCTCAGCAGTTGAAATATCACTGGCTGAATCTGTTATGATCCTGATCTTGCTCATAGGTAAAACCTCATCTTTCTATTTGTAAACCGGCACTTCAAAACTCTTATACACTCTACTAATTCCAAGTTTCAAAAATGCCTGTATCCCTTAACTTTTTATAATATAGATGATTCGAACAGCAAATGTCAATCGTAGTTTCTATATAGAAAAGCCATGGTTTTCGGGGCTTTGTAACATGGTTTGAAAGACTAGATATTTTATTTTACTTTTTGAGGAAGACTCCCTATCCGGCAGTAAATTGTGTTACAATGAAATCCATAAACAAACTTGAAAAGCAATGTATATGAGCTTCGCATATGCAATATATTTGAAAATTGCGCATATACAGACAGGGGATTCTTTCATCATTACATAAGGGGATAAAAGCATGCTTACTTTAAAGGCAAAAGATTCGGAGTCATCCGAAAATGAACCAATAATAGAAACTGACATTTTTCAATCAGATGCAGACCCATCTGATTCGCCGTATTCACAGGAATATTTTGATCTGATGGATATGATCGATAATACAGGCAAGCAGATCGAATATTATAAAATGGTATATACTGCTGAGATCGATGGTCTGGCAAAAAGGCGGCACAGCCTGAAAACACATTTTCTTTATAATGTCGTATTTCTGATCTGCCTGATAATATTTGACTCTCTTTTTTCTAATATTATGTTAAGTGGTGGCGGAGTTGTCATGCAGACGTATGAAGGCTGGATCGCCGTAGGTGCATTAATTCTCGGCACGATCTATATGATCTGCCGTGTGATCCGAGCCTATATCATCTATCAGATCAATGTCCGTGCCGGCTTCATGACTGATTATCTGCAAAAGCATGACATCCACACCATGATTGAAGAAGAAGCTTATTGCAGGAAGATCCTTCAACAGATGCTTGGCTACGAGACGACTCTGGCTCATATTACAAAAGCTGTCCCTAAAACAACAACAGAGATCAACGCTGCTATGAGCGAGATCTCTGCTATGAATTTTGATATTAAAGATTTTCATTATAACGCCGGTCGGACGATAAAATAATATATATTTTCTGATCTGACCATTCCTGCATCAATGTCTACTGTTTAGCAGCTTCTGTTTCAGGTCATATAACGGCTTTGACAGATCGACAAATACTTCCTGCGGATTTACCAGTCGTCTGGTCTCATCCCAGAGTGTGTTCAGTTCTTTCCGGCAATACTCCCGGATCTCCATCGTGGATGGATTCTGATATACGCACTGTCCCTTTAAGAATACCGGGACAAGCATCTCACGGATCTCATAAGAACCACCCGGAAGTGTCGAACGCTTCCATGTAGCCATCTGGTCAAATATCTCCAGATCTTCCGCTTCATTATATGTCTCATCGGAAAGTGCGATCAGATCCGCCTTGATCTTTCCGGTCTCTTTATTATACAGACGGAACACCGTCTTATTTCCGGGATTTGTGATCTTCGCCGGATTCTCTGATATCTTGATCTTGGCTGTGAATTCTTCATCCTCCGGCTTCTTGATCGCCGCAAGCTTATAAACACCGCCAAAAGATGGATTATCTGCCGACGTGATCAGGTTGGTTCCAACGCCCCATGACGTGATCGCTGCACCCTGATTCTTCAAACTGTTGATCAGATATTCATCCAGATCAGAGGATGCTGCAATGACTGCATCCGGATATCCCGCTGCATCCAACATTTTTCTGGCTTTCTTAGACAGATATGCAAGGTCACCGGAATCCAGACGGATTCCATATCTGGTCGGCATCTTTCCCTCTGCCTTCATCTCATCAAATACCCGGATCGCATTTGGCACACCGGATTTCAATGTGTCATATGTGTCAACCAACAATGTACATGCATCCGGATATAATTCCGCATATCTCTTAAATGCTGTATATTCATCCGGAAAGCTCATGATCCAGCTATGTGCATGTGTCCCAAGCACAGGCACGCCGAACTGCTTACCGCAGATTACATTTGAGGTTCCGACACAGCCACCGATAACTGCCGCCCTCGCACCGAAGGTTCCGGCATCCGGTCCCTGCGCACGGCGAAGTCCGAATTCCATGATACCATCCCCTTTTGCTGCATAGCAGACTCTGGATGCCTTTGTAGCGATCAGACTCTGATGGTTCACGATATTTAATAATGCAGTCTCAACCAACTGCGCTTCCATGATCGGTGCAACCACCTTCACAAGTGGCTCATACGGAAATACTACAGAACCTTCCGGGATCGCATAGATATCACCTGTGAAATGAAATCCTGCAAGGTAATTCAGAAATTCTTCATCAAACATATTCAGACTTCTTAAGTAATCAACGTCTTCATAGGAAAAGGACAGATTCTTGATATAGCCGATCACCTGTTCCAAACCACAAGCGATCGCATAGCCGCTTCCGGATGGATTTTTTCTGTAGAATGCATCAAATACAACGATGTCATCTGCTTTCTCACGGAAATATCCCTGCATCATCGTCAATTCATAGAAGTCTGTTAATAAGGTAAAATTTCTTTTTTCGTCCATATCTCTGTCCTCCTGCCTTTCTTTTTTCAGCAGTTTATAATCTCTACTATTCTATCATACATGATCGGCACATCGTTTTCTCACACATTACTGCCCATATAACATCTCATTTAACTCATGGTACAACCGGGAAAGCGGAAGTCCGACAACATTATCATAACTGCCCTTGATCCCTTTCACAAACAGACCACCCTGTGTCTGTATCCCATAGCTTCCTGCTTTGTCAAACGGATCTCCCGTCGCAAGATATCCGGTGATCTCCTCATGCGTCATCGGATAAAATGTAACCTCTGTATTTTCGTAAAATGTCTTTGTCCGGCATTTCTCTCCGTCATAATACATAATAGAAACACCTGTATATACATTATGTGTCTGTCCTGACAAACTATTCAACGTATTATATGCATCGTCATAATCAACCGGTTTTCCAAGGATCCTGCCATTTAATGCGACGACCGTATCGGAACCGATCACGATAAACGGCTGTGTCTCTGCTTCCGTACCGGCATGATCTGCACATACCTTTTTATATACATTTTCTGCCTTTCTTCCGGCAAGTTCCATCACCATATCCTTTGGAAAACGGATATCGGTAGCTTCATCGCAGTCACTTGGCATAACCGTAAATGTATAACCGGCTCTTTCAAGCAGCTCTTTTCTTCTCGGTGAATTCGATGCAAGTATGATCGGAATCTGTGTAACCATGATGTTCTCCTTTGATTACTCCATCTCTTTTGCAAGCTTCATTGCTTTTTCAAATAACGGAAGTGCGCGTTCTACCATCTCCGTTGTGGTACAGTAAGCAAGTCTCATATGTCCCGGACACATAAAGCTGTCTCCCGGTACCAGGATCAGATCCAGCTTGCTGGCTGTCATACGACAGAATGCATTTGCATCCGCGATCGGAGTCTTTGGGAACATATAGAAGGTTCCGCCCGGTTCTACACACTCATATCCCATATTTGTAAGCTCTTTATATAAAATATTCTTATTCTTCTCATAGATTGACAGGTCAGCTGTCTTATCGATCACTTCTGCCACACCAAGCTGGATCATGGATGGCGGACAGTTATGTCCTGTAAATCTGGAGATCTGACCACACATCAGAACGATCAGCTTCGCATCCTTACATTTCGGATTTACCGCTACATATCCGATACGCTCACCCGGAAGGGAAAGTGATTTACTGAATGAATAACAGCAGATACTGTTGTCATAGAAGGATGAAATAAATGGCGAATCCGTTCCTTCAAATACGATCTCACGATAAGGTTCATCGGAGATAATATAGATATCATGTCCATATTCCTTCTGCTTTTCTTCCAGAATTGCAGCCAGCTTCTTGATCGTCTCTGTTGAATATACGATACCGGATGGGTTATTCGGAGAGTTAATAAGAACTGCCTGTACATTTGGATTTAAAAGCTCCAGAAATGCATCAAAATTAATCTGAAAGGATGTAATATCCGCCGGCACGATCTTAAGCACCGCACCTGTTCCGTCAACATATGGAACATACTCAGGGAAATATGGAGCAAATGTGATCACCTCATCTCCCGGCTTTGTTACACAACGAATCGCATGTGCGATCGCACCTGCTGCACCGGAGGTCATGAAAATATCATCTGCTGTATATTCCATTCCAAATCTTCTGTTTAAAGAATCTGCAACCGCTTCTCTGACGGACATAATACCAAGTGTCGGGCTGTATCCGTGAAGTGTCAATGGATTTTCCTCTTTTAACATCCGTTCCAATGTCTCTGTAAACTCCGGACATACCGGAACAGAAGGATTACCGATCGTAAAGTTATATACATTTTCCTTTCCGATCTCTGCCGCACGTTTTGATGCATACTGCGCAAATTCTCTTATTATAGAACCTTTGGTTGTCATATCTGCATATTTTTCCGAAATCATACCTGTTATCCTCCGTCTGTTGTGAATTTAATAATGGAAGTATACCGCCGAAAAGGCAAAAAAACAAGTGGTAATAAATCGGGGAAAAAGACTTATTACCACTTGCAAAAAATGAGGGGAGAGAGGATTCAAATAAATGAAAAACTCTTACAATACATAGTATATAAGGGATGTGTGTCTAAATTGTGTTCATTTTCTGATGTGTTTATAAACTAAAACTGACATTTTTGTTTAAGATAAAAGCCTATCGGCTCAGTGATTAGCGGTCGGCAAATGCAGTTGTGCAAGCACACTGCACTTGACTCGTCGCTATAACAAAAAACAAGTGGTAACAAACCGGGGAAAGATTTATTACCACTTGCAAAAAATGAGGGGAGAGAGGATTCAAATAAATGAAAAACTC
>ENA-OQQU01001845-OQQU01001845.1-human-gut-metagenome-genome-assembly--contig:-NODE-1845-length-10705-cov-10.797277_pt1 | contig 10705 bp, 10 predicted proteins | sample MGYA00243233_ERZ505096 | MGnify/ENA primary metagenome ERZ505096 (study PRJEB26097, sample SAMN02712159) | human gut metagenome | biome: Gut microbiome | host: Homo sapiens | place: Denmark... | reverse complement strand
GGAAAGGGGGCAGGGGGATAGGGATAGTAAGTTAGAAGTTTGTTTCAAAAACAGATTTTTTCTACAAGCTGTTGCGGTTGAACTTTCAACCGCATTTTTTTATTCTCCGACAGACAAAACACATCTGTCAGTTGTATTACATTCAAAGAGAAAAAACTCAGGGGGAACGATTTATGACGTCAGATTATTCTTCCGAGAGCATAAGAGAGCTTTATGAACGCAATTTCGACACTCTCTACAGGGTGTGCTATATGTATATGAAAAATATACAGGATACAGAAGACGCTGTACATAACGCTTTTCTGAAAGCAATCGAAACAAGAAAACAGTTTGAAAGCGAAAACCACGAAAAAGCATGGCTCATCCGTGTTGCTTCAAATATCTGTAAGAATATGCTCAAGGCGGCGTGCAGAAAAAACGAGCCGCTCAACGACAATATTCCCGACAGCAATATAAGCAATGAAGCAAAAGAGCTTCTCAGCGAGCTTTCCAAACTGCCCGACAAGCTGAAAATACCTGTGTATCTGTTCTATTATGACGGATACTCAAGCGAAGAAATAGGACAGATGTTGCATATTAGCTCTTCTGCGGTCCGCACAAGATTGCAGAAAGCGAGGGAACAGCTGAGAAATGTCCTCGGTGACGAAAGGAGCGTTGAATAAAATGACAATTAAACAGGCATTCGATGAAGTAAACGCTACAGACGAGCAGAAGAAAAACGGCCTTGACAGGCTGTTGCAAAGCGACAAGAAACGCAGCTTCATACCGCAGATAAAACGTTATGCCGCAGCGGCCGCCGCAGTAGTTGTCGCAGCAGGCACGGCAGGTGTCGGTATACATTTTGCGGTAACAAACAATCAGGGCGGACCTATAAACGTATCAATAGGCGACAACAGTGCCGCCGACAGTGTTATTACACCCTCGGAAAACACAAAGGTACATTCCGAAAAGAGCGGAATGACTTTTGTTGATGATAAGACATTCTGGGCACAGCTCGGAAAAATAACTTATCGCAGGATAGATAATACACCGACCATAGATACTACAGAAATCAATGCGGCTGATGATTTTGACAGTCTTTTCTGCACGGATAAGCAGGTTCAGAGTGAAATGCTTGACCTGTTCGATAATGCAATTGACATCACAAACAAATATATCGTTCTTCCCGACAGCAATGCGGCGGTAGGCATATCCTCGGATATGAGTGTACAGGAAATTGAAAGCTTCAAAAACAACAGTGCCAACTGCTTTGTCGGCACTGGCTATTATGAAAATGAACGTTTTTATTATGCCGACAAAGCGTATTTCGGTTTTGACACCTCAGAGGAATTTATAAACACCGTATCACAGGTATATACGGGAAATTACTCAGATAATTTCACGGAAGATTTTTATGATTACTGCCCCGATTACATTCAGCCGGCGGATAAAAATAACATAAAATCGAATTTCGGTATAAATATCGGCAAAGAGCTTCCGATAACAGAACCCTACTCAGCGCATACACAGTATTGTGCGGCTGTTTATACCGATGAAAGCCATAATTCTTTGATACTGTTATCGCTTACCGCAAAAGAGGGCAATAACGACAGCAAAACGTTTGAGCTTAAATATATACCTATGAAATATGTTGACGGAAAACTTCGTATAGTTGTTGAGATATATAACACGATTTTTATGGACGTAAACGCATACTCCGATAATTTTATGTATAATTGCGGAATGGCAAGCGAAATAGAATCAGACGCAAAAACCATTGATATAACCTCTGTGGCTGGTGACAGCGACAACTTATCTCAGCCCGAAGAAACCAAAGCAGGAACAACAGTTTCCGCAACTTCCACCGCACCTCAGACCACCGCAATAACAACAACCACAACCACAACAACCACAGCAACCACAACAACTACCGCAACCACGACAACTACAGCAACATCAAAAGCACCGACAACATCGACCACTCCAAGACCTGCCCCCGCACCGTCGGACACGGCAAAAAATGTTACTCTCAGAATGAAAGGCAGTGCCGCCTATCTCGATAAGGGCATGCTGCTTTATTATAAGGTCGACAAGGCATTCCTTACAAACAACGAAGTTATAAAAATAGAAGAACTCAAAATTTCGGAAGTGCCATATATCAATACAAACGGCAGTGATTACACCTTCAAGAGCCTTGATTACGGCACATACGTTATAGGCGGTCCTATGATGAAGCCTACCGGCGACAACGGCTTTACGGTATTCACCGTAACCGAAAAGAGCAGTAACAGCGTTATAAATGTAGACCTGACTAACGGCACGCTCTCTGCCGGAAAATTTGAGGTCGTAGGCGAAACAAGCGATTTCACCCTGTCTGACCTTGCGGATATGTATTATGAAAGCATGGAAGTCAACGGTAAGAAATATGAGCTTTGCGACACAGATATCACAGACGGATGGTTTACGGGAGCTGTGATAAAGGATTACGGCAAGGGCGAGGACGGTTGCGTCAGAAAAATCTATGCAAACGGAAACGGCAACACCCTGCATTTCAGAATAAATAACAAGGATTATTACAACATATCCGATGTTATTTACCGTGAAGTGTCGTTCAGCAATGGCGATAAAACCATAAAATGCACAAAACCGTATGTCGGCTACGATGAATTTAAAAAGGTGACCGGCGAATATGCCGAGGATTCCGTAATAACGGTCACTCAGCCTGTGACAAGGGATAATTACGACAATTTCGGTTATATTTCAATAGACCCGCATAAAGAAAGCTGCTTTATTACCGACAATAACAACAAGCCGCTGAAAAATAAGACCTTATCCCTTACATATCTTGATGAGCTTGATATTGCCGATATAAAGAGCGGAAAGGCGGCATCAAAAACAAACAAATACGACAGAATGTTTGATATTATCAGTACGACCGGAAACGGAGCGGTATATACGTCTATGATACAGAAGGAAACCGGCACGACAAATATATATTACGGTTATGTCGGAGCATACGTCTGGAATGATGACACAGATGTAGATCCCAATGACGATAACAACACAATTCTGCTGTACCGGGTATCATCGGATGGCTTCAAGTATATCGGCACTTGCAAATACGGACTGATTAAATAAGATTACTCCGATAAGTATCATAATATCCCAGCGATAAGCAAAAAGCCGTTCGCAGAGCTGAAAAACGGCTCTGTGAACGGCTTTATTCATACCCGCTACGATAATCGTTTTCTTAAGCATTCCGGTATTTTTGCGGTGTGCGGATTAACCGGCGTTCTGACAGCCGTAATCCCTCCCGCCGTGTTTTTTGCATCTCGCCAAATAAAAAATTACGTCAAACTACTTGACAACCGCATTTGAATATGATATAATAATCACGCTGTTCTAAAGACAGCAGGTCGGTTTACCGCTAACGAGCATATGCTCACCTGCCGAGGAATGGGAAGAATACTGAATTTTCTGCCCTTTTCTGTCTTACAGAGGAGGGCATTTTTATTAAATGTTTTTCCTTTTTACGAACAGTAAATCACGAAAGGAGAAAACAATATGCCTAGTGAGAAAGTTTTACAGGTAAAGCAGAATTACGTTGCTGAACTCGCTGAAAAGCTCAAGAAGTCCGCTTGCGGTGTGCTCGTTGATTACAGCGGTATCACAGTTGCCGATGACACAGTTCTGAGAAAGGAACTTCGTGAGGCAGGTATCGACTACTTCGTAGTTAAGAACACTCTTTTAAAGCGTGCAGCTGAGATGGCAGGCGTTGAGGGTATTGAGGATGTTCTCGAAGGAACAACAGCTCTCGCACTCGCAGAGGAAGACATCGTAACTGCTCCTAAGATCCTGTACAAGCAGGAAGAAGCAAGCAACGGATCATTCTCAATCAAGAAGGGATTCGTTGACGGTAAGGGCATCAGCAAGGACGAAGTTGTTGCATACGCAAAGCTTCCTACAAAGGAAACACTGCTTGCACAGCTGGTATTTATGCTTCAGTCCCCTATCCAGAAGCTCGCTATCGCAGTAAGCGAAATCGAGAAGAAGCAGTCCGAATCAGCAGAATAATTTTTGCACGGACGAAATCGGCGGCATAAACCTGCCGTAACACAAACAATGAAAACATATTAACGGAGGATAATTAAAATGGCTTCAGAGAAAATTTTAGCTATGATTGAAGAAGTAAAGGGCTTATCAGTATTAGAGCTCAACGAGCTCGTTAAGGCTCTCGAAGAAGAATTCGGTGTATCTGCAGCAGCAGTTTCAGTAGCAGGCCCCGCAGCAGGCGGCGCAGCAGCAGCTGAAGAAAAGACAGAATTTGACGTAGTTCTCGCATCATTCGGTGATGCTAAGATGGCTGTTATCAAGGCAGTTAAGGACGTTTGCGGTCTTGGTCTTAAGGAAGCTAAGGAGCTCGTTGAAGCTGCTCCTAAGGCTATCAAGGAAGGCGCTTCTAAGGCTGAAGCTGAGGAAATCAAGGCTAAGCTCGAAGAAGCTGGCGCTAAGATCGAACTCAAGTAAGTTCTGCGCTGAATACGCTTTTTCAAAGGACGGGTTTTGCCCGTCCTTTTCTATATGCAAAAATATAAAAAAATACCCTTGCAAACTCTAAAACGTTTCGCAAGGGTATTTTACAGATATATAATTAATTCTGCTTTGAATTGAGATATTCCTCGCAGGCTTTTAAAATCGCCTTGTCCTGCTCCCAGTTCAGCTTGTTCATAGCCTCCCCGTAGCTTAACAGCCAGTCGCCTATTACCTCTTCCTGTTGAATCTTCACGGCGGCATCCCTGTCAAACCTTCCCGCAAAGAATACGCTTGTCTTTTCGGTGTTGTCAAGCGTATGGAATGTGTACTCCGCACGGAAATCTTCATCTAATTCCGCTTCAAGTCCGCATTCCTCGAAAACCTCACGCAGAGCGGTTTCACGCTCGTTCTCGCCGTACTCGATGTGACCCTTCGGAAAGCCGATATGACCGCTGTTGTTCTTGATAAGAAAATATCTGCGGTCATCGCCGTCCCCTGTGTACATTACCGCACCGCAGGTCTTTTCATATAAGGCGAATATCTCAGAGGTGTGGAACTGCTCCTGAAAATGCACGGCGTTCACTATATTGCACTCACAGCAAAGCTCCGTGCCGACAAGCTCAGACGGTACTCCTACCCACTTGTCCTCGTTATCGTCTGTACGCATAACAGTTGCGATGATAACGCACTCTGCCTTGTCAACCGGTTTATCAACACCGAGAATATATACGTCCTGTTCCTCGCCGTCACCGCCGAGAAGCCCTTCGACATAGCCGTAGTTTATCGGATATACTATCTCCCTGTGCTTTGGGTGATGCGTGCCTATCGGTCGGTCAACCGTCACAGTGACAGTCTTTCCGATATATGATTTGTCACCTCTCGGTATCTTTGTCATAGCTTTTCCTTTCAGCGTTACTGCTTTCTTGCAAGCTCGTATTCATCATCGTTTCTGAAATACGGGCAGTTGTAGTTGTCGCCCGTTATAAAACGGCGCATTTCGTCCTCGTCAAGATTTACAAGGCAGGTGTAGCAGTCGTACTCATCGTCATAAACATAGTTTACGCAACAATCACAGTTGGTCATGCTTTCTTCTTCCACTTCATCGAAATATCAAAAGCTGTCACACTGTGGGTAAGCGCACCGAGGCTGATTATATCAACGCCCGTCAGCGCAACGTCACGGATATTGTCGAGCGTTACGTTTCCGCTGGCTTCCAGCTTCGCTCTGCCTGCGGTTATCTCTACCGCCTTCTTCATATCCTCACAGCTCATATTATCAAGCATAATAACATCTGCCTTTACCGCAAGTGCCTCATTCAGTTCGTCAAAGTTACGCACCTCGACCTCGATCTGGAGCATATGTCCCGCTTTTTTACGCAGAGCGGTAACAGCCTGTGTTATACCGCCGTATGCGTCAATGTGGTTGTCCTTGAGCATCGCCGCATCGGTAAGATTGTAGCGGTGGTTTCTTCCGCCGCCTGCCACTACGGAGTATTTCTGTAAAGGACGTAAGCCGGGGAGCGTTTTTCTCGTATCTGCGATAGAAGCGTCAGTACCCTCGACTGCCTTTACGCACTTGTTTGTGTAGCTTGCAATACCGCTCATATGCTGTAAAAGATTGAGCGCTGTACGCTCCGCCTTCAGCATAGCGCAGGTGTGACCCTTGAACTCGGCGATAACATCGCCCTTCTTTATAGCGTCGCCGTCCTTGAAATGAATATTCATCTCGATGGTGTCGTCAAGTAATGTGAACACACGCATCGCAACATCAATTCCCGCAAGAACGCCGTCAGCCTTTGATACAAAATATGCCTCGGATATATCGTCCTCGTCAATAAGCAGGTCGGTGGTGCTGTCTATGTAGTTTATATCCTCTGTTATCGCTCTTTTTATCAGATCGTCAACGTAAAACTGTAATAATTTCATTATATAATACCCTTTTCCTTTCCCTCTGCGACTACTTCGCTGAGGATTATGTAAGCAACTGTCGTCAGTGATTTTGCTTCGATATAGTCGGGAGTTACCTCAAAACCGCCGTTATCGAGCAGATTTTTCAGTTCCGTTACACGCTTTATATCCTTTGCCGCCTCAACGTAGTCGGGTACAACGAAATAAGAACGTTGCATTATGTGTCTTATCTCGGTGCGTATTCCCTTAGGCAGCGGCTTGCCGTCGGGCGAGGGATAATCAGCCTCGAGCGTTCCAAGCTCTCTGTGGGTATTGTTCTTGTTTATGTCCTCTGCGATAAGACGGCTGAATACCAGCGCTTCAAGCAGAGAATTGCTTGCAAGGCGGTTGATGCCGTGGACGCCGGTATGCGCACATTCTCCTGCGGCATATAAACCCTTTACATTCGTAGCGCCGTGTCCGTTTACGCCGATACCGCCCATAAGATAGTGCTGGCAGGGGTATATCGGGATAGGCTCTTTGGTCATATCGTAGCCCTTTTCAAGAACCTTGTTATATATCATAGGGAAGCGGTTTTTGATAAATTCGGGATCCTTGTACGAAATATCAAGATAGAATTTGTCACTGCCCGTTTCCTTCTGCTCTTTCATCATATCCTTTGAAACTACGTCACGGGGGGCAAGCTCCTTACGTTCAGGCTCATACTTGTGCATGAAACGCTCCTTGTTGCAGTTGAGCAGATATGCACCCTCGCCTCGTACCGCCTCGGATACAAGGAAGCACTCACGGTTTTCGTGGTCGGCAAAGGCTGTGGGGTGGAACTGCACATAGCTTAAATGCTGAATATCAGCCCCCATATTATAAGCAAACTGTATGCCGTCGCCCGTTGCTATCGCAGAGTTTGTTGTATAATCGTAAACTCTGCCTATACCGCCTGTTGCAAGTATGGTGTTCTTTGTGGTATAATAACTGTGCTTTCCTTCGTGAAGCACATCAAACAGGAAATCGTCGCCTCGCTTGGTAAGACCGAGCAGGTGAGTGTTTTCAAGAATCGTGACATTGGACAGCTTCTTTACACCCTCGATAAGCGAAGTAACTATCTCAAAGCCGGTGCTGTCCTTGTGGTGAGCGATTCTGTGACGGCAGTGACCGCCCTCAAGGGTAAGGTCGATAGAGCCGTCCTGCTTTCTGTCAAAGTCAACTCCGTAATTGAGCAGATTCTTAACGTCCTTCGGACCCTGCTCGACAAGTATGCGTACATTGTCGATATTGTTCTTGTAGCCGCCGGCTATAAGAGTATCCTTGATGTGCAGTTCGTAGTTGTCGTTTGACGTGTCCATTACAGCGGCGACACCGCCCTGTGCGAGAGCCGAGTTGCACAGCGTCAGCTCACGCTTTGAGAGCATAAGTATCTGCATACTGCTGTCAAGGTTGAGTGCGGCATAAAGACCTGAAACGCCTGTGCCGACAATTATTACGTCGTATTCTTTGAACTTCATAAAGATTACCACCTTTTGCGGATTACCGCATAAATTTACTTTATTATTGATTATTTATAAACCGGAAAGGAACATTATGAACGAATCAACCGTAAACAATCCGATCTTAAAGGAAAACGAATCGACCCGTGCCATACTCGCAGGAGTAGATACCGGCGAATATGATGCGGAAATATCTATGGACGAGCTTGAAGAACTGGCTGAAACCGCAGGTGCGGTGACTGTATGCCGTATTATTCAGAAACGTCCTGCTATCGAAAGTGCGACAATTCTGGGCGAGGGCAAGATTGAAGAACTCAGTGCCGCCGCAAAGGATCTTGACGCACAGCTTATTATATTTGATATGGAGCTAAGCTCAAGCCAGATACGCAATATCGAGGATATAACCTCGGTGCGTGTTATCGACCGCACAATGCTTATCCTTGACATATTTGCCGGCAGAGCAGTGACAAACGAGGGAAAGCTTCAGGTTGAACTGGCTCAGCTTAAATACCGTCTGCCGCGTCTTATGGGAATAGGTACGTCATTGTCACGTCTTGGCGGCGGTATAGGAACGAGAGGACCGGGTGAAACCCAGCTTGAAACCGATCGCCGTCACATAAGGCGCAGAATAGATAAACTCAGCGATGAGCTTAAAGAACTTGAAAAACGCCGTGATCTGTCACGCCGCCGCCGTAAGAAAGACAGCGTATGCGTCGGCGCTATCGTAGGATATACGAATGCCGGAAAATCGACCCTGCTCAACGCACTTACAGGCGCAGGTGTTCTTGCGGAGGACAAGCTGTTCGCAACGCTGGATCTTACATCAAGGGCAATAGAACTGCCCGACGGAAGAAGTCTTACGCTTGTAGATACCGTAGGACTTATAAGACGGCTTCCTCACCACCTTGTAGAAGCGTTCAAGTCAACGCTTGAAGAAGCGGCAAGTGCGGATATTATCCTGCACGTCTGCGATGCGTCCGATCCTGAGGCAAGAGAAAAAGCACAAACAACGCTTTCTCTGCTGTCGGAGCTTGGATGCGGAGAAATACCGGTAATAACCGTTCTCAATAAATGCGACAAGCTTGATTATGAACTGCCGCCCGCAGAAAATACCGTAATGATTTCCGCAAAGAACGGCACGGGATTTGACGAACTGCTGAAAGCCATATCGGATAATCTTACCGACAAGGTAAGCCGTATGGAAATGCTGATACCGTATGACAAGTCGGGACTTGCGGCGGCTCTCCACTCACACGGAAAGGTGCTGAGCGAGGAATACCTCGAAAACGGCATCGCCGTAACCGCCCTTGTGGACAAGTTGCATAAGTATGAGTATGAGGAGTTTGTCATCTGACGATATACATTACAGCCCGAAAGGGCTGTTTTGTTTTACCCGTCACAATCAGAGCTGTACCTCAGTACCTCCGACGGGACGAATAGAAAGAACGTGACAGCTTCCTGCGCCGAATACCTTTTCTATATCAACTATAAAGCTCTTTAAAATATCCTGCGGAACAAATGCCTGAATAGTACCCGCAAAGCCTCCGCCGTGAACTCTGCACGCACCCTTTCTTGTAAGAGCGTGTTCCGCAACGTTCAGTGCTATGCCTACCGCCTGATGCGTATAGTCCGAAACGGCAAAAATATTCTGTAAGTACTTGTAGCTTGAGTTTCCGCTTTCGTTTATCGAGCTTAGGAAATCATCGAAATGCTGATGCTTAAGCGAATGTACCAGCTTGTCCACACGCTCGTTTTCCTCGAAGAAATGGAGCGTACGCAAAACGGCACGGTCGCCGTACTTCTGTCTTAAGATACCCATATTGAGTATTACATCCGCACGGGAGATTTCACGCAGACATTCTGCGGAGAAGTAGCCTGCTATAGCTTTCATCTCACGGGGGATAGCGGCATATTCGTCTGTAAGGTCGGCATGATCTGCCTTTGTATCGATTATGCACAGTGCGTGTCCGTATGACGAGAAATCAACTGGGATATTCTCAATGATAGGTGCCTGTGTATTCTTGAAGTCGATAGCAACGAAACCGCCTACCGAGCTTGCCATCTGATCCATAAGTCCGCTGGGCTTGCCGAAATATTCGTTCTCGGCGTACTGTGCTATCTGAGCGATCTTCACCGCACTGACACTGCCTGCGTTATATATGCCCGAAAGTATATTTCCTATAAGCACTTCAAATGCCGCAGAGCTTGAAAGACCCGATCCCTTCATAACGTTCGATGTTGTATAAGCCTTGAAACCGCCTATATTCAGACCGTTGTTCTTAAAACCGGCGGCAACACCTCTTATAAGAGCGGCAGATGAATTTTTTTCATTCTCGTGAACAGAAAGGTCAGATATGTCAACCGAATCTTCGGGGAAGCCCTCGCTCTTTATCGTGATGATGTTGTCGTCTGTAGGCTCTACAACGGCGATAACATCAAGGTTTACACTTGCCGCAAGCACCTTGCCGTGATTGTGGTCGGTGTGGTTGCCTCCTACTTCTGTACGGCCGGGTGCGGAAAAATAACGAAGCTGCTCGCTGTCGCCGAAGATGCTCCTGAATTCCTCCGCAGATTTTTCATATCTTTCTCTCTGCGCCGCTACAGCACTTTCCGGATAAATCTCCTCAAGGGTGTGAATTGTCTTTTTTGCCATGATCGTTTCCTTTCATTTTTGCTTTATCTGATTTATTTTTTCTCCCGTAGGGAGTCAGCTTTTAGAAAAAGTCTGTTTTTTATAAAATAGAGCAAATTCTCCATCCCTAACCCCAAACCCCTTCCCCTCGGGAAGGGGCTATATTACTGGGG
>ENA-OQQU01001844-OQQU01001844.1-human-gut-metagenome-genome-assembly--contig:-NODE-1844-length-10706-cov-5.283823_pt1 | contig 10706 bp, 7 predicted proteins | sample MGYA00243233_ERZ505096 | MGnify/ENA primary metagenome ERZ505096 (study PRJEB26097, sample SAMN02712159) | human gut metagenome | biome: Gut microbiome | host: Homo sapiens | place: Denmark: Copenhagen... | reverse complement strand
CGAAAGAAAGGCCCCTGCCGGAAGTCTCTCCGGCAGGGGCCTTTCTTGTCCGGTCTGTCGGCCTGTTCCTGCTTCATTGGCTGCTTTGGGAACGGTGCCGGGCCGATCGAAAGAAGCGGCTATTGTGCTTCGAGCACGAATACGGCGCTGTCGTAGATTTTGCTCAGATTGGGATTGATGCCCGCATTGGCGAGGTACTCACCCGTGAAGGTGCCGCCGTCGAACCAGAACCTTTTTTTGTCCGTGTTCTGTTCCCGGACGGTGTAACGGGTTTTGGCGTCGAGGCCGTGCAGGCGGAACTTGGGGATCAGCGTGCGGCTCTGGTAGCGGATGCAGTAGGTGAAGAGCACCGCCTTTTTCTTGTCCTTCGAGACATACATCATCCCGTAGTAGCCGGTATCGTCATAGGGGGTGCCGATACGGTAGAGATCGCCCTCCATGACGATATCGCGATACGCCTTGTAGCTGGCGACGGCCTTCCGTGCGAATCGCTTCTCCGTGTCGTCCATCCGCTTGGGTTGCAGCTCCATGCCCAAACGTCCCGCGCAGGCGATGTCGAAGCGGAACTTGATGGGGGTGATATTGCCGGTCTGATGGTTGGGCGTGGCCGACACGTGCGACCCCATGACCGTCGCCGGATAGAAAAGGCTCGTACCGTACTGGATGCGCGTGCGCGAAAGCGCTTCGGTGTTGTCGCTGGTCCACACTTCGTTGAAGTATTTCATTGCGCCGAACTCCACGCGGCCGCCGCCCGAGGCGCAGGCCTGGATCAGCACATCGGGATATTTGGCCCGAATGCGTTCCATGACCTTATAGAAGCCCTGCGTATAATCGATCCAGAAATGCGACTGTTTGTCCTCGGGCAGGTACTCCGACCCTGCATTTTCGACGTGGCGGTTGGCATCCCACTTGATATAGTCGATATTGGGCGAGAGTTTCATCGTATTGTCGAATACCGAGAAGACGAAATCCTGCACCTTCGGATTGCTCAGATCGAGAAGCCACTGGTTGCGCATACGGGGTATTTCGCGGTTGCCCGCCTTCACGATCCAGTCGGGATGTTTCTCGGCCAGTTCGCTTCGGGGGTTCACCATCTCCGGCTCGATCCAGATACCGAATTTCATCCCCTTTTGGTGGGCGTACGATGCGATGTAATCGATGCCCTCGGGCAGTTTCTTCGCGTTGACCTGCCAGTCGCCGAGTCCCGCATTGGAGTCGTTGCGCGGATATTTGTTGCCGAACCACCCGTCGTCCAGCACGAACATTTCCAGCCCCATGTCGGCGGCATCGTCGATCATCTCCGTGAGCGTCTTGGCATCGAACGTGAAATAGGCGCCCTCCCAGCTGTTGAGCAGCGTCGGGGCGTAGGTATGCCCGTGCCATACGCCGTAGTTGCGCGCCCAGTCGTGCAGGTGGCGGCTCGCGCCGCCCGCGCCTTCGGAGCTGTAAGTATAGATCATCTCGGGCGTGGTAAACGACTCGCCCTCGCCGAGCGTGTAGTCCGACGCATAGGGATTGGCGCCGGCCAGAATGTTGAGCACGTTGAATTCGTCCACTTCGAAGTTGAGGCGGAAATTACCGCTCCATGCCAGTGCTCCTGCGATCACCTCGCCGTAATTCTCGTCGAACGACTCGCTGTCGAGCGTAATCATGAAGGCCGGATTCTCGGTATGCGTCGTGCGTACCTGCTTGCGCGACTCGATGCTCTTCGAACCATGCGTGAGCAGCGTGTGGTCGACCTGACTTTCGCGCGCCCACGCGCCGTAGAGGTGTGTCAGCAGGTAACTGCGTGCCTTGACGGGCAGCGACGACGAATAGAAGCTGTGCAGCACGATGCTGCCCTTCTCCCGGTTGCGGATGACTGCGTGCGTCGTGATGACGTTCTCCTTGGCATAGGCCGTATAGAATAGTTCGACGTCGAGCGCCTGGTTCGTGTCGGTCAACTTGATGACGGTTCGGGTGACATTCGTGTCGGCCAGCGTTCGGGTCGTGTGCGACACGTAGCGCAATTCGGTATTCATGTCGCCGTCGGCATGGGTCACGCGCAGGGCGGGTTCACGGAAGTTGCGGCCGCCCATCGTCGAGTAGGCGAGGTTGTCGGTGCCGTGATCCGTGCGGCGGTAGCTCTTGATTCCGGTCACGGGCGTCGCGTCGTCGATGCGTCCTCCGAAATGGTGGAACAGGACTTCGCCGTCGGAAGTCACGCTCATGACCATCGACGATCCGTCGGTCTTGATGTTGATGACCTGCGGTTCCGCGGCTGCTGCGCCGGTGCAGATCAGGCCCGAAAACAGGCATGCAAAGAGAGGTTTCAGGGTTTTGTTCATGACTTTATGTGAAGATCCGTTAACAAAATATGCCGCTCGTATGCAGCGGCCTATTTCCGCAGTACGAGGTAAAGTTACTCAAAAAAACATTGGAACCAAACTCTTCATGCCGTAATTTCATATCGCATGCGCAGGCGGGAGACGCTTGCGGGGAGAGAGCGGGCGATTCCGTTTCGAAGAGCTCCGTTTCGGGCAGGCTGCGGGCAGGCGGGTTTTGCGGCGCGGTTGCTTCTACTTGACTGCTTCGAGGTGGCTCCGTATCCGCTCCGCGAAGGCGAGCCGCCGTGCGCGCAGGTTGGCGCGCCAGCCGTCCCAGCGGGTGTAACGTTCGCGCTTTTCGAGATATATATCCTTGATCGCCAGTAGGATGCCTGTCTCTTCCACGCCTCCGAAATCGGGGTTCTCCACCGTGTCGAAGACCCGCATCGTAGGCGACAGGTTCATGTAGGAGTTTATCAGCGGCGGAATGTTCTCGTTGAATTCGCGGATGCGCTGGATCAGGATGTGGTAGTTTTCCACGTAGTTCTCCCCCGTGAAAATCCGTTCGTAGTAGGGATCGTCCAGCCCCAGATCGATCGGATGGCGTCCCGTGACCAGCCGGTCGCGGTCGGGGAAGTATTTGTGCAGGAAATAGATGAGCGTGTTGCGGGCTACGGTCTGGTAGGAGCTGTACATCGTCACCTTCCCGAAGAGGTATTTCGCTTTGGGATTCAGCACGATGAGTGCTCCGAGCCCGTCCCAGAGGTTGTCCAGCGCATAGATGCTCTTCGTGTTGGAGCGCGCCTGATAGGCCGGCTGGATGAACGAACGCCCCAATTCGATGGTGTGGGGCAGGTAGCGGCGCCGGAAAAGATCGCTGAAATGGAAGTAGTGTTCCGTCGAGAGATGCGGCTGCCGGCTCGACGTGCAGACGATGAAGCGGTATCCGCCCACGATCTCCTGCGCCGCTGGGTCCCAGACGATCAGCTGGTGGTATCCTCCCTCGGCCCTGTCCTCCCCGTCGATGTCCGCCTCCTCTCCCGTGCCTCCGCCGGCTGCGCGGAAGGCGATTTCGCGCAGCCGCCCCACCTCGCGCATCAGCGCGGGGCATTCGGCCGCCGTGAAGATGTAGATTTCGTTGCCGGCGCGTTTCGTGTCGCGCACCTTGCGGTCGGGCGTCAGCTCCCGCAGCAGCTCTTCCCGGGGCAGCGGATCGATGATCGGTTTTATTTCGTGCATGGCAGTTTCTCTTTGAGTCGGTAAACCTCCCCGCGAACGGTGTCGGCCTGCTGCCGCAGCGTCCCCCGCAGGCCGTCGGGCGCTATCGGATCGCCCGCCACGATACGGAAGCGGCTTCCGCCCTGGCGGAACATCTCGTCGGGAAGCCAGAGCATCTCGACGTTGAGTTTGATGCCGAGCCGTTCGCGCAGCCGCGCGATGCGGTAGAAAAAGTCCGACAGCCGGCCTTCGACGTAGAGCGGTACGATCTTGCGCCCCGAAGCGTGGGCGCGCTTGATGAAGTTGAGCCGCCACGGCGTGTCGCTCACCACGCCGTCGCGCCGCCGCGAGCAGAGTCCTGCCGGAAAGGTCAGGATCGGCAGCTCGCCGGCGAAGGCTTCGTCGTAGCGGCGGGCGTATGCGGCCGTCTGCCGTCCGTGCTTGTTGACCGGAAGCCAGATCGGTTGCAGCGGTTCGACGTGCATCAGCAGGTCGTTGACCACCACGCGCGCATCGCCGAACCGCTCGATCAGCGCGTCGGCGATCATCATTCCGTCCAGCCCGCCGAAGGGGTGGTTCGCCACGAAAAGGTAGCGCTCCGCGGGATCGAGGCGTTCCAGTCCGTCGATCCGGTATGCGATGCGCATCCGTTCGAACGCCACATGGATGAATTCCTGCGGCGGGCGGTTCCATCCTGCGGCGAGGATGTCGTTGAGCGCCTCTTCGTGAATGGTGCGCCGGAGCCAGTTCCGTACGAAACGGGGGATGTATTTTGCGAATCGGGGCGCCTTTTCGCGCAGCACTTCGTCGATATCAATTCGGGGCATAGGAATATCCGTATCGTCATGCAAATATAACGATTTTGTTGGGATATTTTTTTTATTATAGGTAACTTTACCCCCAAATTACGCTTTTATACCTATTTCTCGCATGGAGCAGGGCTACCATACTCCGGTGTTGCTCGAGGAGTCCGTCGGACTGCTCTCTGTCGATCCGGCAGGCACTTACGTCGATCTGACCTTCGGCGGCGGCGGCCATTCGCGCCGTATTCTTTCGCTGCTGGGGTCCGAAGGGCGGCTCTACGGTTTCGACCAGGACCGCGATACGCTCGCCAACCGTCCCGACGACGGGCGCTTTCATTACGTGGAGAGCAATTTCCGCTTTCTGCGCGCTGCGCTGCGCCTGCGGGGCGTTGCGCAGGTCGACGGCATTTTGGCCGATCTGGGTGTTTCGTCGCATCATTTCGACGCCGTCGAGCGGGGCTTCTCGTTCCGCGGCACGGCGCCGCTCGACATGCGGATGAACCGCCGCGGCGGCAGGACGGCGGCCGACGTGGTCAACACCTACGACCGCGATGCGCTCACGCGCGTGCTGGGCGACTGGGGCGAACTCTCCACGCCGTGGAAGGTCGCGGGCTGCATCGAGCGGGCCCGTGCCGCCGCGCCGATCACAACGACCGACGCGCTGGTAGCGGCCGTGGCGCCGTGTACGCCCAGACGGGAGGAGGCGAAGTTCCTCACCAAGCTCTTTCAGGCGTTGCGCATCGAGGTCAACGGCGAAATGGAGGCGCTGCGGATGGCGCTCGAACAGAGCCTTCGGGTGCTGCGGCCGGGCGGTCGGCTGGTGGTGATCTCCTACCATTCGCTCGAAGACCGGCTGGTCAAGAATTTCCTGCGCAGCGGCAACTTCGACGGCCGCGTCGAGAAGGATTTCTACGGCCGTGCCGAAAGTCCTTTCACGCTCCTTACCCGCAAGGCCGTCACGCCTTCGCCCGAAGAGTTGGATCGCAATCCCCGCTCCCGCTCGGCCAAACTGCGTGCGGCGATTAAAAACGACCGGTAACCCATGCGCTACGAAGACACCGAATTCGATCCCGCGACCGACGCCGACCGCGAAGCCGCGGCCCGCGAGGCGGAACTCGCCCGCAAGATCCGCCGCGAGGTGCTGCGCGTGCAGCGCGGCGAGGCCGACGACGACCTGCGTGCCGACCGCGAGGCCGAGCAGGAGCAGCGTGCCGAGCAGGAGCGCGCCGCCCGCATGGAGCGCCGCCGCAAGTCGAGTTTCCTGTGGCTGCTCTTTTCGGGCAACATCCTCGTGCGCGAAAGCTTTTCGGGTTACTACCGCTACCTAATCTATATGGCCGTCACGTTCTTCGTGAGCATCTTCGTCATGTTCACGGCGCTGCATCTCGACATGAAATATACGCGCCTCGAACGCGAGGTGCAGCTCCTGCGCGAACGTTCCGTGCGCTTGCAGGAGCAGAGTTTCCGTTCGACGACCCATTCGGCCGTCGTGCGCGCGCTCGCGGAGCGCGGCATTCCGTTGTACGATCCGGCCGCTCCGGGCGAAATCATCGAAGAGTGACCATGCCGCAGCCCAAGGAAAACTCCCCGATCAAGCGCGACATCCTCTTCCGGGTGCACCTGCTCTACGCCGCCTTCGTCCTAATCGCGGCGCTGGTCTTCGCGCGTCTGATCTGGGTGCAGCTCTTCTCGTCGGAGGTGGCCTACAACGCCGAACGTTTGGAGGGGCGGATCTTCACCGACGAGATCATTCCCGCACGGCGCGGCAACATCCTGACGCGCGACGGCGAGCCGCTGGCCACGTCGCTCTTCCGTTATCAGGTCGAAATGGACTACGGCAGCCCGGGGTTCGACTCGCTCCGCACGTTCCGTGAGCAGAGCGATTCGCTCGCGAAGCTGCTGGCGCTCTATTTCCGCGACAAATCGGCCGCGGCCTATGCGCAGGCGATGCAGCGCGAACACACCCGCCGCTACCGCGTCACCTACCGCAAGGATACGCTCGTGCCGCGCTCCGAAGGGGGCCTCGCCCGCTGGTGGGACCGGATGCGGGGCGAGGAGTTCCTGACCGTGAAGCTCTACGACACGTTGCGCGACCACACGCCCGTGGCGCTTTTCCCGCGCGAAATCGACTACACCGAGTGGCAGACCTTGCGCCGCTATCCCATTCTCAACTGGAATATGGGCATGACCTACCGCCTGCGCGAACGCGACGAACGGGTCTATCCGCAGGGCGAACTGGCGCGCCGCACGATCGGGCAGGTCGGCGACAAGGGCAACTACGGCGTGGAGTACGTTCTGCGCGACGTGCTCGAAGGACGCGACGGCAAGGCGCGCCGTCAGCGCATCGCCCGCGGTTTCTACGGCCGCGTGGTCGGAGGCGACAACTCCGAACCCGAGGACGGGCTGGACGTGGTGACGACGCTCGACCTGGAGATGCAGGATGTCGCCGACCGCGCGTTGCGCCGCCAGCTCGAAGCGCAGAATGCGCTGTGGGGTACGGCGCTGGTCATGGAGGTCGCCACGGGCGACCTGCTGGCGATGGCCAACCTTTCGCGTACCAAGTCGGGCGCCTACGCCGAGGTGAAGAACCACGCCCTGTCGTCGCGTATGGAGCCGGGGTCGACCTTCAAGCTCGCGGCGCTGCTGGCGCTGGTCGACGATGCGGGGATGTCGCTCGACGAGACCTTCGACACCGGCAACGGCGCCCGCGTGAAGGTGGGGCGCACGACGGTGCAGGATTCGCACGGGCTGCCGCCGCTCAATCTGAAAGACGCCGTCGCGCACTCGTCCAACGTCTTTTTCGCCCGCGCCGTCTACGAGACCTACAAGGACGATCCCGAGCGTTATGTCGACTACCTGCGCCACCTGCACCTCGACCGTACGGTAGGGTTGGAGGAGTTCGGCGCCGTGGCCCCGATCTTCCCCGCGCCGGGCATGAAGATCTGGTACCCCGACGTCTCGATCGTCAACATGGGTTACGGCTATGCCATCGAACTGACGCCGCTGCATACGCTCACGCTCTACAACGCCGTGGCCAACGACGGCTGCATGGTCGCCCCGCGGCTCGTGCGCGAAATCCGGCGCGGCGGCGAGGTGGTCGAGCGTCCCGAACGGCGGGTGCTGGTCGACAAGATCTGCTCCTCGTCGGCACTGCGCAAGGTGCGCGAGTGCCTCGAAGAGGTCGGTACGACCGGTACGGCCAAGCAGTTCTTCCGCGATACGACGCTCTTCAAGATCGCCGGCAAGACCGGTACGGCGCAGTTCGCGCAGGACGGGATCAAATATTCCGACGGCTACTACCTCGGTACGATGGTGCTCTACTTTCCGGCCGACGAACCCAAGTATACGGTGCTCACGGCGATGTTCACCCGCCGCGGACGGGGTACGACCTACTACGGGGCCGGTCTGTCGGGTCCCGTCGAGCAGCAGATCGTCAACTACATCTACAACCGTCAGCGCGAGTGGTACGGCCGCGTCGAAGAGACCGACGATGCGCATTACGCCCGCACGGTCAAGGGGGGCGACATCGCCCAGATCCGCGAGGCGGCGGGCGAACTGATGCCCCGCGTGGTGAGCGAGCGCCGTTTGGGCTGGGGGCGCACGCGCGTCGATTCGCTCGGCAGGGTGACGGTGACGCCGCTTGCGGACGACCCGCATACGATGCCCGACGTGCGCGGCATGGGATTGAAGGAGGCCGTTTTTCTGCTGGAAAGCCGCGGACTGCGGGTCGCTTTCACCGGCAAGGGGGCCGTGCGCGAACAGACGTTGCCGCCCGGCGCAAAGATACAGCGGGGGCAAACCGTAACATTGAAATTGAGATAAATGAACTATATGAAACGTATCGACAATCTGATCGGTTCGACGCCGGTCGCGGCCGTCTGCAATGCGGCGGGACAGGTCGTTCGCTCGCTGACCTGCGATTCGCGCGAGGTCGCGGCGGGCAGCTGCTTCTTCGCCGTGACGGGGACGGCGGCCGACGGACACCGTTTTATTCCGCAGGCCGTTGCGGCGGGCGCCGTTGCGGTCGTCTGCCAGCAGTTGCCCGAAACGCTGGCCGAAGGGGTGTGCTACGTCGCGGTGGCCGACACCCATGCGGCGATGGCCGCCATGTCGGCCGCCTTCTACGATCATCCCAGCCGCGAACTGCATCTGGTGGGCGTCACCGGCACCAACGGCAAGACCACCGTCGCCACGCTGCTCTACGACCTCTTCCGCCGGCTGGGTTACGAGGCGGGACTGATTTCGACGGTCGTCTACCGCGTGGGCGAACGGCGCATCGCGTCGACGCATACCACGCCCGACGTGATCCGGCTCAACGCGCTGATGCGCGAAATGGTCGACGCGGGCTGCGCCTATTGCTTCATGGAGGTGTCGTCGCACGCCATCGTGCAGGAGCGTATCCGCGGCCTGCATTTCGAAGGGGGCATCTTCACCAACATCACCCACGACCATCTCGACTACCACAAGACCTTCGCCGCCTATATCGAGGCCAAGAAGCTCTTTTTCGACCGTCTGCCCGCCGGGGCTTTCGCCCTGACGAACGCCGACGACCGCAACGGCCGCGTCATGGTGCAGAATACCCGTGCACGGGTGGCCGCCTATTCGCTCCGGTCGGCCGCCGACTTCACGGGGCGTGTACTGGAACAGCACCTCGACGGCATGTTGCTGCGTCTGGGCGGCGACGAGGTGTGGGTCGGATTTCTCGGCCGGTTCAACGCCTCGAACCTGCTGGCCGTCTACGGCGCCGCACTGCTGCTGGGCGCCGACCGCAGCGAGGTGCTGACGGCGATGAGCTGCCTCAGGCCCGTGAGCGGGCGGCTCGAATTCGTGCGTGCGGCCGACGGCCGCACGGCCGTGGTCGACTATGCCCATACGCCCGATGCGTTGGAGAACGTATTGCGGACGCTCGGCGAACTGCTCACCGGCGACGGACAGCTCATCGCCGTCTGCGGCTGCGGCGGCGACCGCGACCGCACCAAGCGTCCCGAAATGGCCGCTATGGCCGTGAAGTACGCCGCGACGGCCATCTTCACCTCCGACAATCCGCGGCACGAAGACCCCGAGTCGATCCTCGACGAGATGGTCGCCGGCCTGCCCCCCGAAGCCCGTTACCTGCGCATCGCCGACCGCGGCGAAGCGATTCGCGCGGCGGCGATGCTGGCCCGTCCGGGCGACATCGTGCTGCTTGCCGGCAAGGGACACGAAACCTACCAGATCGTGGGCGACGAGCGCCGCCATTTCGACGACCGTCAACAGATCGAACATCAGTTTTCCATTCACCGCTAACCTCATTTATTCCGCCGGCGCCGACCGGCACTTTATCGACGTATGCTGTATCATCTTTTCCAATATCTCGACCGTTCTTACGACCTGCCCGGTGCGGGCATGTTCCAGTACATCTCGTTCCGCTCGGCGCTGGCCGTCATCCTGGCGCTGCTCATTACGATCACCTTCGGACAGGGGATCATCCGCTTCATGCAGCGCCGTCAGATCGGCGAGGAGATCCGCAACCTCGGCCTCGAAGGCCAGCTCCAGAAACGGGGCACGCCCACCATGGGCGGCGTGATGATCCTTTTGGCCGTGCTGGTTCCCGTGCTGCTGTTCGGCCGGCTGGACAACATCTACATCCAGCTGATGCTCGTTTCGACCGTCTGGCTGGGGCTGCTGGGCTTCCTGGACGACTACATCAAGGTCTTCCGCCACAACAAGGAGGGGCTCAAAGGCAAGTTCAAGATCGTGGGACAGGTGGGCATCGGCATCATCGTCGGCACGGTGATGTGCGCTTCGCCCGAAGTCGTGGTGCGCGACAAGGTGGTCGAACCCGTCCAGCAGCTCTTCGTGGACGACGACGGCGAGGTGATCGAGAGCGTCACGACGAACCGCGTGGTCATGGGCACCGAGAGCGTCAAGACCACGCAGACGACGATCCCCTTCGTCAAGAACAACGAGTTCGACTATGCGTGGTTCACGGGCGGTAATCGCGTGGCCACATGGATTCTCTATGTGCTGGTGGCGATCTTCGTCGTCACGGCCGTATCGAACGGCGCCAATCTCACCGACGGGCTCGACGGTCTGGTTTCGGGCGTCTCGGCGCCGATCGTGGTGGTGCTGGCGATCCTGGCCTACCTTTCGGGCCATATCGTCTATGCCGACTACCTCAATATCATGTATATCCCCGGTTCGGGCGAACTGGTGGTCTTCGCGGCTGCCTTCGCCGGCGCACTGATCGGTTTCCTGTGGTACAACTCGTTCCCGGCCCAGACCTTCATGGGCGATACGGGGTCGCTGGCCATCGGAGGCATCATCGCCGTTTTCGCCCTCTGCATCCGCAAGGAATTGTTGCTGCCGATCCTTTGCGGCGTGTTTTTTGTCGAGAGTC
>ENA-OQQU01001834-OQQU01001834.1-human-gut-metagenome-genome-assembly--contig:-NODE-1834-length-10780-cov-14.000000_pt1 | contig 10780 bp, 19 predicted proteins | sample MGYA00243233_ERZ505096 | MGnify/ENA primary metagenome ERZ505096 (study PRJEB26097, sample SAMN02712159) | human gut metagenome | biome: Gut microbiome | host: Homo sapiens | place: Denmark... | reverse complement strand
GAAAAACTAAAACCAACAACCCAGAGCAGAAACCCAAAAACGTGATAGGCTCCGCAGGAGCCGGAAAGGAAAAACAACATGACAAAAAAAGAACTGGAGATCAGATGTGAAGTAATGAAAGAAAGACTCAATAAAATCAATGAAATATGTAAGGGATATACATACAAAAGCAATGCATCTGAAACCATAGGCGCAATAATGGCAAATTGTGACCCTGATTTTTTAGAGAAGTGTATCAGCTGGAAATTGTAATATTGACAAACAGAAAGGAAAAAACCTATAATATCCCCAAGAAAGGGGTGCAGGTTATGGAAGAAGAAATGACAGCTATTGAAATGCAGAGATTTTTAAATCAGCAATACACAGAGGGAAAAACAGAACTAGAAGCATACAGAAATCTGATGGCAATACTGGGTCTGAGTTACCCACAGAAAAGCGAAAAGGAAAAATAAGAAGAGGGACGCAAGTCCCTCTAAACTTTTACACCATAATTCTTACGGAACCAATCCACAGAATCATCAAGTGGCAACCATCTATTTTTCAAAAAGTCATCATATCCCTTATAATCAAACTGTGATCCGTCCCGGAACTCTTTGATCACATTGAACCGTCTGCAAAAAGCATTCCAGGTACTGGTATCTTCTGTTTGTACTGTTCTGTAAAGCTGGTCAAAAGAAATGTTACTTGTAAAATATATGTGCGTGAAGCAGGCTTGTTTATTATTATATCTACACGGCAGTTCAAGAGGGTAAATATCCAGCCACTTAAGCAATATATTAATATCAAAATCGCAAGCACGGAAATCATCAAACAAAATAACATCTTGCCCCTTATATCCATCCCAGGGGTTCCGGTTATCTGTCACACGATACACTTTATCGTATCCACCATATAATTTATATACACCGGAAGTCTTGCCACTTCCTGGGTCACCGAACCAGTATTCCACATGCATTTCACGAACTATATTCTTAAATTGTTCATACCGAAGTATTTCCCGGCATCGTTCGACCTTTTCCAGCTGCATCATATAGTTCGGATTATCTTCCAGGATCTCATAATTACTTTTTCCGTCCTTGATCATATCATACAAGGCAACAAGATCATTCCGTTGTCCCTGGTGTTCATCCGGAACAATTCCGGATTCTTCAAAAGTATTTTTAAGAGTTGTTTCTTCTTTCGTGGTACCTTTATATTTTCCCTCTTTATGGATATAGTCACGAGCTTGTTGTAATGTACCCCGGAGCATATCAAGCTGTGATCCAGGGGGAAACATTTTCTGTAAAGTACTAAACCGAAGAGCACCGCCCCGATGAATAACAATGTGTGTATGTAAAGTGTGCTTTTCGTTTCCAATCTCATCACACATAGCCCAGTAATCAAGATTGCGGATCGTGGAAAGCACGTCTTTAATTTTATCATGTGAAAAACCTTTATCCAGTGGATTGTTAATTGTTATCATCCACTTACGAGACCTTGAATCAGACTTGTCACCCATGTGCTTCTCCTTTTTGTCACAGAAGTTGTCTTGTCACAGCCATTTGTCACAACTTTGTCACAACAAAAAAACTAGTAAATATCATGCTTAGAACCACTTTGTCACATGTCACAAAAGTTGCCTAGGGGTAATACTAACCCTAGGCAACGCCCTTGACGGCAGGAACCCGGCACCGCGGGACCTTTGCGCCCAAGGACAGCGCCCCGCTTCGCTTGTGGGCGCTGTCCCTGGTCACAAGGCTAACCGGGTGTCCCCTACCGTAAAGGGTGAAGTGCACGTTGCAAACTACAAACGGTTGCACAACTCGTTCTGTATTTCATCGATTTCCTCATCAACGTGTTTTAAATGATCAGACAAACAAGAGAGATTGCTTGCATTGACTTCCTCGATCGAATTAAAACGATCCACCGAAACACGTAACAAAGAAATATCTTCATACACGTCCTCCAAATCCTGTTCCCTTTCACGGACACGACATAACATATAAGTCACTACAATCACAGTAGCGCAGATTACTAAAACGATAGCAAGAGCCATACTTACATACCACCTTTCTTTCTGGGACACCAACGAGGAGTATATTTACAAGGAACAATACTATCATTCCACCCGGTATAACCAATAAAACCGGGAATGGAACGAATATCACGATCAGAAAAATACTGCACAATATATTCCTGATCCGGATGTTCACAAAAACAACTTTTTCGATTACCATACCGGGAATGATAAAATTTACAATATTCACATTCAGAGCATTTTATTTTATCTGCCATAATATACCCCCTAAACCATTTTGTGATCATGGGCATAAGCCAACATAGCAACAAATTCATCATAAGACAAAACACGACCAAACTTTTTCAGCATACCTGACTTAGATTTTTCATAAATCTTTTTCAGGGTCTTTTCATTCAGATTCTTTTTCATAAAAACCTACTTTCTCAGCTTTTTGCTGGCACGTTTTAACTTCCTGGAGGGATTAACAATACCGTCAATATTCACAGGGTTGTTCCTCTGCAGCTCCAGGATCTGTTCTTCAGACAACATGTCACCTTCCTTGCAGGATTTAGTAAGATTGCCGACACATGCCAGGGTATCATAAGCATTAAAAGCAGCATCCTTAATAAACCATCCAAAACGTCTTTTCGGTTTGATCAGCGTAGGATCAGAAGCATTTTCAAGGTCAAAAGCGTCATACTGTTCATGCACCATAATTCGCCATACCTTGTTGCAGGTATAAACGTAGCTGGTCACCTGACGGAGCAGAGCATCTACATGGTTAAACCTCTGAGATGTATAGATCAGACTGATATGATGATGCCTGCAGGTAAGTAAAGTGTTCAGAAACAGAGGATCAATATTACTCTTAAAACTCCGGGAATTAAGCTGCACAGAAAATTCATCACCCAGCACAATAGTGCAGGTCAAAGTATCGTTCTTTTCATCCACAGCACGCATACGATCTGCAACAGCCACGATCTGCGCCATAGATACAAAATCCTCATAAGGGATAGCCAGGGAAACATTAGAGATAATATGTATCTTCTGGGTAACCCATTTCTTACGGTTAAAGTCAAAAATCCGCCTATCATTGTACCGCTTATACAAAGATACAACCTTATGCACTGCAGACAAGGTTTTACCCTTGCCAAACAATCCAACATAACAGGAGATCGTACCGGTAGCACATTCATCCCACCGATGGAACCGGAAATACTTATACAGATCAATTACACCATACCGCACGGTACTGATCGGATGCGTCACAATGACACGGACACAGACCGACATAATACAGGCAAAAACAATGATAAATAATAACAATTCAAGCATACGATCACCGCCCAACCTTTAAGCAGTTAGCAGCTATGGAGCTGATGCTTTCGAGAACCATACAGAACACGATCAGTCCGACCACCACCGCCGGAGTAAATTCATTCGATCCGTTACAGATATAATTAATTATGTTTTCCATTCTTCATTATCTCCTTTGCATAACGACAACTATTAACCAGGTAACACATTTTGCACCGCTGGACATCATCCCCGGCGCGGATCACACGACAACCAATAAGATCATGACAATGGTTATCCTCATTGATGCAGGATCCTTTTAACCTGCAGGTAAAATTAACGCACGGACTCATCTGTCTAAAACATCCTTTCTGCCATCCAGGCTCCGGCCAGTCATGTTAGCAACCGCAATTTTTATCCGCTTAATTACCCAAAAAGAGAGCAGCAGAAAAATAATTGTGTCCAGTCTGTAATTTATTGCCGAAAAATAAGGCTCAAGATCGTCTGCAGATAAATTTTGTACTTGAACATGTTCCGTCGCAGGTTCCGAAGCAGCGACAGTAAAAGGTATATAATTACCATCACTATCCATAACATAGACATTTGTTCCGGGTTCTCCTGGATCCACGAACTCAGTAGGGGGTTCTTCCGTAACAGATCCGGCATCTTGTACCATATCGGATTCAATACTAACGCTATCGGATAATATAGGATCATCAGTTCCAGGAACATCCAAGGAAGTTCCCTGATCATCATTTTCAACAGTTTCAACAGTCTCGATATTTTCATATTCATTCATTTTAACAACCTTTCTTGATAGATGCCCCGGTGTATGGTAGGATAAAGAAAAACACCATACGGAGGGGAAAACAATGAGCGTTAACGATATTATCTTTGCATCTTTAGGAACAGCACTATTTATAGGATTAATTATATTAATTCTAATTTGGCTGTTTATTTATACTGCAGTAAAGGCAGCCACAAAAAATGCAATAAAAGAAGCTTACAGAGATATTAAACTCATGCCGGAAATAAAACATATTACACCGGAAGAAGAACTAAAAAAGGAAATGGAAGGCTGGAATTAACGAAAAATTCTAAAAAGAAGGTATAAAAATATAAAACCAACCAAACCATAAATAATAACATTAGCTAAAGTAAAATGATAACCGTCTATATTAAGATCAATAGAGAGAACACGGATACAAAAATCAATAACAAGCTTTAATTCTTTCAAAGTGATCACCTACCTATAAACCTACAAAAAATGACAGCACCAATAGCAACAGCAATAAGACCAATAAGCCAAGACGGTAAAAAACCAAACACAGCAGCCACCATGGATGGAAATTGACCCAACATAGTACCAAAATTTTTCAATAGGTCAAAGAAGTTCATGGTGGCATTTTCCAAACTGGAATAATCATAATTATTTTTCGGCACAGCATCTAAATCATTTCTTGAATTTCCGCCATTCTCAAGATCAGATAATTCATCATCCGTTAATCCTTTATCTGACTGATTTTCAGAATACATATTATCGAGATCATCAAGCCTGGAACCTGACGAGCCGTCAGAATCAGCAAGATTATTATAAAAATGTGTCCATTTAGAATACTGAATACCGCCATTTTCATCATAGCGAAAATACCTAACATATACTTCATATCCATTAAATAAAGAATAAGGCTGTTTTAGTAACATCTTCAAAGTTTCTAAAGCATCACTATACCCAGTTATTTTATTAAAGAGATTATAAGAACCACCAATATAATTTCTATCATCAACCGGATACAATGAAAGCAAATTATTCCAGGACGATTTACCCAAAACATCAAACTGAAATCTTCCAACAGAAGAACAATTATCTGAAACAGAAACCCACGTGGAAAGATTATTTTTTAATAAAGTAGAATACTTATATTTCCAAACTAATTTATCACGGTATAAATCAAAATCATTAGTGGTATACCATCTACCTTTCATTTCAAAAAAATAATCACTCTGGGCATTATTAAATTCAAAATAAGAAAAATCAGATTCAGTAGGATTACCATTAGCAGCTTCATGAAGTACTATTACAGGTCTTTCCATATCAGATGAAAGTTCACCTTTTATATAAGGAGCATCAATTCTATCAATACTACCGTCCTGATTAAAATAAACACACGAAGGTTCACCGTGGTAAAAATCACCCCACGCACCTAATCCGGCTTGCCTATAACATGGTGTGATTCTTATGTACCGCAAAAACCAATTTTCATCATCAGGCTTTAGACCTGACACATCAATCGTCAACGTTTTATCTGCAGTAGCAAATTCATCCGGGTATGCATCCGCCTGCTTTATTGTGTCCTGCGCTTCCTTATCTGCAAAATAATAATTTACCCTTACATACTCTTCAACTTCCTGGTCCTGGAGAAAGCTACGTTCCGTTGTCCCAGTCCAGGTAGCTGTCATCTTATTGTTTGCAGTAAACCCGGTAAATGCATAAGCCGTATCCTCAAAGTCGAGGTTATCAATAGAGCCACCACCAGGCGAAACAACAAGATCATCGTTACCATTTTTGAAATAATCAAGCAGCACAGCCTGATCATATTTGTCCATGTATAAAACAGGTAAATTAGTAACAAAATTGTTATATATCCAATACTTGGGAGAATTATCACTAGTCATATACCAATATGCAAGCATAGGAGTATATGTCGTGCTACCATAAGGAATAACAAAACCATAAACAGAATCACTACCTGTATATTCAAGACCTTTAATATATAAATTCCCATCTGTATTTGAATAAATTAAAATTGCATACTTATTACTTGACGAAAAATCAGTTTTTTCCCATTCAGTATGAATATCAAGACAATCATCATTTACAATATATTTAAAATACAAAGATTCACCGTCATACTTATAAAAATGATCTTGAACAATCTTCTTATTACTTGCAGTAGATTCTGCAGCATACACCGGAAGAGAACAAAACGCAATCCATGTGTTTAGTATAGAAATAAATAATACAAAAAGAATTACAATAATTTTGCGAATCTTTTCTAAAAATTCTGAACTCATAAAAAACCTCACTTTCTTTTGAGTAAAAAAATACCAGGTAGATTTTCTCTACCTGGTAAAGGTTCCAAGCTTGTCTTACTTCGCAGCACCCTTGGCGGATCTGAAGATTCTGAAACCTACAAATACCAGGGATGCAATCAGAAATACGTTAAGCGGGAAAATGGTGAACAGACCACATACGGACTTAACCAGGTTAATCAGTTCAGTTACAAGGGAAACATCAATTACCGCTTCCGCAGCAGCTACCATAGGAGTTAACATAAGCCATACCGTCCTTTCCGCATTATCTGTTAGATTGCGACTCTCACAAATATGCAATTTTTATATAATCAGCTAATTAAATACTAGGAGAATGGGGAGACCGGGTCTCCCCTGCACATACAGTGCATCTATAATGAACAATTAATGCCATTACCTTATTTGAATGGTGGAAAGTCTCCATCATCTGACTTGACCTTGGAAGCAGGTGCAGCCTTAACAACCTTAACACCGGTTAAAACTGCTTTACCCTGGAATCCCTTGGAGTAAAGAAACTCTACTTCGTCACCTACATGAATACCAAAATCCTCACGGGCAAATTCCATACCGGTCTGCTTGCCGTAGATCTCAACAGCACTTTCTGTATCATATTCAGAAAATGCCTGCTCATAAAAGATGTTCCAGTAGAACACATCTGTTTTGTCTTTCTTCAATGTTTTCTTGATACCAACGATTTTTACAATTTCACTCATTTTTTTTTCTTCCTTTCTTTATCTGCTTTTTTACTGTTGGTATACACTTGTATGTAAATTCTCCTGCAGCTGATCGGCATGACCCTCTGTCTAAATAAATTTTACATACAACAGTAGGTAAAAGTGTAATTGAAAAGTGTTGACAGAAAGACAGAGTGGTAATATAATTATATATTCATCTGATGTGGAGGAATTGCCATGGGGAAAAAGAGTAAAAAATACTATGCGGTAAAAATCGGATTGGTGCCGGGACTTTATTTGACATGGGGGGAGTGTCAACAGAATATTAATGGCTTTTCGGGTGCTGTTTACAAAAGTTTTGATACTCAAGAAGAAGCAGAGCAGTTTTTGAGTGGAGATGTTGGCTCTGGTAAAGAAACAGATTCTGTAAAAAGAATATATACTGATTCTGAAGCTGTAGCTTATGTAGATGGTTCATATAATCCGGATACGAATGAATATGCATATGGGGCAATCGTTTTTTATGATGGTGGAGAAGAACATTTCGCAGAAAAGTTCAATGATAACGATATGGCTAAAATGAGAAATGTAGCAGGTGAAATTGAGGGTGCAAAAAGAGTAATGCACTTTTGTGTAGAAAGAAATATAAAAACTATTGATATTTTTCACGATTATGAAGGGATTGCAGCTTGGTGTACTGGTGCATGGCAGGCAAAACAGGAGGGGACCAAGGACTATAAGAAATATTATAATAGTATAAAAGATAAAGTAAGTGTTAGATTTGTTAAGGTAAAGGCTCATTCTGGCGATACATATAATGAATTGGCTGATAATTTGGCGAAGGCTGCTCTTGGATTAATTGAAGCAGGTTCTATTTCAACTAAGGATAATGGAGTAGTTGCTACTGGAATCAAGCAAGAGGATTTGTTGGGAATATTGGATTTATTAAAAGAGGATTGTGATGATTTAGTGGTATATGAAAAAGAAATACCACATGGAATCCAATATGAATTACAGATTAGTAAACCTACTAAGCAAAAATTATATGTAAATTATTACACAAATAAGAATAAAATATGGGTAAGTGGAAGAAAAGAGGACTTGTTTAACTCTTTTACAATGTATATTATTGAGTTGCTTGATGCAGATGAGATACCAGAGTTTCTTAATACAGTTCATAATTTAAATGTAGATAAGGATGTTGTTCAATCGGAATTTGAAAAATATTTTCCACACGCAATGGGTAAATTGCCGGGAGAGATTACGAACTATTTACATCAGGCAGTTTACAATCTTCAGATTAATGGAGATGTGTATGTTGCGAATTTTTTGGTTGAGCCAGCTATTAGACCTTTAGAAGGTATATTGAAAATAGCACTTCAAGAAAATGGTTTTCCTATTCAAAAAGAGGATAAAGACTATGATACTTTTTTTGTGTTTAAGGAAAAAGAATTTGGCTATGTGATAAAAGAACAGTTTTTAGAGAATCCGCCAAGTAAAGAAATTCAAAAATATTTATGTAAGTGTTACAGATTTTATCGTGATAATAGACATACAATGTTTCATTGGGATAATCCATTGGGCGAGGATACTACAAGGATTATAAAAACAGTAACTGAAGCGCATGTTATAATTCGAGATGCAGTAGCGTTAATAGATGAATATTATTCTATTAGAGGTAAATCATAGAATATAGAAAGAAAGGAGCGGTATTATGACAAAAGATTTTGAAGTGATAGATTTGGCAGAAAATCTGGAATATAATTATCTTGTGGTATTGTGCAAATCTGAATCGCCATATGAATTTCTTGATGGTATCGCTCACAGCTTGAATTCACAGATAGGAGATTGCAAAATCCTTATTGATGAAATATTACATGTAGGAAATACAGAGAAAAGATACATGGAATTTTCATTGATAGATGGGAAATTGGTTGATGGAAAATTTGTACGAATACCTAAGTCAAGTGATTTTAGGGCTTTAAGTTGTGCTTTTTTAAAGAATAATGATGTAATGGAAGGGTCAATTATATCGTCGGTTCAATATCGAATGATAAATAAAGGCATTGTGATTTAGAAAAATGAAGTATATTAGCCTATGAAAAGTCAAGAATTGTTTCTTGGCTTTTTTAATAATAAGTAAAATGGTAAATTGAAAATCCTTAGTAGTAGGAATTCCCGTTTTACTACTATTTCTACTACTAACAGGTAGTCATAACTTGCAAAAGTTTGCTATAATTTGCCTAGTTGACATTTAAATAACACATTTCACAAATACCCTAAAACCCTCGCAAAACAGGGCATTTCCGGGCAAAAAGGAGTAAATCAAAACTATGATAAAAGTACTTTTCATCTGCCACGGCAATATCTGTCGTTCCCCCATGGCAGAATTTGTTATGAAAAAATTGGTATCCGACGCGAATCTCTCTGATCACTTCCGGATTGCTTCCGCTGCCACCAGCACGGAGGAGATTTGGAACGGCATCGGGAACCCGGTCTATCCGCCGGTGAAGGCGGAGCTTGCCAGGCACGGGATCTCCTGCGAGGGGAAGCGGGCCAGGCAGGTAACGAAGGCGGATTATGCGGAATATGATTATCTGATCGGTATGGACAGTGCGAATATCCGCAACATGTTGCGGATATTCGGCGGAGATCCGGACGGGAAAGTAGTCAGGCTTTTATCCTATGCCGGCTCGGAGCGGGACATTTCGGATCCGTGGTACACGGGAGAGTTTGGGACGACCTACAATGATGTCCTGGAAGGCTGTACCGCATTTCTTCGATATTTACAGAAAAATGGAAGAATCGACATGTAAGCTGACACTTCCTACATAGTACACATGACAGCATTGTCACACCTGAAAAATTCACAGAATCACCACATTTTTCTCACAATTCCTTCGCAGATGACCTTTATCATAAGAGGCAGATAAGGGGAAGTAAATGTTCACAAGTTTTTTAAGGAATGAAAGGAACAGGAGGAATGAGAATATGAGAAGATGGAATTTACCCCAGGTGAATACAAAAGTGATGTGCGCAGTGTTGACTGCTGCCATGGTGATGACCGGATTTACAGCATGCGGAGGAACGACATCCGCGGGCACGGAGAGCGTAGCAAGTGAATCGGCAGAACAGAAGGAGACGATCGCACCGGAGAGCACTTTGGAGAAAAGTGAAGAGAAGGTGGAATCTTATCTCGGTCAGATCACTGCCATTGACGGCAATGTGATCTCCATTTCGCTGGCAGAGAAGCCGGAGGCTCCGGATGAGGAAGCACCTACAGGCGATAAACCCGATGGCCCGGCACCTGACGGCGAAAAACCTACAGGAGAAGTCCCCAGCGGAGAAGCTCCGGACGGTCAGAAACCCGAGAAAGATATGTTAGATGAGATGACCTTAACCCTCAGCGGTGACACTATGACTATCACGGTCAATGATGATACGATCATCACGATTGACGGAACGGATGCCACGCTGGATGACCTCCAGGTAGGTGATACCGTATCTTTCTTCCTGGATGGCGAGATCGTGACTTCTTTAAGTGTAGGCATGCCGGAGCCGGCACAGCCGGGACGGTCTATGCAGGCTCCGGAGCAAAAGTAAGCTGACGCACAAGCATGTTTCCAAGAATCTCTGCCATTTCTTCCGGAGACTGGGGAGTGGCTTCTTTCAGCCAGGTCTCTACGACACCGACACAACCGGTAATGATGAAGGAACA
>ENA-OQQU01001827-OQQU01001827.1-human-gut-metagenome-genome-assembly--contig:-NODE-1827-length-10811-cov-9.535887_pt1 | contig 10811 bp, 8 predicted proteins | sample MGYA00243233_ERZ505096 | MGnify/ENA primary metagenome ERZ505096 (study PRJEB26097, sample SAMN02712159) | human gut metagenome | biome: Gut microbiome | host: Homo sapiens | place: Denmark: Copenhagen... | reverse complement strand
GAACGGCTGGTCCGGCAATGGCTCCCGGAAAGCGTAAAACGGGCCATGGGCTTTGAGTGCGAGGAAGCGTTGCTCGCGCATGCCCGGTTTTTGGGTGGAATCCATGATATAGGCAAGGCTACGGTAGCCTTTCAGGCAAATATCCTGCGCACCCTGCCGGAGGCGCGGCAGCGGCTGGAAACGTTGACGCCGCTAGACTGTCCTGAACAGAACCGCCGGGAGTCGCCGCATGCCCGGGCGGGCGAGGCGATCCTGCTGTGGGATGATTGTCCCGGAGGGATCGCCTCCATTGTGGGGGCACACCACGGCAAGCCACAGAGCTGCGCGGCGGTCGATGATCAGTTAGAGGGTCGGGAGAGCAACTACTACCCCAAGGGACAGAAAAAGGTCTGGCAGGGTTTCTGGATAGAACTGCTCATGACTGTTTTGCAGGACTGTGGCTTTGACGACATGGCGGAGTTGGATGATCTGAATCCGCAGGAGGAAGTGCTTCTGACCGGACTTCTGATCATGGCAGACTGGATCGCCAGCAATACGGAATACTTTCCCCTGATCCCGGTAGAGGAGTTGGGCAGCATGGAGGATTACCCGGCGCGGGTGGACAGGGCGTGGGAAAAGCTGGCGCTGCCCTTCCCGTGGGAGGCACAGCCGGACATCGCAGACCCGCAGGAGTTTGCGGTGCGGTTCGGCTTTGCGCCCAATGCGGTGCAGAGGGCTGTTCTGGAGGCTGTGGATACCGCAGCGGAACCGGGCATCCTGATTTTGGAAGCACAGATGGGCGTGGGCAAAACCGAGGCGGCGCTGGCCGCTGCGGAGGTCATGGCCAGCCGGTTCGGGCTGGGTGGTGTCTTTTTCGGGTTGCCCACACAGGCCACGGCAAACGGCATCTTTCCCCGGCTGCTTGGCTGGGCAGACACGCAGTCTGAGGAGACGCTGCCGCAGGCTATAAAGCTGGCACACGGCATGGCAGAACTGAACGAGTGCTATCTGCGGCTGCAGGGGCGCGGGGTGCAGTTGGAGGAGGACGCGCAGGAAGCGCATCAGGTGCAGGTACACCAGTGGTTTCGGGGGAACAAGCAGGCACTGCTGGCAAACTTTGTGATTGGCACAGTGGATCAGCTGCTGCTGGCGGCACTTGCCCAGAAGCACGTTATGCTGCGGCATCTGGGGCTTGCGGGCAAGGTGGTCATTATTGACGAGTGCCACGCCTACGATACCTACATGAACTGCTATCTGGACCGCGCACTGGAATGGCTGGGCTGGTACAAGGTGCCGGTCATCCTGCTGTCAGCCACCCTGCCTACCCGGCGGCGCGCGGAACTGGTCGAGGCTTACCAGCAGAAAAAGGCTGTCCCGGACGCCCCATGGAAAACCAGCTGCGGCTATCCGCTGTTGACATGGACGGACGGCGCAGAGGTAAAGCAGACGGCCATCCCACCAGACGCACCCGGTAAAACGGTGCAGCTGACCACGCTCACAGAGCCGGAGCTGCCCGCGCTGCTGCGCCGGAAGCTGGCAGAGGGCGGCTGCGCGGGAGTGATCGTCAACACGGTCAAAAAAGCGCAGAAGATCGCGCAGCTGCTGCGGGAAAGCCTGCCGGACAAAGAGGTGCAACTGTTTCATGCGCAGTTCCTGATGCCGGACCGCGCAGCACGGGAAAACCATCTGATGGCACGCATTGGCAAGGGCTCTTCACCGGAGCGCCGGAACGACCTGATCGTGGTGGGCACGCAGGTGATGGAGCAGTCGCTGGACATTGATCTGGACGTTCTTGTTACAGAGCTTTGCCCCATGGATCTGCTGTTGCAGCGCATCGGACGGTTGCACCGTCACCGCCGCAGCCGCCCCGCCCCATTGCAACAGGCCTGCTGCGCGGTGCTGGACACCGGGGAAGATGCCTTTGATGCGGGCAGCGAGGCGGTATATGGACAGTGGCTGCTCTGGCGTACCCGGAAGTTTCTGCCCCGGAGCATCCGGCTACCGGAGGAAATCTCTCCGCTGGTGCAGCAGGTCTACGGCTGGGAGCGGGAAGCTCCCGGCGAGGCGCAGGGTGAGGAAATGCGCTGCGTATATGAGAAGGCGCAGGAGAAAAAGAGAGCACGCGCCGAGGCGTACCTTGTGCCGCAGCCGGAAACGCACCGGCTGGCGCAGCTGAATACGCTGGACGACTGGATGCAGAACGAGGGTGCCCGCTCCGACCCGGCGGCGCGTGCAGCAGTGCGGGACGGCGACCCCTCGGTAGAGGTGCTTGTAATGCAGTGTCGGGCAGACGGCAGCATCCACTTTCTGCCGTGGCAGGAGGGTGGCAGTGCCGTAGCTGCCGACAGCCCGCCCCCACCGGAAACGGCACTGAAGATTGCCCGGCAGAAGCTGCGGCTCCCGGCGGTGTTCGGCAAAGCGTGGAAGGTGGATAGGGTCATCCGGGAGTTGGAAGCGGATAACCGCAGCCGCCTTGCGGCGTGGCAGCTGTCGCCGCTGCTGCACGGAGAACTGATCCTGCTGCTGGATGAAAACCTGACTGCCCGGCTTGCGGGCATGGAACTTTGTTATGACTGTGAAAACGGCTTATATTACCAAAAGGAGGAGACGGATGAAGGAAATTGAATTCAACCTGCTGACCGAACCGTGGATACGGGTGCGGCTGCGGGACAACACGGTGCGGGAGGTGTCCCTGACCGAGGCGCTGGTGTCGGCGCAGGATTATGTGGACCTTGCGGGCGAGATGCCCACCCAGAACGCCGCCGTGCTGCGGCTGCTGCTGGCGGTGCTGTTCACCGTGTTTTCCCGGGTGGATGCAAAGGGAAACCCCCAACCGCTGGCACAGAGCGATGATGCACTGGAGCGCTGGAGCGAGCTGTGGCAACTTGGGCATTTCCCGGCAGAGCCTGTCCGGGACTATCTGGAGCAGTGGAAGGACCGCTTCTGGCTGTTCCACCCGACACACCCCTTCTGGCAGGTGCCGCAGGCAAAAATCGGCACGGAATACGGCGCGGCCAAACTCAACGGTGAAATGTCGGAAAGTGGCAATAAACTCCGACTCTTTCCGCTGTATGCGGGGCAGAGCAAGGAGCAGCTGAGCTATCCACAGGCGGCGCGATGGCTGCTATGCGTGAATGGCTATGATGATACCTCCGCGAAGCCAAAAGGAAAGGGACTTCCGTCCGTAGGAGCCGGGTGGCTGGGCAAAATCGGTTTTATTCAGGCACAGGGCGATAATCTGTACGAGACTCTGATGCTGAACCTGACGCTGCTGCGCGACGGCCGGGAATGCTGGGGTGAAAGCAAGCCCTGTTGGGAATTGGAAGCACCAAAGAGCGCGGAACGGACAGAAATTTGCTGTCCGGATAACCCGGCACAGCTGCTCACCCTGCAATCCAGAAGGCTGTTGCTGCACAGGACAGGGGAGAATGTGGATGGGTTCTGTCTGCTGGGAGGAGATTTCTTCCCCAGAGAAAACGTCTTTGCCGAACAGATGACCATCTGGCGCATGATGCCAATCAAGAAAAATGAACCGGTGGTGTTTGTGCCCTGTCGTCATGACCCGGCCAAACAATTCTGGCGGGAGTTCCCGGCAGTCTTTTGTCAGGACAGCGGGCATCGACCGGGCGTTGTATGCTGGATCGAAAAGTTGCAGGAAAAGAGATTGAAACTTCTGGATCCTCGCAGAAAGGTACATTTCCGCATCTCCGGTGTCCAATATGGCGATAAGGACTTCTTTGTAAATGATTCTTTCAGCGACAGCCTGACCTTTCAGGCAGGGATTCTGGATGAGATAGGGCGCCCATGGCAGAGCCGGATCGTTAGAGAAATCGAGCGCTGTGAACAGACAGCGGCGCTGGTCGGACATTTTGCGCAGGAACTGGCAATTGCCGCCGGTGACCGGAATGAAAATGCAGGCGGCGCGGTTCGTGCACAATTCTACTTTGCAGTGGACCAGCCTTTCCGGCAGTGGCTGCAGGCGATCGACCCGGAGCAGGACGACCCGGATGAGGCAGCGCTGCGCTGGCAGGCGCAGGCGCGAAGCATCGCGGAAAAACTGGGAAAACAGATGGTGATGGAGGCCGGAAATGCCGCCCTGAAGGGACACCGCATTGTGGTGGATAAGGATAAAAAGACCGAGCGCACCATCCTGTATACCTCGCCAAAGGCCTATAACTGTTTTCGCGCAAAGCTTTGGGAGATCTATCCCAAAACAGAACCATAAAGGGGGAATTGTATGAAAACACAGGACGTCAAACTATATGCGGCGCAGCAGCTGCACAGGCTTCAGGCTCTGCCGGACAACCAGCGGCGGGCAGAACTGGCAAAGCTGCGTCGGGGCATCGGCCACGCACCCGGCGAGCTGCCGGAACTGTGGGGAAGTTTTTTGCTGGGAATGCCGGAAAGCTTTCAGGGCCGCAGTGCTCCCTCGGCGGCAGAGTGGGCGGTCTACCTTGCCCTGACCCTGTATGCTGTGCATCAGCAGGGGAACGACCGCCCCATGAACTGCCCCGGCAACACGCTGGGCCGGGCGGTGCGGCAGCTGGCAGAGCGGAACAGTGCCGGACAGGACTGGACCGAGGCCAGTGTGCTCCGGCGCTTCAATGCACTGGCCACCGCAGAAGAAATCACCGAGATCAGCCACCATCTGCGGGGCATGATCCAGTTGCTGAGCGCGGCAAAGGATGGCGCGATTCCGCTGGACTATCCGCAACTTGCGGCAGACCTGTATGAATTGCAATGCACCGACCCGCGGTATGTGCAGACCCCTGCCAATGTCCGTCTGCGGTGGGGACAGGACCTGTACCGCGACCCGAAGCCTGCACCGGAAGAGAAAGAAAAGGAGAATTGATCATGAATAAGCGCCTGTATGTTGATTTCCACATTTTGCAGACCGTCCCGCCCAGCTGCATCAACCGGGACGATACCGGCAGCCCCAAAACGGCTGTGTACGGCGGTGTGCTCCGCGCCAGAGTTTCCTCGCAGGCATGGAAGCACGCCATGCGCGCAGCCTTTGCGGAGAATGCTCAGCTGGATGTGGGCAAGCGCACCAAAAAGGCAGCAGAACTGGTGAAGGAGCAGATCCTTGTGCTGGACCCGGAACAGAAGAAAGCAGACAAGATGGCAAAAGAGGCTCTGAAATATGTTGGCATTAAGAGCGATGATAAAAAGGGAACGGATGCCTTGATTTTCATAAGTTCTGCACAGGCAAAGGCGCTGGCAGAGCTGGTTGTTGGAGGATGCACGAAAGATGAAGAATATGAAGAGGCGTTGATAGAAAATCCTTCGGCAGATATGGTGCTGTTTGGCCGCATGGTGGCGCAAAAAGCTTCCCTGAAATATGACGCCGCTGCGCAGGTGGCGCACAGTATCTCCACCCATGCCGTGCAGAACGAGTACGATTACTTTACCGCCGTGGATGACTGTCAAGTAGAGGACAACGCCGGTGCAGGCCATCTGGGCACGGTGGAGTACAACTCCTCCACCCTGTACCGCTATGCCACAGTGAACGTGATGGAGCTGGCCGGGCGGCTGGGTGCAGCGCAGGCCGCGGAAACGGTGCGGGCCTTTGGTGAGGCGTTCCTCTTCTCCATGCCCACCGGCAAGCAGAACACCTTTGCAAACCGCACTCTGCCGGATGCGGTATATGTGACCCTGCGGGAGGATCAGCCGGTGAACCTGTGCGGCGCATTCGAGCGTGCCGTGCCCCGCAGTGCGCAGGGGTATGCCGCGCCTTCCAAGGCGGCACTGGCACAGTATGCGCAGCAGATGTACAGCAGCTTTGCCGAGGCCCCGGCGCAAAGCTTTACCGTGGGCAGCGGGCTGGAGGAACTGGCTCCGGCGCAGACGGCAAAGGCTATGCTGGACGCACTGGAAAAGGCTGTCCGGGATGCACTTGCCGGAAATGAGGTGGGGTAATGGCAACGCTGTTGCTTCGGCTGGCAGCGCCTTTGCAGGCGTGGGGCGCGGACTCCAAATTTGAGACCCGCAAGACGGGCCGGGAACCCACCAAGAGCGGCGTGATCGGCCTTTTGGCGGCAGCTCTGGGGCTGCGGCGGGACGAGCGCGAAGCACTGCTCCGATTGACCGGGCTGCGGTTCGGCGTCCGCGTGGAGCGGGAAGGGCAGCTGCTGGTGGACTACCACACGGCAAAGACGCAGGATGAAAAGACCTCTTATGTGACCTACCGCCATTATTTGCAGGACGCCGTGTTTCTGGCCGGTATTGAAAGCGAGGATGCCGCCCTTTTGCAGCAGCTGCAGCAGGCGCTGCTGCACCCGGCGTTTCCGCTGTATCTCGGCCGCCGCTGCTGCCCGCCTACCCTGCCGCTCTGTCTGGGAGTACGCCCGGGCAGCTTGCAGGAGGTGCTGCAAGCGGAACCGCCCCTGTGTCCGGGACGGCAGAGCCGGATCTTGTTGGACGCCGACCCGCTGGAGCCGGGCACAGCTCCGCAGCGGGATGTGCCGGTGAGCTTTGACCCGCATCATCGGCAGTACGGCTACCGCTCGGTACGGGAGCTTTGGCAGAAAGTGCCGGACAGCCCGGAGACAACGGAGCACGATCCGTTCCGGGAATTGTAAAAAGGGGGCGAGAGAATGTATTTATCACGGGTAGAACTAGATCCCACCCGCCGCAGCACCATGGCTGCGCTGGTGGCACCGCAAAAACTGCATGGCGCAGTGGAAAGCGCTTTTGCAGGGGAGCGCCGCCGCAGACTGTGGCGGTTGGATCGTCTGGGAGAGCGGTTGTATCTGCTGCTGCTCAGCGAGGATGCGCCGGAGCTGTCCGGCGTGGTGGAGCAGTTTGGCACCGGAGCGGCTGCGAAGACCCGCAGCTACGACCCGCTTTTGCAGCGGGTGGAGCCGGGCAGCTGCTGGCAGTTTCGGCTGACTGCAAACCCCACCAAAAGCTGCAAAGACCCCCAAAACCCCGCAGCGCGGGGAACTGTAGCCGCACATTGCACGACACAGTACCAGAAGCAGTGGCTGTTGGAGCGCGCCGCAAAGCACGGCTTTGCCCTGCGGGAGGAGGAATTTACCGTGACCCGGGTGCAGTGGCAGCACTTTGCCAAGTACGGCACCCGGCCGGTGACCCTGTTGGCAGTGACCTATGAGGGCATTTTGCAGGTGACCGATGCAGAGCAGTTCCGGGCACTGCTGTGTCAGGGCATGGGGCGCGGCAAGGCCTATGGCCTTGGACTGATGACCGTTATGCGCGGAGGAAACTGAGATGGACGAGATGCCGGGCATGATCCGGCCGGACCTGCAGGCGCTGCCGCAGGTGAAAGACCGGATGACCTTTCTGTATCTGGAACACTGCACCCTTGGCCGACAGGACGGCGCAATCACCGTTACAGACGAAAAAGGGATCGTTCAGATCCCGGCGGCGGGCATCTCGGTGCTGCTGCTGGGGCCGGGTACACGGGTGACCCACCGTGCCATGGAACTTATGGGTGACACGGGCGTGGGTGCTGTCTGGGTAGGTGAGCACGGTGTGCGGTATTACGCCCATGGCCGTCCCCTGACCACCCACTCGCAGCTGTTGCTGCGGCAGGCAGAGCTTGTCAGCAACACCCGCAAGCACATGGATGTGGTACGCAAGATGTATCAGCTCCGTTTCCCGGACGAAGATATCTCCCGGCTGACTATGCAGCAGCTGCGGGGACGCGAGGGCAGCCGTGTGCGGCAGGTATACCGCAAAGCTTCCAAGGATACCGGTGTTCCGTGGAGCGGCCGACTGTACCGCCCGGAGGATTTTGCATCGGGAGATGCCGTCAATCAGGCGCTTTCTGCCGGGCACGCCTGTTTGTACGGTCTGGCGCACGCGGTGATCGTGGCATTGGGCTGCGCCCCGGGTCTTGGCTTTGTTCATGTGGGGCACGAGTGCTCCTTTGTGTACGATATTGCCGACCTGTACAAGGCCGAGGTGACCATTCCCATCGCCTTTGAAGTGGCGGCACAGGCTCCGGACGACCTGCCGGCCGTAGTGCGCCGCCGGGTGCGGGATGCCATGGTAGAGCATCATATTCTGGAGCGCATGGTGCACGATATCCGGTATCTGCTCCTGAATGCGGATGAGCGGGAACAGGAGCCGGAAGCTGTTTATCTGTGGGACAACAAAGTGGGCACTGTGGCCAACGGCATCAATTATTTTGAAGAAGAGGGTGATGAAACATCGTAGTTCTCACCATGACGAACTGCCCGCCAAAACTGCGCGGGGATCTGTCCAAATGGTTGTGCGAGATCAACACGGGCGTTTATGTGGGCAATGTGAGCAGCCGCGTGCGGGATGCCTTGTGGGAGCGGGTGTGTCAGAACCTGAAAAACGGACAGGCAACACTGGTGTTCACCACGGCGGGAGAGCAGCGGATGGATTTTCGCACCCACAATACCGCATGGGAAACCGTGGACTTTGACGGGATCAAACTGATGCGACGACCGCTGCCGCAGGCCGAACAAAACCAAATCGACCTGAAACCCGGGTTCAGCAAAGCGGCACAGCAGCAAATGGCGCGGAAAGCGGGCAGAACAAAGCCGAGCACAGGCAATTACACCGTGATCGATCTGGAAACCACCGGCCTGAAAGCCGCGTCCGATTCCATCATCGAATATGGAGCGCTGCGGGTCCGGGACGGTGTACCGGTGGAGGAGCTGACCATGCTGGTCTGCGTGGAAGAAAACGTTCCGGCAGAGATCACAGCCCTGACAGGACTCAGCGTTGCGGAATTGCAGCAGGGAACAGAACCACGGGAAGCGCTGAATAGCTTTTTGTTGTTTATTGGCAAAGACCCACTGGTGGGACATAATATTGCCTTTGATCTGGAGTTTCTGCGCATGACCTGCAAACGATATGGCTTTCCGGCACCGACCAACCGCCAGATCGACCTTGCACAACTTGCCCGCCGAAACCTTACAAGGATCGCAAATTATAAGCTGGTGACGCTGGCACAGCATTTTCAGCTGGCAGAAAAAGTGGAGCATCGCGCCCTGCCGGACTGCCGTCTGATACAACAGGTTTATTGCAAACTGAAGGAAACAGCGGTACAATAGCAACAGGAGGCACGGTGCTACGGGATCTTTTTAGTCTTTTCCCCGCATATGCGGGGGTGATCCTGACAAAAACAACCGGAGAAAAAACCGAAATTACTTTTCCCCGCATATGCGGGGGTGATCCCAACGAAGCACACTTCTTAAATATCCCGAAGCTCTTTTCCCCGCATATGCGGGGGTGATCCCTTTAGATGATTTTTTTATTGCCTGTTCTTTGTCTTTTCCCCGCATATGCGGGGGTGATCCTACTCGTTGATTGCGTTTTCTACAATCTGTACTCTTTTCCCCGCATATGCGGGGGTGATCCTACGACTTGACAGAGGAAGAAGCGCAAGAGCTTCTTTTCCCCGCATATGCGGGGGTGATCCCAAGGCAGATAAAACCATTCATTTTCTGTTTAACTTTTCCCCGCATATGCGGGGGTGATCCCTAACTAGCGTGACCGGAAGCGCGAACAGTTTCCTTTTCCCCGCATATGCGGGGGTGATCCCGAAGGAAAAACAGAAATTGCAAGAACGCTAATCTTTTCCCCGCATATGCGGGGGTGATCCCTACGCTATTTCGTGGCCGGAGAATACGGCGAACTTTTCCCCGCATATGCGGGGGTGATCCCTTAACACTCAATTATAAAGATATGCAAGACTTCTTTTCCCCGCATATGCGGGGGTGATCCTGTTGACTTGTATCTTCTGCCATATTCTAGGTACTTTTCCCCGCATATGCGGGGGTGATCCCGCCGAATTGAAGCGGACTCTTTCAGTTCAGAACTTTTCCCCGCATATGCGGGGGTGATCCTGTACAACTCCGGTACAAACGACGTGTTCAACGCTTTTCCCCGCATATGCGGGGGTGATCCCATGCCGACAACCTTAGCGGAAGCTCAACAAATCTTTTCCCCGCATATGCGGGGGTGATCCCCTGAAGAAACGCCGATCGAAACAACAGAACCACTTTTCCCCGCATATGCGGGGGTGATCCAAATGCCAAAGAGAATCTTTAAGCCCTTCGAGGACTTTTCCCCGCATATGCGGGGGTGATCCTTAGGTCAAGATAGGAAGGAGCCGCTTTGCGGCCTTTTCCCCGCATACGCGGGGGTGATCCCGGTTTCGGGCTTCTCCTGCTGAATGTCCGGGGCTTTTCCCCGCATACGCGGGGGTGATCCCGCAGTTGTTTTCGTCCAGCATCTGCGGGTCCGGCTTTTCCCCGCATACGCGGGGGTGATCCCGAGCTGCCTACGCATAACCACAGCGGAAGTACCTTTTCCCCGCATACGCGGGGGTGATCCCAATACAAAACAAAGCTCGATGAAGAGCTGAAACTTTTCCCCGCATACGCGGGGGTGATCCCGCGCTCCATCTCCTCATAGAGGGCGGCGGGCCACTTTTCCCCGCATACGCGGGGGTGATCCCCAACGACCGCGCCGTGGATGCAAGCCGCGTCGCTTTTCCCCGCATACGCGGGGGTGATCCCAAAGGAGCCGCAAAGCGGCTCCTTCTTATCTTCTTTTCCCCGCATACGCGGGGGTGATCCCATGGACACCCTGCAAACCGTCCATGATGCTATCTTTTCCCCGCATACGCGGGGGTGATCCTATGCCAACTGCCGCCGCTGGTGGTCGGCGTGGCTTTTCCCCGCATACGCGGGGGTGATCCCTACTACGACTACGTGGACACCCTGCGGGAAAGCTTTTCCCCGCATACGCGGGGGTGATCCCACATCCTCGGTGGACATCGACTTGACTTGGTCCTTTTCCCCGCATACGCGGGGGTGATCCCATTCAGG
>ENA-OQQU01001811-OQQU01001811.1-human-gut-metagenome-genome-assembly--contig:-NODE-1811-length-10871-cov-6.860762_pt1 | contig 10871 bp, 10 predicted proteins | sample MGYA00243233_ERZ505096 | MGnify/ENA primary metagenome ERZ505096 (study PRJEB26097, sample SAMN02712159) | human gut metagenome | biome: Gut microbiome | host: Homo sapiens | place: Denmark... | reverse complement strand
GCTTGACAAAGTTATAAGGCGGGGGTAGAATGCACAATGTAAGAAAAAAGAAAGCGGTGATGCACCGATGAAGAAAACACTATACAGCCTCATGCTCAACGAAGAGGTCGTGCGCGAGATCGACCGCATGGCCCACCGCATGGGCACGAACCGCTCGGCGCTGATTAACCAGATCCTTGCCGACTATACCTCGGTCATGACGCCGGAGCGCCGCATCGAGAGTATTTTCCATGAGATCGAGCAGCTCGTCGCCCCGGCGCGTGACCTTGTGCCGTTTTTCGCCCCGCATACGACGAGTATGTCCCTCAAGAGCAGCCTCGAATATAAGTACCGCCCGACGGTCAAGTATGAGGTTGCGCTCTACGGCGACAAGCAGGAGGGGCTCGGCGAGCTGGCCGTGATCTTCCGGACTCAGTCGGCGGCGCTGCTGCAGAGCATGACGCAGTTTTTCCGCCTCTGGAAGCAGATCGAGGACGCGCACCTGTCCGGCGTTGCGCCGGAGTATGCCTTGTATGACGGGAAGTTTGTGCGCACGCTCTCGCTCCCGCCGGACCACGACTACACGAGCGAGGAGATCGCCCGCGCGATCTCGGACTATGTGCAGCTGTTCGACCGGCTCATGAAGGCCTACCTCGCCGGGAAGTACACCCCGCCCGAGATCGAAGCGCTCTACTGCGCGGAGCAGCAGCGCGCGGCGATTCTCATTTAATTCCGCAACCATCCAGGAAAGGAGGCGCTGCGTGCCGGAACACGCAGCAACCCGACTATGAACGCTGATAAATTCACCCAAAAAACAATCGAAACCATCCAGACCGCCCAGAGCATGGCGCAGGAAAACGGCAACCAGTATCTCACGCCGGAGCACCTGCTCTATGCGCTCGTCGATGCCGACGGCGGCCTGATCGGCACCCTGCTCGGCCGCATGGGCGTGGACTGCAACGCCGTGCTCAGTGAGCTGGACACCGCCATCGATCAGCTGCCGAAAGTCTCCGGCGGCAGCGGCGAGGTGTACGCCTCGCCGGAAACGAGCAAGATCTTCAACTTCGCCGAGCGCGAGGCCAAATCCGGCGGCGACGCCTATGTCTCCGTCGAGCACCTGATGCTCGGCATCTTCGCCAACGAGACCGCCGCCATCAAGCGCATCTTCAGCGCCCACGGCATCACGAAGGCTGGCTTTGTGGCGGAGCTGAAAAAGGTCAAGACCGCGCCCGTCACGAGCGACAACCCGGAGGATACCTATGACGCGCTGAAAAAGTACGGCACCGACCTCGTCGAGCGCGCCCGTGAAGGCAAGATGGACCCGGTCATCGGCCGCGACCAGGAGATCCGCAACGTCATCCGCATCCTCTCGCGCAAAACAAAGAATAACCCCGTGCTCATCGGCGAGCCGGGCGTCGGCAAGACGGCCATCGCCGAGGGGCTGGCGCAGCGCATCGTGCGCGGCGACGTGCCCGAGGGCCTGAAGGACAAGACCATTTTCTCGCTCGACATGGGCGCGCTGGTCGCGGGCGCAAAGTACCGCGGCGAATTCGAGGAACGGCTCAAGGCCGTGCTCGAGGAAGTGCGCAAGAGCGAGGGCCGCATCCTGCTGTTCATCGATGAGCTGCACACCATCGTCGGCGCCGGCAAGACCGAGGGCAGCATGGACGCCGGCAACCTGCTCAAGCCGATGCTCGCCCGCGGCGAGCTGCACTGCATCGGTGCCACGACGCTCGACGAATACCGCAAGTATATCGAAAAGGACGCCGCGCTCGAGCGCCGCTTCCAGCCCGTACAGGTCGATGAGCCGACGGTCGAGGACACCATCTCCATCCTCCGCGGCCTGAAAGAGCGCTACGAGATCTACCACGGCGTGCGCATCCACGACAACGCGCTCGTCGCCGCGGCCACGCTCTCCAACCGCTATATCACCGACCGCTTCCTGCCCGATAAGGCCATCGACCTCGTGGATGAGGCCTGCGCCATGATCCGCACGGAGATCGACTCCATGCCGTCGGAACTCGACGACCTGCGCCGCCGCATCATGCAGATGGAGATCGAGGAGATGGCCCTCAAGAAAGAGGACGACCAGCTCTCGCGCGACCGGCTCGAAAAGCTCACGCAGGAGCTTGCCGAGCTCAAGGACCGCTTCAACGAGCAGAAGGCCCGCTGGGAAGCCGAGAAAAACAGCGTCGATGAGGTCAAGTCCCTCAAGGCGGACATCGACCGTCTGCACGCCGAGATCGAAGAGGCGCAGCGCAATTATGAGTACGAAAAGGCCGCGCGCCTGCAGTACTCCGACCTGCCGAGCCTTGAAAAGAAGCTCAGCGAGGCCGAGGCCGCAGCCGAGCGCCGCAAGAGCGACAACTCCCTCGTGCACGACACCGTGACCGAGGAGGAGATCGCCGGCATCGTCGCCAAATGGACGGGCATTCCGGTGGCAAAGCTCATGGAGGGCGAACGCGAGAAGCTGCTTCACCTCGATGAAGTGCTGCACCACCGCCTGATCGGCCAGGACGAGGCCGTGGAGAAGGTCTGTGAGGCCATCCAGCGCTCGCGCGCCGGCATCAGCGACCCGAACCGTCCGATCGGCTCGTTCCTGTTCCTCGGCCCGACGGGCGTCGGCAAGACGGAGCTGGCCAAGGCGCTGGCCGAGAGCCTGTTTGACGATGAGCGCAGCATGGTGCGCATCGATATGACCGAGTACATGGAGAAGTTCTCCGTCTCGCGTCTGATCGGCGCGCCTCCCGGATACGTCGGCTACGACGAGGGCGGCCAGCTTACCGAGGCCGTGCGCCGCAAGCCGTACTCCGTCGTGCTGTTTGATGAGGTCGAAAAGGCGCACCCGGATGTGTTCAACATCCTGCTGCAGATCCTTGACGACGGCCGCATCACGGACAGTCAGGGCCGCACAGTGGACTTCAAGAACACGATCATCATCCTCACGTCGAACCTCGGCAGCCAGCACCTGCTCGACGGTATCGGCCCGGACGGGGAGATCACCGCGGATGCCCGCGAGCACGTGCAGGCGGAGCTGCGCCGCGCCTTCCGGCCGGAGTTCCTCAACCGTCTGGACGAGATCCTCATGTTCCGTCCGCTCACGCGCGACAACCTGTCGCACATCATCGACAATCTCATCGCCGCCCTGCGCAGCCGCCTGGCTGACCGCACGCTGAACCTTGAAATGACCGACGCCGCCAAGGCGCTCGTCATCGAAAACGGGTATGACCCGGTCTACGGTGCGCGTCCGCTCAAGCGCTACCTGCAGAGCCACGCCGAGACGCTCATTGCCCGCACCATCCTCTCCGGCGACCTGCACGCCGGCGACACGCTCGTCGTGGACGCCGAAAACGGCGCGCTCGTCTGCCGCGTGAAGGCATAAGGCATAAGGCATAAAAATGGCCCCATGGGTCTGTGCATACTGCACAGGCTCATGGGGTTTTTCGTTGTTTCGGGCGCTTGCGGCACAGGGAAAAGAGCAGCAGCGTCAGCAGCGCACCGGTGAGATAGCCCGCCGTGTCGAGCCAGACGTCCGTGATCTGCCCGCTGCGGCCGGGGACAAAGAGCTGGATCGTCTCGTCGCACAGCGCTACGAACGTGCCGGGCAGCAGCGCAGCCGGCCATGAAAAGTGCGCCCCCGTGCGCAGCGCGGCGGCGGTGAACACGCCGAGGAGCGCATACTCGCCGAAGTGCGCGCATTTGCGCAGGATGTGGTCGGTCATGTGCGGCAGGAGCCGCTGCACCACGGTCAGCAGCGCGCCGCTCTCGGCGCCGCTGTGCGTGGCGGACATACACGATTGCCCCCAGATGACCAGCAGCCACGCCCCGGCGCAGACGGTCAGGATGCGGCTGGCGCGGCGATTCATGCTTTTTCCGCTTCCTTCTGCGCGCGGATCTTGTCCACCCAGCACTTGTGGCACATGGCGACGTAGCTGTCGTTGCCGCCGAGCAGGATCTGCCCGCCCTCGGTGATGACGCGGCCGCGCTCGTCGATGCGGGCGTTGACGGTCGCCTTGCGGCCGCAGGCGCACACGGTCTTGATCTCCGTGATGGAATCGGCCAGCTCCATGAGCCGCCGTGCGCCGGGGAAAAAGTGCGTGAGAAAATCCGTCCGCAGGCCGAAGCACAGCACGGGGATGTTCTGCTCGTCGACGATGCGGCGCAGCTGGTCGATCTGCTCCGGGGAGAAAAACTGAGCCTCGTCGGCGATGATGACGTCGGCGTGCCCGGCGCGGGCAAACGTGTCCGCGATGTCCTCGTCCGGACGGATGACCTGCGCCTCGCGCTGCAGACCGATGCGCGAGCGGATGATGTTCGCCCCGTCGCGGTCGTCGACCGAGGGCTTGATGAGCCAGACGGTCATGCCGAGCTCCTCATAGTTGAACTGCGTGATGAGCGCCTGCGCGGACTTCGACGAGCCCATGGCGCCGTATTTAAAGTAGAGTTTGGCCATTTAATCCCGCTCCTTTACGTAGGCCCGGATGCGCTCCATGACGAAATCGAGCGCCACCTGATTGTGCCCGCCCTCGGGGATGATGATGTCGGCATAGCGCTTGGACGGCTCGACGAACATCTCGTGCATGGGCTTGACCGTGGTCAGATACTGTGTCACGATCGACTCCAGATCGCGGCCGCGGTCGCGCACGTCGCGCACGATGCGCCGCAGGATGCGCACATCGGCGTCGGTGTCGACGTGATGTCCAGCCGCTCGCGCAGCGCGGGCTCGGCAAAGATGAGGATGCCCTCGACGACGACGACCTTGGCCGGGACGACCGTGATCGTTTCGGCGGCGCGGTTGTGCACCGTGTAGTCATACGTCGGGCACGCGACCGGCTGCCCGGCGCGCAGCGCGTCGAGGTGCTGCACGAGCAGCGGCGTGTCGAACGCGTTCGGGTGGTCATAGTTGAGTTTCTTGCGCTCGGCAAAGGGGATGTCGTCGTGCCGCTTATAGTAGTTGTCGTGATACAGCACGCTCACATCGCCGCCGAATTCGTCGAGGATGCGCCGCGTGATGGTGGTCTTGCCGCTGCCGGTACCGCCGGCAATGCCGATCGTGATGACGTCGCTCATGGTGCCGCCTCCCGTGGGTCAGTTTTTTTCCCCAACATTCTACCACACGCGCGGGGGCGTTGCAATTTGACTTTTGCCTTTTTTGCGGTTAAAATGTAACTGTCCGCGCCGCTGCGGCCGGATCTGAAAAATCTGAGATAAACGGAGGTATCCTTATGCCTGTTCCTACGCCGCATATTGAAGCCAAAGCCGGTCAGATCGCCAAGACCGTGCTCATGCCCGGCGACCCGCTGCGCTCGAAATTCATCGCCGAGACCTTCCTTGAAAATCCCGTGCTCGTCAACAACGTCCGCGGCGTGCAGGGCTACACCGGCACGTGGAAGGGCGTGCCCGTGACCGTGATGGCCTCCGGCATGGGCATCCCGTCGATCGGCATCTACAGCTGGGAGCTGTACAATTTCTACGACGTGGACAATATCATCCGCGTCGGCTCTGCCGGTGCGCTCGCCGACGATCTGAAGCTGATGGACGTCGTCGCCGGTGCCGGCGCGTGCACGGACTCCAACTTCGCGCACCAGTTCGGCATCAACGGCACGTTCGCCCCCATCGCGGACTATACGCTGCTCAGCCAGGCCGTTGCCGCGGCGGCAGCCAACGGCGTCGCGCTGCACGTGGGCAATGTGCTCTCGTCGGACAACTTCTATGACGACGGCAGCGACGGTCCCGACCAGTGGAAGAAGATGGGCGTGCTCGCCATCGAGATGGAGGCCGCCGGCCTGTACATGAACGCCGCCCGCGCCGGAAAGCGCGCGCTCGGCCTGTTCACGATCTCCGACCACATCTACCGCGCCGAGGAGCTCAGCTCCGAGCAGCGGCAAAACTCCTTCGTGCAGATGATCACGATCGCGCTCGACACCGCCGTCAACATGGCAAATCTCTGACATAACGTCACCTGTCCGCTCCCGGCGGACGGGTGACGCTTTTGTTTATAAAAACGTTATATTTTCGAAACAAATGGGATTGCCTGTGATTCGCGTCCGTGTTATACTGGAAGCGGCTGCGAGAGTATGCCAAATATCGCCTGAACATCAGGCAACACTTTATTATGGAGGAAAAATAGCATGAACATGAAGAAGCTTGTTGCTCTGCTCCTTGCGCTCGTCATGGTCTTCGCGCTTTGCGCCTGCGGCGGCGACAAGGACAACGGCGGCAAAGATTCCGCTACGTACAAGGTCGCCATGATCACGGACTACGGTGACATCACCGACCAGTCCTTCAACCAGACCACGTATGAAGCCTGCAAGGCCTTCTGCACGGAAAACAACATTGAGTTCACCTACTACAAGCCCGCCGGCGACAGCACGCCGGACCGTATCGCCATGGTCGAGAAGGCCGTTGACGAGGGCTACAATGTCATCGTGATGCCCGGCTATGCCTTCGCCGGCACCATCACCGGCACGCAGGACAAGTATCCGGACGTGAAGTTCATCGCGCTCGACGTGTCCGAGTTCGACATCAACAGCTCCTTCTATAAGACCGACGACAAGGGCAATGCCACGGAAGAGCTGCTCGACGCCAACAACAAGCCGCACGTTGCCAGCAACGTCTACAGTGCGGTCTATCAGGAAGAGCTCTGCGGCTACATGGCCGGCTACGCGGCTGTGAAGCTCGGCTACACCGAGCTCGGCTTCCTCGGCGGCATGGCTGTCCCGGCTGTGCAGCGTTACGGCTACGGCTTCCTGCAGGGTGCTGACGCTGCTGCGGCTGAGCTCAAGGCCAAGGTCAACGTCAAGTACGCTTACGGCAACCAGTTCAACGGCGATCCGGACATCACCGCCGCCATGGACACCTGGTACGCTGGCGGCACGCAGGTCGTGTTCGCCTGCGGCGGCGGCATCTTCACCTCCGCTGCCGACGCTGCCAAGAAGGTCAGCGGCGCCAAGATGATCGGCGTTGACGTCGATCAGGCCGGCGTCATCAACGGCTACTCCGGCGTGGAAGACATGACCGTCACCTCCGCCATGAAGGGTCTGGCCGCCACGGTCAAGACCATGCTCACCGAGACCATCCTCAACAACAACTGGGATAAGTTCGGCGGCAAGGTCGAGAGCCTCGGCCTCGTCTCCGGCGACGATCCGGAGCTGAACTACGTGCAGATCCCGATGACCAGCACGCAGTGGGCGGACGGCAAGTTCACCCAGGCCGACTACAAGGCACTCGTGAAGGCCATGTTCGACGGCACGGTCAAGGTCTCCAACGACATCACCGCGATGCCGAAGACCACGACCATCACGGTCGAGGATCTGGGCAACCTGAAGTAAGGTCCTGCGGGCGCAGCCTGCAAAACAAAAACCGAATCACAGCGCATGGGCGCGGCAGTTTGCCGCGCCCATGTTTTTTCGTGCGCACATTCGGCAGGAAATGACCGCAGCGGCACGGAAAATCCGAAAATTCCTTTGCTTTCACCATGACACTATAGTATACTATGTGCAAATAGATTCCGTACCCGCTTTTGTGCGCGCGGGCTCTATGCATACGGAAGGAGGGCATTCCCTTTGGACACACCCTATGCCATTGAAATGCTGCACATCACGAAGCGCTTCCCGGGCATCGTGGCCAATGACGACATCACGCTCCAGCTGCGCAAGGGGGAGATCCATGCGCTGCTCGGCGAAAACGGCGCCGGCAAGTCCACGCTCATGTCCGTCCTGTTCGGCCTGTATCAGGCCGAGGAGGGCGAGATCCGCAAGGACGGCAAGGTCGTCTCCATCAAAAACCCGAACGACGCCAACAGCCTCGGCATCGGTATGGTGCACCAGCACTTCAAGCTGGTCGAGTGCTTCACGGTGCTGGACAATATCATCATGGGCGTCGAGCCGACGAAGCATGGCTTCCTGCAAAAGGGCGAGGCGCGCAAAAAGGTGCTCGCGCTGTCGGAAAAATACGGCCTGCAGGTCGATCCGGATGCGCGCATCGAGGACATCACCGTCGGTATGCAGCAGCGCACCGAGATCCTCAAGATGCTCTACCGCGACAATGAGATCCTCATCTTCGACGAGCCGACCGCCGTGCTCACCCCGCAGGAGATCAGCGAGCTGATGCAGATCATGCGCGGGCTCGCGGCCGAGGGCAAGTCGATCCTGTTCATCTCGCACAAGCTGCAGGAGATCATGGCCGTGGCCGACCGCTGCACCGTTCTGCGCAAGGGCAAGTGCATCGGCACGGTCGAGACGAAAAATACCACCGCCGAGCAGCTCTCGGCCATGATGGTCGGGCGCAGCGTCAACTTCCACGTGGAGAAAAAGGCGAGCACGCCGGGCGACGTGCTGCTCGACGTGCAGCACCTGACGGTCGCCTCCCGGCAGCACAAGAACGACGCCGTGCATGACGTGTCGTTTCAGGTGCGCGCGGGTGAGATCGTCTGCATCGCCGGCATCGACGGCAACGGCCAGACGGAGCTGGTCTACGGCCTGACGGGGCTCGAGCCGGTCAAGGACGGAAAGATCCTCTTTTGCGGCGAGGACATCACGCATATGTCCATCCGCAAGCGCTCCCTGCTCGGCATGAGTCATATCCCCGAGGACCGGCACAAGCACGGTCTCGTGCTCGACTATCCGCTGGAGTACAACATGATCCTCCAGCGCTACTTCGAGCCCCGCTTCACCGATAAGGCGGGCTTCCTGCGCCGCAAGAACATCCGCGCTTACGCCGAGCGCCTCATCGAGCAGTACGACGTGCGCTCCGGTCAGGGCGCGGCCACCATCGCGCGCAGCATGTCCGGCGGCAACCAGCAGAAGGCCATCATCGCCCGCGAGATCGACGACGATCCGCAGCTGCTCGTCGCCGTGCAGCCGACGCGCGGTCTCGACGTCGGCGCGATCGAATACATCCACAAGCAGCTCGTCGCCCAGCGTGACGCCGGCAAGGCCGTGCTTCTGGTCTCGCTGGAGCTTGACGAGGTGCTCGACGTGCCGGACCGCATCCTCGTCATGTACGAGGGCGAGATCGTCGGCGAGCTCGATCCCAAGACGACCTCGGAAAACGAGCTTGGTCTGTACATGGCCGGCGCCAAGAGAGATGAGGTGCGCGCATGAAGAAAAAGAACCTGCTCAAAAACGACGCCGTCCAGTCGCTGCTGGCATCGCTGGGCTGCATCGTGTTCGGTCTGCTCGTGGGCTACATCGTGCTGCTGTTCATCCAGCCGAAGGGCGCGGGCAAGGCCATCCTGACGATCATCGAAAACTTCTTCACCTACAACCGTGCGGAGACGCAGATGAAGTACCTCGGCAGTACCCTCGTCAAGACGGCGCCGCTGCTTATGTGCTCGCTGTCGATCCTGTTTGCGTATAAGGTCGGCCTGTTCAACATCGGCGCGGCCGGGCAGTACGTGGTCGGCTCGTGCGCGAGCCTGTACGCGGCGCTCGCGTGGGGCTGGAGCTGGCTGCCGTGTATGCTCCTTGCCATCGCGGCCGGCATGGCCGCCGGTGCGATCGTCGGTCTGCTCAAGACGTTCTGCAATGTCAACGAGGTCATCTCCGGCATCATGCTCAACTGGATCTTCCTGTACGCCACCAACATGATCCTCACCAACGTCAAGGAGGTGGCGAGCCCCTATACCTACCAGATGCACAGCGCGGCGCAGCAGGCGCTGCTGCCGTCGCTCGGGCTCGACAAGCTCTTCAGCGGCAACCAGTATGTCACCATCGCGATACCGCTGGCGATCCTCATGGCCATCCTCGTGTGGGTCGTGCTGGAAAAGACCCGCTTCGGCTATGAGCTCAAGGCGACCGGCTTCAACAAGCACGCCGCCAAATACTGCGGCATGGCCGAGCGGCGCAACACCGTGCTCACGCTTGCCATCGCGGGCGGCCTTGCGGCGCTCGGCGGCTCGCTGCTGTACCAGACCGGCTACGAGCAGTGGCAGTGCACGCACTCCTCCGTGCCGAACATGGGCTTCAACGGCATCTGCGCCGCGTTCCTCGGCGGCCTGAACCCGATCGGCGCGATCTTCTCGTCGTTCTTCATCCAGCACATCACCTCCGGCGGCGCGTACGTGGACAAGAGCCTCTACTGCTCGCAGATCTCGGATCTGATCACGGCGATCATCATCTATATGTGCGGCTTCGTGCTCTTCCTGAAAACGGCCATGAACAACGCCGCCGCCCGCCGCGAGGAGCGGCAGCGGCTGGCGGCCGGGTCTGCGCACGCCGCAGCGGAGACGGAGGCGGCCTCCGATCCGGAACGGGAGGCTGCATCCCCGCAAGCACCGGCCGATTCTGAGAAAGGGGGCGAGGCACAATGACCCTGCTGCTGCAATACACCCTCATCTTCGCCGCCGTTTTGATGCTCGTCGCGCTGGGCGGCTGCTTCTCGGAACACTCCGGCGTCATCAACCTCGGTCTCGAGGGCATCATGGTCATCGGCGCACTCGGCGGCGCGCTCGTCATGCGCTACCTGCCGAGCGGCACGTCCGCCTTCGTGACCATCCTGCTCACGCTGCTGGGCAGCGTCACACTCGGTGTGCTCTTTTCTACGCTGCTCGCCGTGGCGTGCATCAACTTCAAGGCGGATCAGACCATCGTCGGCACGGCGATGAATATGCTCAGCGTCGCCGCGGCGACCGTGATCGTCAAGGCGCTCAACACGGCCGTCAACCCCGACGATGTGTCCGCGACCATCCAGTACATCGAGCCGAGAAAGGCGTTCTCGTTCCAGATCGGCGCGTTTGAGGGCAACTGGTTCATGGTCATCGCGGTCATTGCGCTGATCGTGGCCTACGTCACGCTCTATAAGACCCGCTTCGGCCTGCGCCTGATGGCCTGCGGCGAGCATCCGCAGGCGGCGGACTCCGTGGGCATCAACGTCTACAAGATGCGCTGGGC
>ENA-OQQU01001807-OQQU01001807.1-human-gut-metagenome-genome-assembly--contig:-NODE-1807-length-10893-cov-7.106477_pt1 | contig 10893 bp, 10 predicted proteins | sample MGYA00243233_ERZ505096 | MGnify/ENA primary metagenome ERZ505096 (study PRJEB26097, sample SAMN02712159) | human gut metagenome | biome: Gut microbiome | host: Homo sapiens | place: Denmark... | reverse complement strand
TGCATTTCGCAAAATCAGCATCCTTGCGAGCAAATAATTTTGCGTTCATTATATCGTGAGAATAGCTCACCCAATGCATAAAAAACATTCCTTGTAAGGAAGTAAAATTTCATCATAATATCGTGTATGAAAATTGTGTATCAGAGAGAAAATAGAAAGAGACTATGAAGCTGTGAGTGGTGGAAACAGATGCATAGTCGTGGTTGTTTAATGTGTATTTGTGTAAAATAATAGAAAGAACTTAGAGGTGGAACATGCCGGAAAAGAAACAGATTTTAGGATATATTCATTCAACAGAAAGCTTTGGAGCAGTCGATGGTCCGGGAATTCGATTTGTTGTATTTTTACAGGGATGCAAGATGAGATGCAAATATTGTCATAACCCTGAGACATGGAATCTTGTAACAGATTACAGCAGACTGTATGCTGACGATGTCAGCGATGATGAAAGAGAAGCACTTGAGAAAAAAATTGAAGAGAATACAAAACTGCTCAAAGATAAAGGTGTTAAGATCGAGGCCAGAACTCCGGAAGATCTGTTAAAGCAGGCACTTCGTTATAAGCCATACTGGAAAGGTCAGGGTGGTATCACTGTAAGCGGTGGTGAAGCATTACTTCAGATGGATTTCCTGATCGAATTTTTCAAGCTGGCAAAGGCGCAGGGTATCCATACTACGATCGATACGGCCGGAAATCCATTTACCAGAGAAGAACCGTTCTTCTCAAAGTTCAATGAACTGATGAGCCTTACAGATCTTTTTCTACTTGATATCAAACAGATCCATGATGATAAGCATCGTGAATTAACAGGATTCTCAAATCAGAATATTCTGGAGCTTGCTCAGTATCTGTCCGATCAGGGCAAGCATATGTGGATCAGACATGTACTTGTTCCGGGAATTACGACAGATGAGGATGATCTGAAGAAGACAAAAGAATTTATAGATACTCTTAAAACAGTGGATAAGGTAGAGGTACTTCCATATCATAAGCTGGGTATTCAGGAGTGGGAGAGACTTGGAATTCCTTATAAATTAGAGGGAATCGATCCTCCAACAGAGGAGCAGCAGAAGCTGGCAAAGAGCATTCTTGAAAAATAGGGAATGAACAAAAACATCACACGGACGGTATATATATTTTATGAAGCAGACCTGTCCGAATGTCGGTCCTTAGCGATCCGCTATTAAGCGGGAGCTTAGTACCGTTACATGAGGATAGAACGAAAGTGTTCTGCGCAATAAAGATATATATACCGTCCGTGTGATGTTTTATGTCACGAACTTATATAATAAGAATGCTCTTTGCAAGCATGTTCTTAGAGTAGGCGGAAGGTCGACTTTTGAGTGTCGATGATTCCGCCTTTTTTTAGTTTGCTGATTTCAGCGGACATGGCGGAGCGTTCTACACCGAGATAGTCTGCGAGTGCCTGACGATTGAAAGGAATAGTGAAGGTATCCGAATGATTCTGTTTTGCCTGGTCGGAGAGGTATGCCATTAATTTATCACGGGTTGTTTTCTCTGACATATAGCGTATTTTTTGGTTTAACGCAAGGTTTTTCCGGGCAATTTCGTGTAGCAGATTCCGGATCAGGGTGTTGTGAAAATCACAGGAATTCGAACAGGAGGTCAGAAGGTGGTGGCAGTCCAGAAGCAGAATATCACTGTCAGTCATGGCAAAGACGCTGATCGGTACAGTAGAAAGACCTGCGCAGGAGAAGGCTTCTGCAAACAGATCACCGGGTTGTAGATCTGTCATGACGCTTCGGTGCCCATAATAATCTTCCCGGATCACCTGCGCTGTTCCGGTAAGAATGATTCCGATAAAGCGTGCCGGATCGCCCTCTACGAATATGGGATTCCCTTTTTTTACATGAATATGGTTTCCGTCCAGACATGTAAGCATAGCTGGCAGATCCTGTTCATCGATGCCGGTAAACAGGCGGCAGGCTGACAGGGTATCAATATAGGATGTAAGATCGTGTTTGTTCATAAAATTTCCATTTCCTTAAATGTTGTTTTGTTGGAAATCCAACATACATTTTGAAATAAGTATATTAGAATAAGCACATAAAATCAAGAACCTGATTGACAGTTAAGTGATGAAAGTAAGCTGCGATGTATAATGTCGATCAAAGAAGCGACAGATATAACAGCAAATATCATAGAATGATCAGGTATCGGGTATTCAGGAGGAAAAACGATGATTCGCAGGATTATAGAAATTAATGAAGAAAAGTGTAACGGCTGTGGGGCATGTGCATCGGCATGCCATGAGGGCGCAATCGGGATGGTGAATGGAAAGGCAAAGCTGCTTCGTGATGATTATTGTGACGGACTGGGAGACTGTCTTCCTACCTGTCCGACCGGAGCCATTACATTTGTTGAACGTGAAGCAGCGGACTATGATGAGGCAGCGGTATTGGCGGCAAAAGCTGAGAAGGCAGTAAATGGAGCAGGCAGTCCGTCAGGAGAACCACTACCATGTGGTTGTCCGGGTACGGCTATGAAGACATTTAACAGAGACCGGTATGACAAAAAGACAAGAACTGTTGAAGCAGGGAGTAAGACTGTGCAAAATGGTGAAGTATCACCTGAGCTTGTACAGCAGTTAGCATCGATGATGGGACAGCAGGAGTCAGAGCTGCGCCAGTGGCCGGTACAGATCAAGCTTGTTCCGGTGACAGCCCCTTGGTTTGATGGAGCAAAGCTGCTTGTTGCGGCGGATTGTACAGCGTATGCATATGCAAATTTCCATCGGGATTTTATTAAGGGACATATCACTTTGGTTGGCTGTCCGAAGCTTGACATGATAGATTATTCTGCAAAGCTGACAGAGATCATCCGGAATAATAATATCCGGAGCGTTACGGTTGTGAGAATGGAGGTCCCGTGTTGTGGTGGTATTGAGATGGCTGTAAAAAATGCTCTTCAGAACAGCGGCAAATTCCTTCCGTGGAATGTGGTTACAATTTCAACAGATGGAAAGATTATGTAAGTAAAATAAATGTATATTGTATTACTGTTGTTCCTGTAAGATCACGTGGGATAGAAGACACAGATTTTGCAGGAATATATGTCAGGTGATAGAAAAATAAAAGAGAAGAAGGCTTCGGGTGTCAGAAATTATAAGGTAAAGAGCGTGACCGGAAAATAATACTTGACATTTTGGTTAGAAACGTCTAACATAACATGTGTTATGATGAATGATCAGGAAAACACAATAGAGAAAATCAAACAGACAGCATTAGACGAATTCTTCATACATGGCTATAATAAAGCAAGTCTTCGAATGATCTGCAGCCGGGCAGGAGTTACAACCGGTGCAATGTATTTTTATTTTAAGAATAAAGAAGCGTTGTTCCGGGAGATTTTTGAACCACTGGTTGTGCAGTATGAAGAATTGCTTGTCAGATATATGGAGTTAGAGCTTGCAGAGCCGGAGATTGGTACGCAGTTAGATGTTCAGATGATGCGATTTATTCTGGAACACCGAAAAGAAGCGGTGGTCATTCTGGAGAAGGCGCAAGGAAGCTGTTATGAAATGTATCGTTCCAAGGTAGAACAACTGATGGAGCAGTCGATATATACATTTTATAAGAGCCGGATGGAATGTGAGCCGGATGAGAAGCTTGTAAAGATACTGGCCAAGATCCGTTTGGATGGATGTCTGGAGATTATTAAAGGAAATTACAGCATGGAAGATAGTTTGTATCTGGTTGAGAAGATCGGGATCTACTCGATGGGTGGAACAGATAAATTAATACAGAATCTAAGAGCGCCTCACAGCATGTAGCTGTGGGGTTCTTTTTTTACAACATAACAAAAAATAACATTTGTTATGTAAATACAGAAAAGGAGAATAATTTATGAGTGAAGGAAAAGTAATGCAGACAGGAACAACAGGAGAACAGGCTAAAACAAAGGTAGGAGTACAGGGAGTACCGGAGACGATGCTGCAGACTTTATTTGCAAGAGCGGCAGAATCCGAAAAAAGAATCACCATATCTATGATAAGAAAGCGATCGAGATCGTATCCCGGTTGGATTATGATTTTTCAAAGGCAGAATCCGATAAGTTGATGAGCAGCGGTGTAATTGCAAGAACGATCGTGTTGGATCGTCTGGTAAATGATTATCTGACCAAGCATCCGGATGCCATTGTTGTAAATATTGCCTGTGGACTGGATACCCGGTGTTACCGGATGAAGGGAAAATATCAACGTTGGTACAATATTGATCTTCCGGAGACCATGGATATCCGAAGTCGTTTCCTTGAGGAGAATGACCCTGTTTATCAGATCGCTAAGTCTGCAACAGATCCATCTTATACGTTGGATATCGAGTATCATGGAGAACCGGTTTTGGTGGTCATAGAAGGGCTTACGATGTATTTAACGGAGCAGGATGTGCGTAAGATGTTTGAGATTATTGATCAGACATTTACACAGGCAAAGGTTCTGGTTGAGGTAATGGCACCATTTGTTGTGAAGCATATGAAAGAGAAGTCCATAGAGGGAAGCCAGGCGAAATTCATCTGGGGTGTGAAAAGCGGAAAAGCATTTCAGAGTGTTGCTCCTTCTTTCCAGAGCGAAAAAGATATCAGTCTTGTAGAAGGAATGAAGGAATTTGTTCCTGTATATAAGGTGCTTGGAAAGATTCCGGCTGTAAGGAATTTTTCAAACAAGATTCTGGTACTGAATAAACGATAAGAGTTGAATTTAACGGATTTGGTAAATCGCCGGCGTTTATGATACGCATAGGTGTTGCCATACTGCCTCAAAAATAGTAAAATAAACTCAGATTTTGTCTGAATATTGGAGGTTTACTATGAATGAGACAGTCATGATCAATGCATATATAGTCATATCAATTATTATTGCTGCTACAGATATATTATTAGCGGTAAAATCTTTTAAAAAGAATAAAACAACAGGTAGATTTCTGGGGTTTGCCTGTATGGGTGCGGCTATTGTAGATATTAGTTATCTGATCAGTATCATAAGTGATTCCTATATGTGCATGGCGGCTATGTCGAGTATATATTTTATAAGTATAGATTTTATGCTTGTCTCTCTTTTAATTTTCACGGTTTATTTCACAAAAGGAAAGTTTTCCGGATATGGGAAATGGATGGTAGCATTCTGCTTTTTATATTGTATATATGAATTGATCGTGTTTGCAGTTAATCCATTTATGGAAATTGCAATTGAATATAAACCACGGGATACGCTGATTGCAAAGTATAGCTATCAGATGAAGCCCTTGTATGAGCTCCATCTGATATTTTCGTATGTAATGGTGTTATTGGTGGTAGGTTTATTGATTCGGAAGATTTGCAAGATTCCGCAAGAATATCGTTGGCAGTATTTAAGTGTTATCATAGGAATTCTTATTATTGTAGGGTCAAATGCGATCTTTTTATTTTTACCGGGCGAATCTGTAGTGAATTTACTGGACTATTCGATCGGAGGATAAAGTGTAGTATCATTTATTATTTATTGGAGCTGCTTTGATTATTCCACACATGGGATGTTGAATAAATTGAAGACAAGTATATTTGAAAATATAGGGCAGGGCATCGTTTTGTTTGATGATGACGAGCACCTGATTCTGCATAATGAAAGAGCTGATTTTTTCCTGGGAGAAGAACTGTTGACCGGATGTAAAGATCTTCAGAGTTTTCTGGATGTATATGGATTGTCGTTTGATCCAGAATCAGATGACGACAGCTTTTCCCTGCAATGCTATGTTAAGTTGGAAACGGAAGAAAAAACATTGCGGTGTGATGTAAAGAAGCTTGAAAATAAAAACGGCCATAAGATTGGTCAGATGTTTGTATTTACAGATATCGCACTTGAGACGGATATGCTTACAGGATTTCAGAAATGGGAAAATTTCAAACAGCTTGCATTGGAAAAAAATGATCATTTTACGTTCCCGGTAGGAATTGCTGTATGCGATATTAATAGTTTGTCTGTTATCAACAGCACACTTGGGAAAAAAGCAGGGGATCAGAAGATCCGGTTGTTGTCGGAAAATATGAGAACCTGTTTTCCTGAAAGGGCATATTATGTCAGAGGAACCGAGGCACATCTTATAGCATTGTGTAGCCGAAGCAGTGAAGATGAGATGGCAGTATGTGCCGGAAAACTTAAGGAGAAGTTCGACGGAAGTATTCAGTACGCAGTCAGTGTAGTAGAAGATGAGACACACAGTATAGTTGAAAGCATTCGAAATACAACTAAAGCTATGCGTACAAAGAAATTAGTAGACAGCAAATCCATTCATTCGGATATGCTGGCATCTCTGATACGGGCACTTGAGGAATGTGACAGTGATACGGAGCATCACGTTCGCCGTACACAGATTATGGGTGCAGAGCTTGGTAAACGTATAGAGTTATCCGATATACAGCAAAGCCGCTTGTCCCTTCTCTGTCTGCTTCATGATATCGGAAAGATCGGTGTTCCAATGGAGATATTGAACAAACCGGGAAAACTTACCGATGAAGAATGGAAGATCATGCGTTCACATGTTGAAAAGGGCTATGATATTGCAAACAGTAATGTAGAATTGAAGCAGATCGCAGAGGAAATCAGACATCATCATGAAAGATGGGATGGAAAGGGCTATCCTGACGGACTGAGCAGGGAGAGTATACCTGTACTGTCACGTGTAATTGCTGTTGTTGATGCATTTGATGCGATGGTAAGTGACCGTCCATATAGAAATGGAATGCCTGTATCCGATGCACTTGAAGAATTAAAAAAATGCGCCGGAACACAATTTGATCCGTTTATTGTTTCCGAGTTTATTCAAATGATATCAGAGAATTATTCTGATACCGTAAAGGGAGTTCATAAGTTCAGGCAGGAGAAGGAAAAACCTCAACACAAACAAGTGGCAAAACCGGAGGATAACAGTACACTTCAGGAAGCATTCTGTGTACATACAGTGCAATGCAGCAGATATTTGCTGGATGGTTCATGGAATATTTTGTCTGTGGATGATAATTTCGAGAAGCTGACAGGTTATTCCGGTGAGGATGTAGAAAAAAATTCCATGAATCAGATGGATCTGATCCCTGAAGCTGATCGGACAGAATATTTGTGCCGGACAAATGCCAATCTGGCTAAGAGTACATATGTATTGCAGGAACACAGACTCCATCGAAAGGATGGAAAGGATATTTATGTCTTTTGTTATGGACGTGTCTTTTACGATTCGGCAGTTAAACAGGATCGTGCAGAGATTATTATTTCAGATGTATCGAGTACTTATTCCATGAAGATCCTGACAGATGCAGAGCAGAATAAGGCGGAAGTCAGATTGCGGAATTGGGAGAATACATATCGCACAGATTCCCTGACGGGTCTTTTGAACCATGCGGCTTTTCGGAATGATATGGAGATGAAGCTGTTATCAGGTGATTTTAATGCAATGATGATCATGATAGATGTTGATAAATTTAAGCAATATAATGATACCTATGGTCATCATAATGGTGATAAATATCTGATCTTAGTCGCCCAGACATTGCTTGCGTCTTTACGAAATGAAGATTTTGCCAGTCGTATGGGTGGGGACGAATTTGCGGTAATGATGTTCTTCAATAAGAGTGTGCCGGAGAAGGCGATCAAAGAACATGCCCAGCAGATATTTGACAAAGTAAATCTGACAGTAAAATCTGCAGAGGGAGGTACCGGCATCTCTATGGGCGCAGTCATTGCTAAGTCAGAAGCAACCTTTAACCGGTTATATGAGGAAGCAGATAATGCATTATACGAGGCGAAGGAAAGCGGAAGAGGCAGACTGGTCGTGAAGGAGCATGGGGAAAAATAATATAGTATTTATGTTTATAGATGGCATTCTAACAGGAAGTGTTAGGATGCCATAAGAAGTTTGGAGAATTTTGATGACAAAAGAGGAATGGTATAAGCAGCTATTTGAGAGACTTGGTAATTCCAAGTTCCGAAGCAGTTTTCATTTAAAGCAGAAGGATATTGATTACATAAATGAAAAAGGACTGGATACTATAAGACAGCATGCGCAGGACTTTATTGCAAAGCGGGAAGCTCCGGCGGTTATTCCAAACGATGGAAAACAGACGCCGATGAAAGGGCATCCGGTATTTATCGCACAGCATGCAACTGCAACCTGCTGCAGGGAGTGCATTCGAAAATGGCATAAGATACAGCCGGGCAGGGAATTAAGCCAGATACAGCAGGAGTACCTTGTGGATGTGATCATGACCTGGATTCAGAGAGAGATGGAGAGGAATAAGGATTAGATAGGTAAAAATAATATTTCTTTAATTGGGATAGAATACTATGAGATAATTCGCTTAATTTGTTGACTATTCCCTTAATTAACACTATTATTTAAGGAAAAGAAAGGAGAAGTAAGGGAATGCGAAACTTCAATTATTCTGCAATTAAATATCAGAAATGGGATTCAGAGATTTTAGGGTTAATTGCTGCTATTTATAAAGAAGCTGGAAAACAGGAGATGTATTTGAAGCAGCGTCCAGAGGAACTTGATAAACTTGTAGAGATTGCAAAAATACAAAGTACCGAGGCATCTAATGCTATTGAAGGCATTGTTACGACGAGTACCAGAATTCGTCAGCTTGTTGAAGAAAAGACAACACCTAAGAACCGGGATGAGCAGGAAATTGCGGGTTATCGTGATGTGCTGAATGTTATTCATGATAGCTTTGATGCGATTCCTATTACAAAAAATTATATTTTGCAACTGCACAAGATGTTATATAGCCATATGAACAATCCGCTTGCAGGGCAAACAAAGAATGTACAGAATTATATTAGTGCTACTTATCCGGATGGACATGTCGAAGTGCTGTTTACACCACTTGCTCCATTTGAAACACAGGAGGCACTCGACAGAATCTGTGAGGAATACAATCGTGTCATAGGAAATATGGAATTGGAGCCACTTATTGCCATTTCTGTTTTTATACATGATTTTCTATGCATTCATCCTTTCAATGACGGAAATGGAAGAATGAGCCGTCTGCTCACTACATTACTGCTGTATCGGAGTGGATTCTATGTTGGAAAGTATGTCTCATTGGAAGCAAAGATTGCCAAGAATAAAGACCTGTACTATGAGGCTCTTGCTGCGGCTCAGCCGGGCTGGCATGATGGAACAGAAGATGTAGTGCCATTTATCAAATATTTACTTGGAACCATCCTTGCTGCCTATAAAGATTTTGAAGACAGAATGGCGTTGGTTGAAATAAAACTACCTGCACTTGAAATGGTACGGAGAGCAAGTCATAATAAAATTGGACGTTTCAATAAGCAGGATATACGGGAGCTATGCCCTACACTCAGTGACAGTTCTATTGAAGGTGCACTGCGAAAATTGGTTGCATCAGGAGAATTGAGGAAAGAAGGAAAAGGAAAAAATACCTGCTATTTTGGGGTGAGGTAGGTGGTTGATTTTTTGTAAATATGAATTTGGCAAGGTATGGATTCATAACATTATTTTGTCTGAATACTTATCCAGATGATGAAAACTAAAATATAAGTACCAACCGTCAAATTCGATGGTTGGTATTTTTTTAGAGTTTTCTGTGTCGGCAAAAACAACAGGAAAATGAGTGCAAAAACATGGATCTATTGCCGATAATGTGGTATACTAACCATAGTAAACGTGATTTTTGAAATCATGATAATAAAAGGCTCACAGAATATGCTTTTTATCGTGTGAAAGGAGGAGGGCGGCAGATGCGATATTTTTCAGTTGCTGAAATGGCAAAAAAATGGGATGTATCTGAACGTAGTGTAAGAAATTATTGTGCCCATGGTCGTGTGCCGGGAGCATTTCTTACCGGAAGGACATGGAATATTCCGGAAAATGCAGAAAAGCCGGAGCGCACTAACAAGAAGAAAGAAAAACCAACGACCTTACTGGATATTTTGCAGGATGAGAAGGCAAATAAATATGCTGGAGGCATTTATCATAAGACACAGATTGATTTAACATATAATTCAAACCATATGGAAGGCAGTCGGCTGACCCACGATCAGACCCGATATATCTTCGAGACGAATACCATTGGTATAGAAAAAGAAGTGCTTAATGTAGATGATGTGATTGAAACAGCAAGCCATTTCCGGTGTATTGATATGATTATTGATCATGCAAAATTGGCATTGACGGAAAAGTTTATTAAGGAGCTGCATCTGATTCTAAAAAATGGAACCAGTGATTCCAGAAAGGATTGGTTTGCTGTCGGTGATTACAAGAAACTGCCAAATGAAGTCGGCGGTATGGAAACCGCACTTCCGGAAGAAGTTGCAGACAGGATGAAGAAATTGCTGTCAGAGTACAATAACAAGGAAGAAAAGACCTTTGACGATATTCTGGATTTTCATGTGAAGTTTGAACGTATCCATCCATTTCAGGATGGAAATGGTCGTGTGGGACGTTTGATTATGTTCAAGGAATGTCTGAAATACAATATTGTTCCATTTATTATCGAGGATAATTTGAAAATGTTTTATTATCGAGGATTGAAAGAATGGGACAATGAAAAAGGGGATCTGACTGATACTTGCCTGACAGCACAAGATAGATATAAAGCATACCTGGATTATTTTAGAATTGCATATTAAAAGTGAAAATACTGCGGCACAATATCGTGCGACAGTTCCTGTGAATGCGGATATGCTACTTCTGGAAGATCGGATCGGTAGACAAGATGTATGGAATGACAAGAGATATGTTTTGAAAATTAGGAATTGATGAATGATAACACAACTTCAAGAAATAAAAAGGCTGCTGATTTTTTTACAAAAGAAATCTTGACAGTAACATTGAATGCTGTACAGTAATATTAACAGAACCCACCACGCCTCTGATTTTT
>ENA-OQQU01001801-OQQU01001801.1-human-gut-metagenome-genome-assembly--contig:-NODE-1801-length-10910-cov-4.503915_pt1 | contig 10910 bp, 6 predicted proteins | sample MGYA00243233_ERZ505096 | MGnify/ENA primary metagenome ERZ505096 (study PRJEB26097, sample SAMN02712159) | human gut metagenome | biome: Gut microbiome | host: Homo sapiens | place: Denmark: Copenhagen... | reverse complement strand
TGGCAACGAACCTGTTTCATAAGACACATCACCGGACATTGGATAATTGATTCCAGACAAAATCGTAGCATCATACATATAGTCTGCCAAACCGGCGATACTACCATTCTGTCCCCAGCTTGCACGCAACTTCAAATGAGAGATTGACTTGAGGTTTTCCATAAATTTCTCGTTGGAAAGTACCCAGCCGACAGACACAGCCGGGAAATAGCCCCAACGTTTGTTCTTTGGCAACACAGAGAGGTCAGCAGCATCGGCACGCAGTGAGAACTGAGCCATGTACTTTCCGGCATAGTCATAATTCAAACGTCCGAAGTAAGATAATTTACGAGTATAGGTAGGCTCACCACCACTTACATCCTTTACAGCATCAGATGTAGCATAGGCAAAGTAGAAGAAATTAGGATCATTCTGCAAGAAACCCAAATGCGAAACTCTGTTAATCACATTTCCCCACATATCTGTAGTATCTTCATTATATCCCTTCTTACTTCCGCTAACGCCATAAGAACGGCTCTGACTATAAGAAGTTCCCAACATCAATGTTGCGTTGTGTTTGCCAAAAGAACGGGTGTAGTTCAAAAAGTTCTCCCACTGATAATAGGTTGGGCTATAATCCGAAGCCGAAACCTCCACCCAATCACGTTTAGCCTTGTCAGTATAGTAATAAGATTGCCCCACGCCATAAGAGGAAGTTGAAGCCAAACGATAAGAAAGACGAGAAGTAACGGTAAGCCCCTTGATAGGCATAAAATTCAAATAAGTAGAACCATTGATATTAAAGCCTCTGTTCTTGGTATAAGAGTTGTCACGCATGGCAAAAGGATTGATAGCTTCGGCATTGCCAGTGAAAGCTGATACACCATAAAGGTTGCCGTTTCCATCGCCCAACATATTCTTATGATCCTTATAGATGGTAGCCATATTCAACGGCAAGTCATCAATAGGATAAAGAGGCTTGGTCAGAGGGTCTAATTGTAATACAGAAAGCATCATGCTACCATACTCATTGCCCTCGGCTACGGACTGAGTTGTGTAGTGCTCAATCTGATTATTGGTACCTACCTCCAGCCAAGGTTTGATTTTCCAGCTGGCATTTACCATTCCCGTGAGTCGTTCATAAGTATCGGCATTGCCGACAATCATACCGTCGTTATCAAGGTGGGACAATGACAGATAGAAAGAACCTCTGTCGCTACCACCTTGGAAAGTCACATTATGACGTACCATCGAACTGTTTTCAAAAGCCTCATCGACCCAATCCGTATCGGTTTTTCCATCCCAATAGGTATCAAAAGCACTCTGGGTAAGCTTCTTGTTTTCCAAGAAGAATTCCTTGTACTGCGCAGCATTCATTACTTCGGGTACTTTACCCAAACTCTGTGAAGTATATTGAAAATCGTATGTGATTTTACCGTTTCCTTTTCCTTTCTTCGTAGTAATCAATACTACACCGTTACCGGCAGCAGCGCCATAGATAGCTGCAGAAGCACCATCCTTCAAAACTTCCATAGACTCAATGTCATTAGGGTCGATACCACCAATATCGCTGGCAATACGTCCATCCACTACATACAACGGGTCACAAGAACCGTTAGAGCTTATTCCACGGATACGTACCTGCGGAGAAGCACCCGGTTTGGCCGATGCACTGAGCACCTGCACACCGGCAGTCTTACCCTGCAATGCCTGCTCAGCACGGGTAATGGTACGTGCTTCCATATCTTCTGATTTTACCGAAGATACGGCACCGGTCAGTGAACTTTTCTTCTGCACGCCGTAACCTACCACCACCACTTCATCCAGCGTTTTAGTGTCTTCTTTCAATATCACATTCATTACTCCTGCCACTGCTTTCTTTTCTTGTGTCAGGTAGCCGATGTAGGAATAGACAATCGTCGCTCCTTCTTTTACAGACAAAGAGTAGTTGCCGTCCATATCCGTAATGACACCGTTGGTAGTGCCTTTCTCAAAGATACTCACGCCAATCATCGGCTCGTTCAGGTCATCAGTAACTCTACCGTTCACCTTTACTGTCTGGGCTTGTGCCAGACTGAAAGGAAGACAGATCAATAGGAAGAGTGCCATAGCTGCAAGTCTCTTCCGAGCTGTTTGCTTCAGATTTTGTTTCATTTGATTAAATTAGATTTATGTTAATAATAAAAGGTTTCTTAAGAAAGTGTCAGAACCCACGTGTAGGAAATGCCATCACTACCTCCAGCAGTTCCTTGTCATGGTTATACTTCACTTGGCAATCGTTATTGAAAATCATCGTTGCTCCCTTTTCTGCGGTATAAGGTTCCCACTCGGGTAACCCTTCGGCATTGGGATTGCCCGTACGGGCAAAGTTCAACCACGCGCTGCTCATCTTTTCGCCCAAAGCTTGTGCTTCAGCGCCACCCCCGGTCATGGAAGCGTGGCGCACTACATTGTTGAAGGCAAAGGGAATGTCCATGCAGTGCGTGCTGCGAAACATGCCGTCAAGTACGGGCGATTCCCATGCGAACATGTACATATAGACCGGAGCACCCTGCTGCGCAGCTTTCAGTTTAGCCTGCTCCACAGCACCGGGACGGAACACGAAGTCCACATCCACCAAATCTTTAGGCTGATAGCCGGGGTAGGCTTTCTCGAAAGCGGTAAGGAACTCGTCCGTACGTTCGCCGTATTTCTTTTGCAGGAATTCCACCGCTTTTTCTTTGGTAATGGTACGGAAAGCGGGGACATAAGTACTCATGGTAAATTCGTGCAGAGTAGTGCCAATCATTACCGGAATGCCCTTGCTTTGTGCTGGAGCTTGAGGGTCGAAAGGCTGTACGGGCAGCACATCGCCGTCCACCGTAGGCGCCCAGCCAAAAATGAAGGAAGACACCCCCTCCTTCTCTGCCTCTGCACGCACTTTGGCTATCGCCTTGTCACCGGCGGCAAGCACCTTGTCATACGGCATCTTGCAGAGTTCGTCTATCTGCGAAGCCTTCAGACCAAGTTCTTCCATCACGGCACTGCCAATGCGACGAGAATACTTTTGCTCCATCGTGCGAAGCATAGATCCGCTTTGTACAATGGCTTTATGGAACAAGCCTCTCGCCGATGGCGTGGCAAGTAGCGTAGAGACCTTGCCTCCTCCACCGGATTGACCGAAAATGGTAACATTCCGAGCATCTCCACCGAAGGATTCTATATTCTTATTCACCCATTGCAGTGCCGCCACCAGATCAAGCAGTCCGGCATTGCCCGATTTTGCATATTTATCGCCATAGGCGGAAAGGTCGAGAAAACCCAGGACGTTGAGACGATGATTCAGCGTCACAACCACTGCATCCCCTTTCTTTGCCAGATTTGTTCCGTCATACGAGGGAAGCTCCTGACCACTGCCGGCGGAATAACCTCCACCATGCAGCCACACCATGACGGGGCGTTTCTTCCCGTCTTTCAGTCCCGGAGTCCAGATATTCACTCGCAAACAGTTCTCATCGGGATAACCGTCATCCCAGTTGAAGGCAAACGCCTGCTCGTCGCTGTACCATCCCATACGCTTGCCTTGCGGACAAGTAGGGCCGTAGGCACGACTGCTACGGACACCTTCCCATTTGTCAACTGCTACAGGCGGCATAAAACGTTCGGCTTTGGCATACGGGATACCTTTATATATATAGATACCGTTCTCCACATATCCGGCTACTTTGCCCGATTCGGTTTCGGCAACAGCAACCGTAGAGGAAGCCGTTATCTCCCCCTTCTGCCCACAAGCAGATGCTTTCTCTATTTTAGCTGTCCCTCCGCACGAGGAAAGTAGGATGGCGGAGAATGCTAACACTGACAAGAATTGCTTTTTCATATTATGTATTAGTTTTATGTTTTTATGATTGCAATATTAGCACATTCTCCCCAGAAGGATTTTCTACGTTATCCAAACGGCTTTCCCCGAAGTTCAAAACAGCTTTCTCCAATGTTCAAATGTTTGCAGATTTGTTCAAAACATGCTCTCCGGCAGTCTCTCTCTCAATTTTTATGAGTATTTTCGCATCGTAATGCAGAGATTCGTTGAACAAAACAAATGGATGACATGCCAATGCTTTTAGTCTACACTATATATTATGAAATACATTAAATACTTACTTCTATTGTGTTTAATCACCGCATGCAACCCGTCGGACACAAAGCCCGCACCGGAAGGCAGCATCGAAAGCCCCGTCATCACCAATGACCTCTCCAATCAGAAGGTCACCGCCTTTGCCGAAGATGCACAAGGACACATTTGGATAGGAACTTCACGAGGGGTAAACAAATATAATGTACACGAATATCATCAGTATTACTGTACGGATGACTCGCTGGATATACCTGATAATCAAATCAACGACCTCTTCCGTGATTCACAAGGCCGGTTGTGGGTAGTCACCGTAAATGGAACCAGCCTATACACAGACAAAGATAATTTCCAAAATATCCCACTGGACTTCCCCAATAAAAACGGCATCCAAATACTCGAGAACAAAGACGGAAAGATTTTTCTGAACATGATGCACAACCTTGCCGTATATAATCCACAAACACACAAATTTGACGTACCCATCAAGATATTTGACCCAAACTATACCTTCAACAACCGCTGCTTCATAGACCAGAGCAACAAACTGTGGGCAGTGACCCCACTGTCTCTGCGCCGCTACAACTCCTCCACACTAGCGCTGGAAGACTCCATTCCAATGCAAGGCATTTTTCCCACCCACTTCTTCATGCACACCAACGGAATCCTATGGCTGGCGGGAAACCGCCAGATAACATTGTTCGACACACATACGCACAAATTCAAGGAAACACCCCAAGCCCTTCGGAGCCATCCGTTGCTGCTGCATGCCAACGTCAACTACATCCACCCTTACGGCAGCAACAGCCTGCTGCTGAATACCGACCAACAAGGAATGTTTCTCTACAACTACGTGGAAGGATACGTGATACATCAGAGCGAAAACGGTTTTCCCTTCGAAGTGCCTCACTTCAAGATAAGCACCATGTTTACCGACTCACAGAAAAACCTGTGGATAGGCTCTGTAGACCAAGGCTATGTCGTGCGTTACAACTATAAAGAACGTTTCAACACCAATAATCATCTCAGCTCATACCTGAACCGAAAGTCAGTGCTGTCCGTGGCAGTGGACAAGGAGCGAAATCTCTGGATGGCCACCATGATAGACGGGCTGTACGTTTACAACATGGACAGCCACGAAGTGAAAGAAGTGGACTCGGCTAGACTTCCGGGAAAAAGCGCTACCGACAAACCGGACATCACACGCGTATTCGTAGATGACGAGGGCTACATCTGGCTGGCGGCCCTCTATGCGAGCAAGGTGATGAAATGCAGCTATAAAAACGGCATACTGAAGACAGAGTCTATTCATGACATCTTCCTACCACTGTCGTTTGCACAAGATCGTTGTGGAACAATTTGGGTGGGTACATACAGCCCTAAACTTTATGCCAAAAAGCGTAAAGAAAAAGAATTTGTCCAAACAAAAGTATTTTCCTGGACGGGAACCTTCATACCCGGACTCCTTCCACGCAACAACGGAAAGATGTGGACCACTGCCTTCATGAACCCAGTCATGCAAATCAATCCCGACAATTGGGAAAGCGCTGAAGTACCATTCGAGAACACCGACTGGCAAGCTTGTATCCAACGTTCAGTATTCATCCCTACCGACATCTTCGAAGACAGTCGTGGAGATGTATGGATTGGGACCGTCAGCAACGGACTACTGCACTATTCTGCCGCCACCGGAAAAATCGAGACCATAGAGGGTACACCCTGCCGGGACATCTCTTGCATTGAGGAAGATGCACAAGGCAATATATGGGCAGGCACACAATACGGGCTGGGCAAATATGACCGCACCGTAGGGAAATTTACCAACTACTATGCCGCCGACGGCATAGGCGGCAATCAGTTTTACGACCGTTCTTCATGCCGCCTGCCCGACGGGACACTTGTTTTTGGCGGTACGCACGGGCTGACTTTCTTCAACCCTATGGACGTAAGTACCAAACGGGAAATTCCACTGCTCTTCGAAGATTTGAAGATACACAACCGGTTGGCACGCCCACAAGACAGCGAAAGTATAGACAAGCACCTCTCCTACCGACCGGACATCTGCCTGGACCACAATCAGAATGGTTTCAGCATCTCCTTTGCCGCACTGGACTACTGCGAATACGAACGCGTACATTATTATTACAAGATGGACGGTTTCGACAAATATTGGATTGATGCCCGCAACAACCGCGAGGCCTACTATGCCAATCTGCCTGCCGGTACCTACACCTTCAAAGTTAAAATAACCAATAACGACAAGAGCATTGTAGAAAGGGAGAATTCCATACGCGTCATCGTAAAGCCCGCCCCTTGGCAAACGTGGTGGGCATGGTGCACCTATCTGCTCATTGCCGCCGCCATCATCGGTATCTTCATCCGTGCCTGGCTACGCATTAAGCAGGAAAAAGAAACCGCCCGACGCGCCAAACTGGAGAAGGACCAGGAACAACGGGTGAACCGTATGAACATGAATTTCTTTGCCAACATCTCGCACGAGTTCCGCACCCCACTCACCATGATTTCGGGTCCGGTGACACAACTTTGCGAAAGCCCCAAGATAGAGGGAGAGAACAAGCAGCTACTCTACATTGTACAACGCAGTGTGGGGCGCATGCTCCGTCTGGTGAACCAGCTGATGGACTTCAACAAGCTGGAGAATGACACCCTAAAACTGCGGGTGAAACGGACCGACATCATCTCGCAACTGCAACGTTTTGTAGACATTTTCCGCATCAACGCCAACGAAAAAGGCATCGCACTGAACACTTATGGCCTGGAGGATACTTTCCTCATGTGGCTGGACGTGGACAAGCTGGACAAGATTGTAGGAAACCTGCTTTCAAACGCCTTGAAGTTCACTCCGAACGGCGGAAAAGTGGAACTGTGCTTCGACGTCATTACCCGCGAAGAGGCTGCACGCCTCTTTACGCTGACGGACAAAGACATCGACACACAGTACGTCAAAGTTGCCGTGGCAGACAGTGGCCACGGAATCCCCGAGGAACAGTTGGAGAAAGTATTCGAACGCTATTACCAACTGGACAATCAATCCAAAGGTACCTATAACTGGGGAACCGGTATCGGTCTGTACTATGCCCGTAGCCTGGCGCTGCTGCATCATGGCTATCTGAAAGCCGGCAACCGTACCGAAGGAAACGGAGCCGTCTTCACCCTACTGCTACCGGTGAATGATCTCTCTTATACCCCCGAAGAATGCACTCTCCCCGAAGAGGAACAGAACAAGGCATTTCCGATACAAACGGAAGAACAATATCAACTGGAAAATACAGAGAGCATCCGGCAGCAAAAGCAAACTCTTCTGGTAGTAGACGACGATACGGAAGTGGCCCACTACCTGAAGGCCCTGCTTTCTCCCATCTACAAAATCGTCTGCCGCTTCGATGCCGACAGCGCCTTCAAAGCCATGAACGAAGAAGCACCCGACCTCGTACTGAGTGATGTAGTGATGCCCGGAAGAAACGGTTACGACCTCTGTCGCCAGATAAAAGAGGACTTGCAACTATGCCACATCCCCGTGATACTGGTAACGGCCAAAGCTACTGTAGAGAATCAGGTGGAAGGTCTGAATACCGGTGCAGATGCCTACGTGACGAAACCTTTCGAGCCCAACTACCTGTTGGCGCTTATCAAATCCCAACTGAAAAACCGCGAGAAAGTGCGCAGCCTCCTGAGCCAGTCCACCCAAACGGATAAGATTGAGGGAAATGTGCTTTCGCCGCAAGACAACACTTTCATGACCGAGCTTTACCACCTGATGGAGAACGAACTCTCCAATCCGGAGCTGGACGTGGCACGCATGACCGAGCTACTGAAAATCTCCCGTACCAAGTTCTATTATAAGGTAAAGGGGCTGACGGGTGAGAACCCCAGCGTATTCTTCAAGACCTACAAGCTGAACCGTGCCGCCGAATTGCTCAAAGAAGGAAAATACACTATTTCAGAGATAGCGGACATGACGGGATTCAGTACGCTGTCCCATTTCTCGACAAGCTTCAAGAAACAGTTCGGTGTGAGTCCGAGCGAATACAGCAAGTAAAAAGCCGGTCGGTTCAAATTTATTCATTACATTTGTACCATTCTTAAAAAACCTTTTTATCCATGGCACACCGACTGAACACCAACAAACAATTTATGATAGGAAACGGCATCCTTGCTTTCGCCGTGATTTTTGTAGTTGTCATCTTTGTCTACATGAGCATGAGGCTGCAACAACGAAAAGAAGGAGAACGCAACTTCATTGAGACATACACCATCACACTGACGAAAGGATTTGCCGGAGATTCCACTTCCATATTCATCAACGACAGCCTGCTGGTGAACCGTACCATTGCAGAAGAACCTTTCACCATCGAAGTGAAACGCTTTGCCGAGCAAAACGCACTCATGATTGTAAACAATGCAACTGAAAAGCTTTCCTTATTTGAGCTAAGCGAAAAAGGAGGAGAATACCGGTTCGAGAAGGAAGGGGAAGAGGTAAAGCAGTTGGCAAAAAATTAGGGATAAAAAGTCGTGAGGCATTTTGCTCTCATATTTCGGAGTCGACAAGCTGTTTCCTGGCTTACCAACAGCCACTGCAAAGACATCACATAACTTTTGCAGTGACACTGCAAAGACATTACACAACTCCTGCAGTGACACTGCAGCGATACTGCATACCTTTTGCAGCGTTACTGCAAAACAGTTGCAGTGTCACTGCAAAGGTGTTGCAGCAGCACTGCAAAAGGAGTGCAGTGACAGTGCAAGAGGTATGCAGTGGTTTTGCAGTATCACTGTCTGTAAAACAAGGAACTACTTACCGTCCATACTAATCTCTAACCATTTATTTTCGTTTGATATTTCCGAAGCTCCGCTCTCAATGCTTGTGCCTTTCCATCAGTCATCCGGTCGAGCAAATCCCAGAAACGCTCCCCGTGATTCATCTCGCGGGTATGTGCCAGTTCGTGCAGTAGCACGTAGTCTATCAGATGCTTGGGAAGAAGTACCAGATAATAGGAAAGGTTGATATTGCCTTGTGCCGAACAGCTTCCCCAACGCCCGCTGCTGGAATTTATCTTCACACTCTTGTAAGGAAGGTTGTGCTGCATGGAAAGCATATACAGACGGGGCGGAAGAACAATTTTCGCATTTCGCCGTAAAGCTTCCTCAATTACCTTGCGCAGCCAAGCCTGCAACTTCTCATCCGAGAAATCGGCATCAGGAGGACAGATTATCTGCATTTCCCCCAATTCCGAACGGGACAAGAACCGTTCCCGTTGTCCGCTGACCAACGTCAGTTTAAAGAACTCCGTATCAATGCGGTAATCCAAATCAATCAGCTTTCTGACCAGCTTCTGTCTGGCAGCTTTCAGACGCGGACGAAGCTGCTCGATGGCACTCTCTACCTCGGCAAGAGAAGTCCGGGGAGGCACAGTCACGTAAATTCCATCTTCCTTTGTACGGAAAGTAAGACGCCGTGCCCGGGCATTGACCCGGACAAACAAAGGACCAAGCTCTTTATCTTCTATAATGCGGTTTACTGTCATAAATCAAAGCCTCTCCCATAGGAAAGGGGCGGGAAGAGGCTTTGCAAATGAACAAAGAATCGTCCAAAAACGCAAACAAATACCTGACAAAAGCGGACGGAGTGTCCGATAATGAACACTACACAAAAGCGACTATCCTTTAATAATCAACATTTTACACTTATGGCACAATAATTGATTAAAGTATGATGACCGAGCGTCCTTTGAAAAAAGCATTTTTATATGCAACTTTTTCAAGGCAGATCACGTCTAACTAATAAATACTGAATCACAAAAAACAAAAGAATATGAAAGCTCTAACAACATTTATCGCAATCGCCTTATTGGCATTCAGTACAACCGCTTGTTCACAACAACACACATACCGTTCCGGAGGCTTCGGCAGCAAGACGGTCAAGGCAAGCAAGAATTATGTAACCAAAGACATAAAAGTGAACAACTTCACCAAGCTGAGTGTAGCCGGCAGCCCCAACGTGACCTACACGCAGAAGTCCGGGAAACCGACAGTGGAAGTATATACCTCGGACAACATTGTCGATTTGCTGGATATTCATGTCAAGGACAATACCCTCTACATCGGCTTCAAGAAGAACGTCAGCGTATCCTATAATAAACTGGAAGTACGTGTGTCCGCAGAAAAGCTGAACGGCATTGCCGTGGCAGGTTCGGGAGACGTGGAACTGAAAAACGGACTGAAGACGGACAACCTCAAAATCGCTGTGGCAGGTTCGGGTGACATCAGTGGAAATAGCATCTCCTGCACAGACCTCGATATTTCCATCGCAGGCTCGGGAGACATCAACAGCAGCGACATCACTTGCAATGACCTCCAAGTATCCGTTGCAGGCTCCGGCGACATGAAGCTGAATAACGTAACCGCCAACTTCACCAGAGCATCCGTTGCCGGTTCGGGTACCGCCATCCTGAGCGGCAGTACCCAAGAAGCTGAATACAGCGTGGCAGGTTCGGGTGATTTGCTTGCTTCCGATTTCGTTGCCAAGAAAGCATCTGCCAGTGTTGCCGGTTCAGGCGACATCAAGTGCCATGCCACAGATTTCCTGAAAGTACGCACCAGCGGAAGCGGCAGTGTAGGCTACAAGGGTAATCCGGAACTGGACTATCCCAAGAAAGGACTGTATAAACTCTAACATAGAAAACATAGATTAAATAGGAAATATAGGTTTTAAGATTAATTGAGCCTAAACCGAATTCTCTCTGAAATATATATTAACGAAATGGTGAAGGGCTTCCGAGAGGAAGCTCTTCGTCCTTTT
>ENA-OQQU01001789-OQQU01001789.1-human-gut-metagenome-genome-assembly--contig:-NODE-1789-length-10941-cov-3.756752_pt1 | contig 10941 bp, 7 predicted proteins | sample MGYA00243233_ERZ505096 | MGnify/ENA primary metagenome ERZ505096 (study PRJEB26097, sample SAMN02712159) | human gut metagenome | biome: Gut microbiome | host: Homo sapiens | place: Denmark: Copenhagen... | reverse complement strand
GGGCTTTTTGTATATCGGTGCTTGAATTCCAGTAGAATCCACTTGATTTAGAGTACATAAAATGAGAAAATTTATCAGATGCAGAACGCTAATTGAAAAACTTTTATCAAGTAATTCATAGCGTAAGTTACGAGTTAATGTTATAATACCAAAGTTAGGATTTCCTAACATAAGAAAAAATGGAGTTTTATTTATGAAAAAGAAAATTGTTGCAGCATTTTGTCTTGCCATGGTGATGACGGTCGGCGGATGTTCCGGTGCGGGGACAGCAGCGCAGCCGGAGAGCAGTGAAAGTCAGACACAGCTGGCGTCTGTTTCGGAGTCTTCGAGCAGTTCTGACGCTTCGGAAGAGAATTCCACGCAGAAATCCGCATCATCCACAGCTTCTTCCGATGCCGCAGATGCATCGAGCAGCCGAGATATTTTTGCTATGGATACGTACATGACGGTCACTGCCTATGGTCCGAATGCAGAAACGGCGGTGGATCAGGCACAGCAGGAGATTGAGCGGCTGGATGCACTTCTGTCGACCGGAGAGGAGACGAGTGAAGTAGCGCAGATCAATGCAAACGGCGGCGGAACCTTATCGGAGGATACCACCTATCTGCTGGAACGCTCGCTGGATCTGTATGACAGCACAAACGGCGTTTTCGACATCGCAATTTATCCGATCATGGACGCCTGGGGTTTTACAACCGGAAATTATACGATTCCTTCGGATGAGACGATCGAAAGCCTCCTTCCGCTGACCGATGCCAATGATATCCTTTACGACAAGGACAGCGCATCCATCAGCTTTGCCAAGGACGGCATGAAAATCGACTTCGGCGGAATCGCAAAGGGTTATACATCCGGCAGAATTGCGGATATTTACCGGGAATGCGGTGTGACGAGCGGGCTCATCAACCTCGGTGGAAACGTTCAGGTTGTCGGCACGAAAACGGATGGCAGCAAATGGCGTGTTGCCGTGCAGAGTCCGGAAGCGGAGGATGATTATCTCGGCATTCTCTCGACGGCCGACCGGGCGGTTATTACTTCTGGCGGCTATGAGCGGTATTTCGAACAGGACGGCATGAAATATCATCACATCATCGACCCATCGACCGGTCATCCGGCAAATAACGGTCTGGTGTCGGTGACGATCGTAAGTGCTGACGGAACACTGGCGGATGGCCTTTCGACTTCTCTTTTCATCATGGGAAAGGACAAGGCGGCCGAATACTGGCGTGCACACAGCGATGAATTTGACACCATTCTGGAGGATGAGGACGGCGTTCTGTATGTAACCGAAGGAATTGCTGACGATTTCACATCCGATCACGAGACAAACATTATCAGGAAAGACGGTGATACATAACCATGGGAAAATGGAAAAAACTGACAGCATTTGCACCGGCTCTCGCGGCAGTTATCGTAGCAGCCTGCGCCGGTATTTCGCTGAACGGCTACACTGCACCGGTTTACGCCGTAGAGCAGCCGGAGGCACTGGTGACACCGGAGCCGGAACAGGATACCGATGCAGCGGAAAAGAAAGATGATACAAAAAAGAAGGACGATACCAAAAAGACAACCGATACCGAAGCAGAACTTGTCGCAGCCGTCGGTTCCGGCAGCTTTGAGCTGGCGGACGGAACGTACGAAGGAAGCGGAACAGGTTTTGGCGGTACGATTACAGTCTCTGTCGTATTGAAAGACAAAACGATTCAGTCGATTTCGATTGTAAGCGCTCCCGGCGAGGACGCAACTTTCCTGAACCGTGCGAAGGGAGTTATCGACCGTATCATCGCATCCCAGAGTGTGGATGTGGACACGGTTTCCGGTGCAACTTTCAGTTCAAAAGGTATCCTTGCAGCCGTGAAAAATGCACTGACCGGTCAGGAGGACACTTCAGAACCGGCATCCGCATCAGGAGCGGCAGGCGGCGGAACAGTTACGGTATCTAAAATTGAAGAGCCGGCTGCCTACCGGGATGGAACGTATTACGGAACTGGAACGGGATTTGGCGGCACAATGAAAGTCTGTGTTGTTGTCAGCGGCGGAAAAATTGCTTCGATTGATATTGTGGAAAACAGCGATACGCCAAGCTACCTTTCCAGCGCTTCCTCTCTGATTTCGACGATTATCTCAACACAGAGTACGAATGTGGATACGGTCTCCGGCGCGACATACAGCTCCCGCGGTATTATTGAAGCTGTGCGGAGTGCCTTAAGTCAGGCGGCAGTGAACGGGTCTTCCAGTACAAACGGAGGAAGCCAGGGCAATACAAACAACGGAAACAACAGTCAGAATAACGGCCAGAACAATAACAACTCGTCTGCATCCAAGGGAAGTTTTCCTTATCAGGACGGAATTTATTACGGAACGGCCGCCGGTTTCCAGGGAGACATCAAAGTGGCGGTAGCCCTGCAGGATCAGACGATCAAAGCGGTACTGATTCTGGAAAACGAAGATGACGAGACATTCTTCAACCGTGCCAAAGTCGTAGCGGACCGCATCGTAGACGGACAGAAAACCGATGTGGATCTCGTATCCGGCGCAACGTACAGCTCCCGCGGCATCCAGAACGCAGTAAAACAGGCGCTGGAAAATGCGAAGAAAGCAACAAACGGCGAGACCGTTCCAGATAACGGAACGAGCAGCGGCGGAACCACAACGATTCCGGAAGGAAAATTCCCATACGAGGAAGGCATTTACTACGGAACCGGCGAGGGCTATCTGGGAGACATTACAACGGCAGTTGTCATTCAGGATGAGACGATCAAGGCAATTCTCGTGACCGAGAGTGAAGATGACGAAGCATTCTTAAAACGCGCAAAACAGACAGCAAAGGACGTTGTGAAAAACCAGACACTGGAAGTTGACACCGTTTCCGGCGCAACCTACAGCTCCAGGGGAATTCTTGCGGCAATCGAGGAAGCTTTAAAAGAGGCAGAACGCGTAACTGAGGAAAAGAAAAATCCAACCCCGACACCGACGGAAACACCAACCCCGACCGAAACCCCGGAGCCAACTGAGACGCCAACACCAACACCGACGGAAACTCCGGAACAAAAGATCTATCAGGACGGCGAATACACAGCGATTGCCGTCTGCGAGCCGGATGAAGATGAAGATTTTACCGCTTATCAGCTTTCTGTGACGGTAACAATTGAAAACGATAAAATCGTAGCGTTAAGCAACATCACCGGTGACGGAGACAGTCAGAATGCCTCCTACATCCGCCGCGCATCCGAAGGAACCTCCAAAATCAAAGGCGTTTCCGCTCAGATTCTGGAAGCCGGAACGCTTGAAAACATCGACACCGTTTCCCGTGCAACCTGCTCCTCAAAAGCCATTCTTGAGGCATGCCGGAATGCGCTGGATGCTGCGAAAGTAACGCAATAAAGGGGAAAACAGATGAGACAATTAATTGTTCGTTTTTTGAATGTTGCTGTCATTGCTGCTGTTCTGATCGGCTACAATACCGTACTCGATAAAAGAGACAAAGAGGATCAGATCGCGCGGCTCTCGGCAGAGCTTGAGACGACCCAGCTTCAGAAGGAAAATCTGCAGGCCGCAGCAGCTGCATCCAACACGGCGGATACGGCCGCAAGTGAAGCAGCAGAAGCAGAAGGGCAGTACGTGGACGGTACGTATGACGGTGAAGCTGACGGCTTCGGCGGCACCATTGCAGTTGAAGTAACCGTAGAGGGCGGCCAGATTACCGATCTTGCCATCACATCCGCCGACGGCGAGGACAGTGCGTATCTGTCAAACGCGGAGGCGATCATTCCAAAGATTATTGAGGCACAGTCCGCCGATGTTGATACGATCAGCGGAGCAACATTCAGCTCCACCGGTATCAGAAATGCGGCGCAGGAAGCAATAGAAAAGGCGGAGAAATAACATGAAAAATTTAGATCTATCCACATTACCGGCAAAGAAGAGAAAACAGATCGTTTCCTGCCTGCGTGCCGGAATCCAGCTTTTATATTTCCTGTTTCTTCCGTCAGTATTTACCGCTGCATTTAACGGAGTGAAATACATTTTTACGCAGCTTGGACAGGGTGAAAAAATTGAGATGACCGCGTTTGTGTCGGCTCTGCTCCTTGTCTGTGCATTTACGATCGTATTCGGAAGATTTTTCTGCGGTTTTGCATGCGCTTTTGGAAGTCTGGGGGATGCAATGCATGCAATTTATGGTATAATCTGTAAGAAACGTAAAAAGAAGCCCATACGCATCAAACCGGAACTGGCAAAAAAACTGGCGCTGGTCAAATACGGCATTCTGCTTCTGATTGCTCTTTGCTGCTTTGCAGGAGTTTATCAGAAAGCAAGAGGAACAAGCCCGTGGGATGTCTTTTCCATGCTGCATGCGGGAAATTTCCGACTTTCCTCTTATATTCCAGGCATTGTTCTTCTGGTGCTGATCCTGGTCGGCATGTTCTTTGAGGAGCGCTTTTTCTGCCGTTTCCTGTGCCCAATGGGAGCTGTCTTTTCTCTGCTTCCGATCCTGCCGTTCTTTACTCTGCACCGGAAACGCGAAAACTGCATCCGCGGCTGCAGCGCCTGCACGAGACAGTGCCCGTCAGCGGTGGAACTGCCATCCGATGGATACGTGGAGATCTCCGGCGACTGTTTCCAGTGCCAGAAATGTATTGATACGTGTCCGAAAGGTAATATCCGCTGCGGGGTAAAGGAATTTCACGGAAATGAAATCCTCTTTACGCTGTTCCGTGCTGTATTCCTGCTGACACTGCTGTTATGGGCTGGCATCTGATTCAGAATAAGGAAAACTATATGAAGAAAAAAGATCTGATTCTGGCAGGCGCCGTTCTGCTCCTGGCTGGAATCCTTGCCCTGGCGCTTCGGCTGCCGAAAACGGAAAATGGAAATACCATGAAAGTCACGGTGGACGGCGAAGTCTACGGAACGTATTCACTCGCAGAAAATCAGACCGTGAAAATTCAGACGGGTCACGGAACGAATGTCCTGGTGATTGAAAACGGAAGTGTCCATATGGAAGAAGCTGACTGCCCGGACGGCTACTGCAAAAGACAGGGTACGATTTCCCGGGTAAATGAGACGATCGTGTGCCTGCCGCATAAGCTGGTTGCGGAGGTAGAAAGTGACGGATCCACAACGGACGACGCCGACGATGCGCCGGATGTGATTGTAAAATAATACCAGCTTAGAAGAAAGGAATTGGAATTTATGAGAGACAGCCGCACTGCAAGCAGAAAAATTGCCTTATGCGCCATGCTGATGGCACTTGCCATGATCTTCAGTTATGTGGAGGTACTGATCCCGATCAACCTCGGTGTTCCTGGAATCAAACTCGGCATTGCCAATCTGGTTGTAGTCGTCGGCCTCTTTTTCCTTCCGGCAGGGGAAGTCCTGATGATTTCCGTCGCCCGCATTCTTCTGATGGGGTATCTGTTCGGAAATGGAATGTCCATCCTTTACAGCCTTGCCGGCGGGCTTTTGAGCTTTCTTGTGATGCTTCTGCTGAAACACATCAAGGGCTTTAGTATCACCGGCGTAAGTATTGCAGGAGGCGTGACGCACAATGTCGCGCAGATCTGCGTGGCGGCTCTCGTGGTGCAGAACCGCAAACTGTTCTATTATCTGCCGGCGCTTCTCGTGGCCGGAGTCATCACCGGAATGCTGATCGGAATCCTTTCGGACCGCATTCTTTCTGCGGTAAAACGCGATGGACGAAAGAGTTCTTCGCGGTGAAAACTCCATAAGTTCTTCGCGGTGAAAACTCCATATCTACGAATTTTTTTCTGTGTGGGAACGAAAATCATCCCACAAACTTCACAGTATCGGATCATTAAATAGTAAAAATACTCAATAAGCAGAATCTGTGCCTCTTTTGAGAAAAAATAATCAGTTAAGAGTTAGACAAAACGATCAAAAATTAGTAGAATAATCTACGGTTAGTTAAAACAATTATTGATTAGTGAAAACTAATATAATAATGAAGGACAGTTTTGCCCCTGTTTTTCCTGCAAAACTGTGGAAAAGGAAAAAGGAGGAAGTTATGATCAAAAGAAAAGAACTTCAGAAAAAATCATTAGCAGCCGTAATGGCAGCTTCCATGACCATGAGCCTGCTCCCGGGAACCGCACTGGCGGATGCTACAAGTGGCGTGCTGGCAGATGGCACTTATGAGTCTACGGCTCATGTTACCAGAACTGCAGAAGACGATGAGGATGAGAATGCATGGGATGAATATGACGTTAATGTCAAAATCACAGTTGCAGACGGCAAATTTTCTGACATTGCAGTAACGCCTGGCTCTGGATACAATACAGAGAATGCCACATATTTCAAAAAAGCAGCTACAAACAGCAAAGGATTCAAAACGAAACTTCTTGGAAAAGATGCAACGATTGAAAACATTGAAGGATGGGATATTGTATCGGGTGCAACCAGAACTTCGAATGCAGTAAAAACCGCGGCTCTTGCAGCAACCCAAAAAGCAACCCCGACTCCAGAAGCAGTAGACACCACAGCACTTGAAAAAGCAATCGCAGATGCCGAAGCATTAAAGGAAGCTGACTACACCGCAGACTCCTGGAAAGCTGTCCAGACTGCTCTTACCGCAGCAAAATCTGCTCTTTCTGCAAAAGAATCCCAGAGCGCTGTTGATACCGCGAAAGATGCGCTGAATACTGCAGTAAAAGGCCTTGTTAAAGCACCGACTCCGACGGCGACCCCGACAGCAACGCCAACCGCAACCCCAACGGCGACCCCGACCGAGACTCCAACTGAGCAGGTGGCTTACGTTCTGATGAACATTCCATATGATGAATTTTATGCTGCAGATGTAAACAACTCTGTTCCAGTGGATGTATTTTCTTCCGCAACGAAGAGCAAAACAAGAACAGCCACTCTTGCCGGTGGTTCTTATCATACCAATGCAGATGGAAGTGCAATCAATGGAATTACCTTCCCGGTTAAAGTAACAGGAGTGGATCTTTCCAAATTTAAGAAAGTAACAGATTCTGATTCTGTAAGTATTACAGTAACAAACCGTGGTCAGACATCTACACAGACATACACCGGAAAAGACGCCTTATTTGAAAACTCAGACTATGCATATTATGTATTAAGTGAAGCACCTTCTTACTACAAAGAAGCAACGGTAAATGCAGATGGCTCTCTTTCTTTTGGAAAAACAGTTGGAACTGCAATTGAACTGACCAATGTATCTCCGGAATTTATGACTGAATCAAGCTATGGAGATTATCAGCTGGATCTCGACGGACTGGAGAACACGATTGATGTTGGAACCGATCAGATCTATGGTGTTATTGTCAGCACGAAAGAAGGCAATGACTATGGTATGCGTCATGTGGAAAATATCTGGCGCGGAACAGAGCTGGCATGGTCAACTGGATTTACAACACAGGTACATGGATGCCTGACTTCTTCTGCACATTACAAGAGCATGATGGGACAGCATATCAATAAGGTTACTTATTATACCAGCAAAGGAATCTACACGATTCCAGTGAATGATATTTTTGTTCCAACAAAATTTGAGGCAAGTGTATCCGTAGAAGACGCTTCTCTTTCCGCTGGAAAGACAACGATGACCGTAACCGGACTTCCGGCTGATTATGATGCAGAATATTCCGTAGATGGTCTGGATGGATTTGCAGTAGACGGAAATACCATTTCTTATTCCGCAAATGCGAAAAAAGGAATGTATACTCTGACGATTCATGATAAAAAAGGTGTTTATGCAGATCTGACACAGAGCTTTACTCTGTATACAGATGCAATGCCGGCTGCTTACAACGAAAAAGGAAGTGCTCCGGCGCTTGTAAAAGCAGAGAATGCATCAGAAGATGACTTTGCTGATTATATCAAGAACATCACTTCGGTAAAAGTAAATGGAAAAGAATATGCAGCAACTGGAAAACGGAAAACAATTCTGATCAAAGAAGACGGTACGCTTGATCTGACAGCTGCCGCTTTTGCAGAAGGAAATAAATTTGAAATCGAAGTAACTGCAACAGGTTACAAGACGCTTTCCTTTACTTATGAGAAGAAAGAAACAACATATAAATATGTATATGCAGGTCTTACCTGGGCTGAGTATTGGGCAGCAGAAGGAGTTCAGGCGGCAGGAAGCGACGCTGGTTCGGATGAAACTGACAGTCGCGAAGAAAGTGATAAAGGCGCTTTTGATGTTGTAACCCGTGCGACTACAAACCATGGACTGCACAGAGGAAGCTTCCAGTGCGCAGCGACTATCTACATGAAAGATGGCACAACCTATGATGTAGCATATTATACCGCAGCAACCACGGCAGTTCTGACGAACGGCGAGACCGTAACTTACGATAAGAGCCAGATTGATCATTATGAAGTAAAAGGTCTGAAATATGTGCCTGTAAAAGTTTCGGAAGATGATTACGAAGATTTCTGCAAAAAGTATGTTGTGGTAGAAAACGGCGGAACACTTTCCGGTGGATTTTCTGAAAATAAACTGCAGAGCTATACAGGCCTGGTTGCAGATGTAACAGAAAACACAAACGGTCTGAAGATAGCAGTGAAAAATGCAGATGGAAGCTTCTCCTTCTCTGCAAGAACAACAGGAAGTGAATCCGGAATCAAAGATCAGGCGCTGAAGACAGCTCCGGATGCTGAGACCGTAGGACTGACCGTGAAAGAAGCCAATGGTTCTTATGGAGAATTCCTTCGCGTAGATTTAACGGGAGATTACGGCGATCTGGCTGCTAATCTGCAGACCGTAACCTGGACTTATTACGGTGATGATTCCACTTATACGAATGCAAAAGCAACGTATGGAACAAAATTCGCAGCAGATAACTGGATGCATAAAGTAATGGGAATCCAGCTTGGCCTTACCGATTCCCTGCGCTGCACTTTACCGGAGGGAACGGATGGAACCGGTTATTGGAAGATTACGATTCATGCACTTGGCTATGCAGATGCTTCCTACACTTTTGAAGCAACCAAAGCGAACATTGTAGGAGCTGATCCGGTAGAGAGCACAGCAGCACTGGAAGAGGCAATTGCAAAGGCAGATGCACTGAATAAAGATCTTTACACGGAAACTTCCTGGAATAATATGCAGACAGAACTGGCAGAAGCAAAAGAAGCATTGGAGAAAAAACAGAGCCAGGGAACCGTAGACGAAGCAACAGAGCATCTGAATGCAGCAATCGAAGCACTTCAGTCCCAGTATGTATTAATGAACATTCCGTATGCTGAGTTCTATCAGGCAGAGGTTCATAACGATATTCCAGTAGATGCATTTACTTCCGCAACCAAGAACAAAACAAGAACAGCCTCCCTTTCTGGCGGATCTTACCATGTGAATGCAGACGGAAGCGATATTACAGGTATCACCTTCCCAGTAAAAGTAACAGAGGGTATGGATCTGAGCAAATACACGAAAGTGACAGATGAGGATTCTGTAGAAATCACCGTTACCAACCGTGGACAGACATCCACCACAACGTATACCGGAAAAGATGCACTGTATGAGAATGCAAGCTATGCATATTACACTTTACATGAGGTTCCGTCTTATTACAAAGAAGCATCTGTAGATGCAGACGGCAATGTAACCTTTGGTGCTGTTCAGGGAACCGAGACAGCAAAGCTGGAAAATGTAACGGCAGAGCTCTCCACTAACAGCAAATACGGTGATTATCAGCTGGATCTGGATGGTCTTACTGATACCATCAAAGCAGGCGAAGATACCGTATATGGTGTTGTTGTCAGCACAAAAGAGGGCAACGATTACGGAATGCGTCATCTGGAGAATATCTGGAGAGTGTCTAAGCTGGCATGGAGCACTGGATTTACCACAAGCGTTCATAATTGCCCGACTTCTTCTGAACATTACAAGAGTATGATGGGACAGACCATCAACAAAATTACCTATTACACCAGCAAGGGAATTTACGAAGTCGACGCAGAGGTATATATACCGGTTAAGTTTGCATATGAATTTTCTGTAGAGAATGCGTCTGTCACATCTGGAAATGCTTCTGTTAAACTGGAAGGCCTGCCGGATGATTACGATGCTGTCTATACAGTAGAAGGTCTGACGGGAACCGTGTCCGGTGATACTCTGTACTTCAAGAATGCAGAGAAAGGTTCTTATACATTGACTGTCAGCGATAAGAATGGTAAATATGCAGATCTTTCCGCAGACTTTATCCTTTACACGGAAGAGATGCCGGCAGCATTTAACGAAGATACGACAACACCGGGTCTGCTTAAGAAAGGGGATGCAACAGATGAAGAGTTTGCAGATTATCTGAAGAACATTACCTCTGTTACTGTAAATGGAAAAGCATATGCAGCAAGCGGAAGAGGAGCTGTTGTACTGTTCAATGAGGATGGTTCCTTAAAGACAGATGCAGCACCGTTCGCAGAGGGCGATTCCTTTGAAATTACAGTTTCTTCACTGGGATATCAGGATCTTAGCTTCACCTGGAAGAAATCAGCAGAAGAGCCGACTCCTACTCCTACAGAGACCCCAACCGTAACCCCGACCGAGACTCCGACGGTTACCCCAACTGAGACTCCGACGGTTACACCTACAACAGCACCAACCACAACCCCGACGACTGCTCCTACCACAATACCTACGACGCAGCCGACGAAGACCCCGACAAGCACCCCGAAAGCAACATCTACTCCGCTTGCAAGTAATAAAATATCCAATACCTCTACTTCCAAGAAGAGTGATAATGCAAAGACCGGTGATGCTACCAACATCTGGGGATGGGTAAGCATGGCAGTTGCATCTCTTGGCGCTGGCGGACTTGGATTCAAACTCCGCGGCAGAAAGAAAAAAGACGACGAAGAGTAATTCAGAACAAAATGACTGAGAAATTCTTCTGACATAAGAAATCGCAGAAACCTCTGTTCCAGCTTTTCTGGCAGAGGTTTCTGCCGTTTCGA
>ENA-OQQU01001766-OQQU01001766.1-human-gut-metagenome-genome-assembly--contig:-NODE-1766-length-11040-cov-38.542285_pt1 | contig 11040 bp, 9 predicted proteins | sample MGYA00243233_ERZ505096 | MGnify/ENA primary metagenome ERZ505096 (study PRJEB26097, sample SAMN02712159) | human gut metagenome | biome: Gut microbiome | host: Homo sapiens | place: Denmark... | reverse complement strand
TAAAAATATTCCATTTCCACAACTTTTTTATGCTTTTCTTATGCCGAACTCACGTTGTATTAAGATGAGGCAATTGATTATAGCTGCCTTTTGACCGTGTGCCTGACGCAGGCAACGCATGGTATGGGCTTTTATGTGTCAGGCATACGTCCGTTTGTCCCTGGCACACTTTTTATATCTGTCAAGTGACGGGCGGCATAAGCGTGCATTAAAGCAAGCAGGGCGGCGGATGTTGCATCCGTCGCCCTGCTTATGTCGGGTAGAGGCCTGCAAGCCATGCTGGCTGCCGGCCGCAGTAGTGTTATCAGTTGTTCTTGCTGAAGAATATGGCGTTCTTTATCTGCGGTGAGCCGTTGTAGCTGTTGCGGGCACCTATTACGGTAATGTTGTCGCCATCCTTGAGGCCGCTATCGGTCACGAAGTAATAGCGTGCGTCGCCGGTAGCGCCGTAGCCGCGGTAGAGGCCGTAGAGGTAAAGGTCGTTGGTGCCGTCAGTGATGTAGACATTGCCGTACTTGTCGTTTACAATCTCTTTGATGGTACCTGTAACCATGTAGTTGTCTTCGCCGTCAGGAAGGGCGAGGAAGTCGGCCAGCGAGATGGTTGTGGTCGGTTTGACGTCGGTAACGTCGCCGCCTACCAGCTCGACAGTGTCCTTGTATGTGTCGTGAGTGCCGACAACGGTTACGATGTCACCCTCCTTGACGCCCTTTTCAACACCGTTTGTGCTCTTGTAAACCAGGGTAGAGCCGCTCCAGTCGGTCAGCGTGAAGCTGCCGTTGCTCTGTACGTCTGATACAACTCCGGCAAGACGGTACTGTGCGTCGCCGTCGGGTGCGTCGTTAAACTCTTGTACAGATACGTCCTGTATGCCGCCTTGCTGTGTGATTGTGGTCTGCGTGGTGTATGTCTTACCGTCAGACTCAGTGGCAAGTGTCAGCTCGGTAGAGCGTATGCCGCCTTCGTTGGCAGTAGCCTTGAAGGTTACCTCGGCAGATGTGCCGACCTGCTTGATTGAAGCTATTGAAAGCCACTCCTTGGCGTCTTCAGGAATGTCTACCGACACGCCCGAGCCTTTTGTAGTGACAAAGGCTGTGATGTTGCCGCCCTCTTTGGCTATTGCTTCAGTTGAAAGCGAGTCAACCTTGATGAGGCTCTTGTTGATGTTTACAACCGTAACGTTTACCAGCTCAACCGTGCCGTTGTAAGTCAGCTTCGGACCCTGCACGGTAATCTCGTCGCCAACTTCGATGCCCAGGCTAAGGAAGTTCTTCTCGTTACCGTCCTTGTCAAGAGTTCCGTAGATGTAAACCTCGCCAGTGCCGTCGTTGATGTAGAGGTTACCGTAAGTGGTGTTTGCGATAGCCGTCACCGTACCTGTAACCTGGTAAGTCTTGTTGTCGGGTCCGGCAATGACCTCGGCGCAAGTAGCGTTTGTGATGCTTACCTCGCCCTGTACGACTTTGAGGTGCTGCACCTGGCCGTTGCAAGTGATTGTCATCGCTTCAGAGCTGCGGCCGCCAGTGTAAGGATCAGCTTTGAATATGATCGGTGTTTCACCGGCCTCGCCTACAGAGTCTGAATGTTCATCCAATTTAAGCCATTCGGGTATGTTCTCGAGTCTCCAGTCGCCTTTGGCTTTTACAATGATGGTATCGTTACCACCTTCCTCGGGGATGGATATGTATGATTTGGATACCCGCAGGTCGTCCAGCAGAGTGATGTCGTCGTCGTCCGAGCAGCCGGCAAACATTGCCACAACACCCAGCAGAAGCAGTGAAAATATATTCTTAAGTTTCATAATGATACTTCCGGTTTAAATAATTAATTGAATGTGTACTTAACGCCGATAGACATGTACCAGCACTGGCCGATGGCGTGGTTGGCTGTCCAGGTCTTGGTTGAGCCGTTGATGGCTGAAGGAGTAGAGAACACTGCATAGCCGTCAGCGTCAGCGCCTTCATACTTCAGTATCTTGGCTTCTGAACCGATAGCCGGGTTGAGAGTCTTTGCAACGCCCCATGAAGAGTTGAACAGGTTGCCCACGTTCTTGATGTCGAAGCTGAGGGTCAGCATGTGCTTTGTCTTGCCTACGTTAAGCTTGAAGTCGTGCTTGTAGCTGAAGTCGAAGCGGTGTACCCACGGAGAGTAAAGGCTGTAAGCCTCGGCGTATTCGCCCTGGTGGTCCTTCAGGTAGCTGTTGTTGTGTACGTAAGCCATGAAGCGGTCGCGGTCGTCGGTTGTCTTGAAGCGGAACTCGTTGTTGGCAACCTGTGCGTCGGTCGGGATGAATATCGGGTCGTAAGCCTGTCCGTCGCCGTTCATGTCGTTCTGCAGCATGTAAGTGTAGTTGTAAGAACCGCGCCATCCCTCATAGATGAGGCTGAAGTGGTTGTTGCAGTTGTCGTGGGCTGTGATTTGTGCTATCACGCGGTCGGGCTCAACATACTGTGAATTGTGCAGCTTGATGTTGTTGGGACCTTCAACTGACGGCAGGTAGGCTATCGTAGAAGAAGCGTTAGAGCCGGGCATGCCTGTAAGCTCCTTAGAGCAGGTGTGCGTGTAGGCTGCCATGATGTCGATGTACTTGCTTGGTGAAGCGTATGCCGAAACGCTTGCGCTCCAGCCGTAACCCTTGCTTGTGTTTGACAGAACGTATGCGGGCACAACGCCTTCGTTATATCCGGTCGGGAAGATAGGACGGTTGTCAACGCCGTTGAAGCGTGTGAAGCCGCCTACGTCAGGAATTGACCAGTCTTGCATGGTAACGCCGTGGATGGTCTTGTTGAAGATTCCTTCGGCAGTAATGGTCAGCGGGAAGCCTACAGGTACTACGTAGTCTACGGCGAGTGATGTCTTCCATACCTCTGGCATCTTGAAGTCGGGGTCAACGGCTGATATCTGTGAAGGCAGTGTGCCGTCCTCGGGCCTGATTGTTTCAGGATAGCCCAGGCTGAAGAGTTTCTGCTGCAGTGCGCCGATTGTAGGATAGCCCTTGTCGTTGGTAACCAGGCCTCCTGCAAATTCGTTCATGGTAAAGCCTTTCTTTGCTGCGTTAGCTTCGTTGATGATGGCCTGGTACTGCACCATACCTGAGCTTGTAGGCATGTTGGTGAAGAATACCAAAGGCAGACGGCCCTGGAATATACCCGAACCTCCGCGCAGCTTGAGGGTCTTGTCGCCAAGTATGTCCCATACGAAGCCTACACGTGGGGCTACCGTAAGGTTAGAGCCCGGCCACTTGCCTGTGTCGATGTGGCGGCCGTCGTAGTCGAGGTCGTAGATTGCCTTGTTGGTCATCAGGTCGTCGTTGTTGAAGAACATGTCGTCGAAACGCAGACCGTAGGTCAGCTTGAAGCTCGGTGTTATAGACCATTCGTCCTGGATGTAGATGCCGAGCGTGTTGAAGCGTACTGTTGCGGCAGGGTCTGACTTGCCGTCGTAGCCGTAGGTGAGGTTTACAATCTCGGGAGCGGCTCCGTTAAGGAAGTCGTCGAGAGAGTAGTAGCGGTAATAGCCTGTACCGTTACGCATGTAAGAGTTGAGTGCCATCTGGTGCTCGAACTTGGCGCCGAGCATTATCTTGTGGCTTCCTGCATAATAAGTTACGTCGTCCTTGATGTTCCAGACAGTGTTGCGCACGGCGTTGTTGTGAGTGAAGAGCTCCTTGCCGAGCGAGATGTACGCAGTGTTGGTGCCTGTTCCGTCCATGATGTCAATGAAGGGGAAGTCGGCAGAGTTGGTGAAACGCACGTCGTCCAGTTTTGAATAAGTAGCAAGGAACTGGTTTGACAGGTTGTCAGAGAAACGGCTGTTCAAGTCGATTGAGAATGAGTGTACCAGGTTGTCAAGGGCGTACATAGAGTTGGCGTAGCTCATTGACTTCTGTGAGAAACGTCCGTAGGCAGAACGTGTACCGCCGTCCATTGAAGAAGCGTTAGTGGGGTTCCAGTTGCGGTTCTTCGTGTAGTTGTAGCGGAATGAGAGATGGTGCATGTTGGTGATGTTCCAGTCCAGACGTGCCAGCAACTTGTAGTTGTTCTCGTCTGCGGGGAAGTTGGTCCATGAACCTGTGTCGTAGCCATATTTGTCTTTCACGAAGTTAGACACTTTCTCCAGGTCGGCGAGTGTAGTGCGCGAGATGTAGTTGTCGGCATCCTCGACACCGTCGACAGAACCGCGCCAGCGGTTAACCACCGTAGGAGTCTTGCTCATTTCTCCGCTGACGAAGAAGAACAGCTTGTTCTTGATGATAGGGCCACCGAGGGTGAAGCCGTAAGTGGTCTTCTGGTCTTTCTCGCGTGCGCCTGATATCTGTTCGCGGTCTACGGCGTCACCACGCATGTTCTCGTTCTGGTGGTAAACGTAAGCCGTACCCTTGAATGTGTTGGTACCCGACTTCGTGATAGCGTTGACACCACCACCGATGAAGTTGGTCTGGCGTACGTCGTATGGAGAGATTACAACCTGCATTTCCTCGATGGCGTCGATAGAGATAGGATTGCCGCCACCGGGCAGGCCGTCGCTCAAACCGAAGTTGTTGTTGAAGTTTGCACCGTCTACAGTGAAGTTTGCCGTACGTCCGTCGGTTCCTGCGAAGCTCATGCCGTTGCCGCCGTAAGGAGACAAGCGGGTGAAGTCGGTAATCGAACGGCTCACAGTCGGCATGTTCTCCAACTGGCTGAGGTTGATGTTGGTCGAAGCACCGGTCTTTTCAGCCGTGAATTTAGTAGCCTTGGCTGAAACAACCACTTCGCCCAGTTCATGCGAGTCTTCTGAAAGGTTGACATTCAGGCTGTAAGACTCGGCAAGCTGGAGGGTTACATCCTTGGTCACACTTGTAGTGTAGCCGATGTAGCTTACCTTGATGGTGTAAGGGCCACCGACACGCATACCGTTAATAGAGTAGCGGCCGCTTGCGTTTACCACCGTGTTATAGGTGGTTCCCGATGGCTCGTGCACTGCTGTTATGGTAGCGCCTATGGCTTTATCGTCTCCGGCCATAACCATACCATTGATTCCTGACGTTGTCATTTGGGCCAGCATCTTGGTCGTCATTAACAACATCAACACGAATAGAATACCTAAACGTTTTTGCATACTGTTTTTATTTGAAATTAAAAATAAGAATGAAATCCTAATAACCGTATCTAATCAAATAGTGAACACAATTTTGTAATTTAACGTTGTTTATCTTAATTTCGACGTGCAAAATTAATTAAAAAATAGATATATTATGTTACAAGGGAGTTAAAATTAAGATATGGCACTTCTTTTTTTACTAAAAATGCTCTTTTTATGCAATTTGCCGTGTTAATTTTAACGAAAAGTCCCGTTAGTTCCGCCCTACCGTGTCAGCAAAAAAAGAACCCTGTCATAGCCCCTTGATGGGGTTTGACAGGGTCGTTTGGTGTTTTTTACTTGGTGGCCTGCCACCTTCGCTGGTGTCAGCGTTTTACAGCTTTCTTTCCGCCGGCTATGTACATGCCCCGTGGCAGTCCGTCGAGCGCCTCGTTCATGCTTGTACCCTTTGCGCACCGGCGCACCAGTCGGCCGTCAAGCGTGTACACGTTCATGTTTGCCTGCTGGCGGGCATTGTCGGCGGTTATTGTTCCTATGCCGGTAGAGTGCTGGTCGGTCACGTCGTCGACAGTGTGCTTGCCGTTAGACATCGTGGTTGATACTTCATAGAACTTGTCAGTCTTCACGTTCACCACGTCTACGGTCTGCGGACTGCCGCTGCCCGTGCTGAATACGAAGTTGACGTAGTCGGTCGACGAGTTCATGCGGTAAGTGTTGTAATACCAAGTCTTGCCGTCGATTACAGTCGTTGCCGTAATCTTGTCGCCGGGCCATGCCGGGTTCTTCGGGCCGTGTGTCTCGTCGCCGCCCCATGTCCAGAAGTTCAAGCTGCTCCAGCCTACGTTGTCCGTGTTAACGTAGACCGTAATGTCGTGCGGCTGGAACTTGGTTACCTTGTACACCCTTGTTATTACGCCCGTCACCGCGCCGTTGACGAGCAGTCCCACTTTCAGCGTGGTGTTGTCCGTTATTTCCACTTTTGCGCCGTCGGCAACGGTCTTTCCGTTTGCCGCCGTCGGCTCGCTGCCGTCGGTCGTGTAGACCAGCTGTGCCGCAGCCTTTGCCGTCAGCGCGTTAAGCGTTACGCTCAGTGCGTTGTCGTAAGAGCCTGAAGGCATGTCGGTCCATGCCGTCTCGGCGTTGCGCGACAGGTAGTATGCGTAGTTGTCGCCCTTGTCTGCCAGGAAGTAGTCGCTCTCGTCGGCCATGTTGCCGGGCCATGCTGCCGAGCCCATTAGCAGCACTACCGACTTGCCTGCGTCGCCGTTCACCTTTACGGCGTATTGGCTGGCAGCGCGGTTAAGCGTCTCGTATGTGCTTTCGTTGCTTATTCCGGCGGCATAGCGCGCGTAAATCATCTGTTTCAGGTTCTGCTTGTATGCCTGCCAGTGGGGCAGGAATACGCAGGGCGTGCCCGGCATTGCCAGTATGAAGGCGTTTGCCGCCGTCACGTTGCCCGTCAGGTCGTTGCCGTTGCCGCGTCCGTATGTGTCGTGGTTGTCAACGAAGGTCACCGCATAGCGCCTGTATGTCGGACTGCTCGTCAGGCTCGTGCCTGCCAGCGTGCTCCAGTTGGCGCCCTGGTTGCAGCAGTCGTTCAGCAGGTATTTCAGCGGGAAGTCGAACGCTGCCGACTGCACCGTGCCGTCAACCTTGGTGCCGTCAATCCAGTTCTTTATCTGCTGTGTGCCGTCCCAGTACTCGCCTACCGAGAACTGCGGCTGTGCTGCCGAGTTGTATATGCCCGTGTACGTCGGGGCATAGCCCTTCACCATGTCGTAGCGCAGGCCGGTGTAGCCCAGGTCGTTCAGCAGGAAGTCCAGGTAAGCCTTCACCATGGTCTGCACGTTCTGGCTCGTGTGGTCCAGGTCGCGCGCGCCGTCGAAGTCGTCGCCCGTGTCGTTTGCGCCCGTCGGCTTCACTTCAGCCTGTGCGGCAGCCTTGCCGCCGTCGTCGTTTGCGCAGATGTCAGAGGGCAGCATGGTGTAGGTCACGCCCTTGTATGTCTCGACGGGGAAACTCATCCACGTGCCTGCCATCGACGAGCGGTGGTTTATCACCACGTCGGCTATCGTGCCCAGCCCCTTCTGCTTGAATGTGCTGATCATCGAGCGCAACTGCTCCTCGCTGCCGAACGAGCTTGTGTAGTCGCTGAACCAGTACAGGTCGTTGTATCCCATCGACGGGTCTGAGGCAGCCTTTCCGCTCTGCGGTATCCATATAAGCTTGAAAAACTCCGACAGTTCGTCGGCCTGGGCCTCAAGGTTGCTCCACTGCGTGTCGGCGTACGAGTCCCAGTAAAATCCCTGAAGCATTACGCCCCGGTAATTCGACGGCCATCCCTGGCCCATTACTGTCACTGCTGTGAACAGTGAAAAAAAGACTGATAAAATCTTTCTCATGGTATAAAGTTTTTTGTTTTCTTGTGCATCCTTTTGCCTGCCGTCGGCTTGTTTGTCCGTGCCGGGCCCGTCTTGCGCCGGGGTTGCGCCCTCGTCTGCGGCAGGTTGCAGATGCCCGTGTTTTCGTTTACTGCGTAAATGTACGGCTTTTGCCCGTAAGCGGTATGCGCCGCCGGCGAAAAAGAAACAAAAAGCATGTGCAAACGTTTACAGCACCGCCCGTCCGCTTGCGCCGTTCGGCGTTCCCGTGCATGCTTCACACCGTCTCCACCTTTTATATAATATCTCCGTTTCCTGTTTATCATGTGTCTTCCTCCAGTCGTTATACCTTATTAGATTAATCTGTTGGCGGAGTCTTAGTACATTGTCGTGCCGACTACTTACAGTCTGTCGCATATCGTCGGCTTTTGCTTACGGTTTCCGCCTGCTCCCGACGGGTTTGCAAAAGGCATCCTTTTGCAGTGTGAAAGGTTACCTTTTAAAAGACGAAAGACCGTGTCTTGCAAGCTGAAAGGCCATCATTTGAAACAGTAACCGTCGCTGTTCCACTCAAGATTATTCCGTCATCACGTTAAATTAACAAGCAGGGCTGGCCGGTAAGTACGAAATATTGACATCCGTCCGCATGGATGTGACCGGTTTAATTGCTTGCTGTGCCATGCCGCGCGTTGAATGATAAATTTACAAGGCATATTGAAAAATTAATCAATAAAAACATTTGTATTTGAATATTTTGTGTAATTTTGCAATCGAATGTATGCTTCATACATTGAAGCATTAACGGATTCGGTACATTCAGTGTATCTGGGTGTCAATAAAAACCTGCCATTGATACGGCCAACATAAAATAGATGAACTGACGGTGAAGAATCCAGTACTTTTCATAAGGATTTACGTAACTGCTTGCTGTACAACAAATTACACCAGCGTGCAGGACTAACTTAATTTGTCTTTACCCAAGAATGGACGCAATGTGCGAGAGTGTTGGCGTGGCTGCCGTTAAGTCTGTAACAGCCGTTTCCGGCGATGATGCCTGCCAGTGGTTTGTCATGCGCGACCTTACCCGTCCCAATGCCAAACTGCCGGCTTACAAACTGCTCGACGGCTTGAACATCCGCACCTTCACTCCCATGGTGTGGAAGCTCATGCTTAACCACGGCAAGCGTGAGCGGCGGCAGCTTCCGTTCATCCATGACCTTCTCTTCGTCTACGCTTCGCGTGCGGAACTCGACTCTGTGGTCGAGACTACTCCCATGCTGCAATACCGTTACCTGCGTGGCGGTTACAAGGTGCCCATGACAGTGCGCGCCGCCGACATGCAGCGGTTCATCCACGCCGTAGGCTTGTCTTCCTCCCCGCAGTATTACCGTCCCGACGAAGTTACGCCTGCCATGCGCAACCGCCGCATCCGTATTATCGGCGGAAACCTCGACGGTTACGAGGGCAGCCTGATAACCACGCGCGGCTCCAAGGTGAAACGCCTGCTTGTGGAGATACCTATGCTGCTCGCCGCCACGGTAGAGGTCGAAACCGAATTCATACAGCTGCTTTAATCCCTGACGCCTCCAGCCGCCGTATGCTCCGGGCTTAAGTGGCGTTATCTGCCAACCGTCTGTCTGTATCCGTACATGCACCCGTGCCTGCCGTCTGGTTCCAGGTAGCACCTTTCAGGTGCATGTGGATGTAAGTGAATGTTCCGGGCGCAGGGGAGTGAAGCGACGATACGCCCGGACGGCAGTAGTGAAATGCGGGCACCCGTAGCGGTGCTACACTGAAATAAGAAACGGCGGAAATAAGATGTGCGGCAATGAACTTAACGCCCGGGAGCCAAATCCTTCGCCACGTCGAAACACGGGCAAGCCTTTTCAGGGTTAAGCTCACGGTGCCCCACAATCAAGGCTTTCGGGAACCGGGCTTTCAGCCTGCCTGCCAGTACGCTTAACGCACGCTTCTGCGCATCGGTACGCGTGTCGGCAGGATTGCCGTCCGCGTCTAGTCCCCCTTCATAGCAAATACCGACAGAGTGCGAGTTGTGCCCCCGGCAGTGCGCGCCTGCCTTCTCCAGCGGCCGCCCGTTGTGCACCACGCCGTCGCGCGTTATGTAGTAGTGGTAACCTATGTCCCTGAAATGCCTGTGCATTACGTGGTCGCGCCGGCATTCCTCAAAACCGAGGCTCTTGCCCTCAGGCGTTGCCGAGCAGTGTATTATGATAAGTGTTATGGTACGCATTTTAAACTGTAAATAACTGAACAACAGAAGGAAGAAGGGCGCCGGACACCGTCCGGGCGGCATCCCGGCACCCGTCGTCATGTCGCGCCTACATGCAGCTCTGGAGTCCCAGGGCGGTTGCAACGGCCGAAATGACGCTGATTAAAGTCTGCAAGACAATTCTCAAGATGTTCTTTTTCTGTTCGTTCATTACTTTTGGTTTTAAGTTAGACAATTAATATATTCCTGAAGTGCGTCTGACAGCTGCGCCGCCGTGTCAGGCTCAAGGCTCTGTCGGCTCGGTAGTCTCGGTTATCGAGTATTTTGCCAGTTGTTTCAGTATGGCCTCCTGTCGCAGGCTCGATGTCGACAGGCTGCCCGTCGCGCGTGCCCTCAGCTTCAGTCCCTTCACGTTCTCAGCCACGCTGAAGTCTGCCACGTCCTCCACGCCCGTGGTTCTTAATCCAACGGAGAATATTGCCAGGTCGTCCAGCTTCACGTTCTTGCCGTCGAGCAGCAGCTCCTTTATGCAGGCAATCATGTCCTTAAGCACGCCGTGGATAACGCCCGGCGAATACGGAGTGTTGTGCCCCGACATGTGTTTGGCAAGCTGCTGCGTGTCATACGTCTCGTCGCATACCGCACGCGCATACCAGTACCCGTTGAATCTACTTGTAGTAATCTGGTTTTGATAAAGTTTGTAACGAATCATAAGCTAATAGTTTTTAGAGGTTTAACAATACATCCCAAACGTTTGCGGCTGTTGTCTGATGCAAAGTTAGCACACGGCTTCCGGCCAAAATGAATTAATGCGTAAAACGGTGAGTTACAGTGACTTATTTGTACATAAATATTTGCTTTTCTCGTGATTTTTATGTACCTTAGCATTGTTTAAGAGCAGGCCCGCATACCGCCGTCAGCCTGCTTCCTTACATACAACAACCCGTTTAACAAAAGCCGCCGACATGGAATGTTTCAAAATACGCACTTACGGCCGCATGGAGCTTGCCCAGACATACTGTCCCGACATGAATCCGCGCGCCGCCTACCATAAGCTCACACAGTGGATTGACCGTTATCCCAACCTTCGCGAACGCCTCGCGGCGATTGGCGCCAGCCCCAAGTCGCGCACATACACCCCCGCACAGGTCAAAATGATAGTCGAAGCGTTGGGAGAACCGTGAGGTAAGTTAAGAGTGAAGAGTTAAGAGTGAAGAACGTCTTGTGAAAGTGAAGAACGAAGAGTGAAGAGTGAATAATTCAATTGACACTATTAAGTGAAGAACGAAGAACGTCTTGTGAAAGTGAAAAGATAAAAGTGAAAAGGGAAAAATCCAAATGCACGTT
>ENA-OQQU01001762-OQQU01001762.1-human-gut-metagenome-genome-assembly--contig:-NODE-1762-length-11056-cov-3.701754_pt1 | contig 11056 bp, 10 predicted proteins | sample MGYA00243233_ERZ505096 | MGnify/ENA primary metagenome ERZ505096 (study PRJEB26097, sample SAMN02712159) | human gut metagenome | biome: Gut microbiome | host: Homo sapiens | place: Denmark... | reverse complement strand
GATTGCCCGCTTCCAGACCTCAGCATTTTCCATCTTTCTTTCCTGGATCAGATACATTAAATACTCCGAAAAAGTATCCGAAAGATGGCTCATTCTCTCTTCCAGTTTTCCTTCGTGTAATCCTTCAAAATCCAGAAATGAAGCTTCATCTTCACCAAATCCACAAGGTTGTGAATCCACTCCACCCAAAAACAACTTTGGTTGTTTTTCCTGCATCCCATTATTTTTATTTGGTCTTCTGTCGATACTGGATGGTCTCTGCTCTCTCCACAACCTGATAGACTGCTCAGAAGACTTTCCGTATTCTTTTTCCCGAACACTCTCTACATAATTGTGGTCAATATAAGATTCCAGATTGGGATAAAGTTTTTCCCCAAGTGCTGTTGCCTTCCTGTCAAAAACGACCAGATAGATCAGCATCTCATTACCAAAAAGAAATGTATTTATCTCATCTGCTGCAATTCGTATTCCCTCTTCCTTCGGATAGCCGAAACCGCCTGTGGAGATCAATGGAAACGCGATAGACTTAACCCCGTTCTCCTTCGCAAGCTGCAGGCTTTTTCTGTAACAGGAGCGAAGTTTCTCCTCTTCTCCATGTTTTCCATCGATATAATACGGACTTACCGCATGGATAATATACTTCGCCTGCAAATGAAAACCGGGAGTAATGAACGCACCGCCTTCTTCCACGAAACCGATATGTTTCTTACGATATTCCAGCAACTCCTGATATCCGGCTGCTTCGTATACTGCGCTGTCACAGCCTGTGCCAACAGCAGCATGGTCATTCGCTGTATTAACAATTGCTTCTGTGTTCATTTTTGTGATATCGTTGCGTATGATTTTAAATGGCATATATTCCCCCCGCTTTTATAAACATCCCATATTTACTGATATTTCCAGTATATACGAAACAAATAAAAAGTGCCAGAGTATTGCCACATTTGCTAAAACATGTAATAATTATTTTGTTTTTACCCACATATTCATAAAAAAGGAACTGATTCAAATGAAAACATACGAAGAATTACTCTCAGATATCGAAGACGATATTGAACTCATGGGTGCGTCGCATATCGTTTATTCCATGGAAGAAAATAATATCATTACAGACTACGATTACCTCCCATCCGATTCCTGCAATATCTCCACTACCTTAAAGGACCTGCAGGAAAATATCCGCCAGCAGATGCTGTACGCCAAAGTTTCCAGCCACCTCGCTGATGCAGATAAAACTGCTCCGAAGCTGGCAGTTATTTTTCCGGGCATCGGATATACTGCTGACAAACCACTCCTGTACTACACAAGCCGCCTTGCCAGAAAACATGGATACCAGATCCAGACCGTCTCCTATGGCACCCTCCCGGAAAATATCAAAGGAGACTCTGTCAAAATGCGGCAGGCTTTTGATCTCGCCCTCGCACAAACAGAAGAATCCCTGCGCGATATCGACTGGCCCTCTTACGGCAGCATCCTCTTTATTTCCAAAAGCATTGGTACTGCCATCTCTTCTGCCTATGCAGCCAAATATAATTTAAAAGTAAAAAATATCCTGTTTACGCCATTGGCAGACACCTTCTCCTTCCCGCTCCAGGGAAGCATCGCCTTCCACGGCACTGCCGATCCGTGGGCTGAAACTGCTGCGATCCAGACTTTGGCAGACCAGAAAGAAGTACCACTTTTTCTCACCAAAAACGCCAATCATTCCCTGGAGACCGGCGATATCCAGACCGACCTCTCCATCCTCAAAACTACGATGGACCGGGTTGAACGGTTTATCATTTAATCTGTGACAATAATTAAGCCCTTCTGAAGTTTAGTTCAGAAGGGCTTTGCTGTTTATTTCCATATTCCTTTGCTTTTCCGGACGTAATAGTAAAGATCGTTTTCCATCGCCATAACTTTTTCGAGTGGAATACTCTTGAACACTTTCATTTTCATCTTGAATTTGATCCAGACAGCTGAGTAAATTCCAAGTACGATAAAGCAGCCACCTGTCAGAAGCCAGATCATCAGACGTTCATGTGGATCACTGGAGATGTTGAGGACCATATATGCGGTTCCGACGATTCCTATTACCGGAAACAGGGCACCGCATGGCACTTTGAAGTTTCTCGGTGCATTTGGAAGACGTTTTCTGAAAACCAGCACATCCACATGTGCAAGTATGTACGAGATCATCCAGAATACAGAACCTGCCAGAATAAGGAAGGAGATCATATCCGCGGAACTGTCGCTCAGATATCCGAATATAAGGATTGCCGCACTTACAAACACCTGTCCAAACCACGGAACATTATGTTTGTTTGTCTTTGAAAAGATCTTCGGCATCATATTCATCTTTGCCATTCCCTGACAGATCACAGCAAGTGAGTTAACCGTGGAGTTCTGTGTACTTATTACCGCAAGCGCACCTACCAGCATCATCCAGACTTTTCCGGCCTCGCCAAGTACCGCATATCCATAAAGAAGATGCGGTGCTGCTGAATCAGCAAGCTCGCCCCAGTTTACATAATTGTGGAAGCCAAGTACCATGACTGACTGCATGATAAAAATCAGAAACAGACCGATCATCATACCAAGCGGTACATTTCTCTTTGCATTTTTGACTTCTTTTGAGATCGGAATTGCATACTCTGCTCCGATAAACAGCCAGAATGCAACTGCTGTCATAGCCGCAATATCTTTAAAATCTGCATTGAGCACATAAGGCTGCTGTACTTTTACACCTGTACCCATTCCGATCATTCCAATAAATCCCATCGCAACCAGGGAACCTACCAGCAGAAATGCAACAATATCCTGGATCTTCGCAAACATATCCACACCGCGAAGATTCGCCAGCAGAATGATCACAGTCATAATGAGTGTGTATACAAAACTCGGAATATGGCCTCCCACTACATCTGCAAGTGAAAAGGAAAAAATCGATGCTTCTACTCCGCAGGACATTGTATTACAGATTATGTAGCCGCCAACCATCGATATCAGTGTCGGAAAAGGGCCAAGTGCCGCAAGTGTGTACTGTGCAATTCCACCCGTCGTATTTGGCATAAGTGCATTGAGTTCTGATAATGATGCAACCGTAGTCATATTAAGCAGCATGGCAATTGCCATCGCAAGTATAAACGTTACTCCAAGTGTACCGGCACCATTTCCAAGTGATACCAGGCAGCTGGTCGCCACAACAAGTCCGACTGAAATAGAGACTACGTTCCCCAGACCTAATTTTTTTTCATTCATAAGCAACTCCTCTTGTGTTTAAAGAGCTTTGACGCCCTCATCTCCTGTACGGACTCTGATCACATTGTCGATATCGTATATAAATATCTTGCCATCGCCGATATGACCTGTGTAAAGTTCTTTTTTAATGATATCAACGATCTTATCCACTTTCTCCGCTTCCACTACGATATTGATCTGCTGTTTCGGAAGCAGCTCCATCACTTCATTGCGCTCAACCTCGTATTCCGGAGTTCCCATCTCAATTCCACATCCAAGCACCTGCATGACAGTTGCACCTCTTACACCAACCTTGCTGAGATTCTGGATCAGATCTGTGAGTTTTGACATTCCGGTGATCACTTCAATCTTTACTATTCCACTCATATACGGTTCCTCCCTGTAATTTCCTGTAATTTTCTATACTGCTCAATCGTTATACCTGCATAATTCTTAAATCCCTTCATCATATGCGCCTCGTCATAATATCCGCATTCAAGTGCAAGCTCATCATAACGCATATTTCCGGTTTTTAACTTTTCCAGAAGAATCTGAAATCTTATATACTGTGCAAACTGTTTTGGAGATATACTATGATAATTCTTGAATACTCTCCTGAGATAACACTCCGAATAATTCGTCTCATCCACAAGCTTCTTCATACTTATACAGCCTTTTGCACGGGTAATTCTGTTTACCAGATATTCATTGATTTTTTCTCTATCCGAAAGATCAGGTCTGCCATAGACCATTTTTTCATAGGCGTCTATAAAAATTTTGCTTCGGTCAATAATGTTGTCGGCAAGTGCGATCTTTTCCGTAAGGTTTTCCCCAAAGATATCACCATCAATTTCCACATCGTTATTTACAAGCATGTCCATCGTCAGATCCTTCGGAAGAATTCCCTGCCCCGGCTGAAATCTGACGCCGAAACACAGATCTGCATCTCCGAGATTCCATGCTTTTACTCCAAATACCGTTCCACTTATATAGGTCGTAACCTTGTCACTTCCTATATTAAAAAGCAGATCAATACTTCCATCCGGGACGGCTTTCAGCTCATGTGTTTTTCCCTGTCCAAGCGAAAATTCATAAAAATGAGAAATTCCAAGCTGTGGACAGTTCAGCTTCCTGAGTTCATCAACTCCTAATTCTATGTATAACTGACGTGGATTAATGATCGTGGTATCTCTTCTCATAGTTAATCTCCTTTTTTAAAGAGAGTTATAACTAGTGAAGTTCAGGTTCGTCCCACAGATGAAGTTTTACGCCTATTCCAAGTTCCAGTGCTCTCTTGTAGACAGTTTCACCCCAGGCAATGTCTTCTACAGGCATGCCTCCAACAGAATAGATGATCCTCTGTTTGTCATTTTCTCTTCCTGCAAGCTTTCCAGTTATAACATCCGCAACATCTATTATTTCATCTCTGGTGATTTTTTTATCATGCAGAAGATCCATGAACTTACATCCTACGATCTGTACCGGGTCATAGCTTGGATATGGATACTCTTCAGCCCATGCTTCGTACAGTTTATAGTTATCTACAACCAGCTTCGTATTTTTATCAAGGTAAAAACTCTCATCAAATCTGGCTGCTGACGGCATACATACAAGAGCACCTTCCTTGATCCATTTTTCATCAATATACGGGAATAAGATCTCTTTATCTCCAACACAGGTAGTTGTGCTGATGATATCGCTGTCCCTGATGGCTTCTTCCATTGTCTCACAGACTGTGATCGTTTTGATCTGTGGAAACTCTTTCTTCACATATTCAACAAAGGAATCAATGGATCTCTGACCACGGCCTTTGATCTTTACAGTGTCGATCTTCGGGCAGACACTTATGAATGCTGCCAGTGATGTTTTTCCCATGACGCCCGGTCCTACGATCGTTACAACTTTGGAATCTTTTCTTGCAAGATATTTAGCTCCGACTCCTGGAATCGCACCTGTTCTGTATGCACTCAGAAGGTTCGCCGACATCAGTGCAAGCGGTTCTCCTGTATCTTTGTCGTTGAGCATCATCATAAGGATGGAACGTGGAAGACCTTTTTTCTTGTTTTCGGTGTTTGAACCATACCATTTCATACCTGCCATCTGGAAATTGCCTCCCAGATATGCCGGCATTGCCATGAAACGTCTGTCTTCACCATTTTTCGGCATTCCTTCGAATTCCGGATTGTCCGGAAAAGTAACCATACATCCGTGTGAGTTGTGGTTTTCACCACCCATTACGTAGTCACCTTTTTTGAGTGTGACCATCATGTCTTCCATGACTTCCACACATTTTCCCATGTCCTTGACACCGGCTTTGATCATATCCGGCTCACTTAAATATAAAAAATCAATCTTTGCACTCATTTTTTCTCCTCCATTCTATGTCTACATATGCATGTCGGAGAATCATCACCAATGAAAAAAGGCGCCAACAGATTCACTGTTGACGCCCTTGTCACGCACATATAGTAACATATTTTATTTTCGTAGTCCATATTACTAAAAAAGTTTCTCAATTATTCTTTTATGATTGTATACCTTAATCCTGCTGATTGTATTGTAAAAAACGATACAGCATCTTTATCTGCAAGGCTTAAATCTGTCATAGCGAAGTGCGCTGATATCTACGACTGTTTTTTCGCCTCTTACCATCTGGCTTAACATGAGTCCGACTGCAGGTGCAGTTCCGAATCCATGTCCTGTAAATCCACATGCAAGAATCAGTCCAGGTGCCTCCTCTACAGGGCTCAGGAATGGTACTCCGTCAAAGGCTTCATCCAGCCATCCACACCAGCTTCTTACGATCTTGGCATCACGCAGTGCCGGAATGTAACCCTGAATTGCTCGACAGCTCGCTGAAAGTGTCATTGAGTTTGTGATCATTCTGGATGGATCTGCGATATTTGTAGACGGATCTACCATCTCGTCGACTGTTTCCCATCCTGAGTCTGAACCAAACACAAACGATCCATGTTTTGTCTGATGTCCGTAAAAATCTGCCGACGCGCATCCGAACATTACGTCGATCATATGCGGCTGCATTTCTGTTACAAGACATTCGTCGATCAGTCTTGTCATTGGAACATCGACTCCGACTGTTCTTGCGATCTCCCTGCTTTCATATCCTGCAACAAGGATGATCGTCTCACCTTCAAATACAGTTCCATCGTTCAGGATTACTTTTCTTACTTTGCCCTTTATCTTCTGCAGGCTTTTTACAGGTGCTTCCGTGTAGAATTTTACACCCAGCTCAAGTGCTCTTTTATAGTATCCGAGAGTGGTTGTAAGCGGGTTTGCATGTCCGTCTGTCGGACACCAGCTTGCACCGATCACATCGTCAGAAAGATATGGGCAGATTTCTTTTACTTCTTTCTGATCGATCATTCTGACATCAAGTCCTACAGATTTTGCGGAATTTGCAAGAGCTTCCAGTTTTTTCATATGCTCCGGAGTTTTTCCCATTCTCAGATTTCCTTTCTGGGTATACTCTGTATCTACTCCGAGTTCTTCTGACAATGTCGGCCACAGATTCTGGATTCCATACATCGCATATGGAAGTTCTCTTACATCTCTTCCTGACTGACGGACACCCCCGCCATTTCTTGATGAACCGCCATGTCCGATACTGTTTGTTGCCTCTAATACAATGACTGACTTTGTGCCGCTTTTTGCAAGGTAATATGCTGCTGCACATCCATTTACTCCACCGCCGATAATTACAACATCTGCTACATTACTCATCATCGTCACCTCCGTCTTCTGCAAGTATGCACATCTCGATTGGTCTCATTGGAGCCCGCGAACTTGCCGGAACGACTTCCGCCGGAGATACTTTTAACTCACTTGCAATGATTCCTTTTACTAATTTTCCGCAGGTCTGTCCCTGACATAATCCCATTCCGGAACGGAGATATCTGCGCATCTCTTCCAATGTAAAAATACCTTCGTGTACTGCTTTTCGGATCTGTCCTTTTGTGACTTCTTCGCATCTGCAGACCAGGAGGTTATCATCCGCTCCTTCCACAAAAGGTCCTATTTCTTTTAATTTTGCCTGAATATCAACCATGATCTGACCTCCTAAGCTTCTTTTTTATAGAATCTTGCTTTCATTACCATATCATTTGGAACTTTGATTGTAAGCAGATACGTATGATCAAATGCCGGTGCTGTTCTTATTTTTGTTACCTCTGCCTCGCATACATATTTTCCATTTCTTCCAAGTGCCACGCCTTTGTCTCCGACTTCCGGAAGTGGAAGGAATTCATATGGCATTGTGACTTCTCCATATCCTTCTTCTACATCTTCTTCCACAAGGAAAATGGACTGACCGGAGCAGGAAGCTACGCACATTCCACAGCCGATGCATTTTTTGTCCGGATCAATTGCCGGAAGAGATGTGATATTTTTTCCTATTCTGATACAGCCTTTTTTGCAGGCATCCTGACATGGGTTACATGGAATATTCTGCGTACACTCGATGACCGGATGAATCCCTTTCTGATGTGTCACGCCTGGAAATCTCTCGATCTCATCATCTGCCACATATCCTTTGTTCAGAAGGTTCATGGAAACGTCGATGCCTTCCTCTGTTTTTTCAACGAGTTTTCCTCTGTTCTTTGGTGCAAACATTCCCTGACGCAGAGTATCAAGCTGACCTTCCAGTTCATCAATCCTTGCATCTCTTTCTTCCTCTGTCATGTATCCAAGATAACATGCAATGGATGCGCCAGACATTCTTCCCTCGATCATAGCGGAACTTGCTTCTTCAATTCCTGAAACATCACCTGCCGCATAGATTCCCGGAACACTTGTAGCTCCGTATTTGTCGCATACCGGAAGGTGTCCGCCTTTTGTATCATTCATCCTGACCTCAGCCTGTTTCAGAAGCTGTGACATTGGTGATAAACCAACTGCCAGACAAACTGTATCCACGTCGAAATGTTTTTCTGTTCCAGGAATGATCTTCCAGTCCGGACCAACCTGTCCGATCACAACGCCTGTTACGTAGTCATCTCCCTCAACTCTTATGATCGTATGGGAAAGATAGAATGGAACTCCGCATCTTGCTACTTTTGCGGCATGAACGCCATATCCACCGACTCTCGGTGCGGCATCCGCAAGTGCAACGACTTTGCATCCTGCCTGCATGAGCTGATAACTTACAACAAGTCCGACGTTTCCTGAACCAAGCATCAGAATTCTGTTTCCTGGTTTGATATGGTGAAGGTTCATCATTGTCTGTGCGGCTCCGGCTCCGATGACACCAGGTTTTGTCCAGCCTTCGAAGTTTACCATGTTTTCGCTTGCGCCTGTTGCAACAAGGACTGCATCGCCTTTGTAATGTTTTACTTTATCTCCGACTTTGACGGTTACTTCTTTCTCCGGATATAAACCAACTACTGTCGCATTTAAGACTACTTCTACTCCGTATTCCTCAGCCTCAGCAAGAAGTTCCTGTCCGATCTTGAATCCTCTTACTTTTGCTTTATGTTCTTTTGAACCGAAGAACTTGTGGATCTGTTTAAAAAGCTGTCCGCCCGGTTTTGCGTTTTCATCAAATACAATTGGTTTTAAACCTTTTTTGGCAGCTTCGATCGCTGCAGATAAACCAGCCGGACCAGCACCAATTACTATCATGTCGTATCGTTCTATCTTCATAATTCCAATCTCCCATCCGTTTATTTTTTACTCCTGCGGTGTTGCTGAAACTCCATACTGTGTCTGCACAACCATTCCTGCTTCAAGCGGCGTGATACATGTTCTGATGTTTGGCTTGCCATCTACGATCATTACACAGTCTGTACATCTTCCTATCGCACAGAACACACCTCGCGGTTCATGTGTCTTCGCCGTATATCGATGTGCCATAACCCCCGCCGCCTTCAACGCTGTAGCGATCGGCTCTCCCTCATATCCTTCCAGTAATTTTCCATCATAACTGAATGTAACTTTTTTCCTCTTCGGTGTCTCTCCAAGTATTGGGTGATTTTCGATTCTATCCATAGTCTCATCCTCCTATAAATAAAAGAAAGGCGCCAACGATCTTATCGTTGACGCCTTTGTCTGTCTCAGTTCATTTACTGATTAGACTTTATCATTTAGTTGGGGATTCGTATTGTAAAAAACGATACATGTGGGATAGGGGTGATTTCTAGGTTTCCGGATGAGCAACATAATCTTTCATTTCCTCCATTAACAATGTCTGCATTATCTTGTACATATCAACCATTCCCTTCCACTGCAGCCAGATTGCCTTCAGCTTCCTCATAATATCTGTCAGCTATATATTCTGCCCACAATCCATTTTCAGTTTCCTGTAACGTCTTATACGTTTCGTATTTTTAAACCTGAATTATTCACGGCTAATGATTTTAAATCCACTGTTTCATCAGCTATTTCAGATAAGAACTTTTTCATATCCTCTGCTATTTCCGAACTGAGAACTTGCCTTGTATTGGCTGTGATTAACTGTGCTAATCGGAACACATCGTTTTTATGTTTCTTTATATTTTTGCTGTCAACCTGTTCTCCATTCAACTTGCGTTCTTTTAAATCCAGCCACGCTTTCGCCTTAAATGGTATCAGGCAACTCCGCTGTTATGGATTCAATAATCAGTACAATATCTACATCTTTTGTAGCACGAAACGGTAATTCTTCGTTTTCCATAATCAAATCACACGCTGTCCCACCGATGATGACATATTGATTTTCAAAGCCTTGAAATCTTTCCTTAAATTTTGTAAATCCGCTGACCATTACTCCTTCAACCTTCTTTCCTGTAATTCATCTACTGCCTCTTCAATTCTCTCATCGTTTGTATCTGCAAAAGACAAAACAATGGAAATATCATCAGCACTGTTATCCTCTGAAAATTGTTTCGGGTTGTATGCCCATAATTCAAGTCTTACCTGCTCATCCGGGTCTATCAATTCATCAGTCAGCAAGGTTTTATCATAATCTTTCTCACTAATTGCATAGGTAACAACTCGGCTTGGATTTAACATTGTTTTTTCAGAAAGTGCCGTTTCCCCTGCAAAGACCATATTTTCTGTAACTTGCGTCTTATCTATATATCCTGTTTTTCGAACAGGAGTCGTCAAATATACTTTTGCTTTTTCAAATAATTCATCTCGCTTATATTTTGACTCAATAAACTTATTGACACCGTCTTTTGCTACAAGAAATAAATCCGTCGCTTCCAACTGCTTTACTGCTCTGGTCAAGGTCATTGCTGTAAATGGAAGCACTTTTCCGGCTTCTGAAATATACAATCGTTTTTTCTTACTGTACAGATAAAATAAAAACAACTGCTGCGTGGAGTAAACAAACTTACCCGTCAGCTTTTGGGGTTCTTTTTCATCAGAAAGCATTGTCCCAATGAAAGGAAGAAAGACCTGCTTATCAGTAATAAACGGTATATTATTTTCTATAAGGCTTTTTCTTCGATAATTTGATATCGTTGTAAGTTCAAATACGACTGGCACATTATCAATCTGCTGTATTTTTACAATTTGTTTTTTCAATGCCGGAAGTGTAGCAAGTTCTTCTGTTGGAGCAAGCATTATACAGCGTCTGTTTCCAATATATGCTGTATGAAAATCATAACTCCCTGCAATATAAACAGGCAAAGAATCCTGATGATTCCATGCTTCATATTTTATAGAAATCCCGAATACGCTTGTAAGCATATTTCTCATTCTCTTTTTAACTTAATTTATTTCATTTTAACTTAACCAATGTTAAAATTCAAGTTTTTGAGTTATTTTGAATTTATGCAGACAATCTGCACAAACTTCTTTCATAAGCAAATTTTCCACTCATCGAGTGGAAATT
>ENA-OQQU01001749-OQQU01001749.1-human-gut-metagenome-genome-assembly--contig:-NODE-1749-length-11110-cov-5.339394_pt1 | contig 11110 bp, 8 predicted proteins | sample MGYA00243233_ERZ505096 | MGnify/ENA primary metagenome ERZ505096 (study PRJEB26097, sample SAMN02712159) | human gut metagenome | biome: Gut microbiome | host: Homo sapiens | place: Denmark: Copenhagen... | reverse complement strand
GCTCGAGGTCTGCGTCAAACCCAAGGCGGAATCCCACACCTCAGGTTCCTCGCCCGCGAGCCGAAAAGCAGCCTTGATGAGCGACCCAAACGCTTCTGCCTTTTCCGCCGGCATTGAGATCCGGAAACTTATTGCACCGTCGGGTTCTTGTATCCTTTCAATTTGAATTGCCACAGCACTTCCTTTCTTGCACAAGCCGACATCGTCGACAGCCGAAAGCTCCCGCAATGATTGGCGGCTGAGCACGCGGCGAGCGACATTTTATTAGCAGGCCGGACGAATACGCCCGGAACTCCAAATGAAGATTCAAAAAAAGGCCCTTGCAGCTATCGCAGAAATAACCAATGAACTCGGTGATCAGTTTGATGAACTGCGCGCCGAAATCGACCGCCGCTTTGGCGAGCGTCGCTCTGAAGGCGAGGTCTTCCGCCCCCTGCCGGCCCCGCAGGGCATGGATATGTCTGTACTTACGGCGTTGAACGAACGCCGCTCGCAGCGTAACTTCAGCAATGAGCCGCTCCCGGATCAGCTGCTCTCGAACATTCTCTACGCCGCTGACGGCATCAACCGCAAGGGCGGAAAGCGCACGACCGCTACCGCGCTCAATTGGCGCGAAACGGATATCTATGTTCTGAAGGCAAACGGCATTTGGCGCTGGGTTCCTGAACGAAACGGCGTGCTCTTTTGCTCACTCCATGACGTTCGTGATCAGACGTATCTGCTTCAAACGCAGCTCACGGTGCCGCCCGTTGAGCTCGTTTTCGTTGCCAACTATGCCCGCACCCGAAATTTTCTCTCCAACGCCGTCGAAACCATTGCGCCGAAAATCAAGAAGACGGCCGTTGACGAAGCTGAAATTCGAGAAGCACGCATCCGCGCCTGCACGCTGGACGTCGGCGTCAAACTGCAGTCGGTCTATCTGGCTGCCGCAGCCATGAATCTCGCCTGCGTTGCTCGTACGGGCTTTCGCACCGACAAGATTTCCGCTGCGCTTCACCTTAAGCCCGATGAAGTCGTTATTGCGGCGCAGTCGCTGGGTTTCCCGGCCAAGTCGATCCTCGACCATCTCAAGTAACCGCTCGCTTTGTCTGGACGAGATCACTAACGAAGGTCTTCTCGTCCTAAATACCGGCCGGACGCGTCATAGCGCCGGCCGTTTTTATCTGTCCGTCCTTGATAACGTCCTGCGGCGTCATAGACGCGCCCGTCTGCATCGGTGCGGCCGGTAAAGCGCCCGGAGGCATCGTACCGGCGTCCGCTCTCGTCCGTACGTCCTTGGTATTGACCGGCAGCATCGTACTCCCGGCCGTCTGCATCTGTTTTTCCCAGATACCGGCCGCTGCGGTCATACGCCCGTCCATCCGCATCGATACGGCCAAGATAACGCCCCGACGCATCATAAATACTGCTTGAAGGTTCTGCTGCAGCCATCGGCGGAAGCACTAAGATGCCGCCCATCAGCACTGCTGCCGCAGCCAAATGAATACGAATGAACCGGAAGTTTTTCAGCATACGCATCCTTCGCACCGCCTGAAAATGAAGGCTTTCCTCCGTCATTATCGTGCGCTGTGCGTCGATATTCGTCTCAAGCAAATGTTTGACGCAAACCAGATCAAATCCAGCACAATTCTTTCAGCAGTCCCTTAAACTAGGGATTTCCCTTCCGCCGAAATGCTAAGATGCGCGGTTCCGGAGCTGAACTCGCCGCACGGCGTCGACTCCTTTTTCTCTTCTTTTTTAGTTTCATCTTACGATGTCTGCATCTCAGAGCGCTCAAACCGGCTTTCGAGCTTGGATTCCGGTGATCGGTCTTGCGTTTGCCGCCTTCGTCTTCAACACTTCAGAATTCCTGCCGGTCGGGCTGCTGCCCGACATGGCGGCAAGCCTCAACGAATCTGTCTCCTTCATGGGACTCGTTATTACCGGCTATGCCTGGGTGGTGTCGATCATGTCGCTGCCGCTCGCGCTTCTTACCGCCCGCTTTGAGCGTAAGAAGCTCCTTCTTTTCCTCCTCGGACTCTTTGCAATCTGCCACTTCGCCGTTCTGTGGGTCGACAGCTTCTGGTCGCTTTACGCTACCCGCATCGGCGTCGCGCTTGCGCATTCGATCTTCTGGTCCATCATGAATCCGCTCGCCGCACGCATGGCGCCGGCGGGCAAACGAGCCACCGGCTTGGCTGCCGTTATGGGCGGCACCATCGTTGCAACGGTTCTGGGCGTCCCGCTCGGAACCAAAATGGGGCACCTCTTCGGATGGGCGGAATCCTTCTTTGTCATCGGCGCAGCGGCCTTTTTAGTGCTTATGCTCCTCTGGTATGTCCTGCCGCAGTGTCCGAGCAGGAGTGCCGGCTCGCTTAAGAGCCTGCCCGTCATTCTCAAGCGTCCTGCACTGCTGCAGCTCTACGGCGTCACGATGATCACGATGCTGGGGCAGTTCACCGCCTATTCGTTCATCAGCCCGATTCTCGAGCACTCCGCGGGGATGTCTGGTTCGGACGTCGTAGATGTTCTGCTTCTTTTTGGTCTGGCCGGCATTATCGGCACAGTGCTGAGCTCTAAGACGGTTGACCGCTATCCTTCGGCTTCGCTCACGGTTCCGCTGGTGGTTCTCTCGATGTCGCTCTTTCTCCTGGTGCCGCTATGCTCTTCGTGGCTCTCGCTCGTGCCGCTGCTTTTGCTCTGGGGCGCTGCTCAGACGGCAATCTGCATGGCGCTCAGTGCCAGCGTGCTTGTGGTGGCCTCCGATGCTGCGGACGTCGCAACATCGCTCTATTCGGGCATCTTCAATATCGGCATTGGCGGCGGAGCGTTTGTCGGATCCCTCGTCTCGCAGCATTTCGGCTTTACGCCTGTGGCTTTCGTGGGCGGCACTTTCATCACGATCAGCGCGCTCTTTTGCCTTGGCGTTTATTTCCGTACGGGCTCCGCACTGCTGCCTCACGACGATCTCTCGCGTGAGGTGGGCGAACCGCATAAACTCTGACACGGAAACGCACGGTCCCAATCTCAAGCCGCTCAAAGCCAAACCGCTGTGAGCGGCTTCTTTATGGTGCAGCCCCCTGCGAGCTACCCGAGAGCTGCCGGCCGTCTTCGGCCTGCAGTCTTGCAGCCGATTCCGTCCCGCCTTGAAAAGCGCCGGCCCAGCTTTTTACTCGGGCCCGCATTTCATCAATGCCGAGCACGCCGCAGGCAAATCCTTTGCGGACGAGCTCAGCAGGGAGCGCCTCATCGTACTTTTCAAAGAGCGGCACTTCATCCGGATAGAGATAACACAAGGGATCCTGAACTCGATCGGCAGCATCCGCAAGCGCACGGAAAAATTCCGGTGCGGATGCTTTCATGCGCAGGACAATGAACCAAGGGCGCGACGTTTCAAAGTTCGTCAGACCAATGTCTGCGGCAGCATGGATGCGGATCAGCCGCTCGAGCGCCAGAAACGGGTAGGTCCCGAGCCATGGGAAAAGCGCCCAGAAGCTGCCGCCCAGATTAATGAGCGGAGTTGTCGTCATGCCGGAATGCTGCGCCAGGCTTCTTGCCTGTGCGAGTCGTTTTCGCGCATTGGGCATGAGGTATGGATAATCCGTGTCTGAGCATAGCACTTCACAGGTTTTTTCCAGAATGTGCGTATGAATGTCGCCCGGACATAAGCCGAAAAACGCTGGAACGCGTCCTTCCGTCAGTCTGCACCAGACAATATGACGCTTGGGGTCAACCTCTTCGACTTCCCACACGCGTCCTGCAATGGCGATTTTTTCGCCGGCGGGCGGCGGCTGCACCAGCGTGCCAAGCTCCTGGCCGTCAGCACGAACGGAATATTCTTCGTTTTCCTGAAAGACCGCGTAGAACTTGAAGCCGGAGGTGACCCGCTCTCCGGCGAGTCCGACGATGAGACCGCCGCGTTCGGTGCGCTGAATGTGATCCGTGTCCAAAAGGTGCAGCAAAAGCGTGCGGTAGTCCTGCGGTGAAATGCGTCTGAAGGGCGAAAGAGTCAGCACGCGCCGAGCAAGTTCTGCGGGCGTAAGCTCTCCCTCGGAGGCGAGCGTTGCCATGGTCTGATGGTAGAGCAGGCTGAAAGGCAGGCGTTCCAGCCGCGGCGGCTCCACCCAATGGTCCTCACGCCAGCTTTCGACCAATCCGATGCCGTGAATCAGCTCCCATGGCAGCTGAGCAGGAAGCATTTCCCGGCTGTCAACCTCATCTTCACGCATAACAAAACGCATTTCAGGCGGTGACCCACGTCTGCCGGTGCGCCCCATGCGCTGCAGGAATGCCGATACGGTAAAAGGTGCATTGATCTGAAAAGCCCGCTCGAGCCTGCCGATATCGATGCCGAGCTCGAGCGTGGCCGTCGTGCAGACGGTAAGCAGTGCGTTTTCCTCCTTCATCAGCGCTTCGGCATCAAGCCGCAGCGGCGTAGAGAGATTCCCGTGATGAATGAGAAAACGTTCCGGCTCGCCTGCCCGGCGACAGTATTCGCGCAGCGTACTGGTGACCGCCTCACACTCTTCGCGCGAATTGGAAAAAACCAGGCACTTTCTGCCCGCCGAATGCTCAAAAACATAGGCCAGTCCGGGATCCGCCGAAGCCGGCGCCTGGTCGGAAGCGGATTCCAATTCAAGCTGAGCACTGGCCTTGATGGAATGAGCCTCCGGTCTTGGTTTTTGACTCGCGTGTCGAAGTACGTCGCCCGCAGCTTTCCCGGCATCGAAGGCATCCGCAGCCGACTGGCCACTGACCTGCGCATCCACCATCACGGGCGCGTAGTCCGTTCGGTGCGGCTCCTCTTTCTTCGCAATGAAAAAGTGCTCCATTGCCAAGCGCCAGCGCACGGGCGGCTGCTCAAACTGCGGCACTACTGCGCCTCGCCGGGAACTGCCGCAGAGGAAATCCGCCGCTTTCTGCGGATCACCGATCGTGGCCGACAAACCAATGCGGCGCGGATCCGATCCCGATAGACGCGCAAGCCGTTCAATCAGACACATGGTCTGCCCGCCGCGGTCGCCGCGCATCAAAGAATGTATTTCATCAATGACGATGAAGCGCAGATCGCCGAAAAGCCTCGGAATAACGGAATGTTTCCTGAGCAGCAATGCCTCGAGCGACTCGGGAGTGATTTGGAGAATGCCCGAAGGATGTTCAATGAGTTTACGCTTTCTCGATTGAGCAACGTCTCCGTGCCATGCCCAGACGGGGATGCCGCCTTCGGCGCAGAGATCCGTCAAACGCTCGAACTGATCGTTGATCAGCGCCTTGAGCGGCGCGATATAAAGCGCGCCGACAGAAGCCGGCGGCTCTTCCGAAAGGAGCGTCAGGATTGGAAAAAAGGCGGCTTCCGTTTTGCCCGAGGCCGTTGAGGCGCAAAGCAGCACATGCTTATCGGTATTAAAGACTGCATTGCCCGCCGCCACCTGCACCGACCGCAGCTTCTCCCAGCGATGCGCATAGATGAAGTCCTGAACAAACGGTGCGTAGCGCTCAAAGACGGTCATCAGCTGCCTCTTGCGTTAAATATTAAATTCAGCGTACTCGTCCTCTGCCTCGCCGTCACCCTCAGAATGCTCTGCGCTCTGGAACGCCTTAGTGCCAAAAAGCGCATCAACGGTGAGGTCCGGATTTTGCGCCAGAATGTTGAGCGCTTCGATGAAGTCGCGGATGATTTCTCGAGGCGTCAGGTGCGTGGCCGCGCCTTCGCGGTCATATTCGAGCTCGAGAAAGCGTGCGAGCGCCTGATCGCTCAGCACGAGACCCGTGGCAAATAAGTCCGCGTGCATATGGGCAAGCTTATCGATCAAAACCAGCAGTTCGTCGGGCGTCAGGGGCTCCAATTCAATCACCGGCGCCATCATGTCCCGGCGCCCATCTTGACTGAACCGGCCGGCAGCGAGCCTCGAGCGCAGCGCCTCATAACTGAAGATCCCGCGGCGCTGATCTTCAACAGCCTGAGGCGTACCGCTCATGATGACGCCTAACCCGCGAGCTCTCCCTTGGAGCATATCGTTGTAGATCGTGAGAATCTTTTCGTAGTTGTTTTGCCGCGAGACGCTGTTTGGAATTTTGTAGAGATTAACGAGCTCATCGATGAGTATCAGCAGCCCCTCATAGCCCGCGCCGCGCAGAAACAATGCAAAGAGCTTCAGAAAGTCGTACCAGTTGTCATCGGAGACCACCAAATTGATGCCGAGCTCCGCTTTAGCCTGTGCGCGCGTCGGGTATTCTCCGCGCAGCCATTTCACGACACGGGCGCGGACTTCGTCCTCGCCGGTTTCCATTGCACGGAAATACCGAATAAGCAGCTGCGAAAACTCGTAGCCGTGGAGCACTTCGCCCAAAGCATGCATGCGCTCGAGAATTTGGGCTTCGCCGCCGGCGAGAAATTCAGGCGTTCCGGGCTGGACGCCTTCGGCGGCCAGTTCCGCCCGCAGCCCAGCCATCCAGCGCTCCAAAATCAATCCGAGCGCTCCGCCTTCGGGCATGGTTTTCGTTGCGAAGTTCTGCACCAATTCACGATAAGTGGCGAGCCCTTGTCCTTTCGTGCCGGCCAAACGCCGTTCGGGCGAAAGGTCCGCATCCGCCACCACAAAGCCGCGTTCCATGACGTAGGTGCGAAGCGTCTGGAGCAAAAAGCTCTTCCCGGCGCCATACCGCCCGACGATGAAGCGAAAGCTCGCACCGCCGTCGCGCACAACTTCCATGTCGTTTAAAAGCGCTTCAATCTCGAGCCTGCGGCCTACGGCAATCCACCCCAGTCCGATGCGCGGCACAACGCCGCCCTTCAAAGCCGCCAGAATCGTGCGGGCTATCCGTTTGGGCGGTTTCAGCGGCTGCGGCGACGGGTGTTCAGCGCTGGCTGAACCGGACGCGGCTGAGCGTGCCTGCGGATTTTGCGGTGAAGACTTTGAGGTATCAGAGGTAGACATCGCTGTGAATTTAGGGGACTCTTTGTGTGATCAGCATCATAAAATGATACGCTTCACGTCGTCAATGTAATCCTCAATGACGGCCGGTCCCGCCGGCCTCATTTCCAGCACTGCATCGCCCACTGCATCAAAAAGAAGCTCATTGATGCGGTCCACAAACATCGCGGGAGAAAGACCTGCGCAGTCCGTCCGGCCGTGGTGAAGCAGTTCTGTCAGTGCGCTCTGAAGCTCCGGCGTCAGGCCCGCACCTGCCGGAGAAACCTTTAAAGCGCCCGACTGCGGCACGGATTCCGGCTCAAACTGCGGCTGCGGCATTGCCGGCGCAGGTGCTGTCGTTTTTTTGTCCGTTCTGCGTAATGCTGATGAATCCACGGCTGAAGAGCCATCGAGCATTTCGCTCTGTCGGGCTAAGAGGCATTGCACTGCTTCGGATGGATGAGGCTCCTCATACGCCGCTTGGTCATCGTGCTGAACACTTTCTGCGATTTCTTCGGCAAGCACCAGACGATCACGATTGACCTCCGCATCCGTGCGAATATTCCCCAGCCGTGTGAAGTCAATTTTGCGCGCCGGGTTGGCAGCCCGCCGCCTGGCCTCAGCTTCATTTGCAGCAACGGTCTCAAAGGCCTCAACAACGGACGGGTCAGCCAAATTCTTTACCGGTTTAAAACCCGGCGTCTGCCGTCGGAGCATGTTTTCCGCTTGCTTCAGAAAAGCCAGAAACATCATTCGGGACGTGCGCGATTCGGCAATGCGTTCTTCAAAGCATAAGCCGTCGGAAAAAATCAGCGTTCTGCCGTCCGCAGTCACCACCGAACGGTCCGGCGCCTGCGTCATGTCAAAGAGACCGTTCTGAAAAAGCCGCCGTCTCGCTCCCGCAGCGCACCCGAGCATCTTTAAGCGCTGCGAACGAGGAACGTCCTGCACCCATTGTCGCCAGGCAGCTCCCGCAAGACGAAATACTTGTGTGAGGCGCTCTTCATCCATGCCTTCCTGCTTTGAAGGCTGTGAAGCTCCAGTAAGCTTGAAAAATGCATTTTTTTCCGGCGCATAGTCCGAAAGCGTAAAGAGGAACCCTCCGACGGCAAGATCGTCACCCAAGGCCGCCTGACAATCGATCAGTGCCCGCAGATGCTGATCGTTGGGCACCTTCAGCTGCGTCCAGTCATTCAGAGGCTGATGACCGCCCTTGAGCCCCCAATAGTCCGCGAGATCCTGTAGCCAGCTCATGGCCAGCCGGTCGATCGTAAAGTCAAATCGGCGGTAAGCCTCCCAAAAATGTTGGGCCGTTTGGTAGCTCTCTTCAGGACCGCTCGTTCCAATGCCGTTCACAAGCTCCATCAGATAAAGCACGGCATAGCTCGAAGAGACTGGCCGCGGAACGGGCTGCGCCGCGGCCATCGCCCGACGCACATCGGTCCGCCAGGCAAAATAGGTGCGAAGCTGACCTTGCGTCATCATGTCGTAGGCCGGACAGAAAGCGAGAAAGCGCTGCCGCTGCCCGCTGACATCCTCATAGTCGGCAGCCGCCATCCCCATGGCCCGAAAAACACCGCCTGCAGCGGCTCCGTCGGCGGCAGCCCTCTGCTGAGCTTCTTTCAGACGAGCCAGAACCTCTCTGAAAGCCCTGTCCCCTGTATCCGGCTCTGTTTTTTGGGAAAGCGTCGGAGAAGGCGTATCCGGCGCTCCGCGAAAATGCGCCCGCTGACGGCGAACAGCCTCATCCCTGCTGGATTTGAGCGTAATGGATCCGTCGCCCTGCCTTGTGCTGCTGCGCTCGGCGGCCGCTTTGCCATTGAGTTCCAAGAAGTCCCAATCTGAACCTGCATCTTCAGCGTTTGTTTTGTTCTGCCCCCGGCTGTCAGCGGCACGAGGCGGAATAACTTCGTCAGCGTAAATCTGAGACATAGCCCAATTATCCGGAAACTAGAAAAAGTGATCCAATTGCAAGCCAGACAATCAAGATTGCGAAACACGTCCGGCCTTCATCTCGACGAAAGGAATGATTCTTCTTTACGTCACCGATTTTGTATTACAATGTTTAATATTGGAATTGGAACAGCATCATGGCGATTTTAGACACTCCTCAGCCCGACCTTTCGCTTGAAGAGCTGCGCTTCCTTGTGACGGTAGCCAAGACAAAAAGTCTGACGACCGCCGCTTCGCAGTACGGCATCAGCATGGGGGCCGCTTCCCGAAGACTTTCACATCTGCGCGAAGTCTTTGACGACGAGCTGTTTATCCGATCTGGCGTCACCATGCTCCCGACGATGCGCATGCGCAGACTTCTGCCCCGCGTGCTTGACCTCCTCGCCGCCGGCGGGGCGCTCCTCTCGCGTGACAACGTGGGGTTAGCCGACAGCCGTCGAATTGTTCGGCTACTTGCGGCCGACAGCGCCGTGATGACGGTCTTTCCGCTGCTGGTTCGTCAGATGGCCAAGGACGCACCCAACGCCTCTATTGAACTCAATCCGCTCTCCGGGGATTTTTTGGAGCAGCTTCGCGCTGGCCGCGCCGACATTGCCGTTTACCCATTAGACACGGTTCCGAAGGACTTCCATCGGCTTGAACTTTATCAAAGCCGCCGCGGCATTCTTGTACGGCAAGGTCACCCGCTCATCAAGAAATACGAAAAGGCCGGAAGAATTGAACTCGATGATCTGCGCGCTTTCAAACACGTGATGATGAATTTGCCGGGTACACTGGAACTTTCTCCTGCGGCTTATCAGCAATATTCCTTTGAGGTGGGTATTTCGCTGCCCTATTTCCTCGGCGTCCCCTATGTGCTTGCGGACACGGACTATGTCTACATTGGCCCCGTTGTAACTTTGATGCACTGCCTGCGGCTGCCGGACTGCAATCTCCGCGTGCTGCCTGCACCGCCGGAAGTTTCCCCCTTTACGCCGGCGATTATTTGGCATCATGGGGCGCATACGGATCCATTTCTGCAGTGGGTTCGCGGCGTATTGCTTCAAAGCGCCAGAGAAGAAGCCAAACGCTACAACGCTATCGAAATATAAAAAAATCCTCGCCCGAACCTCCTTGAAATAGTCTGCAACGCTTTCCTCAATGCACTCAAAAGGTCTGAGCTATAGTCAAAGACAGACAAAGCGGAGATGCTGAATCTTCGCCTCAATGATTGTTTTATGGATTTCGGAGGCTTCCCGATCATGCGCCGATCTGCCAAATTCACGGTTCTTGGAGTACTTGGAACCGTACTGCTTCTTTCGGGCTGCACGACTTACGTTTCTGTCGCAAGCGACCCCGAGGGCGCCGTCATCACCAGTGCCGACGGCAGCGAAACCTATGGCCGCGCACCCGTTACCATCGAATATGACCGCGACACGCTTGAAGCGAATCTGGGCAAAGTCCCGGGATTCGTAGCCACGTGGCCCTCCGGCGCTAAAGCCGCTACCGAAGCGCCGTATGTCGTGCGTGATTTCAAATACGGTGCGCAGATTGAGCTGCAGCGCCCGGCCGATGCGCCTGGCTTGGAAGAAGATCTTCGGTTTGCCTTGGAGCAGGCTCAAGAGCGCGCTAAACGTGCCGAAGCGGATCGCCGCCGCCTGCAGCTTTATTACCAAGGCGGCTGGATGCACGGCCCATTTTTCGGCCCAGGCTTTTGGTATTTTCCATAGCCTTTTCCCAATCCGCTGCTGCAATGAGGAGAGTCCTTCCGGGCTCTCCTTTTTTCATGTCAGAGAACTGCCGGTAATTCCAAATTACACCAGAACATCGGCAGCGATGCCCTGCAAAAATTTTGCCGCGGCAGCTGATGTCCGATTTAACTTTGCCGCAAAGGCAGCGGTCAAGGTCCAGCCTAAGCCTTGCGCCACCTCCGTATTCCGGTTGAAATCGCATGTTTTCAATACCACCCTTTAGGTATGTCAAAGTTTTTTGGTCCTGCAGCCGATAAGATGCATCGTTGGACTGTGTCTCGAGTACGTCTCGGAATCCGTTCGAGCACAGTATTTTCCGCGTTCTCAAGGAGGAATTTTCCATGTCTAATTGCAGTCACAAGGCCGGCGCCGCCCTCTTTCGCTGTCCCTTCGCCAATAAGGGCGAAACTTTCACCAAAGAAGAACGCGCCGAATACGGACTGAGCGGTCTGCTGCCGACTGCCGTTTCGACCGTTGATCAGCAGGTCGAACGCATGCGTGAAATGCTTAACCGCTTCGAGAAGCCGATCGACA
>ENA-OQQU01001739-OQQU01001739.1-human-gut-metagenome-genome-assembly--contig:-NODE-1739-length-11165-cov-6.327903_pt1 | contig 11165 bp, 10 predicted proteins | sample MGYA00243233_ERZ505096 | MGnify/ENA primary metagenome ERZ505096 (study PRJEB26097, sample SAMN02712159) | human gut metagenome | biome: Gut microbiome | host: Homo sapiens | place: Denmark... | reverse complement strand
AGCACCTGAACGGACTTAAGCTTTGCGGACCGGCAGGAACTCATGAAGCTACCAAAGCGTTAGCCTGACGATCGGCGTGACGCGGCGGGAATGTTGTAGATCGCCTGCACCCGGAGACACCTACACTGAACTCCTTTCGGACATGGGTTCGACTCCCATCGCCTCCACCATCCGCAACGCGGACGAACCCTCGAAAGAAAACGAGTGATCGTTTCCTTTCGGGGGCTTTCTTTTTGGCAAAAATGTTCCAAGAGAAATATTTGTGATCCAATAATGAGAAAATCGGAGAGGTACGATGCTGATTTATACGGCGGCAACGCTTCTGTCCTGCCTTTTGACATGGCACAGACAAAAAAGACTACAGGCTCAGATGGTGCAGGAAACAGCACTTCAGGCGTTTTTTCAAAACATGATCTGCGCATTGCCGCTGCTGATCGTGAGTGCGGCCCGCTGGGGTGTCGGCACAGACTTTTATTATACATACCTGCCGGAGTTCCGGGAGCTGCAATGGATCCGGGGCGGCGGGGGAGAGGCGCTGCGGGATGAACTGTTTGGCCCGCTCCTGCCATGGCTGAGCCAGTGGGGGCTGCCCGGAACTACGCAGGAAGCGGCGGAATTTTTCCGCGTCGTTCTGGATAACAGCGAGGCGGGGTATCGCGCCTTGATGGAACTGGGCGTTTGGCTGAATGGAAACTTCCGCGTGGTGATCGTTCTCACTTCGACTCTCGTGGCGGGCTGCGTGTTCTATGCGATTTTTACCCAAAGCAGCAGCCCGGTGCTGGCGGTCTACCTTTATGTGGCGACCAGCAATTATTTTTTGAGCCTGAACATCATCCGGCAGTACGTTGCAATTGGCATTGGTCTGGTCGCTGTCCGCTTCATCCGGGAACGGCGGCTGCTTCCGTTTTTGATTTGCGTGGCGGCGGCAATGTTTTTTCACACAACGGCGGTGCTGCTTTTGCCGTGCTATTTTCTCTGCCGCATCGAGGTCAAGCCTCGCTGTGCGTTTGCGGCGGTGGGGGTGACATTGGTGCTCTCCGGTCCGCTGGGAGCGCTGACAACGTGGCTCATGCCGCGCGTCGGGCTGGCTTACTATGCCCGCTATCTCGGTTCGGCATGGTCGAAGGACGGATTTGAATGGATGTTCTTTGCCATCAATCTGTGCGTGCTGCTTTTCTGCGGTCATTACTGGGCCAAAGCCAAGGTGGAGAACTTGTATTATGTGATCTGGTATAATATGACGCTCCTCGGAACTTTGGCGCTGGCTTTTTCCGGAGTGCTGCCGCTGATGAAGCGGGTCAATTACTATTACGCGGCACCGCAGTTTCTGCTTCTGCCGGAAGCATTGCGGGTAGAAGAGGACTCCAAACGCTGCAAATTGATGACGGCGGCGCTGGCGGTCGCTTTTGCGTTGGAAACACTGGTGGCTGTGGGGATCTATAATAAAAATGGAGTGCTTCCTTATTGTGTGCTGGAACGCTGATTCGGGCTTGATAGGAAGCCCAAAGCATGATATAATCTAAAATAGTACTGTTATGAGGCTAGAAGTGCGGACTGATTGGGGAGAACATAAAGGAATGCAGAAAATTAAAATACTGGTGGCGATGCACAAGGCGTATTCACTGCCGGGAGAAGATATTTATGCACCCATTCAGGTGGGCGGGGTCCGGATCCCCGGAATGGAAAATGCTCTGCGTGACGATACCGGGGAGAATATTTCCGCAAAGAACAAGTACTATTGCGAGATGACGGCGCTCTATTGGGCGTGGAAAAATCTGGACGCGGACTGCATCGGACTGGTCCACTACCGGCGCTACTTTGCCGGGAAGCGGTTCGCGCTCCGCAAGGAAAGTCGGATCGCGAACCGTTCGCAGATCGAAGAGGCACTGGAAAAGGCGCCGGTGATCCTGCCGCAAAAGCGAAATTACTGGATCGAGACGACCTATTCGCAGTATGCCCATGCGCACCATAAAAAAGATATGGATCTTGTACGGTCGATTCTGGAAGAGCGTTACCCGGAGTATGTCCGCGCGTTCGACGATGTGATGGAGCGGACGGCAGGGCACCGGTTCAATATGTTCATCATGCGCCGGGATCTGCTGGATCACTACTGTACATGGCTCTTTGATGTTCTGGATCGTGCGGAGCGGCAGATCAACCTGTCGGAGTACGATGAATACAACAAGCGCGTCTTCGGTTTTCTTTCGGAGCGGCTGCTGGATGTGTGGGTCGAGACGAATCATATTTCCTATACCGAAATGCCGGTGGTGTTCATGGAAAGCCAGCATTGGCTGAAAAAGGGTATGGCATTTATTGAGCGCAAGTTTCGGAAAAACTGGACGTAAAAGTAAAAATGACAAAACCAATGGACGAAATAAAAGATCGGGTCGCGGCAGTGGTCGTGACCTATAATCGCGCAGAGATGCTGCGGCAATGTCTGGTGTCTCTGCAAAAGCAGACGATGCCCTGTGATATTCTGGTCGTGGACAACGCCAGCACGGACGACACCCAAGCCCTTGTGCAGCGTGCGGCGCAACACGATGCGTCGATCTTCTACCGGAACACGGGTGAGAACCTCGGCGGCGCCGGCGGCTTCAATTTTGGGATGCGCTGGGCGGTAGAAGCGGGCTATGCTTTCGTCTGGGTCATGGACGACGACTGCTTCCCGGAACCGGTGGCTTTGGAGAAGCTTCTGGATGCAGACCGTCTTTTGCAGGGCGAGTATGGCTGGCTGAGCAGTGTGGCGCTTTGGACGGACGGCAGGGAATGCCGCATGAACCGCCCCAAGATCAAGAAGAACTTCTATGACCGCATCGAGCTGCTGCGGGATGGCATTCTGCTGGCGGAACAGGCGACATTTGTCTCGCTGTTCCTGAAAGCGGAAACGATCCGCGCAGTGGGTCTGCCCGTCAAAGAGTTCTTTATCTGGGGTGATGATATCGAATATACCCGGCGCATCACGATACGGGGGAAAATGCCGTGCTATGTGGTGGGCCAGAGCCGAGTCATCCATGCTATGAAAAACAACAGCGGAAGCAATCTGGCGGTGGATTCCGTGGAGCGTCTGGGCCGCTATAAACTGGCTTTCCGCAACGAAGCCTATATTTACCGCCGTGAGGGGGCAAAGGGCATCGCCTATTACATTGCCAAGCGCGGGCGGGATTTTTTATGGGTGCTGACCCGCGCAAAAGATCACCGGCTGAAACGGCTTGGCGTGCTCCTGTGCGGCGTGGGGAAGGGACTTGTGTTTTACCCGAAGCAGGAACGGATTTGAAATGGCGGGCTTGCTGAGGAAATGGAATAGAGTGCACGAGGAAATGAGAGAGGATTCATTGACGACAACACCTAAAATATCGATCATCATTCCGGTCTACAATGTGGAGGACTATTTGCGGCCCTGTCTGGACAGTATGATCGACCAGACTGTAAAAGAGATCGAGATCATCTGTGTGGATGACGGCAGTACCGATGGAAGCGGTACGCTGTGCAATCAGTATCGGGCTCAATTTCCGGCGATGGTTCGGGTACTGCATCAAAAAAATCAGGGCGTCAGCGCGGCGCGCAACGCTGGAATGCAGATGGCAAGGGGAGAGTATCTGACCTTTGTAGACCCTGACGACTGGCTGGAACCGGACATGCTCCGAACCATGCTGGAAGAAATGCAGAAGGAAAATGCACAGGCCGCGTTCTGTGGTTTTGCGGAGCGGTTTTGCAGCGCGGAAAAAGAGGATATTCTTCACGAGCCGGAAAAAAGAGGCACAGTGGATGGGATCGAAGCCCTGTACCAATGCTTGAATGGCGTTGGACACGGGTATTTTTCTGCGGTATGGGGAAAAATGTTTCGCGTGGATGCCTTACGGGGAGCCGATGGCACTCTTCCTGCGATGAAACCCTATGCCATTTCGGAGGATGAACTCTGGCTGGCGCAGGTCGTTCCGTCGTTGGAGCGGGTCGTGCTTCTTCCGGAAGTATATTACAACTGGCGCCAGCGGGAGGGCAGTGCGCTCCATGCCGGGAGAACATTTTCGCACAAGTGGTATTCGGCGCTGGAAGCGAAAAAGGAAATTGCGGCCCTTCTTGCCGGGACACCAAGGTTTGATGACTTGCGGGAGGCCAAAATTTATGCGGACCTAGCTAACGTACTCTGGCAAAGTTGGTGTTACGGAACACGGCAAGATTATCACTATTTTCGCAAAGAACTTACGGCATATAAGAAAGCGTTTTATTGCAGCAAAAAATTCTCCCGTGCGCGGAAGGCAAAGATAATGATTGTAGATATCATGATCTTTTTGCATCTGCCGAAGGACTGGATAGAAATGTTTGGGGAAGCGACTGTACTGGAATTGAAGAGAAAATTGTACAGAAAGCACTAGAAGATTTAAAAAGGACAAAATGGAGGAAAATAACAATGAAGCGTGTGATCACGTATGGAACTTTTGACTTACTGCATTACGGACACATCGAACTGCTGCGGCGCGCAAAGGAACTGGGCGACTATCTGATCGTGGCGGTGTCTACAGATGAGTTTAACTGGAACGAAAAAGGGAAAAAGTGCTATTTCAGCTATGAAAAGCGCAAAAAAATGCTGGAAGCTGTCCGTTATGTTGATCTGGTGATTCCGGAAACCTGCTGGGATCAGAAGCGCACTGACGTGAAGAAGTATTTTGTGAATACGTTTGTAATGGGCGATGATTGGACGGGCAAATTCGATTTCCTCAAGGAAGAAGGCTGTGATGTGGTTTATCTCCCTCGCACACCGGAAATTTCTACCACACAGATCAAGCATGAACTGGCAGAAAACTAAAAGGGCAGGAAATCATGAACATAAAAAAGATTGATGATACATATAAGCTCTTCCGGCTGCGGTTCCGGCAGGCAAGAAAATACAGCAGGATTTACCGATATTATTACCACTCCGACGTGGACGCCAAAATGGTTTTTATTGAGTCGCGAAATGGTAGAGATATTGCGGGTAATATGCTGCGTATTCTGCTTGAAATTCGTGCACAGTATGGTAGCGAGTACCGCATCATCACGGCGGCACGCAAGGAAAGCATGGAGACGGTCAAAGGCATTGTCAGTGCGTACCATCTGGAAGATGTGAAAATCTGCGAGTACGAGAGCGTCGAATACTTTAAGTATTTGTGGCGGGCAAAGTACCTGTTTAACGATATGTCTTTTCCGACTTGTTTCATCAAGAAACCGGAGCAGGTATGTACGAATACTTGGCATGGCACGCCGCTCAAGATGATGGGCAGATGCAGCGCTTCGGACTGCGACAAAATGGCAAATGTCCAGCGCAACCTGCTGTTCTCGGATTACTTCGTGGTGCCCAATACCTACTACGAAGACAAAATGTGCGCCGCATATGACATGAACGGCCTGTACCGCGGCAAAATTCTGCACGAGGGTTATCCGCGCAACGCAATTTTCTTCGACGATAAAATGCGGCAGGAGACCCGCGCTCGTTACAATTTGGACGACAAAAAGGTCTATATCTATATGCCGACTTTCCGCGAGCAGGGAAGCCGTCATCAGGACGACGCCCAGAAGGAAGCCCTGCTCCAGTATTTCGAAATTCTGGATAAGCGTCTGCAAGACGATGAAGTGTTTTATGTCAAGCTGCATTATTTTGTGCGAGAAGGCATGGATCTATCTGGATTTCAGCATATTGTGGATTTTCCCACCGGTATTGAGACTTACGAGTTCTTAAACACGGCGGACTGTCTCGTTACAGACTATTCCAGCGTGTTCTATGATTTTGCCAACACCGGACGTAAGATCGTCCGCTTTGTATACGATGAAGAAACCTATAATCATAACCGCGGCCAGTACGAGCAGCCGGTGGAACTGCCTTTCCCGAAGGTATATACAGCCGAAGAGTTGGCGGAAGAACTGCACAAGCCCGTTCATTACGATGATGTAGCGTTCCGCGCTATGTACGACACCTTTGACAACCGCGATGCCGCCAGCAAGCTGGTGCGCCACATCATCGGCGGAGAAAAATGTTGTGAGGAAGTTTCCCTGCATAGCTCGAAGGAAAAGGTGTTGCTCTACGGCGGCAATCTGGCGCTCAACGGCATCACGACCAGTCTGCGCAGCTTGATGGATTATATTCAGGACGACAGAGAATATTACATCTGCTGGAGCCAGAATGCTGTGTGGGGCAAGCCGGAAAATCTGCAGCGCATTAAAGATCATTACCAGATGCTTGGCATTTCTGGTGAGGTCGCCATGACCATGCAGGAAGAGATCGCAAAGTTCTTCTATTACAAGCGTAACAAGGAATCTGCATGGGTGCATAAGCAGCTCAAGCGTATGTACGAGCGTGAAAACCAGCGGTGGTTCGGTGCACTGGATTTTTCTACCTACATTCAGTTCAATGGCTACGACAAAATGATCATTGGTATGTTCCAGCACGCAAAGGGCCGCAGGATCATTTTTGCGCACAGCGATATGGTGCAGGAATGCCAGAATGACCGAAACCACTATCTGACCTGTCAGACTGCTTATAGAAACTATGATAAGGTTGCAGCGGTTGCTGATTGTATGGTGGATACGGTCGTGGCTATTTCTGGCAGAAGAGACAATGTTGTCGTAGTCGAAAATGTTCACGACTACAAAAAGATTCGTCGCAATGCAGAAAAGCCGGTTTGCTATCAGCCAAAAACCATTGTTACCTGCGGCTATCCCGGCGGTCTGAATGAATTTATGGAAAAGCATTCGCTCCGTGTGGTTACGATTGGCCGTTTCTCGGCCGAGAAAGATCATGCCAAGCTGATCGAAGCCTTTGAGTTGTTCCACATCAACCACCCGGAATCGGGCCTTATCATCATCGGCGGTCCCGGCCCGCTGTACAACAAAACGCTGGCCCGCATTGCAAAAAGTTCCTGCTGGCAGGATATCATGGTCATCCATGAGATCAACAACCCCATGCCTATCCTCAAGCAGTGCAATGTTTTTGTTTTGTCTTCCAATTATGAGTCTTTGGGTCTGGTTCTGCTGGAAGCTGCAACCCTTGGTGTGCCGGAAATTGCGGCAAAGTGCCCAGCCACAGAGTTGCTGATGAATACCTACAAAGGCGGCTATCTGGCCGAAAATTCTGTTGAGGGAATCTGTGAAGGTCTGGAAGCTTACCTGCGCGGCGAGGTTGGCACCATGAAAATTGATTGGAAGCGGTACAACGAACGGGCTGTTGCACAGTTCGAAAGCCTGTTTGATTGACATGGGCGACACCGCGCTGCAAATTTGAATTTACAGGAAGAAAGACAATGCTGGAAAAATTTCTAAAGTATCGTTTTATGTTTGAAGAACTGGTCAAACGAGACTTCAAACAAAAATACAAGCGCACCGTGCTGGGCATGGCGTGGAGCGTCCTCTCGCCGCTGCTGCAATTGCTGGTCATGCGCATTGTGTTTACCCGTTTCTTCGGTGGCCATGTGGAGCACTATACCACCTACTTGTTCTGCGGAAACCTTGTTTACAGCTATTTCCGCGAGTCCACCAATGGCGGCATGAACAGCCTGATGAGCAATGCACGCATCTTCAGCAAGATCAATGTGCCGAAGTACATGTTCCTGCTGTCCAAAAATGTTTCAGCATTGATCAATTTTGGGTTAACGCTGTGCGTGTTCTTTGCGTTTGCGCTGGTCGACGGCGTGAGCTTCGGTGTTCATTTTCTGGCGCTGCTGTATCCCATCCTATGTCTTGTGGTGTTCAACATCGGCATGGGTCTCGTGCTGAGCGCGATGTTCGTGTTCTTCCGGGATACCAGCTACCTGTATGATGTTTTCACCATGCTGCTGATGTATATGTCGGCGATCTTCTATACGGTGGATAACTATTCTCCTTTGATGCAGAAGATATTTTTGCTGAATCCGGTGTATTGCTATATCAAGTATTTCCGTGTGGTGGTGCTGAACGGCAGTATTCCGTCGCTGGGTTATCATCTGCTGTGCGCTTTCTATGCGCTGGCAGCCGTGGGTGTTGGTGCGTTAATCTACAAAAAGAACAACCACAAGTTCCTGTATTATGTGTAAGGAGGGGTACCATGTCGATCATTGAAGCAAAAGGGGTATCCATCCGTTACATGACGGGCGATTTCAAGGACATTGGCCTGAAGGAGTATGTGGTGCGCCGCTTGTCGGGCAAGTACCATGTAAACGAATTCTGGGCCGATAAAAACGTGTCTTTTGCACTGGAAAAGGGGGACATGCTGGGCATCATCGGCTCCAACGGCGCGGGCAAGAGCACGCTGCTCAAGGCCGTTTCCGGCATTATGGTGCCCACGGAGGGCCACATGGAGATCAACGGCAGTGTGGCTGCGCTGCTGGAACTGGCCAGTGGTTTTGATGGCGAGCTGACTGTCCGCGAGAACACCTACCTGCGCGGCGCGCTTCTGGGTTATACCCGCAGATTCATGGACGAAAAATATGATGAGATCATCGAATTTGCGGAGTTGCAGAATTTTCAGGACCGCCCGTTCAAACAGCTGTCCAGCGGCATGAAGAGCCGCTTGGCCTTCTCCATTGCCTGTTTGGTCAACCCGGACATCCTGATTCTGGACGAGGTGCTGAGCGTGGGCGATGGCGCATTCCGCAAGAAGAGCGGGGATAAGATGAAGGCCATCCTGAAAAGCGGCGTGACCGGCATTCTGGTGTCCCACTCGGTGCCGCAGGTGCGGGAGCTGTGCAACAAGATCCTGTGGCTGGACCACGGCAAGCAGATCGCCTTTACCGACGAAGTGGAGCTGTACTGCGATGCCTATGAGGAATTTCTGAATACCAAAAAGCTGCCCAAGAATGAGCAGGAGGTGCAGAAATTGGCAGCGGATTTCAAGATTCGCACCGAGGCGTCCCGCAAGGAAAAGCTTGCGAAATCGCTGGCGAACGCACAAAAGGAAGCCAAACGCACCGAGATGACGGATGATGTGGTAGCAGCAGCCGTCAACATCCTGCGAGAGTACCGCCCGGAGCTTCTGACCGAGCCGACAGCCGAAAAAGAAGGATTCTAAAACATTTTCCGTCTGTGTGTTTTCACACGGACGGTTTTCTTGTATAATAGAGGAAACTTCTATTTCAGGAGCCAAAGGAGGCCGCTCTATGCTCAAACAATCGCAGCTCGACCTTTGCGGGCGGGTGGATTTTACACGCGAGGTGCCGCTGTTGGGGCGGGACGAAGGGTTTTCGTTTGCGTGCGCGGGGTGCGGGGACTGCTGCCGGGGGCGGGAGGACATCGTGCTGTCGGGGTTTGACCTGTGGCGGATCGCGGCGCGGCTGCGTCTGCCGCCCCGGACGGTGGCGCGGGCGTTCTGCAAGGCGTCCATCGGGGCGGTGAGCCATCTGCCCGTGCTGCGGCTGGCCCCGGTGCGGGAGGAGGGGAACAACTGCCCCTTCCTGACCCACAGCCGCTGCGCCATCCACGACGCCGAGCCGCTGGTCTGCGCGCTCTACCCGCTGGCGCAGGAGATCACCAAAGAGGGGGGCGTCAGCTACTTTTTGCAGCCGACCTCCTGCGGCGGGCAGGTCATCTCAGCCAAAGTGGGGGACTATCTGGCCCGGTACGACATCCCGGCGCGGGAGGCCACGGATGTGCGCTGGGCGCAGGTGTGCATGGCGCTGGAAGACCGGGTGGAGGCGCTGGAAGCGGTGTTCGAGCCGGTGTTTATCCGGCGGATGCGGCAAAAACTCTGGCAAGCGCTTTATTATCGGTACGACTTCGCCGCGCCCTTTCTGCCCCAGTTGGAAGAAAATCTGCGCGGATTGGACGCAGAACTGGAAAAACTGTCCGCACTGCAAGGGCGAAGGAACGTTCGTTTTCGTGAATCAATCGAAAAAACTGATAAATAAAATTACTTCCATCGATAACTTAGGCTGTTGCCGGATTGTATTCGGGCAGGAAATGTGCTATACTTCACGAGTGTAAAGCGGAACGAGAAAAACCGCTTGTCAAAACGCTTTCCCGCGGCAGCCTGTGGCCGCGAAATGTAAAATTGAGGGAGTAATGATTATGCGTAAAATCACTCGTCGTTCGTTCCTGTCTGCCGCCGCTGTCTGCGGCGCTGCCGCAGCCTTGACCGCTTGCGGCGGCTCTTCCAGCTCTGCCGCAGCTTCTTCCACGGCTTCCTCCGCGGCCTCCGCTGCCGGTTCCGCTGCTGCGGACGGCCAGAGCTATACCGTCGGCATCTGCCAGTTGGTCGAGCATGCGGCGCTGGACGCTGCTACGCAGGGCTTTGAGGACGCCCTGACTGAGGCGTTCGGCGACAACGTGAAGTTCGACTTCCAGAACGCACAGAACGATTCCGCGACCTGCGCCACCATCGCCAACGGCTTTGTTTCCGCCGGTGTGGATCTGATCATGGCCAACGCCACCCCCGCCCTGCAGGCGGCACAGGCAGCCACCAACAGCATCCCCATTCTGGGCACCTCCGTCACCGAGTACGGCGTGGCGCTGGGCCTGACCGACTTCGACGGCACCGTGGGCGGCAACGTCTCCGGCACCTCCGATCTGGCTCCGCTGGATCAGCAGGCTGAGATGATCACCGAGTGGCTGCCCGACGTTAAGAAGGTCGGTCTGCTCTACTGCTCTGCTGAGGCCAACAGCCAGTATCAGGTGGATGAGGTCCAGAAGTATCTGGAAGCAGCCGGTGTGACCGCCACCCAGTACGCCTTCTCCGACTCCAACGACCTCGCTTCCGTCTGCCAGAAGGCGGCCGACGAAAACGACGCCGTCTATCTTCCCACCGACAACACCGTTGCCGCCAACACCGGCATCGTGGACGGCATCTGCCGCCCGGCCAAGAAGCCCGTCTTCGCGGGTGAGGAGGGCATCTGCGCGGGCTGCGGCGTGGCGACCCTGTCCATCAGCTACTACGATCTGGGCCACACCACCGGCGAGATGGCAGCTAAGATCCTGACCGGCGAGGCCGATATCTCCACCATGCCCATCGAGTACACCAGCGTGACCAAGAAGTACAACAAGACCATCTGTGATGATCTGGGCGTGACCGTGCCGGAAGGCTACGAGGCCATCGAGGGCTGAATTCCTCGGACAAACATCTGAAATACAGCGGAGGAGGGCGGTTTTTGGCTCTTCTCCGCTTTGATGTCCTAAAAAAGTGTATCGTTTGGAGGTTTTATTTTGGAACTGCTTGCTAGACTTGCCAA
>ENA-OQQU01001713-OQQU01001713.1-human-gut-metagenome-genome-assembly--contig:-NODE-1713-length-11337-cov-9.551675_pt1 | contig 11337 bp, 9 predicted proteins | sample MGYA00243233_ERZ505096 | MGnify/ENA primary metagenome ERZ505096 (study PRJEB26097, sample SAMN02712159) | human gut metagenome | biome: Gut microbiome | host: Homo sapiens | place: Denmark: Copenhagen... | reverse complement strand
CTTCACTGTAAAGCTCGATATTCAAAAGCCAGTCATCTTCCTGCGACTCATAAGAAATCGGACTGTAAACCAGATAGTTACCGGTGGTATCATCCACATTCAGTAGCTTCTTGGCTGCAAAATTGTTGGTACCTGTAAGCACCAGCAGCTTTGCATTATCTATCTGGATGTCATCCAGCTTGTCCTCAAACTCTCTGTCCTCATCATACCAGAATATGATACGACGCTTATAAAACTCCGGCAGCGGTGCAGCAAATCGCTTATTCAAATCTCGGATTATTGTTTCTAAATCCATACTGGCCATGCTGCCACCTCCTTATTTAATCTTCGCCAGCACATCCTGGAACTTAGCGTAATTCACCTTCACACCATCATCAAGGTCAATGGAAATCATTTGGTCTGCCAAATGATGAATTTTTTCTTCGTACTCGTGAATTTCAGTAGCTTGATCGTTCAGTGTTTTGAGCTGCTTATTCAGCTTTACTCGTTCACCGGTGGAAGCATTTGTAATACGTGTCTCCAGATCAGCGATTGCAGTACGATAACGAGCCTGCTGTTCATGCACATAATCGGTACGGATACGGGCAATGGTGTCCGGCTGATAGCGGTGCATATAGATCAGCGCCTTGAAGCCGTTCTTCTTGCCGCTGTCAAACAGCCAGTATATCGGGCGTTTCTGATAAATCTTGCAGTGGTCGGAGTAGAAGTCATTCAGGAAGTAATTCCGAATCACATCCTTCGGCTGACCCTTGCCGCCTAATGCATCGGCAATGAATTTCAGGTTTTCGTCCAGCGTATCCTTACCATACACTACTTCTACGAACTTCACAAAACGACCGACGATGTCATCTTCAAAATACTCGTCATCGCTGATAGGTATAATATTATCCTTATCCGCAGCAAATGTTGAATACTTGCTGTTATCCCATTCACCGCCTGCATAAGCAAGCCCATCCACATCCAGAGAGTAGCGCCCAAACATACAGCCAACCGCATAGGAAATGAAAGAGCGAATATCTCTGCCAAGGTCAGCCTTCCGGACAGTGACGTCCTTGTCCTCAACCTCTGGTGTCAGTTCGTCCTGTAAACCGTAAATGTCAATGAAAATGCGGTTGAGTTCTTCTTCATTCTTCTTCAGTAAATCAAACTGAGCTGTTGCATTGCTTTCCCATGTATGGTATGCGTCGGCAATTCGATACTGCCATTTATTCATTGGGATGTCTGCAAAGCCAGCTCCACTACGGTATGTTATAAACGGATGAGTAACAAAATCCCATGAGGTTTCAAAGGAATCCCAATCTTGCTTTGAAATACTAATATTATGCTGGACTAAGCATTCAACACAAGGAGAAAAAATTGCATTATTTATAAACGGCATATTGAGTATATCTTTGATGTTATTATTCATCGTTGGATTTATAATTCTTAAAAGTGCTTGTGATACTTTAGAGTTTAAGAATCCTAATATATAATCTATAATAGTTTCATCATTGAACAATATCGTTGCAGCCGCTTTATTAAAAGTCAAATTTTCACCAAGCTCCCGCACCCCAAATAATGGATTCATAGAAACAAGTGTCCATGTAATTCCTCTCCTAAAAAGGATTTCATCCTTAGGAAATCTTGCTATTCTGTCTCTTTTATAATGCTGAATCGTAATTGGATCAAACTTCACTACGGTATCAATATTACCATACCATCGCCTGAATTCACCTCCTTTGGCATGCAAAGCCCATTTCTTTGATTCAATATCACGAGCATTCACCTCCCATAACTGTCTCAAATATTTGTCGTTGTCACCGGTTAAAATTTGTCCATCCGAAAATGCTACCTTAGATAATAGTTCATTATTATAACACTCTAAAACTGCCTCACTTACCCAATACGCCACCGGACTTCCCGGAATTTTTAAGAAGTTGGACTGATCCGCAGTATAACGGTTTTCACAACTAAGGAACATATCCTCTTTTCCTTGCTGAGAAGTCGGCTCAATCAGACGGCAGTACTCGCCCTTATAATCTGTAATATGGCTCTTTCGGAAAACAAACGAGGTGGTCTGTACCACTTCGCCGCCGATTTCTTCAAACGCTCTTGCACCGAGGTGTGCCATATTGACAATATCCACGGACAGCAGTTTTGTGCGCAGCTTTTCAAAGCTGGACAGGAACATCCAGGAGTGTTGTGTTATCATCGCCTGATAGCCGTTTCTTTTTGCCATTTGCCCGCACTTTTCGATAAATACGGCAAACAGATCACTCTTACTATCCGGATAATTCTTCTTTACATAGTCGGACAGCTTTGCACCCATACCGGAAGCCCCCATATACGGCGGATTCGTCACCACCACATCGTACTTCTGTGCCAGTGCTTCTGCCACCTGCACCAACGGCAATATTTCTCTCAATGCTGTCTCACGGGACATATTTATATCTTCCGTAATCTCTGCAAAGCGGTCATACAAAGCAGACCACTCCTGCTGGCTAACCGTGATAATCGAACCGTATTCCTTTGCATCGTGCAGTTCGCTGATGATGGTATCCATAGCTTTTTTCAGCTTGGCATCGCCATTGCAGAAATACTCCAACGCAAACAAATCCACATGGTTACTCTCCGCAATGGCATATACATGGGGCTGAATACCACGGCTGAAGAAGCGGCGGTCATATTGACGGGCTTTCATCATTACCGCAAAATAAGCCAGCTGTGCCGCACGGTCATCAATATCCAAGCCGTACAGATTGTTCTCTACAATACTTGCCACTGCTTCACGGGTGGTATAACCGTAGGATTCATAAATCTGCATCAGCACATCGAACATATACGCAAGAATATGACCTGAACCGGAGCAAGGGTCAATGACTTTCAGCTGATCCGGTGTCAGTGCGGCGTATTCCTTACGAATCTCGGCAAGCTGTGCCTGCACTTCCGGTTCCTGCTCGGCTTCTTCCAGATAGTAATGCCATTTGGTATCTTCCGGGTCACGGTTTCCGGCAACATAGGCAGACTGTTCTTCCTCGGTAGGAAGAAGCTGTTCTTTCACATCCGGATGTCCCTCCAGGCACAAACGGCCAAGGCTGTTCTCGACCATGTAACGAACGATCCAGTCCGGTGTGAAAAGCTGGGTTGCTGCAGGAATGTTTTCTTTTGTGATTTTCACATTCTTTTTCAGAGCGGCGAAAACATCATCTTTTTTCTCACTGTTGTAATACTGATACAACCAGCCGATAATCTGGACTGCATCCTTCCAGTCATCCTCCGGTATCAGCTCAATCATCTGCTGAATCACACTACCTTCACGAAGGAGGTTGTCAGGAAACAAAAGCTCGGTATAGTCAGCAATTTTCTGAAACATACCCGGAAGTACACTATTGAGAGCATTGCACTGCGTGATCAGAAGATACTTATACAATTCATCATTGTCATTGGCTTCCTTATAGGCGTAGACTTTCTCCATATCAAGTCCGTCCAGCTCCAGATGAATGGCTTCGGAGATAATCTGCGGCTTGAAGTTGTTTTCCTCGTCCGTGAACACACGCACATGGGATGGGAGGTAGCCGTTGACCTCCATAAAACGCAGGGCAGAGAAGCGGTTGAACCATGTGTAGGCAACCTCCTCCATAACCTGCTCGTATCCTTTTTCTTTAATCTGCGCAATCAAGGCAGCTCTCTGCTTCTTTTCGGTAGAAGAAAGCAAATGCCCACCCACACTATCGTCATTTGGATTTCCAACCTCTTTATCGGAAATACCGTATTTCAACGCTCTCTGGCTCACACGGGAGATTAATTCCCGGCGAGCTTCAGTAGCGAATTTTTTTATCGCATTCTTGTTCATAACGGTCTCCTTAGCTTAATTTGATTCCGTCGCAATCCTTCATCATTGCAGTGAGGTACGCTCTCATTCGTTCAACATAGGCATCGATATCTTCCTGACTTTCCAAAGTCTTAGAAGGGAATGCCGCCTGACGGTATACATTCTTGATAACCTTCTTCGGAGCCGGAGGAGTTACTGCTCCACCTTCATTCGGTTTGACGGTTGGTTCAACCGGAGGCTTTGGATGAACGATACCATCGATTTTATCGACTGTGTCATCCTTATATTCCCACATCTGAGGTACCAGACCATCAAGAAGCTGCAGGCTTTCCAGCTCCGCCACTCTTGCTTTCTGCTGATCAAAGAATTTATCTGCACGCTCAGATATTGCTCTGGCATCATAAACATCACCGGCAAGAGTATGGATTTCTGACAAGCACTGACGGATGATTTCAAGGATCTCAGCACGCTTTGCTTCAAGAAGCTTTCCGTGACCCTCACGAACAGTATCCATCAATCCGTTCAGTTCAGGGATACGTCTGTAAACGTTACTCTGTCCGGCATCCACTACGGTAATCTTACGAATCTGATTCAGTGCCTGATTTGCCTCCTCTTCCTTCTGAAGATAAGAGAGGTCGTTTCTCAGCTCTGCTTCCATACGAACTGCTGCATCGAACACCTGCACCTGATTCTTGAAGAAACCTTCAACGCTCTGCATGTCATTCTTATTATCAAGGAGGCTGTTTTCCTCCTTCAGAAGTCTGTCAATCAGAGCTGTATTATCCTTACGCTGAGAAAGCACGCTTTCCATTAGGCTGAGAGCTTTCGTCACAAGGTGGTGGTCAGGATATTTATGACCCTCATAACGTTCATTCAGCTCCTCATAATGAGACTTCTGTTCTTCAAACTTCTCAACAATATATCTAACGAGTCCGTCTTCATCATCCGGTACGTCCATTACATCGAAGTATTCACGCAGCAATTCTTTGACGGCACGCATCTTAGTTGCCGTAATGATCTGACGCTTAGAGATGCTTGTTCTGCCAATCTCACTCTTCTTACGAAGCATATCCGGAAGTTTTGGATTACCCGGCTGGATAGTTTCGCCACCGTACTTAATCGTGACCTTCTGGTCGTAAATCAGCATCGCAGCCACAACCGCAATGTCGATTTCCTTCCATCCATAAGGGATCGCTTGATAGCGGCTCTGTACATCTGCCATCGAAGTAGGAAGTTTTTTTGCGTACTGCATCTCAAGATACTCTTCCATCTTCACAGCTGCATCATGGTTTGCTTCAAGACCGGCCATAACACCGTTCAGATGTTCACCCTGCAGTACTGCCAATATATCAGCGTCTGTATCTGCATTCTTTGTAATAAGACCAAGTTCACTATAAACATGAGTAACTAAATATTCCAGTGCTTGATCCAGCTTGCTCTTGGCATCGCCACCCTTAATCTCGATATGCTCTCCGTCCACATAGAATTCAGCACCGATGATAGCCTTCTTCAAATCTTCCTCTGCAGATGCTTCATACTTGTTAGCCTCATCCTGATGATTTCGAATGATGTCCTGTACGGACTTCGGTAGCTGTGCTACATTATGCTGCTTTACATATTTACGCACTTTCATTGCTTTTTCCAATGACTCGTAATATGGCGTTTCAGCAAGTACAACGATCGCCTGATTCTTAGACTCTGTCATAAGACGAAGTTCACTCTTCTCGACAGTGTCTGTTGCTACCGTCATGATGCGAAGTCTCATTCCCCCTGTTACCGCACCAATGCTTGTAGTGTCTACCATCTGGTCAAATGGGAAATCGTACTTTCCGTGACGATATTTCTTTGTTGTATAAATATCAGCAAAAATCATCTGACCGATACGCTCCACGATTGCAGAGGTATCGACCTGAGTATTTTTGTAAATGTCTCTTTGAATATCCTGCTCTTCATCAGTCAGGAAATTATAAGTGTCACCGGTTCTTCCGATATAGTTCTGGCTAAGCAGACGGTCGAGACTGCCACGTATCTTTTCACGCATTGTAATCTTATCCAGACGGATATCATTGGCCATAAGGATTACGATGTTGTCAAGATTAGCCGGAATATCATCGACATAACGAATAAGGTACAGAAGTTTCAATACGTCCACATCCTGCTGCTCAATGCCATCTCCGTTATCTGCTGCCTTCTGGCAACGCTCAATAACACGACGAATAGAACTGTCAAGGAATGTATGTACGGTATCGTAGAACAGATAAAACGGCGCTAATGCATACTCGTCCTTATCCTGAATCTTCTGTGCTGCTTCCTGGAATCCTGAAAGCATCGAACGCTCGCCACCGGAAAGATGCTTACCGGAGTTACCATGTTTACGGATTTCAGCAAATACCTTCTGCATGATAATGAACTGGTAAGGTACGAACGGGAAGTTTCTGACAAAATCCTGCGGGCCGGTATATCCCTTAATGTCCAACATCGCATCAGTAAAGCTGAACAGATTACGAAGAACGGAATCATTCTGGCTATATACCTGTTCCAATGCCGGTTCCACTTCAGGTTTTTTCTTCAAAATACGTTTCTGGATAACTTCATCTGCGGAAGAAGAAGTCAGCGAAAGTCTGGTCTTGAAACGGGCCTGAATACGAGAAAACTCATTTTCACGAGCCTTGATGATTTCATCGATAGCTTCCTGACCGGTACAAACAACCCAAATCTTACCGCCGCACTCACTGCCGATTTTCTCAACAAGAGACTGCAGGTTAATAAGAAGGTCTGTATCGCCGCCTACATACTGACCAACCTCATCGACCATAAATAGCAAGCGGAAGTCATCCGTCTTATTGTCCACATAGTCTTTCATCTCAGAAACAAGCTGTGCGATGCTGGTCTCTACGGTCTCGGTTCCATTGAACCAGTTTCGTGCAGCATCCTCGCTCATACCGAGAACCTCTTTCAATGTATCAACAACATCGTCTTCAAAGAAAGCAAAGGCATCTCTTGACTCAAGCCAGGGACCACCGTTTTTCTCCTCAAATACACGACGGAACTCTGCTGTCTTTCCACGCTTTTCGATGAACTGCTCCAGCTTTGCCACCTTAAGATTCTCTCCATAAAAACCAAGGTAGTTATAAAACATCTTTGCAAAAACACGAAGAACAGCAGTCTTGTCCTTGTTGATGGAACCCTCAATATCGATATTGAAAAGGATAGTATCCGTATGCCCCTTAGTAACGGAATCAATCAACATGAATGTTGCCGGATCATCCTCAAATTTTTTACGAAATCGTTCTACTGTACGAACACCCTGTACCTCCTGATTAGCAAGCAGGTAGGAGAGCATTTTCAGGAAGTGAGATTTACCACTTCCAAAGAAACCGGAAATCCAGACACCAATATCTGCAGTGCCTTCATGAAAGGACTCTCCATATTTATTAAAGAAAGTAATGAAGTGCTTCTTCAAATCTTTGGTGATGACATACTCATCCAATTCCTGAACAAGAACATCAGTAGCATCTTGGTCTACTTTAACGACACCATTGATTTTACGATTAATATCCTCTTGGAATAATTGTTCAATAACCATTGCTGTTCCTCCTTAAATTACATTGAAAGCTCGGTAGTAAGGATTTTTCTTCAGGCGATTGAAAAGCTGCACATCACGGCCATCATAATTGCCCGGATAGAACACCAGAATCGGAACATCTGGAAATTCTGGCTGCATCGCATTTAAAAGGTCATGGACTCTGATAAACGGAAATGCATCTCCCACTCCTGTGATGACAAGTACGTCACCGGCTTCATGTGGTTCATATTTCATCTTATTTACAAAAGCTGTATTATTAGCCATACGGCTCATCTGGTCTCTAATAAATTCTTTACCTTTTTTCTCTTCCATCGCAGGTATTGTTTTTGCGATGCGCTTATCTTCACAGATGGAAAGAAACACTTCATATAAGTTATGTTCTATCAGGTGACAGTTCATTGACTGATCTGTCATAATCTGCTCGATAAAGTGTCTGACCATCATCTCATCGGATGGGTCATAACAGAAGATTCGTATATTTACCTCATTGCTTAAACCTTTGCCTTCAAGAAACTCCGGTTCCTGCATTAAGGCTCTGAGGTTATCTAGTCTTTCTTTCAATTCACTCACTTGGGCCTACCTCCTTACGAAAAGCAATTGAATGCAGGAAGAGCAATCTCATCACCATTTTCACGGATTGCATTCTCAAGCACCGGATGAAGCCATACTGGGTTGAGCTTTGTCGCTCTAATGCTATCGATATACTCATTCTCCACCAGCATCTTTGCAATGACCTGTTTCAACTTCGTAACTGTGGAATCGCTCCATGTTGCCACCCGGTCATCCTGCTCCTGCAAGCGCAGAAAATAGCTGTTCAAGTCTATTTTACCGAAAGTAGTGTCCGATAATCTGTACTTCTCACCGATGACTGTAATCATAAAATCCCAAATCAATCGGTACTGTTTCATCATGGCGTACAGACATATCTGCTTTGCCACATCAGACGGTTGTGTTGCGATTGCCTCCACCAGAGAATTATCTTCAAGTGCATCCAGTCTTCTCAGGCAGGAAAGTGCCATCTTTCTCACCGACTTTTCTGTCGGATATTGAAATAAATTATCTGAAACGATACGTTCTACTACTTCTTCATGGTTACATCCTTCGTGAATCAACTTGGCAGTAGTTCGCACTTCATAAAATAAAAATTGTTCTCTTGTTATGGCAGCATTATATGGGCTTGCTGCCTGTAGAGCTGCTTTGTTATTTCGCTCCATCCAAATCCTCCTAACGAATTTTAATCTTCGTTATTCTTAGTTTCTTCATCTGGCAAAGTCTCTAAAATATCACTAATCTGACAATTCAATGCCGTACATATTCTCAAAAGCACATCTGTGGTAATATTGTCTCCCTTACCCAGCTTTGCCATTGATGCAGTACTGATTCCACTAAGTTCTCTCAGTTCTTTTTTATTCATGCCCCTATCAATAAGCATTTTCCATAACGGGTTATAACTGATACGCATCTGGTACCTCCATTTATTATGACTCTTCAATCGCATCGGTTTCTGTAGCAATGTGTTTCTCTCTTGCTGCTTTCTTTGCCCACGACCATCCAAATAATTCTCCTCCGTTTTCATGAAGTTCAATAATCTTAGTCGAATGGACAATGTCACGTGTCACATCATAAAATGTATCTTCTTTATCAAATGCAATAAAAATCTGCTTTTCACTCTGGTTGTATAGCTCCATGATTTTATCTATCGGCAAGTCTGCAATATTTATGAAAATATTAGAGTCATGTGCTATAACCGGTAGCTCCGTGAGCCGTAAGAGTGCAAGGTCAAAAATAATTAATCCCTTGAAGTTCATACCTGCTCCGGTGTCGTCTTCTGTCCAAAATTCATAAGTTGGCTTTCCACTTCTGGAATTTTCAAATTTTATAGCAGGCGTACAGATGGGTCAATAAATGTCACTTCATAATTTGCTCCGAGCTGTCCTCCTACATTCACAAATAACGGTGTGCTGCAGCCATCATTCGGACAAACACTGTGTTCTTCCGCCACAAGCAGAGCTCCATATTGCTCTTTGATAGACGGCGAAATTGTTGCATCCACTGTTGTTTCTTGAGACTGAGGAACAAGTTCTGTTGTTTTCTTACGCTTGCGCTTTATTGTTGCTGCATTACAAATAATTTCTTTAAATCTCTCTGCAATTTTATTTTTGAAGTTTTCGTTGTCGATTCCGGGACATTCATCGGCAAATGTCGCGCATAAACCTTTAATAGTATCGTCCGTCTCTGTATCGATAAATTCTTCAAAATACTGAGAGTCCAAGTCCTTATTTATTTTATTCGCCAAAGTGGTGATGTCGTGCTCTCCGTAAAAATAACCACGCAGCGTCCTAGGCTCATGTCATGTAACAAAGTGCCACCATTGGGATTGAGATAAATTTTCTTAAAAAGTGTCCTCGTAAATTCTTCCGGCGACAGGTCTCCTTGAAAATACGTTTCTATTTTTTTGAGCAAACACTTCGAATTCAGCTTTTGCCAATCCCAAACACCTTCATTTTGAATCAAGCGTGTACAACTGTGTATAAGCATGTACAGCGTTGTTCGGTAAAAAATGCACTTTCCTATATACTTAAGTCATAGGAAGTGAAAAACGCATCTGAATATAGATACACACTTTAATAAGTATATCACAGAGCTTTTCGCTTGTCAAATTTGTGTTTGTCATCGCAAATTTTTGTTCAGCGATACAGCAACATAATTTCACTCATTCATTTCCTATATTAATCACTTCAGCGGTTTGCGCAGACAGCTTTCCAGTGCTGACGTGACTTTTCAATTAAATATATCGCTCCCGGCAACCGGAAAGGCCGGTGGCACACATGAGATGGAGATTTCTCCTGACCGTGGTATCACTATACCCTTTTGCCGGTAGCATCAAGGAACCTCCATCTCGGATTGACAAGATGGAGGTTTTTATATGTCAAACAATGCAAATCAGAGTAAACGGCATCGTATGATTATTACCAAATCCATCAGCCGATTTGCACGAAATACGCTTGACTGTCTTAAATACATACGTCAGCTTAAAGAACGTAATTATCAACCTGCAAAATAATATTCTCTATATTGGAACATCTCCCGATTATCAGTGGTTATTTGGTCAGATGATTCAGGAATTGCAGCTTTGCAGACCACGGTATGATGAATTGATTTCTTTGCAGCTGCGAAATATTTTTGTTTTGATAAGCCGTGCAATCATAAGTGCAAAGAAATTCAGCAGCACCAGTGAAAAAGAAGTTGCTTTTGCGATGCACTATTTTCGTAAGAATTACAACACAGAAATCAGCATTGAGGAGTACTCCGAATCCAGAGGGCTTAGCAACTGTTGGTTTATTCAGTGCTTTAAAGAAATCACAGGTTCCAGTCCGCTGCAATATATCTTAAAGCTGCGAATCTCCAACGCACAAAGTTTGTTAGAAAATACGTACTACACCATTACTGAAATTGCAAATATGGTTGGATACACCAATTCGCTTTATTTCAGCAGACTGTTTCATAAATACATTGGTATGTCACCAAAAGAATATCGAAAAGTAAAACTCAAAGAAAATCTCAGGGAGTAAAAAACAAAACTCGTTTGGCTAAAGCTAAACCAAACGAGTGATGTTGATTTTTGATAAGAAATAAGGAATGGCTACATTATATCACAACACTTGCGGGCAAGACGGGTATTAAACCAATACTACTTGTTTTTAATCCGGATCAGATTGACAAAGTAATTGGAGAATTTATCAATGTATTAGATACTCACGGGCTCTATGATAATAAAGGTATATGGAAAGCTATACAAGATGCCTTGCGGTTGAACGTTCGGCAGTCGACAATCTTTGATAAGTTCAAAAAAGACCGCACCTTTATATCAGTGCGGTTTCAGACTGTCGATAAACCTATATAATTTTTGAAAATGGGGTCGCAGGGGCGTAGCCCCCGA
>ENA-OQQU01001711-OQQU01001711.1-human-gut-metagenome-genome-assembly--contig:-NODE-1711-length-11351-cov-5.314625_pt1 | contig 11351 bp, 10 predicted proteins | sample MGYA00243233_ERZ505096 | MGnify/ENA primary metagenome ERZ505096 (study PRJEB26097, sample SAMN02712159) | human gut metagenome | biome: Gut microbiome | host: Homo sapiens | place: Denmark... | reverse complement strand
GGAGGGCCTTTTTTACCGGTAGCCGTCGGGCTCGGCCGAGCCTTCGATCAAAAACTGCACCTCGTCCACGCCGCCGAGCGACAAAATGGACTGCTCGAGCGCGCTCAGCATCAAATCGCGCTCTGCCTCGTTCTCCGGCAGTGAGACGTTAGCCGGGAGATTCAGATAGCACACGCCGTTTTCGATGCGAGACGAGATGACCGTGAAGTCCTCCGGCAGGAGCGAGACGAGCGAATCGTCCTCCGGCCCCTGCGCGAGCGCCTCGAGCAGCGCGTTCACGCGCGTCTGGCCCTCGTAGAGCGCGAGCGTCTGCTGCTCGGCGCGCAGCTCGCCCGTCTTGCTGTCGAGGAAATAAAGCGACACGGTGATCGGCCGCAGGCCACTCTCACGCGAGGAAAGCAGCGTATCCGCCGAGAGCAGCACTTGCGTCTCGCGGTACGGCAGCTCGCGCCCGTCCGCCGTGATGCTCACAGCGTTCACATTCGGCAGCTGCGTCAGCGTCAGCGTGATGCAGTAGTCAGCGAGCGACAGGTCGATGCCCGTCAGGCGCGCATACTGTGCGCTCAAGTCGATCTGCGCGCGGCGGCCCGACACCTTGAGCGACTTGAGCGCCGTTCCCTCCGGGATGGGCGAAGAGAGCGACGGCTCGTCGGGCCCTGCGAGCAGCGCCTCCAGCAGCGCGCGGACACAGTCTTCGGTCTCCATCGCGCCGTCGAGCACCAGGCGCTTTTCCTGCGCGCGGATGGCGTCGCCGCCGCCCGCGGAGTTGGGATCGCTGAGAAAATAGAGCTCGTAGCCGTTCTCGTCCATCTCCTGCGCGTGCTGGGCCGCGCAGGCGCAGAGAAGCGAAAGCAGGAGGACTAATGCCGCAGTCAGGGAAAGACGTCTTCTCATGTCTCATCCCCTCCCTCTTCGCAGCGCGGCAGGCGCACGGTAAACACCGTGCCGCCGCCCTCGCGGGCGCGGACCTCGATGCTGCCGCCGCGGCGGCGCGCCGTGTCGGCGGCGATGGAAAGGCCAAGGCCTGTACCGCCCGCGGCGCGCGAGCGCATCTTGTCCACGCGGTAGAAGCGGTCGAAAATGCGGGGCATGTCCCCCTCCGGAATGCCGATGCCATTGTCGCTGACAGTGAGAAGGCAGTCCTTTTCATCCCCCGCGAGCAGCAGCTTCACAAAGCCGCCGGGGCGGTTATACTTGATGGCGTTTTCCGTCAGGTTGTAGATGATCTCGTGAATTTCATCCTCGCTCGCAAGGGTATGTCCCTCGCGGCGAATTTCACACGAGAGGTCGACCTGCTTTTCCTCGGCCACAAGGCGCAGCATACGTACCACGTGCGCCATCACGGACGAGAGGTCGACGCGCTGCGCCTCGGGCAGCATGCCGCTGTCCAGGCGCGTCAATCGCAGCAGATTTTCCGTGATGCGCGCCAGGCGCTCGGACTCCTGCTCGATATCACCGACGAATTCGCGCACGGTCTGCGCGTCCATGTTCTCCGTCTGCAAAATGGAGTCAGAGAGAAGCCTGATGCCCGCCAGCGGCGTTTTGAGCTCATGGCTCGCATCCGACACGAAGCGGCGGCGCGCGTCTTCCGTCGTTTGCAACCGGTCAGCCATGTCGTTGAACTCGGCGGCGAGCTCGCTGATCTCGTCGTGCCCGCCGACCTCGGCGCGGTGGCTGTACGAGCCCTCGCGCATCTTGCGGATGGCGTCGGTCAGTACGCCGAAGCGCCGCGTCAGCACGCGGGATAAGAGCACGCTGATCCCGCCGGCGAACACCAGCACGACCGCGGAAATGGTCAGAAGATTTCGCTGCAAAGACAACAGCAGCTCTGCTTGCTCGGTGTCGTATTCATAGGCGTAGACCGCGCCGATGGTCTGGCTGTGGTAGATGACCGGCGAGGCCGCGCGGCTTTTGAACGCCTTGTCCGAAAATTCGGTGTAGAAGACGTCCTCCCCGCGAAGCGCCTGCACCAGCTCCGTATAAAAGGCGTAGCGGCCGATCGCGCCGTCAGTCTCGCGCGTGTCGTACAGCACGCGGCCCGAGGCGTCCGTCACAAGCACGCGGGAGATCCCCGTCTCCTCCACGAGCGTCATCGCACCCGCGACATTTTCCTCGCTCAGCTCTTCAAGGCCCGAGAGCGCCGTCACCATCACCGAGACGCTGCCCTGCAGCGAGCTCTGCTTAGAGCGGAACGTCAGGTTTTCCGACGTGATGAGCGGATATGTGTTCAGCAGGATCAGCACCGCCAGAATGATGGCGATATAGCTGAAGCTGAATTTTCGCTGCAGGCTCGCATGCATCTGCACGGCGCTGCCCCCTTCTCTTTCTTTTAGTGGGAAATCAGTCCTTCAAGTAGTACCCCACGCCCCATTTGGTCAGGATGTGCTGCGGCGCGGCGGGGTTTTCCTCGAGCTTTTCGCGAAGCCGCCGGATGTGCACATCCACTGTGCGGTAGTCGCCTGCGTAGGTGTAGCCCCAGACGAGATCCATCAGATTTTCGCGCGAGTAAACGCGGCGCGGATTCTTGACAAGAAGCTCGATGAGGTCGTATTCCTTGGCCGTGAGCTCGACGATCTCGCCGTTTTTGACGGCGACGCGCTGCTCGGGGTCGAGCGTGATGCCGCCCGCGGTCAGCAGGAGCGTTTCAGGCTGCTTTTGCTGCGGTGCGGCGTTCGCGCGGCGCAGCAGCGCGCGGATGCGCGCTTTGAGCTCCAAGATGTTGAACGGCTTTGTGATATAGTCGTCCGCGCCGGACTCAAGACCGATGATCTTGTCGGCGTCCTCGCTGCGGGCGGTCAGCATGATGATCGGCACATTGGAAAATTCGCGGATGCGCATGCAGGCCGTCAGCCCGTCCACCTGCGGCATCATCAGATCGAGGATGATGAGGTCGAACCCGCCGCTTTTCGCCATGTCGATGGCGGTCGCGCCGTCGTAGGCGGTCTCGACCGTGTAGCCCTCGTTTTCCAGATTGAATTTCATGCCCTTGACGAGAAGCTGCTCGTCGTCAACCACCAGAATTTTCATTGCCATCCTCCTCCGTGAATGTGATCTCCGCGCGGAAGCCCTCGAGCTTCGCCTCTCCGATGCCCTTGACGTTCAAAAGGTCCTCCGCCGCCGTAAAATCGCCGTGCTCTGCGCGGTAGTCGATGATCGCCTGCGCGAGCGACGGGCCGATGCCCGTCAGCGTTTCAAGCTCCTCCGCCGTCGCGGTGTTGACGTTCACGAGCGTCACAACACGCGTGGGTGCGGTGATCTCGTCGGTCTTGTCCTGCGTCGTCACGGTGTAATTCCCGTGCGAGGCACCCTCGTAGGCCGTTTTGTGCAGAAAAACGAGCGAAACGGCGAACAGCACCGTCAGCGCGGCGAGCACAAGGTAGACGCCTCTGACTTTGGTTTTCTTTTCTTGCTTTTCCACGGTTGCGCTCGCCTGCCTTTTTTGCTATACTGATGTCGAAGCGTGCCGAACGGCGCGCTCCTCTTCACTGTATTCCATATTTGATTGTATCATACAACGAGGTATATTTCCATGAAAAAACGCCGCTTGTTTTCACTTTTTTTATCTTTTGCGCTCCTGCTCCCGCTCTTTTCACTGACGAGCGCCGACGCCTATGAGGACTTCACGCTCGACGCGAAGGCCGGTCTTCTCATCGAGGCCGACACGGGCGAAATTCTCTATGAGAAGAACGCCCATCAGGAGAACTACCCCGCCTCGCTCACCAAGGTGATGGTCGCGCTGCTGGTGTTTGAGGCCATCGACGAGGGCAAGATCGCGCTGACCGACTCCGTCACTGCGACGGAATCGGCGTTCGAGGGGCTCTCCAGCGACGGCAGCACGGCAAACATCGTCCCCGGCGAAACGATGACGGTCGAGCAGCTGCTCAACTGCATGCTCATCGTCTCGGCGAACGAGGCGTGCAACATTTTGGGCGAAACGCTCTACGGCTCGGTCGACGCCTTTGTCGCGCGCATGAACGAGCGCGCGACGGAGCTCGGCTGCGAGCACACGCATTTCGCCAACGCCACGGGTCTTCACAATTCCCAGCACTACACGACCGCGTGGGACCTCTACCTCATCACGCGCGAGGCGCTGAAGCACGACAAATTCATGGAGATCTGCAACTCCAAGAGCTACACCGTGCCCGCCACGAACATGACCGAAACGCCGCGCGAGCTGCACTCGACGAACTTTCTTATTTCCAACTGGCGCGCCCGCGGTTATGTGTACCGCGACGCGCAGGGCATCAAGACCGGCTCGACACCCGAGGCGGGCTACTGCCTCATTTCGTCCGCCCTGCGCGGCAGCCGCCACATGATCAGCGTGGTGCTGGGCGCAGAGCGTGTGACGCTCGAGGACGGTGTGACCATCCAGACGCGCAGCTTCTCCGAAACGTCGCGCATGTTCGACTGGGGCTTTGACAACTTTGTCCTCCGCGACATTCTCTCCTCCTCCGACCTTGTGCAGGAGGTGCCCGTCGCGCTTTCGAGCGAGGCGAGCTACGTTTCGACCCACGCGGCGGAGGATATCTCCTGTCTTCTGCCCGACAACGTGGAGCCCGACATGCTCGAGCGCACCGTAACGCTCACGAACGACACGGTCGACGCGCCCGTTTCCGCGGGCGACGTGCTCGGCAAGCTGACGCTCTCCTACAACGGTAAGGTCTACGCCGAGACGGACCTCTTAGCGCTGAACGATGTATCGGCCTCGTGGTTCCTGACGGCACAGCGCAGGGTGTCTGACTTTTTCGCAAAGCCGCTCGTCCGCATTCTGTTGATCGTGGTCGTACTGCTGATCGTCGCGCTCGTCGTCTATGTGACGATGTTCTCCCGCCGCCGTCGTTACGGCCACCGTCGCCGCGGCGCGGCACACGGCGGCTACCGCGGGCGGAGAAGAAGATTCTAAGTACTTCAAAAAAGCGGTAAAGCCGCTTTTTTGAGAAAGGCCACACTCCGCTTTGTGCCTTGCCGCCGCTGGCGGCTGCGACACGCGCGGAGCGAGAGGTGTCGATCGCCACGCGCTGGTCGCGGCGATCGACGATCAAAATTCTTTGCGTCTGCGAACACAAAAGCAAAAATGAAGGGACGCGAAAGCGTCCCTTTTTAGTTGAGTGTGATCACGTTGTTCCCCTGCGGGAACTCCACGAAGCGGATGGAGTAGATGTCGGCGGTGATGTAGGCGCTGCGGCCGGGGTGGAACAGCGTGATATAGTCGTTTCCGACCTCCTGTAGCGTGCCGACCGCCACGACCGTGTTCTGCGAACCGACGAGGAAGCTCACGATGACCGCGCGGCCGATGTTGCGCGCAAGCATTCCCTTCCATGAATTATAGGACATCTTGTCGACGGTCTGCGACTCTTCGATCTTGTCGGGCGTGGGCTGGAACTGCCCGCTCGCGCCGCCCTGCGGCACGAGCGACATGCCCCCCGCCCCCGACGATCCTCCAAGCATTTCCTCATAGCTCTGGCTCGCGTTGTTACTGTTGTTATTACTGCTATTATTGCTGCTATTATTGCTGTTGCCGCTCTGCTGCGCGCTCGCCATGGCGGGCACGGCAGCCATCTGCTCATAAAGGCACGGCATGCTTTTTCCCATCTGGATCATAAAAACGTCCTCTCCCTTTCCCGTTGCTGCTGATTTGCTTTTCTCAGGTGTCGTAATACGCGGCGGTGGGGTTATAAAAACAGTGGTCGCCGATACGCATGACGAACGTCCCCACATTTGAAGGAAAATTCGCGCGGCAGGACGGCGAAAACGGGTTAAAGAACCACAGCGCCGTTCCAAGGCCGTTCAACCGGTTGCCCGCAATGGCCCAGTCCGCGATCTCATAGTGGATATCGGTCGGGCGCATGTTGTAGATGTTCTGCGGGTTGTAGCTGCCGCGCTCGGTCTCGCTCGCGCAGACGAACTGCCCCGGCTGAAAGATGATATTGCGGATGCTGCCCTGCCCCACGCGCGCGTATTCGCCGCCCGTCGAGCGCACGCGGTTCATCACGACGCTCGCCACGGCTTTCATCCCATTCTCGCCCTCGCCGCCCGCTTCGCACTCGATGAGGCGGGCGAGCAGTTCCCTGTCGGAATAGGCCATGTCGATCTCCTCCCCCATTTCTTCTTCCCCGACAGTCTATGCGCTTCCCGTGCGCATGGAAACCGAGACACGCAAAAAAAGCACCGAAAGCCGTTTTGCTTTCGGTGCTTTTGCTTTGTTCAGTTTTCCTCGTCCGGCGGCGGAAGCTCTTCCGTTTCCGGCGGCGTCGCGCCGTAGGCGCCTTTCATCTTCAGCTCCTGCCACTGCTCCTTTGTGATGAGCAGCTGGCGGGGCTTCGAACCCTCGAACGGACCCACGATGCCGCGCGTCTCCATCTCGTCGACGATGCGCGCCGCGCGCGAATAGCCGAGCTTCAGCCTGCGCTGGAGCATCGAGACGGACGCCTGTCCCGTCTCCATGACCACGTCGATCGCGGCGGGGAGCAGCTCGTCCGCCTCGTCGGCGGCGTTCTGCTCGGGTGCGGCATTGCTGCCGCCCTTGCCGCTGCCTTTCTCCTTTTCGGCGACGGTAGCGTTGATCTTGTCGATGACGGATTCGTCGTAGTCCGTCTCGCCGTTTTCCTTGACGAAGTTGACCACGCGCTCGATCTCCTCGCTCGAGATGAAGCAGCCCTGCACGCGCTTGGGCTTGCCTTCGCCCAGCGGGGCGTAGAGCATGTCGCCGCGGCCGACGAGCTTTTCCGCGCCCGCGGTGTCGAGGATGATGCGCGATTCCATCGCGGAGGCGACCGCGAACGCGATGCGGCTCGGGATGTTGGCCTTCATCAGGCCCGTGATGACGTCCGCGGACGGACGCTGCGTCGCGATAACCAGGTGCATGCCCGCGGCGCGGCCCATCTGTGCCACGCGGCAGATCGACTCTTCGACCTCTTTCGCCGCGACGAGCATCAAGTCGGCCAGCTCGTCGATGACGACGACGACGCTCGGCAGCTTTTTGAGCGTTTCGTCCGTCTCCGCCACCTTATTGTAGGAGGCGAGGTCCTTGACGTTGTGCTCGGAGAACATCTTGTAGCGCTTCATCATCTCGTACACGGCCCATTGCAGTGCGCCCGCAGCCTTTTTCGGGTCGGTGACGACGGGGATGAGCAGGTGCGGGATGCCGTTGTAGGGCGCAAGCTCGACCATCTTCGGGTCGACCATGATGAAGCGCACCTCTTCGGGCGTTGACTTATAGAGCATCGAGACGATCAGCGAGTTCGTGCACACGGACTTACCGGAGCCCGTCGTACCGGCGATAAGCACGTGCGGAAGCTTCGAGATATTCCCGACGATGTTCTTGCCGCTGATGTCCTTGCCGACGGCGAAGGCCGTGGTGGAAGGATGGGTGGTGAACTCCGTGGATTCGAGCACCGTGCGGATGCTGACGGGCGAAACGAGCTTGTTCGGCACCTCGACACCCACGACGGAGATCTTGTCGGGGATGGGCGCGATGCGCACGCCGCTCGCGCCCAGCGCAAGGGCGATATCGTCCTGCAAATTTGTGATCTTCGAGAGCTTCACGCCCTGACTGAGCGTGAACTCATAGCGCGTGACCGACGGGCCGCGCACCACATCGCCCGGCTGGGCATCCACGCCGAAGCTCGTGAGCGTCTGCGCCAAGCGGCGGGAGTTGTTGCGCAGCTCCGCGCCCGCCTCGGCGGCGTTCGTCACGCTGCCCTCTTTTAAGAGCGTGATGGGCGGATACTGATATGCAGGCGGCTGGGGCTGCGCGTCGCTGCCCTCGATCTCGCGCGTGACCTCCTCGCGCGCGGCATCGACCTCGGCGCGGCGGAGCTTGTCCTCCTGCTTGTCGGTCAGCACGGCGGGAACCGTCGTTGCTGCTGCGGCTGCGGCGACGGGTGCGCTCTGCACGCTCGGCGTGGGCGCGGCAAACGGCGTGTGCATCACAGGTGCGGGTGCCGGGACGACCGGCGCGGGCGCGCTCGGCGCTGTATCAAACGGCGGCAGGTCGAAGTCGTCGGCCTCCACCGTCACAGGCTTAACGGGTGCGGACGGCGCGGCGGCAGGCGAAACGGGTGCAGCGATCTTTGTCTCCGCGGCACTTCCGCCCGCTAACAGCTCGTCGGGACTCTTGATATTGTCGGATTTCTTGCGGAAGAAGCCGCCCGTGGGATTTTTCCTGATGACGCGCTCCTCGCCGTCGAGCGGAATGTCGATGGCGGCGTCCGGCGTATGGACCGGCGAACTGCGGCGCGGCACATGGGTGCGCTGCGGCGGAAGGTCCTCTTCCTCCACTGGCTCATAGGGCACGCGCTCGTGCGAGCGCACGGCCTCGATCACGGCGGCAGGCGTCAAGCGGAACGCCATCATCAAAAACGCGACGAACAGCACAACGAGCAGGACCATCGCCAGCACCTTTTTCACCAGCAGCACCAGCATGATCGCAAGCGATGCAGACACCGCGCCGCCGGACTCGAGCGCGTTGCCACTCGTCCACAGAAGCTTCAAAATGCCGTCCATGTTGACATACTCCTCCTTGCAGAGGGCGATGTGCATGATCGCGCCGAACACGACCGGCAGCAGCGCCGTGCCGACAAGGCAGGACGCGACGTTCCGCCCACGGTGGAAGAGCAGGATATAGCTCCCCAGCAGCAGCGCGGGCGCGACGAGGTAATAGCCCCAGCCAAAGAGCGACCGGCACAGCTTCGCCGGCTGATCGAGCAGCCACGCCCCCGACTGGAAATAGCTAAAGCCCAGGCACAGCGCCAGCACCAGCAGGATCGCGCCCGCGACCTCGCGGCGGATGGGCCGCTTCTGATCCTTCTTCGCCGTGCGCTTGCCGGAAGACGAGGAGCGGGACGAACCCGTCGTTTTCTTTTTCGTTGTGGTGGTTTTTTTCTTCTGTTGTGCCATGATTCACCTCAGAATCAAAAATTAGTGCAGGATCGTGAGCACCAGCGTCAGCACGCCGGCGGCCCAGCAGTAATAGGCAAACGCGCCGAAACGGCCCTTGTCGGCAACATAGCGCAGCAGGCGGATGCTCGCATAGCCCGACACCGCCGCGACGACGACACCGACGAGGTACACGGGCACGCTGGAGAAGTCGATGCCCGCGTCGATCGCGTCTTTGAGTGTCAGGATGTTCGCCCCCAACACCGCGGGGATGGAGAGCAGAAATGCAAAGCGCACGGCAAACTTGCGCTCAAAGCCCGTGAAGCAGCCCGCCGTGATCGTCATGCCGGAGCGGGAAATGCCTGGGCACAGCGCGATGGCCTGACCGATACCGACAAGCAGTGCGTCGAGCATTGTGGCGGTCTTTTCCGTCTTGCGTCCATGGCGCACGCGGTCGCTCGCAAAGAGCAGGATGCCCGTGACGATCAGTGCGCCGCCGATAAAGTACATATTATCACTCAGCTCTGTGAAAAAACGGCGAAACGGCACCATGACGAAAAGCGGCAGCGTGCCCACAATGATGAGCAGAATAAGGCGGCGCGCAGGCGGCACGGGGTTCGGCGTGCGATGATGGGCAAGGTCGCCGATGCCGGTAAAAAACTCCACGATCATATCGCGGATATCGTCCCAGTAAGCGGCAAACACCGCCATGAGCGTGCCGAGGTGGAGCAGCACATCGAAAAAGTTGGGCACGTTGCTCGCGCCCTGCATGTTCAGCAGGTGCTCCGCGATGGCGAGATGTCCGGAGGACGAGATCGGTAAAAATTCCGCGATCCCCTGCACAAGGCCAAGGATAACGGCGGTCAAAACTGACATAAAAAACAACTCCTTTTGCGTTTTGTTCTGTAATGGCAATATTCTAACAGGATAATTATAGCACGCTTGTTCGCGGAATACCACCCCGAATTGCCGCATCTTCTTTTTCTTTCCTTTTTCGGCACATCCCTTGCGAACGCAGGGCGAATGTGCTATGATTGGCGTGGACTATCAGAAAAGGAGAGATAGAAATGACCTATAACTACCGCACCAAGGGCGTTTGCTCCAAGGAAATGCACATTGAGCTGAACGATGACCACACCATCAAGAGCGTGGAGGTCATCGGCGGCTGCAACGGCAACCTTCAGGGCATTTCGCGCCTGGTCGAAGGCATGAAGGCCGAGGATGCCATCGCGCGCATGCGCGGCATCCGCTGCGGCTTCAAGAATACCTCCTGCCCCGATCAGCTCGCCATCGCGCTGGGCGAGGCGCTGGCGCAGGACAAGCAGTAAGCCGTCATTTTTTGCCCGCGCGGTGCATCGCACGGGCAAAAATGCATAAAATCCTGCAAAATGCCGTTTCCCTCTCTGGACAAACGGCGCTAAACTGTGTATACTGTTAAAAAATAAGCATTCAACGCACTATCAACGCAAAACATTTCGCTTTTGCCGGTCTGACGGGGGAACTTCATGGACATTGATATGGATATCAAAGAGCTCGAAGCGTTCGTCTACGTGGTGGAAAACTGCAGCTTTTCCCGCGCTGCGGAGCTGCTGCACCTGACGCAGCCGACCATCAGCTCGCACGTCTCCGCACTGGAGAGAAAACTGAATATCAAGCTCATCGTCCGCACCACGAAGGAGACCTACCCCTCCGACGCGGGCAAGCTCCTCTACAAATACGCCAAGGAGATCTTACAGGTGCGCGAGAATGCGGCCATCGCGCTGCGCAACTTCTCTCAGGAGATGAAGGGTACGATCTCCATCGCGGCCTCCACGGTGCCGAGCCAGTATTACCTGCCGCACCTTTTGCAGGACTTCCGCGCCCGTTATCCGGACATCACCTTCAATATCCAGATGGAGGACAGTCCCAAGGTCGTGGAGCTCGTCGCCACGCGCAGCGTGGAGATCGGCTTCTGCGGCACGATGGTGGCGAGCCACAAGTGTGTCTATCAGGATTTTGCCAGCGACCCGATGGTGCTCATCACGCCGAACACCGAAAAGTATCAGGCCTTTGCGGGCAAGCCCTTTCCCATCGAGCAGCTCAAAGAAGAGACGTTCATCAGCCGCGAAAAGGGCAGCGGCACGTATCAGGCGGGCAAGGAACTCTTAAATGAGCTCGGCATCGACATCGCCCAGCTGCGCACCGCGGTCGAGATCCGCTCGACCGAGAGCGTCAAGCAGATGGTCAGCGAGGGCTTAGGCGTCGGTCTCATCGCGCAGAGCGCCGCGCAGGACTATGTCCAGTTCGGCAAGCTCCTCGCCTTTCCCTTCCCCGACTCACGCTTCCGCCGCCAGCTCTATATCGTCAAGCACAAAAACAGCATTTTGTCGCCCATCGCGCAGGTGTTTTACGACTATGCGCGCAAGGCAAAGGACAAGTCCGCCGCAGAGTAAAAAAGAAAAGCATCCGCTCATAAAGCGGATGCTTTTTTACAG
>ENA-OQQU01001705-OQQU01001705.1-human-gut-metagenome-genome-assembly--contig:-NODE-1705-length-11361-cov-5.131258_pt1 | contig 11361 bp, 9 predicted proteins | sample MGYA00243233_ERZ505096 | MGnify/ENA primary metagenome ERZ505096 (study PRJEB26097, sample SAMN02712159) | human gut metagenome | biome: Gut microbiome | host: Homo sapiens | place: Denmark: Copenhagen... | reverse complement strand
CATGCTGCCCGAGGGCTCGTATGGCAATCGAACGGCGACCATGCTTTGGGAGCCAATTCCGTAAGCGTAAACAAGGAGAACAAGGAGGGGCTGCGCATTGGACTACCTCAGCGTAAAGGAAATAGCGGAGCTGTGGGGCGTTTCCATCCGAATGGTCAATTACTACCTGAATACCGGGCGGATTCAGGGGGCAATCCGGAAACCGGGCGGGTGGCTGATTCCGGCGAATACGCCGCATCCGGCGGATTTGCGCAAGAGCGGGCAGCGCGGGCAGGAAAAAATCCCCCCGCGGATGGCCAAGTGCTATATGCCGCTGATTTCCCGCCCGTGCGACAACGGCTTCCAGAATCTCCTGCTGACCATGAACGACGAGGAGGAACGCGACATCGCCCGCGCCCTGCACCACTATTTCCGCGATGAGCACGAGGAAGCCCGCGAAATCAGCGAGAAATACCTGACGAGCAAGTGCCCCGAAATCCGCCTGACCGCGCTGATTACCAACACGATGGCGATGCTGCAGACGGGGGATGCCGCCAAGTGCCGCCGGAATCTCGAAATGATTCAGCGGGATGGGCAGCGCGCAAACGACGATTCGTGGCGGCTGTACAGCAGCATTACCGACGCGCTCATCAGCGTGTTCTTCCACTCCGAGAAGCTCGACTTGACCCCTATCCGCCCCGCTATCGGTATTCTTCCGCCCGGAATGCAGTATTTCGCCATGTACGCCATCGCCCACGCGCTCTACATCCGGCGCGAATACGAACATGCGATGGGCATTGCCGAATCCGCCCTGCTGATGGCGGGCACGCGCTACCCCATTGATAGCATCTACCTCAACATCGTTCTGTGCATGATTTGCATGAGCCTGAAGCAGGATGAACGCGCGGAGCAGAAGTTCGATGCCGCGTGGAGCATCGCCAGCCGCGAGGGGTACATCCACCCGTTTGTGGAGCATCACGGCATTTTGCAGGGGCAGGTGGAGCGCGCGCTGCGCAAGCAGGAGCCGGAAACGTACAACAAGATTGTGCAGTCGGTCTACCGCTTCAGCCGCGGGTGGATGAAAATTCACAACCCCGTGTCGACGCTGCAGGTGACCGACGCGCTCACACCCTACGAGTTTTCGATTGCCATGCTGGCCGCGAAGGGACGCAGCAACAAGGAAATCGCCGCGCTGATGGGCGTTTCCGTCAACACGGTGAAGTCGTACATGGAGAGCATTTTTGAGAAGCTGCAAATCTCCAGCCGGAACGAAATCGACGCGTATGTGAATCGGTAATATCAACAAAAGCACGCACTCCGAATGTGGAATGCGTGTTTTTTGCATTCGGATTTTTCATTGCAGAATAATATGTGAAAATTGCGGAAAATACTTGACAAATAGAAAAAAACGGATATGATACAGGAAAGTAGCGAGGGGGGTGAAAGAAATGAACGAGGAAGTTTGGTATTTTATTGGCGCGGTCGTTCTCCTTGTAATTAACTACTGCATGGCGTCGAAAGCCGGCGAGATTGCGAATGACAAGGGATACGACGAGAATCTGTGGAAGTGGAGTTGCTTCTTCTTTGCGATTGCCTATATTCTGGTGGCGGCAATGCCGGACTTGAAGGAACGCGACATCTTGAAGGAAATCAACAAAAACCTTGGGCAGAATAAGGGGCTGAAGAATGACGGCGATGCAGGGGAGCAAGTCCTGACAACGCCCGCTTCCGAGCGCGCCAAAGTGGAGGAGCCAATTCCGGAATACTGGGTTTGCAAGCGGTGCGGCTTCACAAATACAAAGGAAGCGCACTACTGCAAGCAATGCGGCGATTACAAATGGTGATTTAAACATCAATCAGCGAAACCGCGGCGAAAATCTCACTTCGCCGCGGTATTTCTGTGCGCTATTATCTATGCGCTTCCTTATTCTGATACATCCGCGCATCTGCCTGCGCCAAGGCATCCGCCAACTCATCCGTCGACGGATGAAAATGCGAACAGCCCACCGATACCGTCGGCAGAACCGGATTCTCCGCACGCGCCGCATCCATCAGGTGCTGGAAAATCTCCGTCATGGTGTTGTATTGCGCGTTCCGCCGCGTCAGGATCACGCAGAATTCGTCGCCGCCGATGCGGAAGCACGTCCCGTAATTCCCGTACGCGCGGCGGATGCAGTTGCCAATCGTCCGCAGGCAGGCGTCGCCCATCAAGTGCCCGTGACGGTCGTTGACATCCTTGAAGCGGTCAACGTCGAACATCAGGATGGTGGCAGGAACGCGCAGACGCGCCAGATAATGCTCGTAGCCCAAGCGGTTGACCAGCTGCGTCAGCCCGTCGGTTTGCAGCACCATGTCGCTGGAGAATTTCGACATCATCAGCGCGCCGCAGGTGATGGTAAGCCAGTCGATTTTGACCATCGGCAGGAACAGCTGCACCATCAGCCCTAACAGCACGAACAGCGTCGCGAGCAGCAGCTGTGTGCCGCCGGTATACTGGTAGGCGCGGCAGGCGAAGACAATCTGCACGAGGAAGAACAACATGCTGCCCCCGTAGGCGAGCATGTAGAGCGCGTAGAGCGCCCCGTGGTGGTAGAAATTCTGCGCATCGACATAGAATATCAGCCCCGTGAACGCCGAGAGCAGCACCAGCAGCGCGTGGAAGCCCGCAAGGCACAGCAGCCTGTGTACCACTTTCCGCGGGCAGGATGGATAATGCAGCCCGCGAACAGCCCGATTAGCGGCGCAAGCGAAAGTTCGATGGTCTTGACGGCGATATGCAGCGGAATCAGCGCGGGCGGCGTGCCATCCATCTGCACGCCCGACCACTCACACAGCGCGCAAATGGCGATGGTGGCGTACAGGCCGCCGCAGAGCAGGTTTCGGATCTTGGATTGGCTGATGTCGCCGCGCAGGGAGAAGAGCATAATCGCCATGGCGAAGACGCTGAGAGCAATATTTGCCGTGTATAATTCATTCATGCTGATTGTGGAGGCGGTTGACAAGCAATCGCGGCAGATAAGTTTGAAAAGGGCAAATTCCCCCTTCTTATTCTTATGATACCACGAAAAAAGGGAAATGAAAAGTGGGTTACATAGGAAAAATTGCAAATATGGCAGATTTCAACAAATGCGGGGAAAGTGGTTACATGGCGCGTCTCCCATCCCCACGAAAAAAAGGGACTGACCGAAGCCAGTCCCTTTGATGATTATTCGTATTCGCAAACGCTTGCCCAGCGGATGAGCAGGTCGCGCTCTTCGGGCTTGCCCTTGAGGGACTGGCTCGCGGCGACGATCGGAATCCACTGCTGGACGTACTGCTTGGCGGTGTCGCTCTTCTTACAGAAGAGGGAGAGGTACTTTTCCGCCAGCGCTTCCTTGCCTTCGAGGACGAAGAGCAGGTAGGTGCGGGCGACGTCAGCGGACGCGTTGCCCTGCGTGGCGTGCGACCAGTCGAGGATGTACCACTGTCCGTCGGGCTTCAAGATAATGTTGGACGGGTTGAAGTCGCCGTGGCAGACTTTCTTGTGGACGTGCATACTCGCCAAGCGGGTGTGCAGCTCGTAGCGGGTGGTCGCGTCGAGGTCGGTGGCGGAAATCTTGCGCTGCATCTTCTCCGTCAGGCTGTTGAGCATCGGGCAGGTGCAGGCGTGAACCTTCATCTGAATGTCAACAAACAGGTTCAGGTACTCGTCTTCCTTTTCCGGATGCGCCGCCATCAGCGCAGCCAGCGTGTCGCCTTCAACGAACTCCGTCGTAATCGCCCACTGACCGTTCACCGTGTCAACAGCAAGGAGCTTCGGAATCGGCAGGCCCGTCTCTTCCACGCGCGCCGTGTTCAGCGCTTCGTTCAGAATGTCCGCCTTGCTGTACCCTTCGGCAAACACCTTGATGGCCTTGGCGCCGTCGCGGTAAATCTTCTTATTCTCCCGCTCGGCAATCACATGCGTCAAATCCATAGGGAAACCTCCTTCTATATGGTTCATGTTTATTGGGGGGAGAGGCGCAAGGGTGCTGCCCTTGACCTGCCAAAGGGTCTGTGACCCTCTGGACTCCCTTTTCGCGATTGAGTTGGTGACGCTATCACACAACGTCCGCGTGTTTATGCGAGGATTCGCGTCTGCGGACGCGACCAGAGGGCAATGGAATCAGACGAAGTCTGCGGTCGCCCTCTGGACTGCCTCGTCCCCTCCTGCACTTGTTGGTTGGTAAAGCAGCAGTGGAGAACGCAAAAGTCAATATTTGTCCTAAATATCTATTCGCTGCCCAAATGCGACATTCCTGCAAGCGGACAAAATTTTTTGTGCTCAAAAATGCCCGGCCCAGCAGAAGCATTCCTGCCAAGCCGGGGAGAATGGCGCATTACTCGCCGTAGTACGCCTTCAGATACATTTCCTTGATTTCGCTGATGAGCGGGTAGCGCGGGTTCGCGCCGGTGCACTGGTCGTCGAACGCCTGCTCGGACATTTCGTCCAGCGTCGCGAGGAACTTCTCTTCGTCCACACCGTAGTCGCGGATCGTATTCTTGATGCCGACGCGCTCCTTCAGGGCATGGATGTTGCGGATGAGGTTCTCCACCGTCTCGTCGTCATTCGCACCCTTGAAGCCGAGGTACTCGCCGAATTCGGCGTAGCGGCGCTTCGTGTGCGGATAGGCGTACTGCGGGAAGGTGCCCATCTTCGTGGGAACCTCCGCGCTGTTGTAGCGGATGACCAGCTCAATCAGCAACGCGTTGGCGATGCCGTGCGGCAGGTGATGGAACGCGCCCAGCTTGTGCGCCATGGAGTGGCAGACGCCGAGGAACGCGTTCGCGAACGCCATGCCAGCCATCGTGGCGGCGTTGCCCATCTTTTCGCGGGCAACCGGCTCGTTCTGACCGTTGTCGTAGCACGCGGGCAGATACTCGAAAATCAGCTGAGCCGCCTGCTTCGCCAGACCGTCGGTGAAGTCTGTCGCCAGCATGGAGGCGTAGGCTTCCAGCGCGTGGGTCAGCGCGTCGATACCGGAGGCGGAGGTCAACCCCTTCGGCGCAGACATCATCATGTCAGCGTCCACAATCGCCATCTTCGGCAGCAGCTCGTAGTCCGCCAGCGGGTACTTCACGCCGGTGTCCTGATCGGTAATGACGGCGAACGGGGTGACTTCGGAGCCCGTGCCAGCAGAGGTCGGGATGGCGATGAAGTATGCCTTTTCGCCCATCTTCGGGAAGGTGTACACGCGCTTGCGGATATCCATGAAGCGCATCGCCATGTCGAGGAAGTCCACTTCCGGATGCTCGTACATGACCCACATAATCTTGCCGGCGTCCATCGCGGAACCGCCGCCGATGGCGATAATGCAGTCCGGCTGGAAGGAGGTCATCGCCTTGGCACCTTCCTTTGCGCAGGCGAGGGACGGGTCGGGCGCAACATCGTAGAACGTGGTGTGGACGATGCCCAGCTCATCCAGCTTGTCGGTAATCGCCTTGGTGAAGCCGGATTTGAACAGGAACGCGTCGGTGACGATGAAGCAGCGCTTCTTGCCCATAACTGCCTTGAGTTCATTCAGGGCGACGGGCAGGCAGCCCTTCTTGAGGTAGACCTTTTCAGGCGCACGGAACCACAGCATATTCTCCCTCCGGATGGCAACAGTCTTGACGTTCAGCAGGTGCTTGACGCCGACGTTCTCAGAGACGGAGTTGCCGCCCCACGAGCCACAGCCCAGCGTCAGCGACGGACGCAGCATGAAGTTGTACAGGTCGCCGATGCCGCCCTGAGAGGAAGGCGTGTTGACGAGGATACGGCAGGTCTTCATGCGCGCGGCGAAGCGGTCAATCAAATCCTTGCGGGTGACGGCGTTCAGGTAGATAGAAGAGGTGTGGCCGTAGCCGCCGTCAGCAATCAGGTGCTCCGCCTTGTCGAACGCATCGTCGATGTCCTTGGCGCGGTACATCGCCAGCACGGGAGAAAGCTTCTCATGCGCGAACTCTTCAGAAATATCCACGGATTCGACTTCACCAATCAGCACCTTGGCGGTTTCCGGCACGTCCACGCCTGCGAGCTTGGCGATGGTGTGCGCCTTCTGACCGACAATCTTGGCATTCAGCGCGCCGTTGATGATGATGGTCTTGCGCACTTTGTCCAGTTCTTCGCCTTCGAGGAAGTACGCGCCGCGCTTGGCGAACTCCGCCTTCACCGCGTCGTAGATGCTGTCCAGTACGATGGTGGACTGCTCGGACGCGCAGATCATGCCGTTGTCGAACGTCTTGGAGTGCAGGATGGAGTTGACGGCCACCTTCACGTCAGCGGATTCGTCGATAATCGCGGGCGTGTTGCCAGCGCCGACGCCCAGGGCAGGCTTGCCGGAGGAGTACGCCGCCTTGACCATGCCGGGGCCGCCGGTGGCAAGGATGATGTCGGCTTCCTTCATCGCCATGTTGGTCAGCTCCAGCGAGGGAACATCAACCCAGGAGATGATGTCTTCGGGCGCGCCGGCTGCCACAGCGGCTTCCAGCACAACCTTCGCGGCGGCGATGGTGGACTTCTTCGCACGCGGATGGGGAGAGATGATGATGCCGTTGCGGGTCTTGAGGCAAATCAGCGTCTTGAAAATGGCGGTAGATGTGGGGTTGGTGGTCGGGATGACCGCCGCGACAACGCCGATAGGTTCTGCAACCTTCATCATGCCGAATGCTTCGTCGCGCTCCAGCACGCCGACGGTCTGCGTGTCCTTGTAGGCGTTGTAGATGTATTCAGCGGCGTAGTGGTTCTTGATGACCTTATCTTCCACCACGCCCATGCCGGTTTCTTCCACCGCCATCTTCGCCAGCGGGATGCGCATGTTGTTCGCGGCGAGGGCAGCTGCCTTGAAAATCTTGTCCACCTGCTCCTGCGTGTAGGTCGCATAGACCTTCTGTGCCGCGCGGACGCGGGCGAGGGCCGCCTCGAAGCTCTCCACGCTATCGACGATCGGATACTCTTTCGCCATGATACTCTCTCCTTATGCTTCATCCGTCCTGCGGGGATGCGCCCGCGAACGGGGGATGTCGGTGTTTGTCGGGGTGACGAGAACAGTGTAGCAGATTGTTAAGCTCTTGTCAAGTGGCTGACACGATTTTAACGATATTTTTTTCACAATTTAATACGTTTTCGGAACAAAATGAATGGAACGGCGAATAGATGGGCGAAGGGGACAAGAACGCGGATTCGCTATTTGGGGAGCGTCGGAGCAACGTCCCCGCGCCGCAATCAGGCGGAGGAAGTTCGCGCGGCATAAGCCATCATCATATAGATAGGTAGCAATTCAGGCACTGCATCATCCCTCCGAAAAAAATCCGAGAAAATTTATGCAGACCTATTGCATTTTTATTCATCTTGATGTATAATCCATCTTGTCCGGCAGACGGACACAAAAATGATGAAAATCAGGATGAAGATAAAGGAGTCGATTGTTATGGCGAAGATGCGTGTCTTGCTGGCTTATTCCGGTGGTCTGGATACCTCGATTATCGTGCCGTGGCTGAAGGAAAATTATGACTGCGATGTGGTCTGCGTTGCGGGCGACGTCGGGCAGGGCGAAGAGCTGGAGCCCCTCCACGAGAAGGCGAAAAAGTGCGGCGCTGAAAAGCTGTACATCGAAGACCTGCGCAAGGAGTTCGTCGAGGACTTCATTTGGCCGACGCTCAAGGCGGGCGCGGTCTACGAGGGCAAGTACCTGCTGGGCACGTCCTTCGCACGGCCGCTGATTGCCAAGCGCCTCGTCGAAATCGCTCACAAGGAGAACTGCACTGCCATCTGCCACGGCTGCACCGGCAAGGGCAACGACCAAGTCCGCTTCGAGCTGACCATCAAGGCGTTCGATCCGAACATGCAGATTATCGCGCCGTGGCGCATCTGGGACATCAAGACCCGCGAGGAGGAAATTGACTACGCCGAAAAGCGCGGCATCCCCGTCCCAGTGAAGAAGGATCGCCCGTATTCGATGGACCGCAACATCTGGCACATCAGCCACGAGGGCGCGGATTTGGAAGATCCGTGGAACGAGCCGCCGGAAGACCTGCTGCTGACGATGGTCACGCCTGAAAAAGCGCCTGATCAGCCCGAATACGTCACGGTGGACTTCGAGAAGGGCGTGCCGGTCGCCATCAACGGCGAAAAGCTGGACGCGGTGGATTTGCTGACGAAGGCGAACGAAATCGCGGGCCGCAACGGCGTTGGCTGTGCGGATTTGGTGGAGAACCGTCTGGTGGGCATGAAGTCCCGCGGCGTGTACGAAACCCCCGGCGGAACGATGCTCTACGCCGCGCACGGCATCCTCGAATCCATCACGCTTGACCGCGCCACCAGCCACTACAAGGAGCTGGTCGCGAGCAAGTTCGCGGAGCTGGTGTACGACGGCATGTGGTACACGCCCCTGCGCGAGGCGCTCTCCGCATTTGTGGACAGCACGCAGCAGGCGGTCAACGGCACGGTGAAGCTGAAGCTGTACAAGGGCAACTGCATCAATGCGGGCGTGAAGTCGCCGAACAGCCTGTACATGGAGGAAATCGCCACCTTCGGCGACAGCCACGACCTGTACAGCCACAAGGATTCCGCGGGCTTCATCAACCTGCTCGGTCTGCCGCTGAAGGTCAAGGCGATGGTGGAGCAGAAGAATAAGAAGTAATTTAAAGCAACACCGCACAACTCGGCGGCTGACCGCCTCATTTGTGTAAATGTGATAACTGGGGTGTCCAGCAAGTCCTGCACTGAATTCGGGAGTAGAGCCCCAAATAGTATAAACGCGCTCGTCGGAGGAAAAGTCGGCGGGCGCGTTTGCATTTGCGCACAATTGACGACGATTGAAAATTGTGCTATCATACCATCAGAATACCACCAGAAAGGAGTTTGCATATCCATGAAGCAAAAATCCGCCCCGCGCCCCGCATCCCTCGACGCACGGAAAATCCGCCGGGCATATGCCCCATACCGCTGGGAAGGGCGCAACTTCCGGCTGATGGTGCTGATTCTCTGCATCGTGCTCCTTCTGCTGTGGTTGTGGTGCGAAACAACGGAGCCAGCGTCCCGGAATATCGCCTATCTGCTGATGCTGATGGCTATGCTGGCGTCCATAGCTATCGGCAAATCCTGCGTGGCGATTTTCTCCCGCTATGAGGAACGGAAGCAGCGCTTTGTCGAACAGTCGGTGCGGATTCAGCAGGTGATACTCCCCAACAGCGTGCGAGGTGCATTCATGAGCTGTGAAGGTGCACCGGAACTGGCACATGTGATGTCATGCTGCGTAATTGCCGTTACGCTGGACGGACAGAAACTGCGTCTGCTGTCCGCGTGCGGTGACAAGCGCCGGGAGGCCCTGATGCGGGTGATGGCGCGCTCGGAGCAATCGCCGGTGACGGTCATTTACGGGCGATACAGCCGCGTGATTGTGGGGTTTCGCGGCGCTGGGTATGATGGCGTGGATTTTGAGCGGATGGTTTAATCATGGGGGAATGCGCGGCAATAGGTGAGCGCATCCCCCTATTTTTTTGCTGAACGCAACAAAAAAAGCACCTGAATCATCAGATGCTTTTCTGGCAGGGGCAGAAGGACTCGAACCCTCAACAAAGGTTTTGGAGACCCACGTGTTACCATTACACCATGCCCCTATGCGGTTCGTCCGGGATTGCCGGAACGAGATTTAGTTTAGCACTTTTTCGGGCGTTTGTCAAGCGGTTTTGCGAAAAATGTGCCGAATTGGCAGAAAATCGCCCGGTGCTTTACAAAACCCGCGGCGCATGGTATGATGAGGGCAGGAAAGTCGGCGGGAGGGACGCGCGTGCAGTGGGCGGAACGGGTTCGGGCGTATGTGCGGATGCATGGCGCGGGGTACACGCTGCACCGCGCGGGCGAAATGCTGGCGGCACGGGTGCTGCTACGGGACGAATGGCGATTCCGGCGGGAGAAAGCATCCAAGCGCGAACTGGCGGCACAGCGCGCGCAACCCTTCCCGAACGTGTGCATCAGCGTCGTCGTCCCCGTGTTCAACACGCGCCCGAAATTCCTCCGCGCGCTGGCGGATTCGCTGCTTGCCCAGACGCACGGCGCGTGGGAAGCCTGCCTGTACGATGGCGGCAGCACGTCCGCCGAGACGCGAAAGGCGCTGGAAGCAATCGCCGTGCGGGACAGCCGATTCCACATCGCGTTTGGGGCGGAAAACGCGGGCATATCCGGCAACACGAACCGCGCGATTAAAATGGCGACGGGGGAGTATATCGCCCTGTGCGACCACGACGATGTGCTTGCGCCAGATGCGCTCTGGCGGATTGCGGAAGCCATCGACGCGCACCACCCCGACGTGCTCTACACCGATGAGGATAAGCTGACCGCCCACGGCGCGATTCATGTTGATGCGCACCGCAAGCCGGATTTCTGCCCGGACAATCTGCGCTCCGGCAACTATATCTGCCATTTGTCGGTGATTCGGCGGACGCTGCTGGATGCCATCGGCGGATTACGACCGGCGTTCGACGGGTCGCAGGATCACGATTTGCTGCTCCGCGCGTGCGAACGGGCGGACGGCGTCATCCACATTCCGCGCGTGCTGTACCACTGGCGGACGCTGCGGGGGTCAATGAGCCACACGAAATTGGCGGTTTGCCTGGACGCGGCGGCGCGGGCGGTGGAGGAAAGTATGCGCCGCACCGGGTTTCCGGGAACGTGCCGGGTGGAGGACGGCGTGCTGCGGCTGCGGTACAACGTGGGGGATTTTACCGTTGCGGCACTGCGGCTGGCGCGGGATGCGTCCGCGGCGGATGTGAACCGCTTGGCGGCGGATTCGTCGGCGGACATGCTGCTGTTCCTGTGGGGAGACACGGCGGAGCCTGATGCGGACGGCTTGCGGGAGATGATGATGTACGCCCAGCGCCCGGATGTGTGCGCGGTGACGCCGCTGGTGGCGGATGCGCGCAATCGGGTGCTTCATGCCGGATACGACATTCTGCCGGACGGCACAGTGTGGTCGCGGAATCGCGGCTTGCCAGTCTCAGCGGGCGGATGGCACGGCATGAACCGAACCAGCTACAATGTCACGGCGGTTTCGCCAATGTGCTTTTTGGTGCGGCGGGATGCATTTGTGCCGCTGGCGGAAGGGAATTCGCTGGCGGTGGACTTGGCGCAGTGGTGTATGGCGCGGATGCAGGATGGGATGCGGCATGTGTATACGCCGCACTGCGTGGTGAAGGCGGATGCGGAAAGCGCATTCGAGGGCTTCCGGGTGCAAGTGCCGCAGGGGTGGCACGACCCGTGTGCGACGGGAAGCAAGCGCGCTTGATGGCGCTTTTGGTTTCTTCTGCATACTTGATTTTTATTGTTGCAGGGGTTTCGCCTCTGCGGAGGCGACCAAAGGGCTTTCCGATCGCCCTTTGGAAACC
>ENA-OQQU01001702-OQQU01001702.1-human-gut-metagenome-genome-assembly--contig:-NODE-1702-length-11375-cov-4.897085_pt1 | contig 11375 bp, 8 predicted proteins | sample MGYA00243233_ERZ505096 | MGnify/ENA primary metagenome ERZ505096 (study PRJEB26097, sample SAMN02712159) | human gut metagenome | biome: Gut microbiome | host: Homo sapiens | place: Denmark: Copenhagen... | reverse complement strand
CACTTTTGGCGCCACCTTTTGGTGACAAAAGGTGGTAAATCCGCTCCTCGCAGGAGACGCCCAATCGAAGGTGCGGGATGCTTCCCGAAGTAAGAATCGATTTTTTCTGCGGAAGAAGTGCATTCCCGCAGGCCGGAACCCGCTAAAATACGATTTTAAAAGATCCGCTCTTCGGCCAAAGCCCGAAGAGCCGCAGCCCGCACTCCGGAAACAGCCCTGCCGCACGGTAAAAATCCGCCCGCAAACCGATATATCGGATTAAATTCGTTACCTTTGTCGTCGGAATCGCGCACGTGCGCGACACAACCAAGTTTTACCCTGTTCGTCACCCATGATTTCGCTCGATAATCTCACGGTAAGTTACGGCGGCTGGACGCTGTTCGACAATATCTCGTTTCTGATCAATCCCAAAGACCGCATCGGCCTGGTGGGCAAAAACGGCGCGGGCAAAACCACGCTGCTCAAACTCATCGTCGGCGAGCAGCAGCCCACGTCGGGCGCGGTCTCCAAAAACGGCGAATGCACGGTGGGCTACCTGCCGCAGCAGATGAAGGTCGCCGACACGACGACGCTCGTCGAGGAGACGGCATCGGCCTTCAAAGAGGTGCTGGCGCTCGAAGCCGAAATCGCCGCCCTGACGCGCGAAATCGCCGAGCGCACCGACTACGAATCGCCCGCCTACGAAGCGTTGCTGCACCGGTTGAACGACGCGCAGGATCACTACCACATCCTCGGCGGCGAGACGCGCGACGCCGACATCGAAAAGACGCTGCTGGGACTGGGTTTCAAGCGGTCGGATTTCGGCCGCGCCACCTCCGAGTTCTCGGGCGGCTGGCGCATGCGCATCGAGCTGGCCAAACTGCTGCTGCGACGCCCCTCGATCTTCCTGCTGGACGAACCGACCAACCATCTGGACATCGAGTCGATCCAGTGGTTGGAGGAGTATCTGAAAAGCTACAACGGCGCCGTGCTCGTCATTTCGCACGACCGCGCCTTTCTGGACAACGTCACCACACGCACCGTCGAACTGTCGCTGGGCAAGATCTACGACTACAAGGTGCCCTACTCGAAATACGTCGTGCTGCGCGCCGAACGGCGTGCGCAGCAACTGGCCGCCTACGAGAACCAGCAGCGGATGATCGAGAAGACCGAAGAGTTCATCGAGAAGTTCCGCTACAAGCCCACCAAGTCGAACCAGGTGCAGTCGCGCATCAAACAGCTCGAACGCATCGAGCGCATCGAGGTCGACGAGGAGGACGCCGCCACGCTCAACATCAAGTTTCCGCCCGCGCCCCGCTCGGGACAGATCGTGGCCGAAGTGAAGGAGGCCGGCATGTCGTTCGGGGCGAAACACGTCTTCTCGGGCGCCGACTTCACCATCGAACGCGGGCAGAAGATCGCGCTGGTGGGCCGCAACGGCGAGGGCAAGACGACCTTCGCGCGAATGCTCATCGGCCAGCTCGCGCCGACCGAGGGGTCGATCCGGCTGGGCGCCAACGTCCGCGTCGGGTACTACGCCCAGAATCAGGACGACCTGATGGAGGGCGAATTCACCGTCTACGACACACTCGACCGCGTGGCCGTGGGCGACATCCGCACCCGCCTGCGCGACATCCTGGGCGCCTTCCTCTTCCGCGGCGAAGAGGTCGACAAGAAGGTCAAGGTGCTCTCGGGCGGCGAACGCTCGCGGCTGGCCATGGCGCGCCTGATGCTCGAACCCTATAATCTGCTGGTGCTCGACGAGCCGACGAACCACATGGACATGCGCTCGAAGGACATCCTCAAACGCGCCTTGCAGAAATACGACGGCACGGTGGTGGTCGTTTCGCACGACCGCGAGTTCCTGGACGGTATCGTCGACAAGGTCTACGAGTTCCGCGACGGCGGTGTGAAGGAGTACCTGGGCGGCATCTACTACTTCCTCGAAAAGCGCAAGCTCGATTCGCTGCGCGACGTCGAGCGCAAGGAGGCGCCCGCACCCGCCGCCGCACCGAAAACCGAGGCGCCGAAGCTGACCTACGAGCAGAAAAAGGAGCAGGAGAAGCTGCTGCGCAAACTGCGCCGTGCCGTCGAAAGCATCGAGACGGAATTGGCCGAAACGGAACAGCGGATCGCCGATTACGATGCCCGCTTCGCCGCCGCGACCGCCTACGACGAAGCCGACTACAAGGCCTACGACGACCTCAAAGCGCACTACGACCACCTGATGCACGAGTGGGAGAAGGCCTCCTACGAACTCGAAATCACCGAAAACGGCTGACCTCCCCGATGAACGTACTGCTGCTCAATGCATCGCCCCGCCCCGCGGGGATCGTCTCGCAGGCGCTCGACGCAGCGGCCTCGACAGCCCGGCAGGCCGGAGCGGAAACGGTCAAGGCCGAGCTCTACCGTGCGCCGATCGCCCCCTGCACTGGATGTATGCGCTGCCGCGCGACCGGCGTCTGTCCGCTGCCGCACGATGCGGCGCACGAGTTGGGCGAAGCGATCCGCCGCGCCGACCTGCTCGTCGTCGGGACACCGACCTACTGGAGCGGAATGGCCGCGCGGCTGAAACTGCTCTTCGAACGGCTCGTGCCGGTCTTCATGGGCGAATCCCCGCGCGGAATTCCGCAGCCTCGTCTCAAAGGGCGGCAGGCCGTCGTCATCGCCGCCTGCACCACGCCGTGGCCCTTCAATCTGCTCTTCCGCCAGAGCCGGGGTGCCGTGCGCAGCGTACGCGAAGTGCTCTCGACGGGAGGCATGCGCATCCGCTCGGTCGAGATCGCAGGCACCAAAGCGCTCGACGGTCATCTGCCCGAAGCCGCCAGACGCAAAATCGAACGGCTCGTGGGGCGGGCCCTGAAAACGAAATGACATTACGCTATGGATAACAACCTGATTTTCGGCATCCGCCCCGTGGTGGAGGCCATCGAAGCCGGACGGGAGATCGAAAAACTCTACATCCGCAAAGGCGCCGAAGGGCAGCTGATGACCGAGCTGCGCGACCTCTGCCTGCGCCACCGCGTGCACGTGCAGGAGGTGCCCGTCGAGAAGCTCAACCGGCTCGTGCGCGGCAATCACCAGGGCGTCGTGGCGCAGATCGCCGCGATCGCATACGTGCAGCTCGACGATATCCTCGAACGTGTCCCCGACGACGAGACGCCGCTGGTGGTGGTCTTCGACGGCGTGACCGACGTGCGCAACTTCGGCGCGATCGCCCGCTCGGCCGAGTGCGCCGGCGCGCACGGGCTCATCGCGCCGCTCAAAAATTCCGCGCCGGTCAACGCCGAAGCGATCCGAGCATCGGCCGGCGCGCTCACGACGATCCCCGTCTGCCGCGTCGGCTCGATCCGCAACACGATCAAAACGTTGCAGGCCGAAGGGTTTCAGGTGGTCGCCGCCACCGAAAAGAGCCGCAAACTGCTCTACGACGCCGACCTGCGTCGTCCGACCGCGCTCGTAATGGGCGCCGAGGAGACCGGTATCTCGAAGGAGGTGCTCAAACTCTGCGACGAACGACTGGCCATTCCGCTCATCGGCCGCATCGAATCGCTCAACGTCTCGGCCGCTGCGGCCGTAATGCTGTTCGAAGTCGTCCGCCAACGCATCGGCGCAGCGACCGAGTGAACCCTCGTCCGGAAACACCCCTAAATCCGCAATAACCATGAACCGCCTGAAAAAATTCCTGACCGACACGGCCGACTCGCTGCTGCGGGTCGCCCTGCGCTATCCCGCCGAGACGGCGCTCTGCATCTACGCCTGCATCCTCGGTACGATTCAGATCGAATGGAGTTTCGACTACCATATGCTGCTCGCTGCCGACGGCGCCGCCACCGAAATGCGGCAGCTGCCCGACGGCGTCTTCACGATGCTGCCGCTGACGATGCTCGCGACGCTCATTGTCCACACGCTCGTCGGCCGGGCCTCGCGGGCATGGCGCACGCTCTACCTGCTGGTACCGCTGCTGCTGACGATCGCCTCGTGGCTGCTGGGCAAGGAGTGGTTCGGAACGAGCCAGTTTTTCATCACCTCGGCCGTTCTCGCGCCGCTCGGACTGCTCATGGCCCGCCGCACCCTGCCCAACGGACCGTTCGTACGACAAACGTTGGGATACATTCGCGCTGCGGTCGTCGGCGGGATCTTCGCGCTGACGGCCATGCTCTCCGCGATGGCCATCTACCACTCGGTCATCTACATCTTCAATATCCCGGCGTCATGGGAAGTCCGTAATCTCGTCGACTCCTACATCGTCCTCTTCTCGTGGGCACTGCTCTGGCCCCTGACCGCATTGGCACGACTCGACGGCTACCTGTCGGATGAACCGCAGGGCACGAAAACGACCGACACGCTGCTCAACTGGATTCTCGCGCCGGCGCTGCTCGTCTACGCGGCGATCCTCTACCTCTACTGCCTGCAAATCCTCTTCACGTGGTCGCTGCCCAAAGGGGGCGTCGCCTATCTGGTCTTCGGCTTCACGATGGCCCTGTTCACGGTCAAGGCATTGCAGGAACTCGTCGTGCGGCGGCGCTACGACTGGTTTTTCGACCGCATCAGCATCTTCGCGCTGCCGCCGCTCGTGCTCTTCTGGGCCGGCGTCATGCAGCGCGTCGGCGACTACGGTCTGACCGACTGGCGCGTCTACCTCATCGTCTGCGGCGCGATCATGACCGCAGCCGTCGCACTCTTCGCCGCACGCCGCACCGGACGTTACTACTACATCGCCGCAACGGCCTTCGTCCTCTTCTTCCTGACGGCCTACATTCCCCGCTTCTCGGCCACGGCGTTCTCGCTGCGGTCGCAGACCGCGCGCGCCGAGCGGCTGGCCGGCCAAACGGGGCTGCTCGACGAATCCGGCCGACTCGATCTGTCCCGCAGCATCGACGAACGCGACACGGCGCAGCTCAAACGTTATCGCGAGCTCTACGCCTCGCTCGACTACCTCGACGACCACGATACGCTGCTGCTGGCCGACCGCTTCGGCATCGCCCGCTCCCGCGAACTCCTCGGCTGCTTCCATAGCGACCGGATCAGAGACTATATCCAGTGGGGCTACGAACTCGATACCGCCGAAGCGGCAGCCCTCACAAGCTCCTACTCGAACTCGGAACTCCGTGCACCGCTCCGCATCGACGGCTACCGGTACTGCTACGCCCCCGTCTCCTTCTCCTACAACAACGGAAGCTCGCGTTATACAACCTCGGGCGACACGCTGCGGCTCTACCTGCCCGACGGACGGGAGCTTTTCCGCCGTTCGTTCGACGAACTGTTCACGGAGCGTTGCGACCAGCTACTCTACTGGCCCGACGACGAGCCGCTCTACACGGCCGACAACCTCTTGTTCTACCGCACCGATTCGCTGCTCATCTCGTTCAGCTGGGCCGAGGTATCGCGCGGGAAGCACCGTTATGTCGCTCTGAACGTCGACAAGTTCTATACGAAATAGCCCGTATTGGAAACCAAACTACAACACCCCCTGCTGGGTGAAATCGTCCTCTGCCAGACCCGCCGTGCACGCCGCATCTCGCTTTCGGTGCGCAGCACAGGCGGCGTGCGGCTGAGTTTTCCCTGCAACGTACCGCGCGCACGCGCGCTGGCCTTTCTGGAATCGAAAACCGACTGGGTGATCCGGACGCGCGACCGGCTCGCGGCACGCGCTGCGGCGCATCCGGCACCCGACTCGTGCGACATCGAGGCATTGCGCAGCGCCGCCAAGGCCGAACTGCCCACGCGCGTCGAAGAACTGGCACGGCTGCACGGGTTCCGCTACGGACGGGTGACGATCCGTGCATCGCGCACCAAATGGGGCTGCTGCACGGGCGACAACAACCTGTCGCTGAGTCTCTTCCTGATGACCTTACCCCCGCATCTGCGCGACTTCGTACTGCTGCACGAACTCTGCCACACCGTCCACCACGACCACTCGCCCTATTTCCACGCACTGCTCGACCGGCTCACCGGCGGCAACGAAAAACTCCTCAGCCGTGAGCTGAGGAGCTATTCGATACCGGCACGGTAGCCGCGCTATTCGTACTGGCCGCTTTTGAGACGCATCACCTCCTCCTTGGTCAGGAAGCGCCATGCGCCGCGTTTGAGATTCTTCTTCGTAAGGCCGGCGTAGTAAACGCGGTCGAGTTTGCGCACCGAGTAACCCAGCGACTCGAAGATGCGCCGCACGATGCGGTTGCGCCCCGAGTGGATCTCGATGCCGATCTCGCTCTTGTCCTCCTTGACGTAGGCGATCTCGTCGGCGTGGATCTCGCCGTCCTCGAGCGTGATGCCCTCCGCGATACGATCCATGTCGGCCCGCGTGAGCGGCTTGTCGAGCGACACCTGATAGATCTTCTTCTTGCGGTACGACGGGTGCGTCAACTGGCGCGTCATGTCGCCGTCGTTGGTGAAGAGCAGCAGCCCCAGCGAATTCTTGTCGAGCCGCCCCACCGGATAGATGCGCTCCTCGCAGGCGCCCTTCACCAGATCCATCACCGTTTTGTCGGCGTGGGGATCTTCGAGCGAAGTGACATAGCCTTTGGGCTTGTTGAGCACCAGATAGACCTTCTTTTCCCCCTCGATGCGGCTGTCGTTGAACTTCACCTCGTCGGTCGGCTTCACCTTCGATCCCAATTCGGTCACGATCACGCCGTTGACCGAAACCAGTCCGGCCTGGATATAGTCGTCGGCCTCGCGGCGCGAGCAGAGTCCCGACTGGGCGATGAAACGGTTCAGGCGGATTTCTCCCGTCTGCACGTTGGGATTATAGCGGGGATAGCTCTTGGGCCGAACCTCGCCGCGGCGATCGTCGCGCTTGAATCCGCCCGCGGACTTCGGACCGTAACGTTTCGGCGCCCCCGCACGTTCGCCGTGACGGAAATCCCCCTCCTGCTCGCCGTAGGGGCGCTTGAACCCGAACTTGCCGGCGGATTTGCGCCCGTAGGCGGGCTTGTCGCCGTATTTCGGCGCACCGAAGGGTTTCTTCCCGTAGGGACGCGGACGATCTTCCGCCGCGGAACGCTCGCCGCCGTAGCCGCCCGAACGATCCGAACGGGGCCCGTCCGGACGGCCCCGGTAAGGCCCCGAAGGCCGGCCTTCGCCATATCTGGAACCGCCGGACGGACGGCGCGGGCGCTCGTCGACGGGTCGGTTGTCTTCCGTGAAGTGGGGATTGTACGAAGCACGCCGTGGGGCATGTTCGCGCGGGGTGTCATCGGCATCACGCCGGGGACCGGGGCGACGTTCGATACGTTCGGCGGTCGTCGTGCGCTTGCGCTTGTCGCGTGCGAAACGGTCGAGAACCACCGTCGAGTCGCTGTTGTAGTCTTTCATTTCGATTCAAATTAATTCGTGGCAAAGGTAATCTAATTTTCGCAGATTGTCCGCACAAATCGCACCAAATCAGCCGCCACGGCGAAAGAATCAGCATTTGTCCGTAAAAATGCCTCGCGCGTATCTCCGCGGGCATTCCTAAGGCCGGTCGTCCTCCGCCGGAACGGCGCGGAACCGCATGGGTTCCACCCGCACAGCCGGCCGTAAATCCGCAGCGGGCTGCCGGCATCGCACCGTCATGCAAATATATTTGGTTCTGCCCGCGGCTTGCACTATCTTTGCGACACGTTAAACCCCTCGTTTATGAATCGGGAAATCCTGCGGCTCGCGCTTCCGAACATCGTTTCCAACATCACCGTCCCCGTCATGGGCATCGCCAGCACGATGATCGCCGGCAATCTGGGCGGCGGCGACACCACACGCGCGATCGGATCGCTGGCCGTCGGCGTTTCGATCTTCAACTTCATCTACTGGAACTGCTCCTTCCTGCGCATGGGCACGAGCGGACTGACAGCGCAGGCCTACGGCGCGAAGAACCACCGCGAATGCACCGCCACGCTGGCGCGCACGCTGCTCGTCGCGGCCGTATTGGGCGCACTGATCCTGCTGCTGCAATACCCGCTCGGCCAAACGGCGATCTGGGCCATGAACGGCGACGAACTGGTCGCCGAATACTTCTACGCCCGCATCTGGGCCGTACCAGCGGGCATCATGCTCTTCGGCCTCAACGGCTGGTTCATCGGGATGCAGAACGCCCGCATCCCCATGTGGATCGCCATTCTGCAAAACGTCGTCCATGTCGGCTGTTCGTGGTTCTTCGCCTTCCGCTGCGGGATGGGCATCGCCGGCATCGGTTACGGCTCGGTCGTCGCCCAGTATCTCGGCGTGGCGCTGGCCGCCGTGCTGATCGTCGCCAACTATCGGGAGTTCATCACGCGCATCGACTGGTCGGCGGTCTTCGACATGCGGCCGATCCGGCGCTTTCTGGTCGTCAACCGCGACATCATCGTCCGCACGCTCTGCATCGTAGCCGTCTACACCTTCTTCACCGGCGCATCGGCCCGCATGGAGGATCGGACACTGCTGGCCGTCAACACCATCCTGTTGCAGCTGTTCACCCTCTTCTCCTACATGACCGACGGTTTCGCGCAGGCGGCCGAGGCGCTCACGGGACGGTTCATCGGCGCACGCGACGGGCGGTCGCTGCACCGCTGCATCCGCAACTCGATCTTCTGGTCGCTGGCCGTCGCGGCGGTCTTCGTCGGCATCTACCTCGTCTGGTGGCGCGACCTGCTGCACGTCTTCACCCTGAACAGCCCCGAATCATCGGCCTACATCATCGCAACGGCAGGCGATTACATCGGCTGGATCATCGCCATTCCGATCGCCAGTTCGCTCCCCTTTCTGATGGACGGCATCATGGTCGGCGCGACCCGCACGCGGGTCATGCGCGACTCGATGATTCTGTCGACGATCATCTACTTCGCCATCTTCTTCGCCTTCTCGCCGCTGATCGGCAACAACGCGTTGTGGTGCGCCTTCCTGCTCTACATGCTGCTGCGCGGCGTATTGCAATACTTCATGACCCACCGTTTGAAGGACATCTACCGGCAGGCGGACGCCGCCTGACCCATACGGAATCCGCCCCTGCGAAAGCTCGTGCATCGCAGGGGCGGACTTATCCGGACAAGAGGGGGCTATTCCCTCATGCAGCGTACCTGCGCACCGCAACTGCGAGCGGCCGATCCCAACAGTTTCTTCTGAATCGTTTCCAGTACGAACGCACCTGCCTTCGGACTGTCCGGCGCATAAGGCGAGGCGCTCCAGACATACCAGCCGCTCTTCGTAAAGCGCGCGGCACCTGTCGTTCCGAACAACATGCCCGCAGCCGGATAATAGATCTCCTGCCCCTCGACCGTAAAGACCAATCCATCTTTGGCGGAGACGCTCGTTCCCTGCTTGTACCACTGGGAGAAAGGGGCATCGGCCGTCGGAGCGAAGGCCGTCCAGACGAAGCGATGCGACACCCGGTAACCGGGCGGACAAGGATCGTAGATGCTCTTCGCCCCGACATCGGACAGCGCATCCGTGCAACCCCACAGGTCATCTTTCAGGCGGTCGCCGGCAGCGACGTAATACCAGTTGGGATAGGATGCGCCGGTGCTTTCCGGAATTTCGGTGATGAAATTCATCGGATAACGCACCGCAGCCTCCATCGTAGCGGCTGCACCCAGCCGTTCCCCGTCGGCCAGGTGCCAGCCCGGAGCGGCATCGAACGCCGCCGAAGCCGCCGAATCATCCGCAAGTTCGGCGCCCGCCGCATCGTAGACGGCCATACGCTCCTGCGACGAACGGAACGGCACGAACGGGTCTTTGCGGCCCCACTGGTAGAACATGCCGTAGCTCGACGCATTGTCAGCGCCCAGCCAGGCGGCAGCGAGCGCTCCCAGATTGCGATCCATGACCGCCGCTGCGCCGAGACCCTCATAGGGAAGCGCATACCGATGCAGCGACCCTTCCAGATCGGCCGACGTCAGCCACAGATGCCAGCTCCATAGAATCGCACCGTCGGCGTCGCAGGCCGCAACAACGGCATTGCCCTCCACGAAGGGATCGGCCGTCGTAAAACGGATGCGTCCCTCCTCGCCGAGCGAAACCTCCCCGATCAGATTCGGCGCCGTCTGCCACAGCAGCTTCGCGGTCACTGGCCGCAGCGCTTCGGGAACGATTCCGTCCGCCTTCCCGCAGGTCGAACCCGCGGTGTAGGCCGCATCGGGCGGCGTCACCGCACCGTTGCCCATCGTCGTGGCGTCGAACTCGTAACGTCCCGCCCGCGCCACGACGTAGCAGTTGGCCGTCGCCGAGGCATCGAGCGCCACGGGCGCCGGTTCGGTAGCCGCATAAGCGATCGTATTGTAGGTCTTGATATGGTTGGCCGCAAGCACGACCTCCGCCTGCGACGTCTCGCGCACCATCTGTCCGCCCTCCGTATCGGTGATCGTGAAGCGCCAGCCCCGGTAACTGCCCGGCGGAACGACCAGACAGAAGACGACGGGATCGCCTCCGGAGAGCGCGGCGCCCCCGGCACCGCAGTCGAGCAGGATCGACGGATGTCCGGCATCGACGGAACGTATCGTCCACCCGCCGGCGGCCGTCCATTCGAACCGCATTCGTCCGGCAAGCGGCGCACCGTCGAGCGTCGTCAGACGGATCGAGCGGATCGTCGCCGTTCCGGTGAGTTGCAGCCGCACCACGCCGCAGACCGACGTGAAGCGGAGATCGTCCGCACGTGTGCTTCGGGCGGTCATCGGGCTGATGCCCGCAGCGAACGTCCCCGAACCTCCGAAGGGCTGCACCGCAGGAAGCGTCGTCGTCACGCCCGTACCTTCGGCGACAGCATCCGGACGATAGGGATAGCAGGCGTAATAGACCGCGCTTTCAAAAGCCTCGCCGGTGAAATCGGCAGACGTCCCGCCCGCAAAACGGTCGTCGATCGCATAACGGCGGCACGCCGGCGAATCTTCTCCCCACAGCGCGATCGCATCGCCCGCCGACCACCGCACCTCCGTGCCGCGCGGGCCGCCCAGCGACGTCCGGGTCTCGTCGACCCGGGCATGTACCTTCATAAGCGCCGGCGTCTCCTCCGACGGACGCAGCGGCGACTGCGCCTCGTCCGGTTCGATCCGCTCGCAACCGACCGATGCGAGCAGGATCGCAACGAGATAAAACCGTCTCATCGTCCCGACCCTATAAATCCTCCCACGGGTCTTCGACCATCGGCGTGTTACCCGATTCCGACGACGCTGCGAAACCGCGTTCCGCGACGCACTCCGTCGACCGTACTTCCGGAGGCAGATAACCCGCCGCCAACGACAAATGCTCCCGACCGGTTCCGGTACAGGTTGCCTGCAACGTATACCGAGCGCGGAAAACGACTGGTGAAAACGAATGTTCGCACATAACTTCTTTCTGTTAAAAGTTGATATTTTCTCTCTTCGTTTTCTCGCCTCGGCATAGCCCGAACAAGTTCGGCTCTGCGCTCGGCTTATCGAAAACGTTGAACAAAACAAAGATAA
>ENA-OQQU01001696-OQQU01001696.1-human-gut-metagenome-genome-assembly--contig:-NODE-1696-length-11391-cov-6.908963_pt1 | contig 11391 bp, 8 predicted proteins | sample MGYA00243233_ERZ505096 | MGnify/ENA primary metagenome ERZ505096 (study PRJEB26097, sample SAMN02712159) | human gut metagenome | biome: Gut microbiome | host: Homo sapiens | place: Denmark: Copenhagen... | reverse complement strand
GACGTCATAAAGCCTCGTCTGCGCCCGTACCCGCGGTCGAGCCTCCGCAGCCGGACGACCGAAAAACTCCGTAACGTCACGAAGCCTCGCAGAGTTTGCGTCCGCAGACGCAAAAAAATTCCAATCATTTTCTCCGGCGACATGCGCGGCGGAGAAAATACCGCTCGGCTCGCAAACGTGCGAGCTGTCCGTCTCCGCGGACAGCGAGTGCGATGCAGTCAGGCCGCAAACCCCTTTGTCAAAAAAGTAATACTTTTTTGACTGTCACAAAAACCCCGCTGCCGAAGCAGCGGGGTTTGCTGATTTGTGGTTGCTCTGCGGGCGCTCAGACGATACGCTTGTCGCGCACCTGAGAATCGTAGTGCTTGTTCAGGAAGGGACGCAGCACATAGTAGATGAGCTTGTTCTCCAGATTGAACATATAGATCGTGAAGGTCGCAACGAAGCCGATAAAGCCGACAAGGCCGACCTTGCCCATGATCTTTGCAGCGAGTTTCATATTCATAGTCGGTACCTGCCTTTCTTAGTACGCCGCGGAATCGTCGAAGTCAACCAGCGTCGGGTCGAGCGGCTGCTCGTTGAGCACGATGGACATATACTCGTTGACGCACTTACGCATATCACGGCGCGGCACGGTGCGGCAGTCCTCGAGGTCGTGCTCGATGAAGATGAAGTGGAAGCCAAGGTCGCGTGCCTGCTCCTCCATCATGGCGTGCACGCCGAGCATACCCTTGCAGGCGATGTTGTCGTTCATGAGCACCATGTCGCAGTTGAAGTTCGTGGCCCACTCCCAGACGGAGTTGACGTTGTCCCAGCCGCCGACGGCCATGTGACGCATAACGCCCTTTTCGCTGAACAGCGCCAGATCCTGAAGCGCCTGATCGGGGTCGGTCGTGCTGATCATGTTGTGACCCATGGTGGAGTCCATGTTCAGGACGATGTTGATGCCCCAGCAGTTCTGCGTCCAGGTCGGGAAGTCGGTGTAGTACACGGCGGACGGTCCCCACAGGAACGCACGGTGACGCGTGGTGCCGCCATACGGAACGTACTTATTCTTGTAGCACTTGCGCAGGATCTTCATGACCTTGCGGTCGTTCTTGGTGAAATAGTCCTCCTGGCCGTTGGCGGAGGCCCAGGCATACAGACGGTACAGGGTCTCGCTGATGCCGGTCAGCGGGCAGTAGGGAGTCTTGAAGTAATCCCACTTCTCGAGCTCGAGACGGTTCTGCTCGTTCATGTGCTTGGCGCGCTTGAACAGGGCATCCCAGTCATACTCAACGCCGTATTCCTTTTCGACGAAGTCGATGCAGTCGCGCAGGACCTGCGCGGAGTACGGGTGGGCGGCCGGCTCGTTGTGGATCATGGCCATGGTGATCTGGAAGTCCGGCAGGCCGATGCGGCGGCGCTGGAACATGGACGTCGCCTCGGAGGCGTTGCAGGGCATGTTCGTGGAGAGCATGGCCTTGCCGAAGAGCGGGAAGTCGTCGTTGAGGGCAACGCCGGTCTCCGCCGCGCAGCGGGAGCAGACGTCTGCCGGCAGACCGAAGGACTCGGCTACGTCGATGTAGTACGGCTCGAGCTGCTGGTCAACATCGCAGATGATGAACTCCGGCAGCGTCTGCAGCGGGATGGGGATCAGGTCTTTGAAGCCGGTCAGGAACAGCGGCGGCATGACCTCGTCCACAGGGATGATCTTGTCGCTGTCCTTGCCGCCGATGCGCAGATCGTGAGACAGCACAAGGGCGATCTTCTTGGTCAGGCTCTGCACGATGGCGTGCATATTCATGTGCGCGATCACGAGCTCGGGGCCGCGGTAGCCCTCAAACAGACGGTCGATGAACATGAACGTGCCGAGGTAGGAGCCCATCCAGCGGTATTCCCAGAAGCCCTTCAGGCACGGGATCGGCGCGGAGGCGACCATGGCAGCCATGGACATGACGTTTTTGAGCCATGCGCGGTAGTCGACCATGGTGTCGTGCAGACCACGCCACTCGCGGTACTTGGCGACGCCGGTCTTATCATAGTAACGGCTGCGGAGACCGCCGACACCGTTCTGAGCCTGCCAGAGGGGGTCGAATCTCTGCATCTTGGAATCAATAAATTTCGTAACAGGGCAATTCATAGTTTTCATTCCCCTCCTGTTCAAGAATTGATTTTCTTGATTTCCAGGCTCTCAACGAAGGCCTGGAAACGGGTACGGAGCTGGCCGACGGAGCCGAGCGCGTATTCCTTCTCGATCGTGCAGCACGGCACGCCCATCTCCTCGGTCAGGATATGGGAGGCGAGCACCTTCTCATAGCTCCAGAACTCGCAGAACTTCATGTTCTCGTAGATCACGCCGTCGGCATGGAACTCGTCGACAAGGCGCTTGACCTCAGCATGGCGCTGGTCGATCTTCGCACCCTCCATGAAGCGGGCGCACTGGTTCCAGTGCAGGTAGTGGCGGACGATGGCATCGAACGCGCTCTCGCCGTCGCGGATCTCGATGCGCTCGCGGCTCGGGAAGCTGCCGAAGCAGTAGCGGTCGGCCACGACCATCGCGCCGCAGCCCTCGAGGAGCTTCGTGAACTCGGGATCGTCGATCTCGGAGCCGGCGACCACGATGCGCGCACGGAACGGGAACTCCGGCTCGGGCTTGCGCTTTTTGATCTCGGCAAGCGTCTCCTTCAGGTAGGGGAGGATCAGGTCATGCGGGCAGACCTGGCTCACGAGCTGGATGACATGGAACTCATAGCCGGTAATGGGCGGGTTGGGCAGCTTGCGGAAGTTACCGATCTCGGTGATGACGTCGCACAACTCGTTGAACTTCTCGATGGTCGCGCGCATGGCGGCATCGGAGGTGTCCACGCCGTAGCGCTCGGCGAGCTGGTCGACGACCTTGAGCTTGAGCTGGCCCTTGTAGTAGTCATAGCTGGTCTTATCGCCCTTGAGCGGGGGATCGATCTGCGTGACGAAGAAGCGCTCGTTCTTCACGGGATTGATGAGGAAGAAATGCTCTTCCATACGCTCCATGGACGCACAGCACTCGGCGCCGAAGAGCGCGTTGAGGTAGTTGTAGCCGCCCTCAATGGCACGCTCGAGGATGGAGCGGACATACGGGCAGACACGGCTGGTCATGTAGTAGGTCGCAACGTCGGTAGACTCGCAGCGCGGCGCGCGCAGGCGGCTCGAGAAGCAGCCCGGCAGGTTGAGCAGAACCTCGGGGATGTAATAGCAGTTGTACCCGAGGGCGATTTTCCCGTCATTGACCGCCTGCGTGACGAGTTCGTTCTGCGCATCCTGCAGGAGATTTTCGAAGAAAATCAGATGTTTCAGGTCTTTCATATTGTCCCTTCTTTCAAAATAATTCCCATTGCAGCTATGTAAAAAGACGACGGAATGCGGATGCATTCCGCTGCCTTCGACATACAAAAAAGCGGTTGCGGCACACGCTGCCGCCGGTAAAACAGGATAACCGCTCCACCCCACGGTTATTACAAAAATACTACCACGTGTTCCATCCGGTGTCAATCGCTACACGCTAATTCTTTCACAAATCCGGACAAGAGGGTGACTTCCGATACAATCTGCGTGCACCGTGCGCAGCCGCTCAGTCACGCCCCGCGGGACGCAGCACGCGCAGATATGCCTCGCTCTGGCGCACGAAGGCGGCCGCGTCAAAGTTATCGTTGCGCAGCGCCTCCTGCACGATCATCCCGTCGGACGCGAGCAGGATCAGCTGCGTCAGGTAATCGGCGGAAACGGCGTCGGTGCGCTCGGCGATCTTCTCGGCGATGAGCCGCTCGAAGGCGGCATAGCGCTCGATGAGCTTGGCGCGCAGCGCCTCGTCGCCGAGCATGGCGGCGTGGATCAGGTGCAGGCGCATCCCGGCGGAGGCGGTGTTGCGCTCGACCACGTACTTGACCAGACGGTGCACGGACGTGTCCTTGTCCTTGTTCTCCGTCCACGCGATCAGATCGTCCCACTGGCGGTCGAGATACCGGTTGGTGATGCCGAAGAGGATATCCGTTTTATTTTTATAATGGTAGTACAGCGTCCCCTTGGACACGCCAGCCGCCGCCGCGATCTCGGCCAGCGAGATGTCGGCAAACGTCTGTGTATCGAGCAGGCCGGTCGCGGCGTCGAGGATTTTCTCTTTGACATTGTCGTTGCGCGGAGCGGCCATTTCGTGTCCCTCTTTTCTGCCTTTGTGTAATCATACGCATTTGATTGTACGCGTTTTTGGTCGTTTTGTCTAGTATGACAAAAAAATTTCGGCAGATTTGCCGCAGACCCCGTTCTTGACTTTGCACCGGAAAAAAGGTATATTTGACCTATTCAGTCGGTCGGCCGACTGACTTACCGTTTGGGAGGCACCTCTGTTATGCGGATCTCCGTTTTGAACCGAAAACTGCGCAAAGCCTTCGGCGGCCGCGTCACGGCGGCGCTGGAGGACAACTGCATCGTCCTGCGCGGCACGCTTGACCGCTGGGACGACGTTGTGCGCGCCGGCCAGATGGCTGCAACGAAGTATTCCACGTGCCATGTCGTCAACGACATCACGTTCACAGGCGGCAAGGATGCGCCCATGCGCGTGCCCGCGCTGCGCGACGACGCGCTCGACGGGCAGACGCCCGACGTGCTCATCATCGGCGGCGGCATCTCGGGCGTATCAATCGCGCGCGAGCTTGCGCGCAAGCAGCTCGACATCCTGGTCGTCGACAAGGAGTGTGACCTCGCGCTCGGCGCCTCCGGGCGCAACGACGGCGAGGTGCATCCCGGCATCGACCTCGGCCGCGGCAGCGTCAAGCACAAATACATCCGGCGCGGCAACGCCATGTTCGATCAGGTCTGCAGGGAGCTCGACGTGCCGTTTTCCCGCGTGGGGCAGTACGTCTGCTTCCAGCACGGCTGGCTGCGCCCGGCCGTGTGGTGCTACTGCATGTGGCGCAAATACCACGACGGCATCTCGGACACCCGCCTCATCTCCGGCAGGGAGCTGCTCAGGCGCGAGCCGAACTTCAACGAAAAGACCCGCTTCGCCATCTCCAACCCGGACTCCGGCTGCGTCTGCCCCTACGGGCTGACGATCGCCTACGCGGAAAACGCCGTGCAAAACGGTGCGCGCATCGCGCTCAACACCGCCGTGCTGGGCATGGACGTCGCGGACGGAAAGATCACCGCCGTACACACCAACCGCGGCACGCTGCACCCCGCGCTCGTCATCAATGCGGCCGGCGTGTTCGCCGAGGAAGTGGCGCGCATGGCAGGCGACCGCTTCTTCTCCATCCACCCCCGCCGCGGCACGAGCAGCATCCTCGACCGCAAGGCCGGTGCGTTCATGCACTCGATCGCGTCCGTCAAGGGCACCGACACCGTCTCCAAGACGCACTCGAAGGGCGGCGGCATCCTGCACACCGTGCACGACAACCTGCTCGTCGGCCCCGACGCGGTGGAGACGTATGAAAAAGAGAACACGGCGACGCATCCCGAAAGCATCGCGCACGTGTTCGAAAAGCAGAAGATCACGATGCCCGCGCTGACCGAGCGCGACATCATCACCTATTTCACCGGCGTGCGCGCCCCCACGTTCGAGGAGGACTTCATCATCGAGCGCGGCCGCCGCACGCACAACCTCATCCACGTCGCTGGCATCCAGTCCCCCGGCCTGACGACGGCGCCCGCCGTCGCGGTGGATGTGGCGGACATGGCGGTCAACCTCCTCGCGCACGACCGCCCCGTGGCCGCGAATCCCGACTTCGACCCCCACCGCCCGGGCATCCCCGTGCTGCGTGAGATGGACGACGAGACGCGCGCCGCCTACATCGCAAAAAATCCCGACTACGGCGTCATCGTCTGCCGCTGCGAGGAGATCAGCCGCGGCGAGATCCTCGACGCACTGCGCTCGAATGTGTGCGTGCCGACGGTCGACGGCGTGAAAAAGCGCGTGCGTCCCGGCATGGGACGCTGCCAGGGCGGGTTCTGCTCGCCGCAGGTGGTGCGCATCATCGCCGAATTCCTCGGCGTGCCGCTCAGTGAGGTGCGCAAGTCCTCGGCCGACGCACCCATCACGTTCGGTCCGACGAAATCCGGGGAGGTGCAGGCATGATGTATGACGTCATCGTCATCGGCGGCGGCCCGGGCGGGCTTGCAGCCGCCATCTCCGCGCACGAAAACGGTGCGCACGTGCTGCTCATCGAGCGTGAGGCGCGTCTGGGCGGTATGCTCAAGCAGTGCATTCACGACGGCTTCGGCCTCGCGCGCTTCGGCGAGCGGCTGGCCGGCCCGGAATATGTCGAGCGCTTCATCGACCGGCTCGAGCAGCTGCAGATCGAGGCGCACACGCAGACCTTCGTCACGCGCGTGGAAAAAACGTCCGGCGGCTTTGCGGTCTACACCGTCAGCCGCGACGGCGTCGCCCGCGATGAGACGCGCACGCTCGTGCTGGCCACCGGCTGCCGCGAGCGCACGGCAAAGCAGGTCTTTATCCACGGCACGCGCCCGGCGGGCGTGTTCACGGCCGGCACCGCGCAGCACTTTACGAACCTGCTCGGCGAGCTGCCGACCCGCCGCTGCGTCATCCTCGGCAGCGGTGACATCGGACTCATCATGGCGCGCCGCCTGACGCTTGAGGGCGCAGAGGTGCTCGGCGTGTACGAGGCCAAGCCCACCCCCTCGGGTCTGACGCGCAACATCCACCAGTGCCTGCACGACTACGACATTCCGCTGCACCTGAGCCACACGGTCACGCGCGTGTTCGGCGCAGACCGGCTCACGGGCGTGGAGGTCGCGGAGGTGGACGCGCATATGCGCCCCATCACCGGCACGGAGCAGCGCATCGACTGCGACGCGCTCATCGTGTCCGTCGGTCTCATCCCGGAAAACGAGCTGGCGGAGTCGCTCGGCGTCCCGCTCGACGGGCACACCCGCGGTCCCGTCTGCGACGGGCAGCTCATGACCGAGATCCCCGGCATCTTCTCGTGCGGCAACGCGCTGCACGTCAACGACCTGGTGGACTACGTGTCCGCCTCCGGCGAGCTGGCCGGCAGGAGCGCGGCGCACTTTGCCGCGCACACGCGCGACGAGGTCGCCGTCACGATCTCGAACGACTTCGGCTATCTTGTCCCGCAGCGGCTCGACCGCACGCAGGATAACAGCGCCGTCACGCTGTATTTCCGCAGCGCGGAGGTGCTCGGTGCCTGCCGCGTGGTGCTGACCATCGACGGCAATGAGGTCTGGTCGCGGCGCTATCCCTTCCTGCGTCCGCCCGAGATGCAGCAGCTCACGCTGGACTTTGACAAGCTCGGCATCGCCGGCGCCGGCGATGTCCACTTTGAGATCGAGGTGGCAGAGGCATGAAAGAACTCACCTGTATCGGCTGCCCGCGCGGCTGCACCTTGAAAATCGAACGCGGCGGCGACGGCTGGTCCGTCACCGGCAATACCTGCCCCCGCGGCCGGGAGTTTGCCGTCTCGGAGATGACCGCGCCCAAGCGCACCATCTGCTCGACCGTGCGCACCGCCTTCGCCGACGCGCCGGTGCTGCCGGTGCGCGTATCGGCGGACATCCCAAAGGACCGCATCTTCGACGTCATGGACGCCATCCGCGCCGTGACCGTGACCGAACGCATCGCCCGCGGCGACGTGGTCATCCCCGACGTGCTCGGCCTCGGCGTGGACGTCATCGCCACGAGCAGTCTACTCAAGCACAAACCCGATTGAAATCAGAGCGAAAATCGCTTACAGTATAGGAGAGAGAGAGCAAACTATATCATAGGAGGGAATCATCTTGAGCAAACCGCTGGTGCTGACCTGCGACATCGGCACACAGAGCGCACGCGCCCTGCTCGTCGACCCGGACGGCCGGATCGTGGACGTCGTCCAGAGCAAATACGCCGAGCCTTACTTTTCAAAAGAGCCCGGCTGGGCCGAGCAGAAGCCGGACTTCTACTTCGACCGTATGTGCGAATGCTGCCGCGAGCTGTGTGCGCGCAGCAATGCCCTGCTGCCGGACGTGATCGCCATGACGATCACCGTCATCCGCGACACCGTTGTGTGTCTGGACGAGAACAACAATCCCCTGCGCGACATCATCCTCTGGCTGGACAAGCGCTCCGTCGATCCGAACGGCGCCATGCCTGCCAAGAACATGATGGTCTTTAAGCTCGCCGGCATGGAGCCGACTGCGAAGGTGGTCTACGCCGCCTCCGTCGGCAACTGGATCATGCGCCACGAGCCGGAGATCTGGGCCAAGACCGCCAAGTACGTCATGCTGCCCACCTACCTCAACTACAAGCTCACGGGCAATCTCATCGACTCGGCCTCGAACCAGATCGGGCACATCCCGTTTGACTACAAAAACCGCCGCTGGATGAAGCCCGGCAGCCTCACGCGCTGCTTCTGCGACGTGCCGAACGAAAAGCTGTGCGACCTCGTGCCGTCCGGCACGGTCATCGGCACGGTCACCGAGGAGGTCTGCGCCCTGACCGGCATCCCCGCCGGACTGCCGCTCATCTCGACCGGCTCGGACAAGGGCTGCGAGACGCTCGGCCTCGCCGTGGTCGACTCTGACAAGGCGTCGATCTCGCTGGGCACGACGGCCACGATCCAGTTCAGCACGACGCAGTACGTCGAGCCGCAGCAGTTTCTGCCCGCCTATCCCGGCGTGCTCAACGACCACTACAACCCCGAGATCGAGATCTACCGCGGTCTGTGGCTGCTGTCGTGGTTCGTCAAGGAGTTCGGCACGGCCGACGCCATTGACGCCAAGGAAATGGGCATGGCGCCCGAGGCCCTGCTCGATGCGCGCATCCGCGACCTGCCCGCCGGCAGCGACGGTCTGCTCCTGCAGCCGTACTGGACGGCCGGCATCCTGCACCCGGACTCGCTCGGCGCGGTCATCGGCTTTTCCGATTACCACACGCGCTACCACTTCTACCGCGCCATCATCGAGGGCCTGTGCCTGGAGCTGTACATGGCGCTGCGCATCATGGAGGACCGCTCGGGCCTGACCATCCATGAGATCCGCATCGGCGGCGGCGGTGCGAAGAGTGACGTGGTCTGCCAGATCGCGGCGGACGTGTTCGGTCTGCCGGTCGTGCGCTCGCAGACGCATGAGGCGTGCTCCATCGGCTCGTCCATGGTCGCATTCGTGGCCAAGGGCGTGTTCGCCGATTTTGACGAGGCGGCCAAGGCCATGGTCCACGTGAAGGATACCTTCCGGCCCAACGAAAAGAACCACGAGACCTACAACGAAATCTACGAGCAGGCCTACCGCAAGATCTATCCGCGCCTGCGCCCGATCTATCAGAAACTGATCCAAGTCAAGAGGAGGATTGCACAATGAGCAACAAACCGTACAAAGGATTCGAGCCGAACTGGCTGCTCACCCCCGCCCCCGAAAATAGCTACCGCTCCATCTTCCGCTGGGGCGATCCGAACTTCTTCAAATACCCGAAGGAGTCTCTGTACACGCTCATGAAAGAGAAGTTCCAGATGACGGACGACGATTTCAAGGCATATTCCGACGACACCGGCTTTGACCCCGTGGAGCTGCCCGATCACCCGGTGCAGCTTGCACCCGAGCACATCGACGCGCTCAGGGCGATCGTCGGCGAGCAGAACCTCTCCACCACGGACTATGACCGTCTGAGCGTGGCCTACGGCGCCACGGCTTACGACCTGCTGCGTCTGCGCCACAAGCGCATCGACAGCGTGCCCGACGTCGTGCTCTACCCCGAGACGAGCGAGCAGGTCGAGCAGATCGTCGCCTACTCCACCGAGCACCACATCCCGCTGTACGTCTACGGCGGCGGCAGCAGCGTTACCCGCGGCGTCGAGCCGACCAAGGGCGGCATCTCGCTGGATATGCGCCGCAACTTCAACAAGGTCATCAGCTTCAACGAGATCGACCAGACCATCACCGTGCAGGCCGGCATGTCCGGTCCGGATCTGGAAAAGACGCTGCAGAACGCGCCCGAGCTCTTCGGCGCGAAGCGTCAGTACACCTGCGGCCACTTCCCGCAGTCGTTCGAGTATTCGAGCGTCGGCGGCTGGACCGTCACGCGCGGCGCAGGCCAGAACAGCACGTATTACGGCACCATCGCCGACATCGTGCTCAGCCAGAAGTACGCCACGCCCATCGGCGTCATCCAGACCAGCCACTACTCCCGCGAGGCCACCGGCCCGAACCTGAACCAGATCATGATGGGCTCTGAGGGCACGTTCGGCGTGCTGACGGAGGTCACGCTGCGCATCTTCCGCTGGATGCCGGAAAACCGCAAGCGCTTCTCCTACATCTTCAAGACGTGGGACATCGCCATGAAGGCTGCCCGCGAGATGATGCAGTGCGAGTGCGGCTACTCGTCCGTGTTCCGCCTGTCCGACCCGGAGGAGACCAACCTCATGCTCAAGCTCTACAACGTCGATGAGACGCCGCTGCAGCCGCTGCTCGATGCCTTCGGCTACAAGGACATGGAGCGCTGCCTCTTCCTCGGCTTTACCGACGGCGAAAAGGGCTACAGCCGCAACGTCGCGCGCAACATCGCGAAAATTGCGCTCAAACACGGCGGCATGCCGCTGACCGGCTACGTCACCCGCAGCTGGGAAAAGGGCCGCTTCAACGACCCCTACCTGCGCGACACGCTCATGGACTTCGGCATCACGACCGACACCCTCGAGTGCACGGTCAACTGGTCGAACATGGAGCAGGTGCACGCCGACGTGCGCAAGATCTGCCACGCGCTGCCGAACACCGTCGTCACGACGCACATGTCGCACTGCTATCCGCAGGGCGCGAACCTGTATTTCATCTTCCTCACCCGTATGCAGGATGAGGACGCCTTCAAGGCCTACCACACCACGATCCTTGACGCGATCCAGCGCTCCGGCGCGGCCGTGAGCCATCACCACGGCATCGGCAAAATGTTCGCACCCTGGCTCGAGGGCTACATCGGCGAGAAGGAGTATGGCGTGTTCCGCGTGCTCAAGAACTACTTTGACCCCGACTACAACATGAATCCGGGCGGCACGATCGGCCTGGATCTCAAGCCGGAGGAGAAGAAGTTCCTGCGCGATTACACCGACTACCTCGAGCAGCCGAAGTTCGACTGAGTATCGTCATCACCCGGTGCCGGATTGGATGCCCGGCGCCGGCTCACTGGCCAAGTGCCAATGCTGCTGCGTAGATCGTTTGTGCAGCAGGGGGGAGAACCGGGGCACTGCGCCCCAATTGGATGGAGCAGTCCGGCATGAACCATGCCGGACTGCTTTTTCATGCCGCCGCGCAAAAAACCGCCGCTCATGTTGAGCGGCGGCCAGACTGTCAAGGAACCTCGTAGAGTTTGCGCCTGCGGGCGCAAAGAAAGTCCAATCATTTTCTTCGGCGACATGTGCGGCGAAGAAAATACTTCTC
>ENA-OQQU01001678-OQQU01001678.1-human-gut-metagenome-genome-assembly--contig:-NODE-1678-length-11494-cov-7.749366_pt1 | contig 11494 bp, 10 predicted proteins | sample MGYA00243233_ERZ505096 | MGnify/ENA primary metagenome ERZ505096 (study PRJEB26097, sample SAMN02712159) | human gut metagenome | biome: Gut microbiome | host: Homo sapiens | place: Denmark... | reverse complement strand
CATGCCATGCAAGCGCTCTCCCAGCTGAGCTAATCCCCCATAATTTTCCAGAAGTAGAAACCTCTGGAAAAGAGATACTCAAACAAGAAACGTTTTATGAAGTTCAGTCGTGGGGGTGCGTGAGCGCACTGCTTGGGCTCCCAGCTGAGCTAATCCCCCATGAGCTGGTGTTTTGCCATCGTATTCCTGACGACGTGTGTAATTATACCAGCCCAAAGGGAGATTGTCAACAGGTTTTTGAAATTTTTGCAACAAAATTCCCCTGCTGGGTTTTTGGCCCGGCAGGGGAACAGAGGATGTACGAAAGTACGCTTTTTTTAGGCCTTTGCGCTCTGGCGGTCAAAGATCTGGGGTGCCACACGGCACAACAGCACAGCAGCCACCATGGTCAGCAGGGTCTCCGGCAGCATATAGCTGCCGTTGTAGGTCAGGCTGTAGGTCCATGCGGACAGGCCGTCGGTCAGGTTGCCCCAGATCAGCACACCGGACAAAAAGCTGCACAGAAAGCGCAGGAAGCCTGCGGCAAAGGTGCCCACGGCCACGCCTACAGTGCGGTTCTTAAAGGGGCGGGCAAACAGCTCAGCCAGGCCCAGCACCATAAAGGCCAGCACATAGTCCAGCAGCACCTCCCCCAGGAAGTACAGGAAGGTAGGGGTGGGAGGTGCCCAGAAGCCCAGCAGCATCTGGAGGCAGGCGTTGACAAGGCCGGTGAACAGGCCCCACTTGACCCCGTGACGGAAGGAGACCAGCACGAAGGGCAGCATGCTCAGCAGGGTAATGCTGCCGCCGTTGGGCAGGGTGAAGAACTTGATGTTGGACAGCACGGTTCCGATGGCGATCATCAGGGCGCACTCCACCAGAGTTCTTGTTTTGGTGTAGGTTTTGGACATGGAGAGATTCCTCTTCTCTTTATAAATAGTACACAAAAACAAAATGCGCCCACTTTTGCAAGCCGGCGCAAGGGTGTTTGAGAAAGAACGGACAGCTCCGCAAACTCCCTACGCCGGCATTGCCCGGATCAGGTAAAGGGTACTCCGCTCAGTGCGGATCTCAGCCTTACGGCGCCCCTGTTTTTATGTCCGCGTCCAGTATAGCGCAGCCGGGCGGCAAAAGTCAACCCTTGCCGACATAATTGCCCGGCCCGGCGCATAGGCTGTAGCAGCACGATACAGGGGGCGTGGGGGTATGAGAGCAGATCCGGAACAGCGGGCGGTACAGCTGGCAGAATACATCGTGGAGCGCGGGGCCACCGTGCGCGCTGCGGCTGCAGCGTTTGGGTGCAGCAAGTCCACCGTGCACAAGGACGTTTCGGTGCGGCTGGTCCGGGTCAGCCCGGGGCTGTCGGCACAGGTGCGGGCAGTGCTGGCACGCAACAAAGCCGAGCGGCATCTGCGCGGCGGGGCTGCCACCCGCCGAAAATACCGTAAATAGAAGCGCAGCGCCCCTGCACGCCGCCGGATGGACGGAGCAGGGGCGCTGCTGTGTTCAGTGCCCGGCCCGGAATTGGTTCAAGGCACCTTTTTCCAGCCGGGACACCTGCGCCTGACTGATGCCGATCTCCTGCGCCACCTCCATCTGGGTCTTGCCCCGGAGATAGCGCAGCTCCATGATCCGCTTTTCGCGCGGGGTCAGCCCGGCCACGGTCTGCCGGAACTGCAGCCCGCTGATCCAGCTGTCCTCGCCATCCGGGTCGCGCACCTGGTCGATGAGGTACATGGCATCGCCGCCGTCGGTATACACCGGCTCTTCCAGGCTCACCGGCTCTACCACCGATTCCAGTGCCGCGGTCACCTCCCGGCGGGACAGGCCTGCCTTCCCGGCGATCTCGTCCATGGTGGGTTCCCGGCCCAGCTGCTTCTCCAGCGTTTCGCGGGCCTGCATGGCCCGGTAGGCGGTATCGCGCAGGCTGCGGCTTACCCGCAGGGCATTGTTGTCCCGCAAAAAGCGCCGGATCTCGCCGATGATCATGGGCACGCCGTAGGTGGAAAACCGCACCGGCTGGGCAGGGTCAAAGTTGTCGATGGCTTTGATGAGCCCGATGCACCCCACCTGAAACAGGTCGTCGAGGTTTTCGCCCCGCTGGGCAAAGCGCTGCACCACGCTCAGCACCAGCCGCAGGTTGCCCTCCACCATGCGTTCCCGTGCTCCTGCATCCCCGGCGTGGGCCTGCAGGAGCAGCTGCCGCTTTTCGCTTTCGGACAAAACAGGAAGCTGCGCCGTGTTTACGCCGCACAGTTCCACCTTATTGTACATCCAAACGCCCCCGGTCTGTTTTGAAGTTCACCGGGAGTATGGCCGCAGGGGCAAACCACTATGCGTGGAAAAAATTACACGCCCACCCGGCAGCCGGATGAGCGTGCAAAAAAAGCCGCAATTGCAATTGGCCCATAATTATGGTATGCTTTAAATGCAGCCGCAAGGCTGCCACGAGGCGCTGCGTCCCACAAATGCAGGCGGCTGAGCTCCTTACCGGCACCTGAGTGCCCGGTGGAGCGAATTTTTCTTGAAATCTCGGCCTCCCCCGGACGCCCAAGGGCGGAAAGGGGGGATGCACCATGACGTTTGAACAGGTCGTAATGCTGCTTTCGCTGCTTGGCGGAGCAATCTACGTTACATTTCAGATCACATGGACTGTCTCGCACAGGGATGATAAAAAGAAAAAATGACCGCCTCGAAGTTCCCCAACCCAGAGCAGTCATTTTTCTTTTTGACACGATGGTAAGGAGCTAGTCGTTTGTATGGGCCAGCGCCTTCTGTGTTTTCAGTATAGACGATTCCACGCGGTTTGTCAAGGACAAGGCCGCGCTTTTTTATTGCCCTTCCAGTTGGAGCTTCAGGGTCTGGATGATGCGCTTTTCAAGGCGGGAAATGTAACTCTGGCTGATGCCTAGGGCGTCGGCGGCTTCCTTCTGGGTGCGTTCCACGCCGTCGGTCAGGCCGAAGCGCAGCTCCATGATCCGGCGCTCCCGGGCCGAAAGGCTGCTCACGGCGCGGCGCAGACCGGCGCGCTCGGCGTCCTGCTCCAGCTGCTGGCCCACCATATTCTCGTCGCTGCCGAGGATGTCCGACAGCAGCAGCTCGTTGCCGTCGCCGTCCACATTCAGCGGCTCGTCAAGGCTGGCCTCCTGACGGCGGTTGGAGGTCTTGCGCAGGTACATCAGGATCTCGTTGCCGATGCAGCGGCTGGCGTAGGTGGCCAGCTTGATGCTGCGTTCCGGCGTGAAGGTGTTCACGGCCTTGATCAGCCCGATGGTGCCGATGCTGATCAGGTCCTCGGCGGGCACACCGCTGTTCTCGTACTTTTTGGCAAGGTACACCACCAGCCGCAGATTGTGCAGGATGAGCGCATCGCGGGCGTCTGCCTCTCCGGCAGCCATGCGGGCCAGCAGGGCTTTTTCCTCGGCGGGGGAGAGGGGAGAGGGCAGGCTGGCGGTGCCGGCCAGATACTGCACGCCGCCGCAAAACCGCAGCCGCGCACACAGGCGGTGCCAGAGCTGCCGCAAAAACTGGAACATGAGCAGTCCTCCCTATAATAAGTATTATAAGAGCAGCTGTGCCGCATCCTCGCCGTACAGCAGCTCCCATGCAGGGTCCGGCGGCGTGGGGCAGCAGAACGCCGCCAGCAGCCCGCCTGCGCGGTCTTTGCCCAGCTGCAGGGCAGCGGGCAGGGCAGGCAGCATGCTCTGGCCGTGGATGCTGCGGCAGGGCACCAGATGCACCCCCAGCTCCGGCGGGGGCGGGGCTGTGCTGTGGGCAAACCAGCCATCGAGATACTGCCGGGCTGCCTGCGGCAGGCGGTGCCGCACCGCCGGGTACTGCACCAGAACCACGGCCTTGCCGCTCAACGGCTCTTGCAGGGCAAAGCCGGTGTCGTGGAAGGCCTGTACCGGCAGCTGCACCCCGGCCACCTCCAGCGTGGCGGGCACGCTGGGCGCGCCGCTGCGGCCAAAGCAGTACAGCAGGGCCCGCAGTACGGCATACACCCCGGCGCAGCTGGCCAGCAGCCGCCCGGGGGACAGCGGCAGGCTGACGCTCAGGTTGCGGCTCTGCACGCCGGGCAGCACCACCGCTCCGCACAAAAGCAGGTTGAGCAGTGCATACCACGCACACAACCGAGCAAAACGCCCCCGCCCGGGCAGGCCGTAGGCGGCGGCCACCACCGCGCAACCTGTGAAAATTTTATAACCAACTGCCACGGCTCCCGGCAGCTCCGGGGCCAGCAGTACCAGTGCCGACACTGCCGCCAGCGCCGCCCCGGTGCACAGCCGCACCCCGGTGCACACGGTGGCGCACAGCAGACCGGCTGCGGTGAGAAACAGGGCAGCAAGGACAAAATTGGTCAGCAGAAGCTCGTCGAGGTAGATCACGCTTTTCAATGCCGCAGCCCCCTTGCAGCCAGTGTACCGCCCGGCGGCGGCAAAGCTTGTCGGAACCGGAAAACCGCCTGCGGACTGTACAAAAGCAATACTTTTATAGACCTTGTTTCACATTTTTTACACTTTTTGCAAAAAGGTACTTGAACATTTCTGGAAAGTGTGGTATATTATTGCCATCCTAGTAAGGATTGGTGAGCACACGAAAGTGAGCTTGCAAAATATCTTTCTACATTTTGAAGGGAGTAATTCATTATGATGATGCCTGCAAACTTTTCCGCAATCTCTGAGAACGAGATGACCTACGTCAACGGTGGCGCTAGCCTGGCTGACATCCTGGCCCCCGAGCTGAAGGTCGAGAACTGGCAGAAGTTCAACACCAACATGGTTACCATCATCGGCAACAGCTTCATGGGCAAGTACATCAACAACACTATCGGCGTTCTGTTCAACGGCGCTTACAAGCCCGGCAAGCTGGGCAACGCATGGCTCACCGACGTCAAGGGTGCTTACGGCACCGGCTCCGCTGCTGGCTTCGGCAAGCATGATGGTGAGCTGACCGCTGGCGACAAGTTCCTGAACGGTGCTAACGGCGTTCTGAACGCTGGCCTGCGTATGGTCGGTTCTGCTGCTGCCATCTACAACCTGGCTACCGGCACCGTGAAGAACGCTGCTAGTGAGAGCGCTTGGAAGGTCGAGTTCTAATCAGCCCTTGTGACTGACTAGCTGGTTTGCCTGAGGGTAGACCAAAGAACAGGTTCTGAATGGGTCCGGAGACGAAAGTCTCCGGGCCCATTTTTTGCGTGCAACTCCCTCAGTCGCCTGCGGCGACAGCTCCCTCTAGGAGGGAGCCTTTTTTGTTGGTACGGGAAACTTGGCCGGGCTGCCAAAAGCCTCCCTCCGGGAGAAAGATTTCCCCCGGCCGGGGCCGCAGAATTGTTTTGACAATAGCCTGGGATGTGGTACAATAAACTCATATCGTCCGGTTGGGGCCGGACCAAAGGAGGAACAGAAAATGAGATCCTGGAACTACAAGCTGCTGTGCGGGGCGGTGTGCCTGGCACAGCTGGCCTGCCTGAGCCTGCCCGTATGGGCAGCACAAAATTCGGCGGCGTTCACCCGGCAGACCACCCTGCAGCAGCTGCGGGATGACCCGGCCATCCAGTCGTCTGGCTACTATACTTACTGCCGTGAGCTGAGCGGCCTTGGCAACGAATACTGGAAGAACAAAACGCTGGAACAGTACATGCGCCCGGAGCTGGTGGATGACAGCGTGGCGGCCATGAATCTGGTGGCGGAAAATACCCGCAATGGGGTACAGGTGACCTGGCAGGTGTACAGCCCGGAAGAGATCGCGGCAAACTCTTCACTGGGGTGTGTGCAGCTGTATTATTTCCCAGGCAAGGAGCCGGGTGGCAAATATGCACTGGTGGTGCCCGGCAATGGCAGCACCATGACCTCCGAGATGGAAGAGGGCGGCTCCACGGCCTACCAGCTGCATGAACAGGGCTACACCGTGTTCGTGCTGCGGTACCGCACCTGGATCGACATGGGCGACAATGCGCCCATTCAGGATCTTGCCAATGCGGTAAAGTTTATCACGGCCCATGCCGGGCAGTTCGGTGTGCAGCCGGAAAATTATGCGCTGGTGGGCTATTCCTCTGGCGGACAGATCGCAGGAATCTTTGCAAACAAGGAACGGGGCTATGGCTCCTATCAGGTGGAAAGACCCGGTGCACTGTTGTTGGGTTACCCGGTGGTGGACCTGACAGTGATGAAGCCGCTTTACCACATTCTGTATGACATTGGCACCTGCGGCTGGCGTTACTACTGGGCAAACCTGTGTAATATGGTAGACGCAGACTATCCGCCTGTGTACTTCTGGTGGGGGAAAAACGATGTTGTGCTGAGCTCTGCCGAGATGCCTGGCCAGCACAGGGATTTTGACCGGACCTTGGAGCGAAACAACATTCCCCATCAGATGGTCGTTTATCAGAATGCCCCGCACAGCATCGGCACCGGCAACGGCACCGATGCAGAGGGCTGGATGACGGATGCGGTGGCTTTCTGGGAAGCACATACCACCGGCTGATTCAAAACGGAAAGGAATGGGTGAAATGTTCGGACATCTGCTGAAACGCGGTGCAGTCGTGCTGTGCCTTGCGGCTGTTCTTGCCCTGCCGGTGTGTGCGGAGGGCCGCATCACCACCGATATGACCATGAAGGAGATCCGCTCCGACCCGGCCATTGCAGGCAGCGGGGTCTCCACCTATTGCAAAGGGGATGCGGACAACCTTGCACTGCGCCGCCTGTATGAAAACAAGACCCTTCTGGACTATGTGGGTGAGACCACGGCACAGGACAGCGCCGACGGCCTGAACATCGTCATTGAGAATTACGAAGCCGGTAAGCAGGTGACCTGGCAGGTGTACAGCCCGGAAGAGATCGCAGCCGACTCCTCGCTGGGCTGTGTGCAGCTGTTCTGGTTCCCCGGCACGAATGCCGATGGCAAATATGCGCTGGTGGTGGGCGGCAATGCGGCCATGAAAAGCGGCGACCTGAACGAGGGCATTGCTGTGGCAGCAAAGCTGAACAAGATGGGCTATAGCGTCTTTGTGCTGCGGTATCGCATCTGGTGGGACCTGGGGGACAACGGGCCGCTGCAGGACCTTGGCCGGGCCGTGCAGTTCATCACGAACCATGCACAGCAGTTCGGCGTGCAGCCGGAAAACTATGCCCTCGTGGGCTTTTCCTCCGGCGGGCAGCTGTGCGGGCTGTTCAGTTCGGATAAGCGCTATGGCTACAAGGCCTATGATGTGCCAAAGCCCGGTGCACTGCTGATGGGCTACCCCGTCAACGATTTTGCGGAGATCAAGCCGGTGTACCATGCCGTGATGGACCCGGCATCCTGCAGATGGAGGTATTACTGGTCGGATATCTCAGGCGGCATCACACCGGACTTCCCGCCGACCTATTTCTGGTACGGCAAGAATGATGTTACCCTGAAGACTCTGGGATATCCGTTCCAGGGTCCGGCCGTCCGGAAGGCGTTGGAGGCAAACGGTGTGCCCTGTGAGGTGCACGTCTATGAAAATGCACCCCATGCCATCGGCACCGGCAACGGTACGGATGCAGAGGGCTGGATGTACGATGCTGTGGCTTTCTGGGAGCAGCACACTTCCTAAAATATCGGAATTTGAATTTGTAAAAAAGGGGATGTTTTTATGCAAAACAAGATCTCTCGCCGCCAGTTTCTGCAGGTGACCGGTGCTTCGGCCGCTGCGCTGCTGCTGGCCGGTCTGCCGGTGGAGGCCTCTGCCGCATCGGGCCATCTGACCGTTACGCCGGATACCCTCGTCTCTGACCTGCGTGCCGACCCGACATTCGCCGCCAGCGGCGTGTGGACCTGGCAGAGTGCCGTGGACAGCCCGGACACCCCGGAAGCAGGTACCACGCTGTCGGACTATGTGGGCGCCAACATGGCACAGGACAGCGCCGACGCCCTGAACGATCTGGCCGATACCTATGAAGCCGGCACTCAGGTGACTTATAAAGTGTACTCCCCGGAGGAGATCGCCGCAGACGCCACCCGTGATGGCGTGGAACTGTATTACTGGCCGTCGGAAGTGCCCGGCAGCAAGTTTGTGGTGGTCATGTCCGGCAATGTGCTCAACAAGACTTCCAATATGTCCGAGGGCTATGCCACGGCATGGCGGCTGCACCAGATGGGCTACGCAGCCTTCGTGCTGCGCTACCGCGTGTTCCTCAAGGCAAAGGACAACGCCCCGGTGGCTGACCTTGGCAACGCTATCCGGTTCATCACCACTCATGCAGACCAGTTCAATGTGCAGCCGGAAAACTACGCCCTGCTGGGCTATTCCTCCGGCGGCCATCTGGCCGGTGTGTTCTCCGGCGACGAACTGGGCTACAAGCACTATGGGGTACCCAAGCCCGGTGCTTTGCTGCTGGGCTATCCCATCAACAATTTCTTTGAGTATAAGCCGGTCTATCATGCTGCCATTGACCCCTTTGTGCTGGAGGGCCGGTACTATGAACTGAACATCTCTGACTGTGTCACCGACGATTACCCGCCGGTGTATCACTGGTACGGCGAGAACGATTATGTGTTCCCGCTGCTGTGCTACCCGGCTCAGCGCCCGGCGCTGAGCCGCGCACTGGAAAAGCACCATGTGCCCTGCAAAGAGGTGCTGTTCCCCAATGCGACCCACGGCGTGGGTACCGGCGCAGGCACCGATGCCGACGGCTGGATGCTGGACGCTGCGAACTTCTGGGAGACCCAGATCAACGGCTGAATCTGAACAAAAGAGGAGCGGAATGCAATGAAGAACCTGAATGCCTGTCTGGCAAGCCTGAACCTCGGCCTGCCGGACGATGTGCGCCGCCTGAAAGAGGCGGGCTATTATACCGAGGCCATTGCCTGCATTGACACCTACCTGGCGGAGGACTGGACAAAGACCCAGAACCAGCCGGTGCAGCCTGCCGGCCCTCTGCCGGAAAACCCCACACCCCGCGGTGTGGATGCCATGCGGGATGCTCTGCTGGCCCAGCGGGAGATCCTGCGCCGTCTGCCGCTGGACTATACGGTGCCCGAAGCGCAGGCGCTGGAACTGCTGCAAAGCCTTGTGCGGGACTTTACCCCGGAGGAATTCCGTGCACTGGACAAGGCCGGGGCCATGGACTGGCGGTTCGTGGAAGGGGAGAAGCGGTACATCCGCTCCTTTGCCGAGACCCTGTTGGCCACCCATCCGGATCTGGCAGCCCGGCAGCTGGATCCGCCCCTGCAGCACCCCAGCTGGGAGCGGTATGAGCCGGAGCACGAGCAGATGGTGCGCACCGGCGCGGTCAGCGCGGACATCACGCTGGAAACCAGCATCGGCATGAGCGACGAGGCCTTTGCCGCTGCCCTTGCGGCTGCAAAGCAGCAGGGCCGCAGCACCGTGCACGTCCGGGTGTGGCTGCCGCTCCCGGCGGCCTGCCCGGCACAGAGCAATATCACGCTGGATTCCTTCACCGAGCCGCCGACCCACATTGCACCGGAAGATGCCGCCCAGCGCACGGCGTATTGGGAGGCCGACCTTGCCGAGAACCGGCCCTTTGGCGCGGTGTACAGTTACCGTACCACGGCCCGCTATGCCGACCCGTTGCACATGCAAGCGGACCCCGTGCAGCCGGATTTTGACACGCAGGAGGAGCTGCCACATCTGGAGTTCACGCCCTATCTGCGGGCACTGGCGGCCCAGCTCACCCAGGGCATTACCGACCCGGTGCAGAAGGCAAAGCGCATCTACGACTATGTGACCCTCAACACCCACTACCACTACCAGCCGCCCTACTTCGTGCAGGAAAACATCACCGACGGCTGTGCCCACAACCGCCGGGGAGACTGCGGCATCATGGCCTCTACCTTCATCGTGCTGTGCCGTCTGGCCGGCATCCCGGCCCAGTGGCAGAGCGGCCTTGTGGTGCGGCGGGAGATGGTGGGCTGCCACGACTGGGCCGCGTTCTACATCGCGCCCCACGGCTGGATGTACGCCGACTGCTCGGCCGGTGCCTCCATGGCCCGTGCCGGGAACGAGAAGATGCGCCTGCACTACTTCGGCAATCTGGACACCGGCCGCATGGTGGCCAACCGTGCCCTCTGCGCACCCTTTGACCCGCCCATGTGCGCCTTCCGCGCCGACCCCTGTGACAATCAGGTGGGCGAGGTGGAAGCCGACGGTGTGGGCCTGTACGGCGAGCAGCTGCAGTGGAGCCAGACGCTGCGCCGCTACGAGACACTGTAAAAAGCAAAAGGTCCGGGCTTTGCATCTGCACGGCCCGGATCTTGGATTTTATAAGGAGATACCCTATGGAATTTCTTGCATTACTCTACACCGTTCTGCTGGTGGCCATCTGCCTGCTGCAGGCACTGCTGCTGTACCGCTCCGGCAAACAGGCACCCCGGCAGGACGACGAAGCCCTCAAGGAGTGGGTGCGTCAGCAGCTGGACGCCCAGTCGAAGCTCTTTGCCCAGAAGCAGGCCGAGCTGGCCCGGCAGAACTACGACGCCATGCGCGGCATCAGCGAAACGCTGCAGACCGCTGTGCAGGGTATGAGCAGCACCCTGAATGCCGGGCAGGCCGCGCAGCAGCAGACCATGGAACAGCGCCTGCAGGGGCTGGAAGCTTCCAACGCTCGCAAGCTGGAAGAAATGCGCAAAACGCTGGCCGAAAGCATGGCCGCCCTGCAGGCACAGAATGCCCAGAAGCTGGACGAGATCCGCTGCACGGTGGACGAACAGCTGCAGGATGCCCTGCAGAAGCGGGTGACCGAGAGCTTCAAGGCGGTCAATGCCCAGCTGGAACAGGTGTACAAGGGCCTGGGTGAGATGCAGAGCCTTGCCGCCGATGTGGGCGGCCTGAAACAGGTGCTGTCGGGCGTCAAGACCCGCGGCATCCTGGGCGAGATCCAGCTGGGAGCCATTCTGGAAGAAATTCTGGCCCCAGAGCAGTACGACACCAATGTGGCCACCATCCCCGGCAGCACCCAGCGGGTGGAGTACGCTATCAAAATGCCGGGTGCCGACGGCGGCAGCGTCTGGCTGCCGATCGACTCCAAGTTCCCCGGTGATACCTACGCCCACCTGCAGGATGCGCAGGCATCCGGCGATGCGCAGGCTGTGGAAAACGCCCGCCATGCACTGGAACTGGTGCTGCGCAGCGAGGCCAAGGACATCCGCGAAAAGTATGTGGAGCCGCCGTATACCACAGCCTTCGGCATCCTGTTTCTGCCCTTCGAGGGCCTGTACGCCGAGGTGGTGAATGCGGGCCTGCTGGAGGTGCTGCAGCGGGACTATCAGGTGAACGTGGCCGGCCCCAGCACCATGGCGGCCCTGCTCAACAGCCTGCAGATGGGCTTCAAGACCCTTGCCATCCAGAAGCGTTCGGGCGAGGTGTGGCAGCTGCTGGGTGCCGTCAAGACGGAGTTCGACAAGTTCGGGCAGGGGCTTTCCAAGCTGCAGCAGCGTTTGCGCCAGACCGACGAAGAGCTGGACAACCTTATCGGCGTGCGCAGCCGTGCCATCAGCCGCAAATTGCGGGCCGTACAGACGATGGATGACG
>ENA-OQQU01001656-OQQU01001656.1-human-gut-metagenome-genome-assembly--contig:-NODE-1656-length-11615-cov-4.541609_pt1 | contig 11615 bp, 9 predicted proteins | sample MGYA00243233_ERZ505096 | MGnify/ENA primary metagenome ERZ505096 (study PRJEB26097, sample SAMN02712159) | human gut metagenome | biome: Gut microbiome | host: Homo sapiens | place: Denmark: Copenhagen... | reverse complement strand
CTTGGGAGTCATCGGGCGGGCGCGCAGACACTGCGGTGCGAAGGGCATAGAAAAAGAGAGCAGAAACTGTGAATGCAGGATGTGTGCGAGAAAATGGGATGAAATCTGGTGCACAACACCAGATTTCAAAACGCACTGAGCTGAAAAATCATCCGATTTTTCGGCGAATTGCGTTGGTTCCCATATTCCCGTGCACATCCTGCGCCACAGTTCCGCCCTCTTTTTCTCGCCCGCCGCACCGCAGTGTCTGCGCGCCCGCCCGATGACTCCCGAGGTCGTCCCCCCTCCATCAAGCCTTCAGAATCGCGCTCAGCACATACTGATTATTTGAGAAGTTTTTCTGCGAAATATCCCCGAGTCTGATCAGGTCAACATCCAGCCACAGCTCCTCTGCTGCCACCATCATATTTGCAAACATAATCCCGAAATTCACCTCATCCCACTTCCGAAGCTTCTCCACACTGTGCTTCTTCGAGAAAATATGAATCCTGTTATCATACACCACAAATCTCCACGGCTGGCTGTTCATACTGGATGGCGACAGTCTCGCCGCTTCCAGCATCTGCGTCATCCACTGCCGCGGCACCTCTTTGAACACACAAAGATCCTCCAGCGGCAGTCTCTTTGCTTCACTTTGCCGTCTCGTATGCGAACCATGACTCTTACCAAAAGCGACGATCCCCACCAGCCGCTTTCCGTTCTTCTCAAGCTCCGCCTTTTTCACACGATTACTTCCGATAAAGCAGGTTCCCAGTCCGATACTGCACAGATACAGCACCATCTGTTCCATAATATAACCCACGTTCATCAGATATCGTTCTGACTCCTCCGAATAAAAAGCCATATAATACGGTGCCTTCACACTGAACATACTGAGCATTCTCTCCTGCCCTTTTCTGTTGTCCAGAATCGCCATATCCACACCGATGCCCGAAAACAGTGCCGGCATCTCCTTATAATGCTCCCAAATCTTATCCAAAGTCTGCGGCGGAAGCGTATCAAAACAATAATTCCTTACTGATTTTCTAACAAAAATAGCCTCATATAAATTCATACTCTCACCCTTACTTCATCTGCTATCCGTCTGTTTTTGTTACAGTTCACTGCTGAATGAACAGTAATATTTCTTTCATAGCCGGCCGCGGCCCGCTCCCCATTTTTACAGGAGCAAAGCCGCATTCCGAAAAATTTACGTTTAATCTTCCGCATTCGACAGAAATACGGAAATTCTCCCTCTTAATCGCAAATATTTTTCAATTTCCAGCTCATCCATTTTTACTCTGTAATAATATTGTAACATATCCAAAAACTTTTTCAAGGGAAAAACGCGCCAAATTTTGTATATTTTTCACACATATTTCCCATCAAATTTATGCAACTTTAAAACCTGTGCTTACGCTTCCGCGGTCAGCTTCTCCAGCTCCTCCACATAAGAAGCAAACACATCCAGCGCCTCTTCCACCGGCTCCGGCTTCGTCATATCGACGCCGCAGATCTTCAAAAGGTCAATCGGATCCATCGAGCAGCCGCCGCTTAAGAACTGTTTGTACTTCTCCACGATACCCGGCTCCCCTGCCAGGATCTTGCTGCTGATCGCAATCGCCGCCGAAAATCCCGTTGCATACTGATATACATAGAATGGTGTATAAAAATGCGGAATTCTCGCCCATTCCAGCGCGATCTGCGGATCCGAAATCATATCCGGTCCGAAATACTCCTTGTTGATCGACAGATACAGCTCCGAAATACCGTCCGCCGTCAGCGTGCCTTCCTCTGCCATCTTCTCATGAATCCGCTTCTCAAACTCCGCAAACATCGTCTGGCGGAACACCGTTCCCTTAAACTGATCCAGGAAATAATTCAGCAGGAAAATCTTCTCCTCTTTTTCTTTCGCATGCTTCAGCAGATAGCGGATCAGCAGTGCCTCGTTGCAGGTTGATGCCACCTCAGCGACAAAGAGGCGGTACTCCGCATACGTAAACGGCTGCGTATGGTTCGAATACCAGGAATGCAGCGAATGGCCCATCTCATGCGCCAGTGTGAAGACCGAATCGATATTTCCGTTAAAGCTCATCAGCACATACGGATGGGAATCGTAAGAACCCCAGGAGTAAGCACCGCTCTTTTTTCCTTCGTTCTCATAAACATCCACCCAGCGCTCCGAAAAGCCCTTGTCCAGCAGTGCCACATAATCATCCCCGAGCACGGCAAGCGCTTTCTTCACGATCTCGATCGCCTGCTCATACGTATATTTCTGCTCGTACTCTTTCGTCAGAGAAACGTAAACATCATACATATGAAGTTCATCCACACCGAGCAGCTTTTTACGCAGTGCCACGTAGCGGTACATCGCCGGCATTTTTGCATGAATCGCCTCGAGCAGCTTGTCGTAAACCAAAACCGGGATATTTCCGCCATCCAGCGATGCAGCCAGTGCAGATGGATATTTTCTTACATCTGCAAAGAATGCGGCCTGTTTCAGATTGGCACCGAACGTTGCGGCGAGCATGTTTTTGTGTTTTTCATACTCCGCATAATACTTCTCAAACGCTTCTTTTCTGACCCGGCGGTCCTTCGACTGTAAAAATCCGACGAAGGTGCCGTGGCTCAGTGGAACCTGATTTTCCTCTTCATCCGTGACCGGCTGGAATCTGAGGTCTGCGTTCGAAAATGCCGAGAAAATCTGATCCGGGCTGGATGCCATCTCTCCGGCTTTTGCAAGAACCGCCTCCATCTCCGGCGAGAGAATGTGCTCTTTCTTGCGGAAGTTTTCTTTTAATATGCGATCGTACAGACGGAGCGGCTCATATGCTTTTTCAAATTCTGTAACCGTCTCCTCGTCAAGCTCCAGGATCTCCGGCTCTACGAAAGAAGAGGCATCCGCAAGAACAGCCATCATGCTGTCCATCTTTCCGGCATAGCCCTGATACTTCTGATTTCCCATATCCTGGTGATATTTCTGGCTTGCATAGACATACAGGCTGGAAAAGACGCGGCTGATGTCATCCAGACCGGAAAGAACGTCATACAGCGCTTCTGCACTCTCTTTCATTGTTCCCTGTTTTGCGCGGAACGCTTCTATTTTCTTCGCAAGCTCCTGCTCTGTTTTCTCAAATTCTTCATCACTACCAAACAAACTCGAAAGATCCCAGCAGTACACCGGATCCATCTCTTCTCTTTTTTTCAGTTTAATTTCTGCCATATTTCTCCCTTCATCCATCTTTTTAGACGGAACCATTTCTGCGGTTTTTCTTCTAATACTAATGTGCCGCACTTACGCTTAGTTTACCACAATTTAACCTCTAAATCTAAAATTTTTTCTTAATTTTCTTGACAAATCCATAAACCGATTGTATGATTGTACTATCAAATTAATACAGTAGTACAAAAGGAGTGAATGCCATATGCCATGGAATCTTGATTCCTCGCGGCCGATCTATCTGCAGATCATCGAGCGGGTACAGATGGACATCATCACCGGGCGCTATCAGCCGGGCGATAAGCTTCCGTCCGTCCGCGATCTCGCGCAGGAGGCCGCCGTCAACCCGAACACAATGCAGAAAGCGCTTTCCGAACTGGAACGCAGCGGACTGATCTATTCCCAGCGGACCAGCGGACGCTTTATTACCGAAGATAAGGAGTTGATTCATCAGATGAAAAAAGAACTTGCCGCCGCAGAAGTATCTGCTTTTGTTGCCCACATGAAACAGCTCGGCATAACCCCGGAGGAAATCCGGCAGCTACTTGCCGAAACGATTGAGGAGGAAGAAAATCATGAGTGAACTTGTAACGTGTAAAGACCTGACGAAGCGCTTCGGAAACCACACCGCGCTCGATCATCTCAACCTTTCCCTGGATTCCGGGAAAATTATCGGACTGCTGGGGCCCAACGGAAGCGGAAAGACGACGCTCTTAAAGCTGCTGAACGGACTGCTGACCCCGAGTGAGGGTGAAGTCCTCATCGCCGGAAATCATCCCGGTATTGAGACAAAACGGATCGTCTCCTATCTGCCGGATAAAATGTATCTCGGCAGCTGGATGCGCGTCTCGGATCTTTTAACGTATTACAGCGATTTCTTTGAGGACTTTGACATGTCCCGCGCCAATGCCATGCTGGAATCCTTAAAAATCAGCCCGAAGGACCGTTTGAAAACGATGTCGAAGGGAACGAAAGAGAAAGTCCAGCTCATCCTCACGATGAGCCGCCGCGCAAAGCTCTACTGCCTCGACGAGCCGATTGCAGGCGTCGATCCGGCAGCACGCGATTACATTTTATCTACGATTTTAAACAACTACGAACCAGACGCATCCATCCTCATCTCAACGCATCTGATTTCCGATGTCGAAAATATTCTCGATGAGGTCATCTTTATCCAGGAGGGCCAGTTAAAACTGCACGCCTCGGTTGAGGATATCCGGATGCAGGAGGGTGAATCGATTGATTCTTATTTCAGGGAGGTATTCAAATGTTAAAAAAATGTCTGAAACATGAGTGGAAAGCATGCTGGAAAAACATGGCGCTGCTGAACGGTGCCGCCATTTTCATGGGCGCTCTCGGAGGCTCCGGATTCCTCTTTTCCCAGATTTCTGAGCTGCCGGATCTGCTGATCGTCCTCTATCTGTTTGCGTACGTTTTGATTGTGATCGCCGCATCCGTCATGACACAGGTGCTGATGATCCAGCGCTACTATAAAAATCTTTTTACCGACGAAGGGTATCTGACCAACGTCCTTCCGGTATCGGCAACGGATCATATTCTCTCCAAAATGCTGGTTTTCGGCGCATGGAGCATCTTAAACGCACTTTCCGTTCTCGCTTCCTTCGCTTTTTTGCTTCTGCCGTACGCAATCCGGTATTTTACCGCAAACACCCTGCTTTTTTACAACAAGGCCATGACCTTTTCCAATTTTCTGTCCTATCTCTGGGCACAGATTACCTGTGTTGCCGATGCTGCTTTTTCCCTGATCGGCATCACGAACCACATCGGTATGGCACTGTTTTCCATCGTTGGCTTCTTCGCTTCGCTGTTCTTTGGCATTCTTCTGTTCTATGCCGCCATCAGCATCGGAAGCCTGGTATCCAGCCACAAAATTCTGACGGCTGTCCTCTCTTACATCGGCATGACTACCGTGATCCAGATCTTCGGCGGAATCAGCATCGTCCGTGTTTTCCAGGACTCCACACCGACTGCTGTGGTTACCACATCCTCGGTTTCTACACTTATCATCACCGTGGTGCTCTGCGTTGTTCTGTTCCTGATCTGCCGCTATATCTTAAGCAGACGGCTGAATCTTTCATAAAAATTGCATTAAAAAGCGCCGCCGCGGACGAACCGAATCGTCTGCGGCGGCGTTTTGTATGCATGTTCTGCACTTATGCCAGATGCCAGATATCCTCGTTGTACTGTGCAATGGTACGGTCGGAGGAGAAGAAGCCTGCTTTTGCGATGTTGATCAGGCACTTCTTGTTCCATGCATCTTTGTTCTCGTAGTCTTTGTATACTCTTTCTTTTGTCTTGATGTACTCTTTCAGGTCGAGCAGCGTCATGAACCAGTCTTTGTTCAAGATCTCTTTGTAGAGTCTCTCCAGGCAAACCTTGTCGCCGATAGCAAGAAGCTCATCGCTGACGATGAAATCAACCAGCTTTGCAATCTCCGGTTCTTCGTCATAGATGTCTTTTGAGCAGTAAGCAGCATCTGCGTACAGGTCGATGACATCCTGCGGTTTCTTTCCGAAGATGTAGATGTTCTCTTTTCCGACAAGATCGCCAATCTCAACGTTTGCACCGTCTTCTGTTCCAAGCGTCAGGGCACCGTTCAGCATGAATTTCATGTTTCCGGTTCCGGAAGCCTCTTTGGATGCCAGGGAGATCTGCTCGGAGATATCTGCTGCCGGGATCACCTTTGCAGCTTTTGATACGTTGTAGTTCTCAAGCATAATCACTTTGAAGTACGGGCTTACCTCAGGATCGTTATCAATCAGCTCCTGCAGGCACAGGATCAGATGGATGATATCTTTTGCGATGATATAAGCCGGTGCAGCCTTTGCACCGAATACCATGGTGATCGGGGTTTTCGGCTTGTTGCCGCTCTTGATATCCATGTATTTGTAAATAGCGTACAGGGCGTTCATCTGCTGGCGTTTGTACTCATGAAGACGTTTTATCTGTACATCGATGATGGAATTTTCATCCAGCGCGATATTCTGTGTCTCATACAGGAACTGTTTGAGATCCAGTTTGCGGTTGTGTTTGATCTCCTCAAGTTTTGCAAGAACCTTCTTGTTGTCTTTGTATTTAAGCAGTTTTTCCAACTCGTCGGCATCTTTTTTGAATCCCGGTCCGATCAGGCTCTCGATATACTGTGCCAGTTCACGGTTGCAGTGCAGCAGCCAGCGGCGGAAAGTGATTCCGTTTGTCTTGTTGTTGAATTTCTCCGGATAAATATCGTAGAACGGTTTCAGCTCGGAGTTTTTCAGGATCTCGGTGTGCAGTGCTGCAACGCCGTTAACAGAAAATCCGTAGTGGATATCCATGTGTGCCATGTGGACGCGCTGATCCTTGTCGATGATCGCTACTTTCTCATCTTTGTATTTCTTCTTTGCCTGTGCGTCCAGCTCGTGGATAATCGGCATCAGATGCGGAACAACCTCCTCGAGGTAATCGATCGGCCATTTTTCCAGTGCCTCTGCCAGGATGGTGTGGTTGGTGTAAGCACAGGTCTTGCTTACAACATCGATGGCTTCCTGCATGGTAAAGCCTCTCTCCTGCAGCAGACGGATCAGCTCCGGAATGACCATGGACGGATGAGTATCGTTGATCTGGATCACAACGTGATCATACAGCTTATGCAGATCGTAGCCCTTCTGCTCGCACTCCATCAGGATGAACTGTGCGCCGTTGCTGACCATGAAATACTGCTGGTAGATACGAAGCAGCTGTCCGGCACGGTCGCTGTCATCCGGGTAGAGGAACAGTGTCAGGTTTTTCTGGATCTGATGCTTGTCAAAGTTGATGCTGTCTGATGGAACGATGCTCTCGTCTACCGTATCTACATCGAACAGATGCAGACGGTTACAGCCATTGTTGTAACCCGGTACGTCGATATCATACAGGGTAGAATGCATCGTGAAGTTTTTATACGGAACTGCAAAGGATACCGGCTGTCTGACGAGCCAGCTCTCATTTGTGATCCATGGATTTTTCACTTCTTTCTGTTTGTGGTCGACCAGAAGCTGGCGGAACAGACCGAAGTGATAATTAAGGCCGATACCGTCTCCCGGCAATCCAAGTGTTGCGATAGAATCAAGGAAGCATGCTGCCAGACGGCCAAGGCCTCCGTTTCCAAGGGACGGCTCCATCTCCATCTCCTCGATCTCCGTCAGTTCTCTTCCGTGAGCAGCGAGTGCTTTTTCTACTTCCTCGTACATACCAAGGTTGATCAGGTTGTTGGACAGCAGTTTTCCGATCAGAAACTCTGCTGAAATATAATACAGCTTCTTATTTCCGGTGTTTCTTTTACGACCTGCCATCTCCTGTTTGGTGATAACCATCAGGGCTTCAAAGATTTCGCTCTTTGTGCAGTTGTCCAGATCTCTTCCAAAACGCTCTTTTAAGATTGCCTGAATTCTTTCTTCCATTTTTTTCTCCTCGTATTGCTGTGGATAAATTCCCACAGTGTCATTTAGTTGCGCTGCCATTCCAGATTTCCTGCAATTGGCAGCTTTCGCAGTTCCATTCAAAGCTTTTCCCTGAATGGGACGGTTCACTTCTGAATCACTTTTTGGGGCAGCGAAACAGCAAATATTTTACTGCTGCGCGATCCGCGACTTCGTAGATTCCCTTACGACGAGTTCCCCATCGTATACTTTGCTGCAGGGTTCTTCTTTTCCTGAAATTAAGGAAAACAGCATCTTCGCCGTCTCTGCGGCAAGCTGCTCCACCGGCTGGCGGATCGTTGTGATACTGGGTATATAATACTCTCCCGCATCAATTCCGTCAAATCCGGCAACGGAAATATCATCCGGCACGGTAAGCCCGGCCTCTTTTAAGGCACGGCACGCACCGATTGCCAGCGTATCCGCGGTGGCATACAGCGCGGAAAACTCCGTCTTTTTTTCCAGAATTTCTTTTGTTACCTTGTACCCTGTGGCGAAAGAATACGTGTCGTCCTTCGTCATATGAAATACCAGATCAGGGTCATAAGGTATCCCATGATCCAGTAAAGCCTGGCGGTACGCATTCAGACGGAGGCGTCCGATACTGATGTCGTCCTCGCAGGCGGTAATGATGGCAATGCGCCGGTGCCCGAGACCACAGAGATAATCTACCATCTTATAGCTTTCCCTGTAGTCATCGACCGATACGCTCGCGCACGGTTTTCCTCCGTCTGAAACCGCCCCGATTGTACTGATCACGTACGGAACCGGGATCTGCGCCATTTTCTCATGCGGATGCGTAAAGTTTCCGCCGAGGAAAATGATGCCGCGCAGCCGTTTTTCTTTGACGATCTCGATCGCGGAGTCTACCTCATTTGCCTTTTCCTCTACTCGCTCAATAATGCAGGCGTATTTCTTTTTTCGCACAACCTCTTCAATCACACTGATCATGTTGTTGAAGAACATGTTGTCCATGCCTTTTACCAGAATGGCAATCGCTTTGGCATTCGACCGCTTCAGGTTTCTGGCACTGTTGTTCGGTACGTAATTCGATTCGGCAATCACCTTTAAGATCATCTCTTTTGTTTCCGGATTGATGTCCGGATGATTGTTCATCGCTCTCGATACGGTACTCACGCCTACCTTACATTTGCGGGCAATGTCCCTGATTGTTACCTGTTCCATATTCTGCAGGCCTCTCCTTTAAACTCTGTACCTGTTCTGCCGGAATCTCTTCCGGCTTGTTTCCCCGGCCTGTTTTGCTTTCTTTCCAGCGCGTGTTTTTATTTTGTAATACGTGCTGTAATCTGTGTCAGCCGATGAATTCTCTTTGCCAGCTCCGGTGTAAACTGTCCCGGAAGCAGGCGCCATTTCCAGTTATTTCCAAGTGTGGACGGATAGTTGATTCTTGCCTCCGTTCCAAGACCTAAAAATTCCTGCATCGGAGTGACAGCCAGATTTGCCACGCTCTCCATTGACATGCGAATGAAATCCCACGGGAGTTCCTCGTCGGTACTCTTTGCATTTCCCATATACTCTTTGGAGAATTCGCGGTCTTCCTCGCTCATCACATAATACCAGCCAAGAATCGTATCGTTGTCGTGTGTTCCGGTGTAAACAACACAGTTTCTCTCGTAATTGTGCGGCAGATAATCGCTCTCCTCACGGGAGTCAAAAGCAAACTGCAGCACCTTCATACCAGGATAGCCGGATTCTTTCACCATTTCGATCACGCTCTCGGTAAGGTATCCCAGGTCTTCTGCGATAACGTCCACATCGCCGAGCTTTTCTTTGACGGTGTTGAACAGATCCATGCCCGGTCCTTTTTCCCAGTGGCCGCGCTCTGCCGTCTGATCACCGAATGGGATGGAATAATATTCATCAAATCCGCGGAAATGGTCGATGCGGACAGTATCGTACAGTTTAAACACGTGAGCCAGACGTAACAGCCACCATGCATAACCTGTGCTCTTATGATAGTCCCATTTGTATAACGGGTTGCCCCAGAGCTGTCCGGTTGCGGAGAACGCATCCGGCGGGCATCCGGCAACTGCTTTTGGCTGGTTGTCCTCATCAAACTGGAACAGAACCGGATTTGCCCAGGTGTCAGCGCTGTCAAATGCCACATAAATCGGAATATCACCGATGATACGGATACCCTTTTCATTTGCGTATGCTTTCAGTGCTTTCCACTGTTTCAGGAACATAAACTGCTGGAATTTGTAAAATGCAATCTCCTCGGCAAGTTCTTCCCGTTTCTGATTCAGTGCTGCTTCTTCTCTGTCCTTTAATTCTGCCGGCCACTCACTCCAGCTGATTCCGCCGAGTGCATCCTTAATCGCCATATACAGCGCATAATCTTCCAGCCAGTAACCATTTTCCGATACAAATGCATCATATACGTCATCTGCCGCAAATCTTTCAAATGCTTTTCTGAGTACTTTGAAACGGGACAGATAAATCTTTTCGTAATCAATATACTCTGCATTGTCGCCGAAATCGCACGCATCACACTCTTCTTCTGTCAGAAGTCCCTCTTTTACCAGGGTCTCCAGATCAATAAAATATGGATTTCCTGCAAAAGTAGAGAACGACTGGTACGGCGAATCTCCATATCCCGTCGGTCCAAGTGGAAGAATCTGCCAGTAGCTCTGGCCGGCCTCCTCCAGGCGATCCACAAATTCATACGCTTCTTTCGAAAAACATCCGATTCCATATCGGGACGGCAGCGAAGCTACCGGAAGTAAAATACCACTTGCTCTCATTTTTAAACCCTTTCTCCTTGTCGTTTTTTCTATCCATCCGACCCCACAAATACATAATTCCTGTTCACGGATACGCAGCAAATTGTAACTTATGCAACCCCTATAGCCAGCTCATTTTGTTTCGTAAAAACAGGGCTGTCGGTATCTCGTCTGTATTTCCGGAAACGGTGTCGGTAACGTTTCCGGAACTCGTTATATTTACCATACCATACTCTGCATCAAAAAACAACCCCCAACCCCCTTATCATATTTACCAAATATTGAATACTCTGTTTATTCAAAACAACGAATTTGCATTTTTGTAACGATGCAAAACCATACCGCAAAAGACAGCATGTGGGGACGGAACCACTTTGGAGGCTTGGAAATCATGAATTTTCCAGGCCTCCCGCATAGATTCTTCCTCCGCATGCTGTCTTTTGCGGTATCTGTTTTTCACTTAAAACTCCAGAATAATCTTTGTTCCGGTTCCAAGCGTACTCTCAATTTTAATCTTCGCATCATGAAGAATTGCTCCATGCTTCACAATGGAAAGTCCAAGTCCGGTACCTCCCGTTTCGCGGGAATGACTCTTATCCACACGATAGAACCGTTCAAAGATCCGCTCCTGATCTTCCTTTGCAATTCCGATTCCGGTATCTGCCACAGATACCACTGCCCGTCCGTTTCTTCCGCGGGAAACCGTCACTTCGACCTCACCGTCCCTGCGGTTGTACTTGATCGCATTGTCGCAGAGATTGTAGATCATCTCATAGAGAACCTGTCGTGCACCTTTGATCCGGCAGCTCTCTCCTCTCAGTGTCATCTTCACCTGCTGCTCCTTTGCCCGTATGGAAAGATGTCCCTCGACATCACGGCAGATCTGCATCAGATCCACTTCCTCCATCGGGATCGACTGGTCGTTCTCGTCCAGTCTGGACAGCTTGATAATATCCTCGACAAGAGAGCTTAACCTGCTCGCCTCACTGTGGATTCTTCCCGCAAATTTTGGAATATCCTCCGGTTTTACCATGTTATTTTCTATGATCTCCGCATATCCGGAAATTGACATCAGTGGTGTTTTCAGCTCATGTGACACATTGGCAGAAAACTCACGGCGCATCACCTCCGCTTTCTGTTTTTCTGTCACATCCAGCACCAGGATGACCGCACCGGATACAACATTGTCCACACGCACCGGATTAGCAAGAAGCT
>ENA-OQQU01001618-OQQU01001618.1-human-gut-metagenome-genome-assembly--contig:-NODE-1618-length-11829-cov-5.456514_pt1 | contig 11829 bp, 10 predicted proteins | sample MGYA00243233_ERZ505096 | MGnify/ENA primary metagenome ERZ505096 (study PRJEB26097, sample SAMN02712159) | human gut metagenome | biome: Gut microbiome | host: Homo sapiens | place: Denmark... | reverse complement strand
GGACCCGTACAGCTTGGAGAAAAACAAGTGAAAAAGGAAAAGGGGCTGTCTCTGTCGAGACAGCCGCTTTTTTCATATGGATTTCAGATGAGGCCGACCGACAGCAGGCGCATATTGTCCCATTGACAAAGCTCGCGGAGCTCTCCGCCCTCGTACTCGTACAGCGTGCACGGATCCCACCAGTTGACATTGAGCTTAACAAAAGCAAAGTAGCGCTGACCATTCACAACGATGATTTGAAAATCGAAGATCGCATGGTCGATCTGGTCGGCGGCAGCGTGCATCATGGCGATCATCGTCTCGTTGGGTTCAACGACATTGCCGACAGAATCATAGAGCGTGGTGGCGACAAGTGTGTTGACCCTGTGCGAGCGAAGCGCGGAGGTGTCAAAGTCTGCGTAGTCTGCGGTGTAAAAGACGCAGGCGTCGGGCGTAAAAGCATCGCAGGCGCGGCTTTTTCCGCTTGCATAGACCGTTTCGTAGGCATAGGCGGAGTCCTGCTCGCCGGCTGGTTTCAGCGCGACGTGCAGGAGCGGCTCAGCGGGCTCGCTTCGGACGAAGAGAAGCAGCGCAAGACACAGTGCGAAGCTGAGCAGTGCGGCAAGTATGCGTTTCATCGTAAGCCTCCTTGCACTCCGGCGCTCAGAAGAGCGCGGGAACATAGTCCACCGCGTCGGTGATGCCGCTTGCCTGACCGGAGAGCGACAGCTCGAAGCGATAGACCGGCTGGTAGAAGCGCTTGGAATCGGAGAGGTAATCGAGCGTACAGGAGCGCACCTCGATGTGTTGGACGCTCTGCGCGAACCACGCGCCCTCGAAGCTCTTGCCCGATTGCAGCGCGGCGAGCGCCTGCGCGGGGGAGAGAATAGGCTCTTCGCGCACGGGCGCGAGCGTGGTGATGCGGTTTTCGAGCTGCGAGAGCGTCGATTGACCGTCGCCTTGTATTCTCAGATCACAAGTGAGCGTGCCGTGGAGAAAGCCGTCCTCTATAGGGAGAAGGTCGGCGGAGAACACCGCGCGGTAAGAGGTCTCGCCATACGGCGAGAGCGTGAACGCAGCGTCGGCGGGGATGGAAAAGCCAAACTTGTCGAGCTCTTCGCGCAGCATGTCCTCTGTGACACCAGACGCGGGCGCATCGAAAACGGGCGTGTGATCGCGCCCAAAGCTGTATTCCCACGTGCCGTCGTGCAGGGTGACGTCGAGGAAGTCGCCGGAAGAGTGGTTGGCGTAGATCACAAGGTCATCGTAGTAGTACGCATCCGGAAATTCGACGCCGTGCGCGGCGGCAAATTCCGCGGCGAAGCGGTCGGCACCCGCGTTGTCGAGCGCCTGCGAGCGATAGATCCAGGCGGTCTTGCTGTCTTCGTCGAGCGCAAAGTCGACCGACCAGCGGACGCCGCTCAGGTCCGCCGTTGTGAAGGCGGCGTCGCGCAGGTTGCCGTAGGGCTGCGCGGCGTAGGAAATGAAAATGGCGGATAGTGCGAGCGCGAACGCGGCGGGCAGCGCGCAGTAGCGCGGCCACGTCCTGTTCTTTTGATGCAGCGCGAGCACAAACATCGCCGCGCACCAGCCGAGCATCGCGCCGAGCGTGTTGGTAAAGAGGTCGTCCACGTCGCACATGCCGCGCCCGGTGAAAAATTGCGACAGCTCAATGAGGAGCGAAACGCCAAAGCCCGCGCCGAGGGCTGCATACCACTTGCGAAACGGCTTAGCGAGCAGCGGCAGCAGAAATCCCAGCGGGACGAAGAGCGCGATGTTGAGCAGCACATTGAGCCAAATTTGCAGCGTGAAGCGCTGGTACGCTTCGCGCCAGGCAAGGAAAAGCTGCAAATTGCACTGCCGCGCGGCGAATTCGTTCGGCTCGCTGCGCAGCAGCGTGACGAAGACCGTGACCGCCGCCCAGCCGACAAGCAGCAGCGCGCAGACCGCCTTTCCCCACGGGAAGCGGCGGCCCTGCCTGCGGCAGACGGCGTAGCAAACGGCCAGAATAAGACCGCAGACGAGCGCGGCGGGCACGGCAAAGCGCATGCCGCGCTGCAAAAGATAAAAAAGATAGGAAACAAAGTCGTGCATGAGCTCCCTCCCGATTTGATTTCTCAGTTGGTTTCACCGTTCGCGGTTTTGTCCTCTTCGATGCGCTCGCGCACGTCCGCGCGGAAGGTGAGCCACGCATCTTCGTTTTCCACATAGTATTTGGGGCAGATCTTGCCCGTTACGTCGTAGTGGCGGATGACGTCCGCGTCGGGGTCGAGGTCGAAGGTCTCGCAGAGCCACGCGACGAGCGCTTCAAGGCTCTCCGTCGTCGCGTCGTTAAACTCGCCCGTCTCATCGGCGTGGCAGACCTCGATGGACACGGTGTAGTCGTTCGCGGTGTTCGAGCAGTAGGCGATCTCCGTCAGCGGCACGCACTGCAAAATTTCACCCTCCAGCCCGACGACAAAATGCGCGCTCGCGTAGGTCTCGTGCGTCAGCGCGAGATTGGCGAAAAAGCTGCGGTTCGCCGCGGCGGTCGAGCCGGGGTTGCCGACATAGTGCACCACCACGCCGGAAATTTCCCTGAGCGGCGTGCCGGGACGAGAGTATTCGTTTGTCGGAATGTAGTCGACCGTGACAAAGTCCGGCACGCTGACATTCGAACCGGGGAGACCTCGGTGGGCGAGCGCATAGCGCAGCTTCACGCCGCCGAGAACGAGCAAAACGAGCGCGAGCAGGACGAGAAATGCTTTCTTGTTCCCGGTGCGGCGGCGCCTGCGCCGCCGCTTTGTTTTTTCTGCCATGTCAGTTCACACTTTCCTCGGTGGAAGCGTCCTCTGTGGCGGGGAGGGTGTGAATGCCGTCGTCGCTGGGCGGCGTTACGGTGTTGGATTTCAGCTCGGGCAGCAGCTCACTGAGTACTTGCAGGGTGTTGGGCGTTGAGTTATTCACATTGGGGCCGAGCGAATATACCTCCGGGCGGCCTTTTTCATTGGTGGACTCATAGTACAGCTCGGGCGAGAAGTGGGTGGGGGAATCGTACAGGTATTCCTGCACGGCGAAGATGTCGCTGCCGCCGTTATCGGAATCCTGAACGTCCTGCATCAGCGCGGCATAGATCTGCTCGGCCTGCGCGGCGGTGAGGGCATAGTCCTTTCCACCGGAGTTATCATCGTAATAGTAGCAATAGCTGTCGAGGAAACGCGGCGTGTCGCCGAGGTGCTCGTAGCCGTAGCCGAGGACGCGGCAAAGCACGGACTCTCTGCACGTATAGAGCGCGTTCACGCGCGCCGTGGCGGACGAGGGCACGGTGAGGTCGCCTCTCCGCAGATAGACCCAATAGGAACGCGAGAGCTGCGAGCCGTCCTTGAGGTAGTAGGTCAGGCGCAGGGAGAAGGGTTCGATGTCGTCATGATCGCTCTGGGAGAGCGTATCCGCGTCCCATGCGTCTGCGATGCGCGCCTGCTCGTTCCGGTTTTTGACGATGGCCTGGTGTGCCGCGGTGAGACGGCGGATGGTATCGGCGTCGTCGGTCGTGACGTTCGTCATGCCGGAGAAGGTGTAGTAAACGGATTCGATCTCGCTCTCGTCCGGCACGCGCTTTTCATAGCCCGTGAGGTCGAAGCTCATCGCAACGCCGAGCAGCACAAGAGCAAGCGCGACGATGGCTGCGCCCTTTGCACCCGCGCGGAAGACGCGGAAGCTCTTTCTGATGAGCATCTCGGCGACAAAGTAGCCCACAAGCCCCGCCGCCGCCATGCAGAGGATCGTGCCGGGCAGGGAATCGTTGCCGCTCGAGCGGTACTGGCCGAAGAGGAAATAGTAGAGGAACTGGCCGAGCGAAACGGCGGTGCAGAACGCAACGCCGTACTTGAAGACCGGCACCGCCCACGGGAAGGCGACCGTCGAGCCGGTCATCTCGCTCTTGCGCGTGCGGTAGAGGAGCAGCGCGATGAGGGCGATGACAAGTCCCGCGAGCGCGTAGGCGGCAAGGATCATGAGCGAGCCGCGCACGAGCGCGTAGGCGGTCACATAGTACGAGTCGCTCTCGCAGGTCTCGATCGAGGCGATGCCCACCTTGAAGTACATATAGAGGGGCGGGGAGAGAAAATCGAGCGCAACGTCGGTTTGTCCACTGTAGCCGTAGAGGAAATTGCCCGCAAAGTTGCGCAGCAGATATTCCATTCCCGGAACGAGAATATTGCCGACGAAATAGAAGACGGGCGCGGCGAGGATCTGCCCCGTCATCACCATGCACAGCGCGGCGAAGGAGTAGAAAAAGACGGCTTCGAGCATGGCGCTGCCCATGGCCGCGGCAGTGACGCTCCAGAAACTGAGGTGCAGCGGGGCTGAGACCGCCGCGCCGAGCAGAAACGTGACGAGAATGGTGGAAAGCTGGCAGAACAGTCCCGTGAGGTAGGCGGTCAGAAAGATGGCCTCGCGCCGCACGGGGAGCGCGTGGAAGCCGTTTGTCGCGCGGCTCTGCGTCAGGTGCGAGAAGGCGAGCATCGCAAAGAAAAGGCCGAAGACGAAGGAAATGAAGACGCCGCCGCGCACGCCGGTGTTGAGCAGCAGGCGGGACGCATCCGCTGCGCTGTAGCTGCCCTGATAGGCGGAAAGCGCTGAAAAGAGCGCGACCGGCACGAGGAAGATCCACAAGGCGGTGTAGCCGAGCCAGAGCGGCCAGGTGTGCTTGAGCTGGCTGCGGAATAAAGTCTTATCAAAGAACGATGTCGCGGATCGCATAGTCCTCACCTCCCAGTTCATAGATGAAAATTTCTTCAAGTGACAGCGGCACCGCGTCGATAAAGATCGGGTGCAGCGCGGCGAGCTGCTGTTCCAGTTCCTCTGCGCTGCCGCGGCAGATGAGCGTGTGGACGCGCCCGGTCTGCGCGTGGTGCAGCACCTTGATCTCCTGTGGCAGCTCGGGCAGCTCCGCGCCCTCGAAGGCGAGCTGGAGCTTGACGGTATAGTCCTGCAATTCGCTCAGCGAATGTTCAAGCAGGAGCTTGCCGCGGCTCATCACGCCCACGTGGTCGCACACGTCCTCCAATTCGCGCAGGTTGTGCGACGAGACAAGCACTGTCGTGCCGCGCTCGGCAACGTCCTGCAAAATGAGGCTCCACACCTGACGGCGCATCACGGGGTCGAGGCCGTCCACCGGCTCGTCGAGGATGAGATAGTCGGGCATCGTGCACAGCGCGAGCCAGAAGGCCGCCTGCTTCTGCTGGCCCTTGCTCATGCGGCGCAGCGGCCGCTTTTCATCGAGCGCGAAGACCTCGCGGAGCTTTTCAAAGCGCTCCTGATCGAACTTCGGGTACAGCCCACGGTAAAAGCGCATCATATCGCGCAGCCCCGCCTGCATAAAGTAGAACCAGTCATCGGGGATGGAGGCGATGCGCGCCTTCACGTCCACGTTTTCCCAGACGGGCTGGCCGTCAAAGGTCACGCTGCCGCTGTCCTGATGATAAACGCCCGTCAAGTGGCGCAGCAGCGTTGTCTTGCCCGCGCCGTTCGGCCCCACAAGGCCGTAGACCGCGCCGCGCGGTACGCTCAGATCCGCGCCGTCGAGCGCGGCAAAGCCGTCAAAGGTCTTTTTAAGACCGCGTACTTCGATCATTTCGCTTCTCCCTCCCTGCACAATGCTTGAATGTCTTCTTCGCTCACGCCCATGGCGCGCAGCTCCTGCAAAAGCTCTCGGAGCTGCTGCTCAAGCGATAAGCGGCGCGCGTCGTCCTGCGCGCGGTAGGTGTGCACGGCAAAGCAGCCCTTGCCGGGCACGGAGCAGCAGTAGCCGCTCGTTTCCAGCTCGTTGTAGGCGCGCTGGATGGTATTGGGGTTGATGGCAAGCTGCGTTGCCAACGCGCGCACCGAGGGGAGCTTATCCCCGTCGGCGATCGCGCCGGAAACGATCAGCCGCCGCAGTCCGTCGCACACCTGCTCGTAGATCGGGCGCGCGTCGCGGTAATTTAAGGTGATCATGGCATTCCTCCTGCATTCATCGGCTGCACAGCACGGCGAGCAGCAAAATGCCGAGCAGCAGTACAACAAGAACCGGGATCAGAAATATCAAGTGGAACATAGGCGCCTCCTGCTGTGTTAAGTGTGTTAGTACAGTTAGGATAGCATGGCGGACACCGGCTGTCAAGCGGGGAATGCAAAAATTTTCCGCCGTTTTGCTGTGCAAATCACTAAATGCAGGTAAAGAATGTATTAAAATTTATGCAGAATGTATGATTTGCCATGCGCGCACGACAAAAAACGACACTTGCCCCGTTGACAGCGGGCGGCCGATTTGGTATTCTCTGAGATATGAAAGAAATTCATCAAACGTTTTACGGAATGTGATTTTTGGGAAGGAGAAGTGTATGGAACAGTTTATGAAGATCAACACTGCGGTCAACGGCTTCGTCTGGGGGCCGGTGATGCTGGCGCTGCTGGTCGGCACGGGCATCTACCTGAGCATCGCTGTGGGCTTTATCCAGTTCACCAAGATCGGCTACTGGTGGAAAAACACCATCGGAAAGATCTTTAAGAAGGGCGAGGCCGGCGACGGCGAGATCACGCCGCTGCAGGCCGTGTCCACGGCCCTTGCCTCCACCGTCGGCACGGGCAACATCGCGGGCGTCACGGGCGCGATCATTTTAGGCGGCCCCGGCGCGGTGTTCTGGATGTGGCTCTCGGCACTGTTTGGCATGGTGACGAAGTTCTCTGAGGTCACACTCGCCGTCAAATACCGCGAGCGCAACGAAAAGGGCGACTGGTGCGGCGGACCCATGTACTACATCAAAAACGGCCTTGGCCCCAAGTGGAAGTGGCTCGGCACCGTGTTCGCCGTGCTCGGCGCCATCGCGGCGTTCGGCATCGGCAACATCGCGCAGGTCAACTCCATCGCGGACTCCGTCAAGTCCGTCGCCATCGCGTTCAACGAGGACGCGGCGAATAAGGAGATGCTCATCTGCCTGATCACCGGCATCTGTGTCGCTATCTTCGTGGCGCTGGTGCTGCTCGGCGGCGTCAAGCGCATCGGCCAGGTCACGGAAAAGCTCGTGCCCGGCATGGCCGTCATTTACATCGTCTGTGCGCTCATCGTTGTGTTTGCGAATTTGAGCGCCGTTCCCGGCGTGTTCGCTTCCATCTTCAAGGGAGCTTTTAACCCCGCTGCCGTCACCGGCGGCGCGGCGGGCATGTCCATCAAGCTCGCCATGACCAAGGGCGTCGGACGCGGCGTTTTCTCCAATGAGGCGGGCCTCGGCTCCGCGCCGATCGCGCACGCCGCCACGTCGGAAAAGAACCCCGTCAAGCAGGGCCTTTACGGCATCTTTGAGGTCTTCATGGACACCATCGTCATCTGCACGCTGACGGCTCTCGTCGTGCTCTGCTCCGGCGCTGCCGCCGGCAGCTACGGCAACGAGGACCTTGCGGGCGTTCCCACGGCGGTCGCGGGCTTTGCCACAGTCTTCGGCGACAAGGCGGGCTCTCTGATTCTTGCGGTCGGCCTGCTGCTGTTTGCAACGTCTACCATCCTCGGCTGGGCGCTTTACGGCACGCGCTGCGCGGAGTTCCTGTTTGGCAGCAAGATCATCCGCCCCTATCAGATCGTCTTCTGTCTGGTCGTGGTGGCCGGCGCGGTCGCGGACCTGAAGCTCGTGTGGGATATCTCCGACACGCTCAACGGCCTCATGTCCATCCCGAACCTCATCGCGCTGCTGCTGCTGAGCCCCGTGGTGATTAAACTGACGCGGGAGCACTTTGCAGGACTGAGAAAATAATCGAAAAACGGCATGCCGCTTTTTGAGTGAGAACGAAACAGCAGTATATTTGCCGCCGTGCGCGGCGACAAATATGCTGCGTTGAAAAAGCCTCGCAGAGTTTCACGTCCGCAGACGTGAAAGCTGTAAAATCTGTTTTCTGCCGCGACATGCGCGCCCTCCAGAGTGGCTTCTCTTGCCCGCTACGGGGCAATTCACCTTCTGGCAGAAAACACTTTACGCGGAGCGAGCGTCGAATTGTCCGCTATAAGCGGACAATTGAGGCGCAAAGCGCAGCGAATCCTTTTCGAAAAAGTGGCTTTGCCACTTTTTCGACGGTCTCAAAGAGACGGCCTTGGCTGTCTCTTTTTTCTTCTGTTTTGCCGCGAGGGACGGGAAAATGCAAAAAAGCGGTATCATTTCACAGGTTTTGCTTTACAATAGGAAAAAGCTGTGCTATCATAATTCAGCACGCTTATCGTGCGCATTCCCGCACTTAGGACGTGGAGGATTCACCGACCCGCTGCTCAGTGTTGGGAGAATTTAAGAAAGGTGGATATCACACTATGATGCTCAAAGACCAGAAGACGGCTATCATCGAAGCCAACCGCACCCACGAAGGCGACACCGGTTCTCCGGAGGTTCAGGTCGCTATCCTCACCGAGCGCATCGCTCAGCTCACCGAGCACCTCAAGCAGCACCCGCAGGACAACCACTCCCGCCGCGGCCTGTACAAGATGATCGGTAAGCGCCGCAGCCTGCTCGATTATCTCATGAAGAAGGACATCGAGCGCTATCGTACCCTGATCGCCAAGCTGGGTATCCGTAAGTAAGTTTGAAAACAGGGTGGTGTGCATGCGCACCACCCTTCTTTCACACTTTCGCCCTTGGCACTTTCCCCGCGCGTATGAGAGCCTGCTATGCTTTAGCAGTTGAAAAAGCGGCGGCGTGACCGACGTTTTTTCAAGTGCTAAACGGTCGGCTCCCATACGGAATTTTACAAAAAAGGAGATCGACAAATGTCTACCATCATCACCCACAGACAGTTCCCCAACTACCACAAGTACGAGATGGAGCTCGCTGGCCGTCCCCTCACGCTTGAGGTCGGCAAGCTTGCTGAACTCGCCAACGCCGCCGTCATGGTCGGCTACGGCGACACCCGCGTGCTCGTCTGCGCCACGGCTTCCGCCCGCCCGCGCGACGGCATCGACTTCTTCCCCCTCTCCGTTGACTTTGAGGAGAAGCTCTACTCCGTCGGCCGCATCCCCGGTTCTTTCAACCGCCGCGAGGGCCGTCCCGGCGAAAAGGGCATCCTGACCAGCCGCGTCATCGACCGCCCCATCCGCCCGCTCTTCCCCTCCGACTTCCGCAACGACGTCTCCATCATGGCGACGGTCATGAGCGTCGACCATGACTGCTCTCCCGAAATCGCGGCTCTGATCGGTACCTCCGCCGCGCTCGCCATCTCCGATATCCCCTGGAACGGCCCTGTCGGCGCGCTCAAGGTCGGCCTTGTGAACGGCGAACTCGTGCTCAACCCCAACTCCGAGCAGCGCAAGGTCAGCGATCTTGACGTCACGGTCGTCTCGACCGGCAAGAAGGTCGTCATGATCGAGGCCGGTGCGAACGAAGTCGACAACGACACCATGTACAAGGCCATCGAGCTTGCCCACAACGAGAACCAGAAGCAGGTCGAGCTCATCAACCGCATGGTCGCCGAGATCGGCAAGCCCAAGTTCGACTACCCGCACGCGAGCTTCAACCAGGAGTTGTTCGACAAGATCGTCGAAAACTTCATGGACGAGGCCAAGGCCGCGATGGATACCGACGACAAGAACGTCCGCGAGGCCCGCTGGAACGAGATGATCGAGCACTGGCACGAGAAGTTCCTCGAGGAGTATCCCGATATGGATCAGTTCCTCGATGAGATCACCTACAAGTTCCAGAAGAAGATCGTCAAGGCATGGCTGCTCGAAGGCCACCGCGTCGACGGCCGCCAGAAGAACGAGATCCGTCCTCTCGCTGCCGAAGTCGGCGTCCTGCCCCGCGTCCACGGCTCGGGCCTGTTCACCCGCGGCCAGACGCAGGTGCTCTCCGTTTGTACGCTTGACACGCTTTCCGCCGCCCAGAAGCTCGACACCATCTGGGAAGAGACCGAAAAGCGCTATATGCACCACTATAACTTCCCCGGCTACTCCGTCGGCGAGGCCAAGCCCTCCCGCAGCCCCGGCCGCCGCGAGATCGGCCATGGCGCTCTCGCTGAGCGCGCGCTGCTGCCGGTCATCCCGTCCGTCGACGAGTTCCCGTATGCCATTCGCGTCGTGAGCGAGGTCGTCTCCTCCAACGGCTCGACCTCTCAGGGCTCCATCTGCGGCTCCACGCTCGCACTGATGGACGCAGGCGTTCCCATCAAGGCGCCCGTCGCCGGTATCTCCTGCGGCCTTATTCAGGACGGCGACGACTTCACCACGTTCATCGACATTCAGGGCGTTGAGGACTTCCACGGCGAAATGGACTTCAAGGTTGCCGGTACCAAGAAGGGCATCACCGCCATCCAGATGGACCTCAAGAACGACGGCCTGACGATGGCCATCATCAAGAACGCCCTTGAGATCACCTATGACGCGCGCGTGCAGATCCTCGACCAGATCATGCTGCCCTGCATCTCCGAGCCGCGCGCCGAGGTCAGCCAGTATGCGCCCAAGATGATCACCATGCACATCGACCCCGAGCGCATCCGCGAGGTCATCGGTAAGGGCGGCAGCGTCATCCAGAAGATCGTTGCCGATACCGGCGCCAAGGTCGACATCGACGACGACGGCACCATCCACATCGCCTCCGCCAACGCCGCCGCGTGCGACGCTGCGAAGAAGTGCATCGACGATATCGTCTTCGTGCCCGAGGTCGGCAAGCTCTACTATGGCCGCGTCGTGCGCCTGATGCAGTTCGGCGCGTTCGTCGAGATCGCCCCGGGCAAGGACGGCCTCGTCCACATCTCCAAGCTCGACCGCAAGCGCGTCGAGAAGGTCGAGGATGTCGTCACCGTCGGCGATATGATCTGGGTCAAGTTCATGGAGATCGACGAAAAGGGCCGCTGGAACCTCTCCCGCAAGGACGCCCTCATCGAGATCGAAGCCCAGCAGGCCGCCGCAAAGGCCGCCGAGCAGCAGTGAGCGGTTTCTCCCAAAAGCAAACAGAAAGCAGCGCCGAAAGGCGCTGCTTTTTTGCGCTTATTTACGCGGCCAATCAAGATTGGAAGGCAGACCAAGGATGTAGTCGGCGCTGACGTGATAGTGTTCACAGAATTTTACAAGATACGCGATAGGCGGCGTATTATGTCCGGTTTCATATCGTGCAATTTGCACCTGATGATAGCCGAGAGCAGCGGCGAGCTGCCGCTGTGTTTCATCGTGATCTATTCGAATGTCAATCATGCGTTGTATCATGCCATAAGCTCCTTTTCTTGACAGCTTATAGCAGATGTGTTATCTTTATACCGAGTGATAGCACTTTTGCTATCAAAAATGAGAGGAGAAAATGAAATGGCAGAAAAACTGATCAAATGTCCCGTTTGCGGTGCGAAAATGGCCGCAAAGGCAAAAAGTTGTCCGAGCTGCGGTGCAAAGAACAAAAAGCCAATTTACAAAAAGTGGTGGTTTTGGGTCATCGCGGTATTTCTGGTAATTGGAATCGTTGGGAGCATGAGCGGCGGTTCCGATGAGCAGGCACCAGATGCGTCGGGGAATCAAAAGCAGGGAGAAACGGTGAGTGATGCGGCAAATGACCAGAAAGAGGAGATCACTTACACGGCTTATAATGTAACGGAGCTGTTCGACGCGCTGAACAACAATGCACTCAACGCTCAGCAGGCCTATAAGGACCAGTATGTGGAGATCACCGGCTATCTGGGAACAATCGACAGCTCAGGAAAGTATATCGGTGTTGGTGCAAAATCTGATGACTATAACTATTTTCTTGATGAAGTCTTATGTTATATCAAAAATGATGATCAGCTTAATCAGATCGCGGCAATGAGCAAGGACGACAGCATCACGCTACGAGGAAAAATCACAAACGTCGGCGAAGTGATGGGTTATACCCTTGA
>ENA-OQQU01001617-OQQU01001617.1-human-gut-metagenome-genome-assembly--contig:-NODE-1617-length-11832-cov-6.776598_pt1 | contig 11832 bp, 10 predicted proteins | sample MGYA00243233_ERZ505096 | MGnify/ENA primary metagenome ERZ505096 (study PRJEB26097, sample SAMN02712159) | human gut metagenome | biome: Gut microbiome | host: Homo sapiens | place: Denmark... | reverse complement strand
GGTGGGCTTCCGCCGCGAGGGAAAACGCCGACAGGCGTTTTCGAGGCTGCAGGCCTCATCGCCTCAGCCCGGCAGGCCCCATGACGCACGTTTCCCCCAAAAAAAGCCCCAACCCGGACTCTCCGTCCGCGTTGGGTCTTTCCTATATCGCTTTCTTCGTCCCACGTCGCCCCCCACCCATTCCACCATGCAGTCGCCCATCCCCATATTCCGTCCCCATCCGTTAAGGTAACGACGGTGGCGCTATCGCGCTACGCAAGCATAATGATGCAGGGGAGGAACAGAAGCGATGGCAGGTCTTCGCGGTCCGGATAGTTCGAAGGATGCACAGCTGTTGGATGAGCGCGCCGTGTTTCCGGAGACCGTGGATGTCAATATTCGTCAGCTTGACCCGATTCCCGCTCCCCGATATTTTCTTAAGGAACTTCCGCTCACGAACGAGATGAGCGATCTGGTGTTGAAGTCCCGTCAGGAGATTCGTGACGTGCTGCATGGCCGTGACGATCGTCTGCTGGCCATCGTCGGCCCGTGTTCGATTCATGATCCGAAGGCTGCGCACGAGTATGCGGAGAGGCTTGCCGCCGTCAAGAAGGAGCTTGATGATCGTCTGGTCATCGTCATGCGCGTGTATTTCGAGAAGCCGCGCACCACGATCGGTTGGAAGGGTCTGATCAACGATCCTGATCTTGACGGCCAGTTCAATATTCGCAAGGGCATGTTCATGGCTCGCAAGGTGCTTACCGACGTGCTGGGGCTCGGCTTGCCCGCCGCTACGGAATGGCTTGATCCGATTACCCCGCAGTATATTTGCGATCTGATCAGCTGGGGCGCTATTGGCGCGCGTAATACGGAAAGCCAGGTGCACCGCGAGCTGGCGTCCGGCATGTCCATGCCGATCGGTTTCAAGAACGCTACGGATGGTTCCATCAAGCCGGCGGCCGATTCGTGTTTCGCGGCCGCTTTCGAGCATCATTTCCTCTCCATCAATCTGGATGGTCGTGTGATTTCCGCGGAGACCAAGGGCAATCCCGACTGCCATCTGGTGCTGCGTGGTTCCTCGCATGGTCCGAACTACGATGCCGCTTCCGTGGCCCAAGCGTTGGCGGATCTCAAGGCTTCCAAGGCTTCCGGACCAAGCGAGCATGGTCTGATCATCGATGCCGCGCACGGCAACTGCGGCAAGAACGAGGTGCGCGAGGCCGAAGTGGTCGAAGAAATCGCCGCACGCGTCGCGGCCGGCGAACAGGGCATTCTCGGCATCATGATGGAAAGCTTCCTCAAGGCGGGCAATCAGAAGCCCGCGCCGCTCGACCAGCTGGAATACGGCAAGTCGATCACCGACGCATGCGTGCCGTGGGATCGTACCGAGCAGCTGCTGCACACGCTTGCCGACGCGGTCGACGCGCGTCGCAAGCTTGGCTGATGTTTCTGCACCATCGTTGCTATCCTTGGGAAAGGAAGCGACAAGGAGAGCGAGATCATGCAGCAGCAGCTGAACACGCCTGAGGATTTACGTGCCATTAGGCAGGCCATGGATGAGGGCAAGAATCCGCTGGTGGAGACCGACGTGCCGCGCTGGGAGGACCAGGTGGGCATCAGCCGCATCGTGAACCGCCGCGTGCTGGAATTCGAAGTGTTGCCCACGCCGGCGCAGGTGCTGGGCGACCTGCCGTTGAGCGAGCAGGCGCAGGAGATCGTCGCCTATTCGCGTGATGAGATTCGTGCCTGCCTGTACGGTCAGGACGATCGCCTGCTGGTGGTTGTCGGTCCGTGTTCCGTTCACGATCCGAAGGCCGCGCTCGATTACGCGCGTCGCCTGTCCGCGTTGAAAGGCGAGTTGGATGGCGAGCTGCTGATCGTCATGCGCGTGTATTTCGAGAAGCCGCGCACCACGGTCGGTTGGAAGGGTCTGATCAACGATCCGGATATCGACGGCAGCTGCAATATCAGGAAGGGCTTGCTGTTGGCCCGCCGCACGCTGCTTGGCGTGCTTGACGAGGGTTTGGCGGCGGCCACGGAGTTTTTGGAGCCGACCAGTCCGCAGTATATTTCCGACGCGATTAGCTGGGGTGCGATCGGCGCGCGCAATACGGAAAGCCAGGTGCACCGGCAGTTGGCGTCCGGCCTGTCCATGCCGATCGGCTTCAAGAACGCCACGGACGGTTCCATCAAGGCTCCGGCCGATTCCTGCTTCGCTTCCGCACAACAGCACACGTTCTTCGGCATCGACCATCTCGGCCGCGCCGCCGTGGTCAAAACGCTCGGCAATCCCGACTGCCATGTGGTGTTGCGTGGTTCCTCGCACGGCCCGAATTACGATGCCGCTTCGGTGGCCAAGGCCATGGACACCATCCGCGCCGAAATGCCGGCCGATTCCGCTGCGGCACATGGGCTGATCGTCGACTGCTCGCATGGCAACTCCGGCAAGGACGAGCATCGTCAGGCGCAGGTGGTGCGTGACATCGCGGGCCGTATCGCCAAAGGCGAGCAGGGCATCACCGGCATCATGATGGAAAGCTTCATCGAAGGCGGCAACCAGAAGGCCGCGCCGCTCGACCAGCTCGTCTACGGCAAGTCCATCACCGACAAATGTCTGAGCTGGAACACCACGGAACAGCTGCTACGCGAGCTTGCCCATGCGGTGGCCGCGCGCCGCTGGAAGTGACCGATTCGATTCACTATCCGCGCGATTGCAGAAAATTCGGGAAACGCGAATCGCAATCGCGTAAAACAACACTCAAGACAGCACGTAAGACAGGGAGGGTGCAATGACCGCAATCGCCATCATCGGCGCCATGGATGAGGAAGTCGCCAATATCGCAACGCCACTGAGCAACGTCACCGTCACCGAGGAAGCCGGCGTCAAGGTGACGCGCGGCACCCTCGAAACCAACAAGGGCACCGCCGTCAACGTCGCCGCGACCGTCGGCGGCATGGGCACCGTCAACATCGCCGCCACCACGCAGCATCTGATCGACGCTGACCAGCCGGACGCCGTGATCTTCTCCGGTATCGCGGGCAATCTCAACACGAATCTGCACATCAACGACGTGGTGCTCGGCGGCACCCTGCGCTATCTCGACACCGACATGCGATTGGTGGGCCAGTTCAAGCCCGGCACCGCCGACCGGCCCATCGAGGAATACCATAGCGACGACCGTCTGCTCGAACTGGCCGACCAGGCGCTGAACGACTTGAACATTCACCATATCGTCGGCATCATCGCCACCGGCAACTATTTCGTCGATGATCCGCAGAAGGTCGAGCAGGTGATCCGTGAGACCGGCGCGGACGCGGTGGAAATGGAAGGCGCCGCCGTCGCGCATGTCGCCGCCCGCAACGACGTTCCCGCATTGGTGATTCGCGCGCTGAGCGACAACGCGGACACCGACTACGAGGATTTCAAAACGTTCGACATTTCCGAATACGCGGACACCGCCGCGAAACTGACGGTGAACATCGCCAAACGCATGTAGCGTTCATGTGGCGTTGCGAAACGCCTAACGTTGCGAAAAGCCGTTTCCACATCCCGTTTGCCGCATGACCCGTCATCATGCATCGTCATATCGGCAAACGGGACGTCTCATATTCCGATATGCTGCGTTTCGGAAGATGAACGACAGGAAAACTTCCGGTGGCGTGAGAGCATCGCATACGCGAAAGCCTCTCCGAAACCGCTAGTCTTAAGGAAGAACTGAGGATTATCGGAAGGTGAACGCATGACGTTGGAGCAGATGCTGGCAACGCCGTCGGTGGTTGCGGCATTGGTGGTCGTGGCCGTGGTCGTGTTCGTCGTGGCGTTCCTGCTTGGCCGCAGACAAGGCTTCCAGGATGTGCAGGACGGCGTCGACCCCAATGATCCGAGCCTGTTCGGAGCTGCGAAGAACACGTCCCTGTTCGGCCCCCGCGTTCCCGTGCAGTCCACGGAACGCCAGCTGGTGGCCGTCATGCCCGAAGCTTTGGTGGTCGTAGACTCGCTGGCCACGGTCCAATACGCATCCCCGGCCGCGCGGCGCTTCGGCATCATCCACGACCAGGCGATGGCGCTCGCGGAAATCCGCGACATCGTGAAACTGGTCTCCACGGACAGCGTGGTGCGCGAACGCGAACTGACCATCCCCCTGCACGGCCGCACGCGAACGGGCGTGGTGAACACGAACGGCAAAGGCGTCGAAGCCGGCAAGCCGCTGCCCGAAGACACGCTCTACCTGCACGTGCGCGTCGGACAGATCGCCGACAACCTATTTGCGATTTTCATTTCCGACATGAGCGAGCAACGCCGTTTCGAAATCATGCGGCGCGATTTCGTCACCAACGTCTCGCACGAACTGAAAACCCCTGCAGGCGCGATTTCTCTGCTCGCCGAAACGATCGGCGACGCGGCCGACGATCCGGACGCGGTGAAATACTTCTCCGGCCGAATCTCCAAGGAATCCGAACGATTGACGGAACTGGTCCACCGTCTGATCGACCTGCAGAAAGCGCAAAGCGCGGCAGCGATGCTCAACGCGGAACGGCTGTCCGTGCTGTCCGTGGCACGCGAGGCGCTCGCCGAAAACCAGGTCAAGGCCGAATCGAAGCACATCAGCCTGGTCCTGTCCGTGAACGGCCGGCAGGTGCTGGTGCATGCGAACGCCGAGGAACTGGCCAAGGAAGCCGAACAGAACCTGGACGTGTTCGTGGTCGCTGACCATGAGACCATCAAAACTGCGGTGAAGAACCTGGTGGAGAACGCCATCAACTATTCGCCGGAACATACCACGGTGGCCGTCGGCATCGGCATCGAATCCGGCAAGGTGGCGATTCGCGTCGTGGACCAGGGCATCGGCATCCCCGCGGCGTCGCTCAGCAGAATTTTCGAGCGATTCTACCGCGTCGATCCGGCGCGCTCCCGGGAAACCGGCGGCACCGGCCTGGGATTGGCCATCACCAAGCATTGCGTCGAGGATTGCGGCGGCACCATCTCCGTATGGTCGCGCGAGGGGGAGGGATCCACCTTCACCATCACGATGCCGCAGGCTTCGGGCGCTGCGGAACCCGACCATCCGGCGGATTCGGCGAATGATAACACCCGTGAAAAGAAACAGTCCGGCCACTCCACCACAACAGAGAATGAGGAGAACCACTGATGACGCGAATTCTGATCGTCGAGGACGAAGAGTCGTACCGTGAGCCGCTGGTCTACCAGCTCACCCGTGAAGGGTACGACGTGTCCGCCGCGGCCACCGGTGAAGAAGGATTGGAACTGTTCACCAAGGGTGGTATCGATCTGGTGCTGCTCGATCTGATGCTGCCCGGTCTTGACGGCACCGCGCTGTGCCGTCGGATCCGCGAGCAAAGCCGTGTGCCGATCATCATGCTGACCGCGAAAAGCGCGGAAATCGACAAGGTCGTCGGCCTTGAAATCGGCGCGGACGACTACATCACCAAACCGTATTCCTTCCGTGAGCTGCTGGCACGCATCCGCGCGGTGCTGCGCCGCAACCAGATGGTCGCCGAATCCGGAGAAGCCGCCGACGACGATATTCCGCTCGTATGCGGCGACATTTCCATGAGAATCGGCCAGCATGAGGTGACGGTCCGCGGCGAGAACGTGTTCTTCCCGCTGAAGGAATTCGAACTGCTGGAATACCTCATGCAGAACAAGGGCCGCGTGATGACCCGCCACCAGCTGATCGACCGCATCTGGGGCTCCGACTATGTCGGCGACACCAAGACGCTGGACGTGCATGTCAAGCGCGTGCGCGCCAAAATCGAGGAGGACCCGGGCCATCCCAAGTATCTGACCACCGTGCGCGGCCTCGGATACAAGATCGATACGCCAAGCGAATGATGATGAAAGGCTTGGTATAGCGCGCATTCGCATCGTGCTTGCAAAGAACGGTGAACGGAAGGAACGTCGAACGGCGAAGGTGTCGTAGACTGTTCATCTTCCGTTCACCGTTTTTGGTTTGGGGCGAGTGAAACGCCCAATAGGCTGGAGATTGTCATGAAGAACGATGGCGACAACAGAAAATCGAAAAATCAGAAACACACGCCATCTGAACGTTGACAGAGGGAAAAGAATAATGCGTAACTCCATTCTCGTACGCTCCATCGCCGCTGTGTCCGGCATTGTGATGCTGGCTTCCGTCGCGGCTTGCGGTGACAACACCACCGCTTCCACCGATTCTTCGGCCAAGTCCGATACCAAGACCGAAACCGTTTCCGGCAACTTCTCCGGCGCTGGCGCTTCTTCCCAGCAGGCCGCCGTCGAAGCTTGGATCGCCGGCTTCCAGGGCACCAACCCGGACGCCAAGGTCGCTTACAACCCGTCCGGTTCCGGCGCTGGCGTGTCCACCTTCCTGACCGGTGCAACCGCATGGGCCGGCTCCGACGCTGCTCTCGCCGATAACGAGGTCGAGCAGTCCAAGAGCGTGTGCGCTTCCGGCACCGCCTTCGACATCCCGGTCTACATTTCCCCGATCGCCGTCGTCTTCAACCTGCAGGGCGTGTCCGGCAAGGGCAAGACCCTGAACATGGACGCCGAGACCATCGCCAAGATCTTCGACGGCAAGATCACCAAGTGGAACGATGACGCCATCAAGAAGCAGAACCCGAAGGTCGATCTGCCTGACCTCGACATCACCGTGGTGCACCGTTCCGACAAGTCCGGCACCACCAAGAACTTCCTGAGCTACGTCAAGGACGCCGCTGGCGACGCATGGAGCTACGACCTCGGCGAGAACTGGCCGAACGAGGTCGGCCAGGGCGCCAAGGGCACTTCCGGCGTGATCTCCACCGTGCAGCAGGCTGACGGCACCATCGGTTACGCCGATGCCTCCCAGGCCGGCGATCTGGGCACCGTGGCCGTGAAGGTCGGCGACGATTACGTCCCGTTCTCCGCTGAAGCCGCCGCCAAGGTCGTGGACGCCTCCCCGCTCGACGATTCCGCCAAGGGTGACAACCGCGTGGTCGTCAAGCTCGACCACAACACCACCGAGAAGGGCGCCTACCCGATCGTGCTGGTCTCCTACGACGTCGCCTGCCCGGCATACAAGGACGCCAACACCGCCAAGTTCGTCAAGTCCTGGCTCACCTACGTGACCAGCGACGAAGGCCAGCAGACCGCCGCTTCCGCAGCCGGCTCCGCTCCGATGTCCAACACCCTGCGTCAGAAGGTCGTCAAGTCCATCGACGCCATCAAAACCAAGTGAGCCCATCACAGTGGGGCGATCGCTTTCGGTGATCGGTGACTGACCGTAGGTTTCAGGCCGCAGCCGCGTAAAAAACGGCCGCGGCCTGAAACGATACCTACGGACGATACGCAAAACCAGAAAAATCGAAAGCAATCGCAAGCAAACCAAAAGGAGAACCCGTGAGTTCGCAAAGCAAAACGGCACAGCAGCCGGTGAGCGGCAAGAACGTGGATAAGGTGTTCAAGGGCGTGGCCTACGCCTGCGGCATCCTGATCCTCGTCGTGCTCGCCGCGGTCGCGCTGTTCCTGCTGTTCCGCGCGTGGCCGTTGATCGGCGGTGACCAGAAGGCCAACAGCGCGACCATCAGCAACTTCACCGGCGGCAAGGCTTCCAGCTTCTGGGGCTACGTCGGACCGCTGCTGTTCGGTACCGTGCTGATTTCCGCCCTGGCACTGCTGATTTCCTTCTTCGTGTCGGTCGGCATCGCACTGTTCATCTCGCATTACGCGCCGAAGAAGCTCGCCACCGCCCTGAGCTATGTGGTCGATCTGCTCGCCGCCATCCCGTCCGTTATCTACGGTCTGTGGGGCGGTCTGGTGCTGGTGCCCGCCATCTACCCGTTCTGGAATTGGGTGGCCAAATACCTTGGCTGGATTCCGATTTTCGCCGGTCCCGCCGCCAATCCCTCCCGTACCGTGGCCACCGTGTCCGTGGTGCTGGCCGTCATGATCCTGCCGATCATCACCTCCATGTCCCGCGACATCTTCCTGCAGACCCCTCGCCTTCAGGAAGAGGCGGCTCTGGCCCTCGGCGCCACGAAGTGGGAAATGGTCAAGCTCGCGGTCCTGCCGTTCGGCAAGTCCGGCGTCGTGTCCGCCTCCATGCTCGGCCTCGGTCGTGCGCTCGGCGAGACGATGGCCGTGCTCATGATCCTGTCCCCGGGCCTCAACTACTCCGTCAAGCTGCTGCAGGCCTCGCAGAACCAGACCATCGCCGCGAACATCGCCGCGCAGTATCCGGAAGCCAACGATCTGGGTGTTTCCGTGCTGATCGGCACCGGCCTGGTCCTGTTCCTGATTACCTTCGTGGTGAACTTCATCGCTCGTAAGCTCACCGAGAAAGCGAGTGTGTGATGACCGCCGCAAATAACGACGCTTCGCCGATGGACGGCGCTCCCGTCATCGACTTCGACAAGTTCAAGCCGACCCGTTCCTTCACCTCAGCGCGCAAGCGCAAGGACTTCGCCATGAAGGCGCTCATCTCGTGCGCGTTCATCGTGGCGTTGATCCCGCTGTTCTCGGTGCTGCTCACCACCATCATCAACGGCGTCAAGAGGCTGAACCTCAACTTCCTGAGCTACAACATGACCGGCGTGGTCGGCGGCAACCCGACCCCGTCCGGCGGCTACGGCGGCATCCTGCACGCCATCATCGGCACGCTGGAAATCACCTTCGGCGCCATGCTCATCTCCATCCCGATCGGCCTGATGTGCGCCGTGTACCTGGTGGAATATTCCAACCGTGGCAAGCTGGCACAGGTCATCACCCTGCTGGTCGACGTGATGAGCGGCATCCCGTCCATCGTCGCAGGCCTGTTCGCCTTCTCGATGTTCACGATTCTGATCGGCCCCGGCACCATCAACGGTTTCGAAGGCTCCGTCGCACTTTCCCTGCTGATGCTGCCGACCGTGGTCAAGTCGTCCGAGGAAATGCTCAAGATCGTGCCGCACGATTTGCGCGAGGCCTCGTACGCCCTGGGTGTCACGAAGCAGCGCACGATCACGAAGATCGTGCTGCGCACCGCCCTGCCGGGCATCGTTTCGGGTGCGATTCTCGCCGTCGCCCGCGTGATCGGTGAAACCGCTCCGTTGCTGATGACCGCAGGCTACATCGCCTCCACGAACGTCAACCTCTTCTCCGGCCAGATGACCACGCTTCCGGTGTACGTCTACCAGGAGTATTCCAAGCTCAACGCGAACTGCCCGGCCAACGCTTCCGCGGCCTGCGTCACCACCATCCCGATGGAACGCGCCTGGGCCGCAGCCCTTGTGCTGATTCTCATCGTGCTGATCCTCAACCTCATCGGCCGTCTCGTGGCGAAGATCTTCGCCGTCAAGTCGGAACGCTGAGCGCGGTCGAATAGTCGAAAACATAAGAACAATAAGGAAAACAAATGGGACAACGTATTGATGTCAACCATCTGAACATCTTCTACGGCGACTTCCTGGCCGTGGAAGACGTGAACATCAACATCGAAGCCAACAAGGTCACCGCGTTCATCGGACCTTCCGGCTGTGGCAAGTCCACCGTGCTGCGCACCCTCGATCGCATGCACGAGATCATTCCGGGCGCCCACTGCGAAGGCGAGGTGCTGCTGGAAGGCAAGAACCTGTACGACAAGGATGTGGATCCGGTCGCCGTCCGTCGTGACGTCGGCATGGTGTTCCAGCGTCCGAACCCGTTCCCGACCATGTCCATCCGCGAGAACGTGCTGGCCGGTGTGAAGCTCAACAACCGCAAGATCTCCAAGTCCGACGCGGATGATCTGGTCGAGTGGGCCCTGCGTGGCGCCAACCTGTGGAACGAGGTCAAGGATCGTCTGGACAATCCGGGCATCGGCCTGTCCGGCGGCCAGCAGCAGCGTCTGTGCATCGCACGCGCCGTGGCCGTGCACCCGCAGGTGCTGCTCATGGACGAACCGTGCTCCGCCCTCGACCCGATCTCCACCCTGGCCGTGGAGGATCTGATCAACGAGCTGAAGAACGAGTACACCATCGTGATCGTGACGCACAACATGCAGCAGGCCGCCCGTATCGCCGACTACACCGCCTTCTTCAACCTGAAGGCCGTCGGCCAGCCGGGTCACCTCGAGTACTTCACCGACACCACCACGATGTTCAACAACCCGCAGAACGAAGAAGCCGAACGCTACGTCTCCGGACGTTTTGGCTGATCGATAAGGCCGATTCGCCAAAACGTAGTGCCAACCCGGTGGGTTGGTGCGAGTCAGCTTCAGCTGGCCAGTTAATAGCGCTTCGCTGTGCGAAACTCTGTAATTGTACGTTTTGGCTGATCGGCAGCTCCTTTTCCCCGCAAACCGACGTTGAGATTGCTCTCGGCGTCGGTTTGTTGTTTTTCTTGTGGAAGCGACACGCGCTGTTGAGAATCATTCTCAGTTACGGTTATGATGGATTCACCGAAGCATGAAGCGTATGAAAATGGAGGAACCATCGTGAACCGTTATGCAAGAATTGCGATTGCCGTACTCGCTTCCGTCGGCCTTCTCACTTCCGCGTCTGCCTGCGGAACGTCGCAGAACGGTGCCGGTTCCGCGCATGGCGCGATTTCCGTCGTCTCCTCCATCAACCAATGGGGCACCCTCGCCGAGCAGCTCGGCGGAAGCGGCGTGCGGGTGACCAGCATCATCAACTCCACCAACGTGGACGCGCACGACTATGAGCCGACCACGTCCGACATCGCCAAACTGCAGAAGGCACGAATCGTCATCGTCAACGGCGCCGGGTACGACTCATGGGCCGTCAAAGCCGCGCAATCCGCCAAATCGCAAGTCATCAACGCGGCGGAGATCGGTGGCGTCAAGGATGGCGGCAACCCGCACGTCTGGTTCTCGGCGGCGGTGCGCAAAGCGGTCGCACAGGCCATCACCAGGGCATACGAGGGCACAAGGCCCGACGGCAAGGCCGATTTCGACAAGCTGAACCAGCAATGGCGTTCCAAGGAAGACGAGGTCGCCCGAAAAATCACGGAGACCAAACGCAAGGCGGATGGCGAAGCCTATGCCGCCACGGAATCGGTCGCCGAATATCTGGCCGGGGACCTGGGCCTCAAAGACGCGACGCCGACCGGCTACACGCGTGCCACGGCCAACGAAAGCGAGCCAACGCCGACCGACATCAAACAGTTCACCGACATGCTGGAAGCCGGCAAGGTCGGCCTGCTGGTGGTCAACATTCAGGAGGGGACCGAGCTGACCGGCAAGATCGTCATCGCGGCAAAATCGTCCAATATTCCGATCGTGGAGCTGACCGAGCAGATGCCGGAGCAGTACGATTCCCTGACGGACTGGATGGCCGCGCTCGTCGACGCGTTCTCCCAAGCCATCTGATGCGGACCGATAAAAAAGACGCGAAAGTCGATAAAAAAAGGGCGATTCCACTGAAGGAACCGCCCATTTCCGTATGAAAAGGACTGTTACAGCACTGCGGTGATGATGAAGTCCAGAATGAACAGCACGGCCACGACCCAGATCACCGGATGCACGTCCTTGGCCTGCTTCTTGCAGGTCTTGACGATGCAGTAGGTGATGAAGCCGCCGGCGATGCCGTAGGAGATGGAGTAGCTGAACGCCATGAACACGGACGCGAAGAACGCCGGAATGGCTTCGGAGATGTCGCCCCACTCGATTTCCTTCAAGGAGGAAGCCATCATGCAGCCGACCACGACCAGCACGCCTGCGGTCGCGGCGGACGGCACGGCGGAGATGACCGGGGAGAGGAAGGCGGACAGCGCGAAGCAGATCGCCACGACCACGGAGGTCAGGCCGGTGCGGCCGCCGGCGGCGATACCCGCGGAGGACTCCACGTAGGTGGTGGTGTTCGAGGTGCCGCAGATGGCGCCGATGGAGGTGGCGATGG